>Ga0190270_10001093_pt1 | contig 12420 bp, 18 predicted proteins | sample Popmic320T_FD_133748 | JGI IMG/M metagenome (GOLD analysis project Ga0190270, IMG submission 133748) | Populus adjacent soil microbial communities from riparian zone of Weber River, Utah, USA - 320 T | ecosystem: Environmental > Terrestrial > Soil > Riparian zone | place: USA: Utah | collected... | reverse complement strand
GCAGGACGGGGACCTCGCCGCGCATACCCTGTAGGGCAAACGCCTTGTAGCCGAGCTTGAAGGTCGAGCCGTCCGGCCGCTCCTTGGTGACCTCGTAGGTGGTCGTCCGGTTGACGACCGCATTCTCGACCAGGGACCGGTGCTCAGCCGGGTGGCAGAAGAGGGCGACCCCCTCCTGCGGCAGGCCGTGGATGAACGCGAACTCGTCGGCCGCGATGAGCTGCTGCTCGATGGTCGAGGTGGTGACCGAGGTCGCGTCGAACGCGAGCGGGTGCAGTGCCGCGACGGTCCCGCCGACGGTGCCGGAAGCGACGGTCGGGTCGAGCCATGCGTCGAGCCCGAGCACGCACTTGCGGCCCGAGGTGGCGGCGTAGGGCCGGAAGCCCTTCTCCGACAGGAAGTCGCCATCGACGAAGTCAGACACCGTCGCGCTGAAGGTGAGCACCCCGGTCGTCCGGTTGATCGCCGAGATGGTGTATGCCGTGCCCGGGTCCGAGCCGCGGAGGTTGCCCGATCCCTCGGCGTCCGCCGAGCAGACGAGCTGCCCCACAAAGAACCGGTTCGTCAGCGCCGGGACGGTGGCGCCCGAGGCGTTGGCGTCCGGCTGGCCGATGGTCACGTCCGCGGTCGAGATGGCGACGATGCCCGCGAGCGAGCCCCACCCGGAGCCGCCGAGCGTGAGCCCGAGCGACATCTTGGCGTATCGCTGAGCGGCGTCGATCTCCTCCTTGGCGAGGTCGAACATCCCCTTCAAGCCCTTCGCCTCGGCCGCCAGCATGGCGTCGCGGGTCCACGTCGCCTTCCATTCCATGTTCACCGGGCTGACCGTGAACTGCGAGCGCAGGGGCGAGCCGGTGCCGGCGCTGGCGTAGGTCGGGTTGCTGTTGGTGGAGCCGCGGCTCATCACCTGCACGACGTACCCGGCCCCGCCGTGGTCGTTCTCAGAAACCGACTCGCAGTGGGCCAGGAACGCGTCCACGTCCTGCGAGAAGAAGCTGTCTATGTGGTCTTTTTGATACGAGTATTGGAGGTTGTCCGTTACTCGCGCGAGGTCCGCGATTGTGGCCATGGAGTCCGTCTCCGTCGGGTCGAGATGCGCCCCCTGCGGGGGCAGTGCGCCTGATTCGAGCTGGCTGCACTCATCTCGGGACGGGGGACTCGGCTACATGGCTTGCGGATCTCATCTCGTAGCGGGACTCATCAGCGAACGAATTGAGTATACACGTCAAGTCGATTGGGATCGGGTTTTGAGCGCCTCGGTATCGAGCTTGGCTCCCTTCTTCGGGGTCGGCGGGGGCTCCGGTGCCTTCGGCTCCTTCAGTTCGAGTGTCGCCCCGAACGGCCGGCGCTCGAACACCCGCAGGCTGTCGGCCAGCCACGGGGCGGGCTCCCATGACTTGGTTGCGGCCGTCTTCTTGGCCAGCGCCAGGTCGAGTTGCTCGATGAGGTACCCGTAGGACTCGGGGAATACGGCCGAAAACACGTCGACCACCTCTTTTAGCAGCGCGCCCGCTGCGATGTCCGCGACCAGGCGCGGCCCCTCGACCGCGTCCACCTCGAGCGCCCAGCGCGCCTCGCTGATGGCGTCGAGCGGGAGCACCTTCGGCCCGAGGACCGTGTCGATGGTCGAGGACGGCCGCAGCCCGAGCAGCGACTGCCGGGCGTTCTGGTGTAGCACCGTGTAGTTATCGGCCGCCTCGGTCCCGAGCAGCGGCTCGAGCGCGGCCGCCATCGCCTCGTAGTCGGGCGGGTTGGTCAACCGGTCGAAATACGAGACCCGCTCGGGGCACAGGATGAGCCGGCCGGGCTCCTCCCGGTCGAGCGCATCGAGCAGGTCATTGCGCATCTCGGACAGGATCGAGCGGGCCGCCCGGACGTGCGTGCCGGTCGGCAGCTCGAGCAGGCCCGTGGCCATGAGGACGGTTTCAGCGAGGAGCATCGGTCACCGCCCGTAGCTGAGCATCGCCCGCTGCTGCTGCTCCCGGTCGTAGGCCGCCAGCCGCTGGGCCGCCTCCTCGGCGCCGGAGATGCGCCGGTTCGGGTCCACCACCCGCGGGATCTCCCGGGGCGCGGCGAACGGGTCGGGCGCGGCGGTCTCGGGTGCCTTGTAGCCAGTCGCCTCCTCGAGCGACGGCGCGGTCGGCTCCTGCGGCCAATACTTCGTTTTCTTGATGCGCGCGACGTGGGCCGCCTCGACCTGCTCGAGCACCTTGTCCGGGTCGGGTATCTGCCCGGTCCGTGCGTAATGGTCCCGCCACGCCTTGTCGATTATCCGCTCGTGGTCGATGTCCGGGTCGCCGTCCCACGCGCAAATCATCGGGTATTTGTCCTGGTTCTTGCGCAGGAAGTCCGCCGTCGCCGTGAGATACGCCTTGGTCTCGGTCTCGACCGCGAGCCGCGCATTCTCGGCCTGGTCGTCGGCCTTCTTCTTGGCGGTCTCCTCCTGCACCTTCTTCTCGGCCTCGAACGCTCGCTTGACCTGCTCCTCGACCGGGACCTCGGTCGGGGCGAAGTCGTCGGCCAGCTCGAGCAGGAGATCGGGCGTGTACGCCTCGCCCAGCAGCGCCTTGACCGCGGCCCGGTATTCCTTCTTGGTGAGATGCTCGTCGATCGGCGTGAACCGGTCGAGCTTCGCCTTGGCCAGGTCGATCGCCTTCGCCCGCTGCTTTACCGACAGATCGAGCGTGGCCAGCTCCTCGAGCTTCGCCTCGAAGTCATGTTGGGCCTTCGTCGGCGCGACCTTCGGGGTCGTGATGGGCGCAGAAGAACCGGCCTCGGTGGACGGTGCTGTCGGGCGGCCATGCGAGTCGCCAGCTCCATTGGATGCAGCCGCAGGCGACCCACTCGCTTTTGGGTCGGCGGCCGTGTCTCCCTTCGGCGGCGTCTCGGCAGCGGGCGCGGCCTTCGCGGGCGTTCCGTTCGGGGGCGTCTCGGGCGGGGCGTTCGAAAGCAGCGACATGTTCTCCTCCTAAACGATGGGCAACGGTGCGGCGGGTGGCGCCTCGGTCCCGGTCGGCAGCGGTGCTGCCATCTCGGGCTGCGACGGGGGCAGGGCGCCCATCGCGGGCGGGACCGACCCGGGTGGAGGCGCCGCCTGCTGCGACCGAGCCTTCGCGAGCAGGTAGAGGTGCAACAGCGCCTGCATGTTCGCCCGAGGTGGCTTGATGAACTGCGCCTGCGCCGCCTGATACGCCTGGCCCGCCAACTCGGCGAGCTTCGCGTGGTCCTGCATCTCGGAAGGCGGGATGAGCTCGCCCTCCGACAAGGCCCGGGCGATCTGCAGGTTCATGAGCGCACGAGGCCCGGATCGCCGCTTGGCAGCCGCCCGGAAGTCGACGACGTTCAGGTGAATGAGCACCTCGTCCGAGTCGACCCATCCCTTTTCCTCGGCGAATGCCATCATATTGAGCTTCTCGGGCAGGGTCTTCGGCAGGTCGGACACCACGTCGAACGAGACCGAGTAAGAGTCCTCGGGCAGGTTGATCTTCGAGAAGTCGATCTGATTGATGACCTCGGACCCGCGGGCGAGCGCCCGGGCCTTCTTCGACTTGTAGACCTCGCTCGCCATCGAGACGATGATCCGGCTCGCCTGCTTCCACGCCCGGTCGTAGTTCCGATGTTGCTGGTTGAGCGCCTCGTTGACGATCTTCTTCCACGTGCTGAGCGCCACGCCCGATTTGTACTGCGGGGGCGCGGCGCCGGCGGCCGCCTCCTCGGATAGCCCCGTCTCGCGATAGACCTGCTCGCGCAAGTCGGTGATGGCCTGCCGCACGTCCTGGCTGACCGTCTTCGGGAGGATGACCTGCACGGCCGGGTCGCCCTGCTCCTGCTTGACGAACTGGTAGGGGACGTCCGACCACTTCGGGTCCTTGCTGGCGACGACCTTGGCGACCGCCCCTTTGAGGCCGTCGTGCATCTTGCGCACCATCGCGTTTATCCAATAGTGCATGGGCGCGATGGTGCGGCCGAGTGGCTTGGCGTCGTTCTGCCCGCGGTGGCCGTAGTCCCACGGGAACGAGAAGACCGGCAGCGGGTGCGTCCACGGCCTGTTGACCAGCATCGTGCGGTCGGGCCCCGCCAGTTGATAGATGGCCTTGCCCGGCTCGTTGCCGAGCGCCTCGGCCCACCCGCAATAGACCGCGACGTTATCCTCGGCGTCCCAATGCGATCGCGAGTCGACCGCGACCAGCAGGTCGGGCGTATAGCGTGGGAGGGCGTCGATCTCGGCGGCGAACTTCGGGTAGTACGCCCGCAGCCGGCGCCGGCTGAACATCCGGGTCGTGACGACCTCGGTCCGGTCGCTGTTAAAGAACGTCTCGAGCGGGTCGAGCCGGAGCGCAACGAAGTCCTTCTTGATGGGGTCGACGTCGATTAGGCCGTAGCCCTCGCCGCACAGGCCGCCATCGAGCACCAGGCTGCCCATGAGCCCGGTGAAGTCGGACATGTCGAGCACGCCATCGACCACCTGGCCGAGCCCCTCGCACGCCCGCAGCGTCTCGTGGGTTCCGCCGATGGGCGATACCCGGGGCTGCAGCGGCTGCACGACCTGGTTCTGCCCGGACCGGAACGCCTCGGCCATCACGTTGAAGCCAAGGTCCTTGAGACCATCAAAGCCGATGATCTGCCCGCCCTCGGCCGTGGTGAGCGCCGTTGCGGGTCGATTGTGATACAGGGCCAAATACGTTGCGCCCTCCATCGCGACCGGCCGGAACGCGTCTTTGACCCGCTTGATGTGGTCGCCGATCTTCTCGGGCTGGACGAGCCAATGGTTCCGATCCCAGCTCATGACCATCTCCCTCGCTTTCGTTGTTGATCCCACGCCTCGAGCTGCGCGCGTATCTCGAGCTCGCGCTTCTGGTCGGCGTCCAGCACGGGCGCGGGCGGTGGCGCCTCGTTGCGGTAGTGCCGGGCGGCGTGGTGCATGTAGCGTTGCGACTCGGTGAGGTCCGAGTGGTAGCCCTTCTTGTTGATCTCCGTCTTGCCGTTCTTGCTGGTCTTGGTCACCCGGCCCGCGTCGGCCGCGATGCTGGCGTCCGTGGTGCCGACCGTGATGAGCTGCCGCACCCGCTCCTTGCGCCGGTCGTCCCACGGCATGTGGTCCACCTCGCCGAGCAGGAGCGGCGTCACCAGGTCGAGCGTCGGCAGCAGCAGCCGCGCGGTCCGATAGTCGTCGTTGACGAGCCCGACGCTGACCATCACGTCCTGCGGTTTCGGCAAGAACCCGATCCGCATGCGATTACCGATGGTCTGCAGCACCTTGATGGCACCGTGACCACCGTGGTCGCCGCACCAGCGGATATTCGGGAAGATGCGGATCACCACCGCCATCACGTCGGCCAGGTCGTCGACGTCGAGGTGGTTGTGCTGCCACTGCCAGCGGACCCACAGCCGGCGCAGGGCGTCCGTCTCGTTCCAGCTGCCGACGGTGATCGCGTCCCGGTCCTGGAACCCGAGGTCGAGCCCGCCCGCGTGGGCGACGTCGCCGCCCTTGAACGGGACGCCGGTCGGGTCGTAGTCGTTGCGCCCCTCGAGATATTCGTATGCCAGCTTACTGGGGTCCTTGACCCTGCGACCCATCATCTCGCGCTCGTAGACCGGATGCCCCGGGACCAGGCCCGCCTCGGTGCACTTCGCCTCGACGACGGCCGAGTCCATGAACGGGTTATCGAAGACGGAGATCTCCTTGGTGCCCTTCACGGGCGAGTGCCCGAACGTGCGCCACTTCGGGTCGTCGATGATCTTCGTGAACACGGTGGGCTCGAAGTCGGGGACCGTGCCCTCGACGAACAGCCGGCCGTTGCGGCGCAGGAGCATTGCCAGGGCGATCTTGAAAATGAGCGCCTCGAGCACCTCGTCGTTTGGCTCCTGCGCCTCGTCGACGATGAAGTCGTCGCATTGGTCCCCTCGGATTGTTTCGAGGTCCGCCATCGTCTTGCAGCTCACCGCCTGCAGCCACGACCCGTTAGGAGCCTCGAGCACGAGGTCGGTGTCGTTGGAAGCCTTGCGCCCGTGCTCGTCCCGCTCGTGCACGCCCCACCCATCCTCGGTGAGCTCGTCCAGCAGCGGCCGCCAGAACAGCTTCTTGCAGTTCCGCCGGATCAAGGTCGCGTAGATGGTCCGGTGCCCGGGCTTGGCCATGCCGAGCCGGCCGATGAGGCGGGCCGCGCTGGTCTTGCCCACCTGCCGGGCGGTCAAGACGGCGTTGAGCGATGCTGTGCTGGTGGCGATCTCCCACGTGCGCGGGTAGTTCCACTGGGCCGACGTCGGGGCGCTCCCGACCTTCGTTATGCGGGCCGATGGGCCGTCCTCGGGCGGGGCGGCTGCGATGTCCCGGGCGAGCCGGTAGACATCAGCCAGGTTCACCGCCGCCCCCGAATCCGCGCTCGAGCGCCTCGACCACCTTCTGCCGCTGGTCTCCCGTGAGCGTCTCGATGGCCAGCAGGGCGAGCGCGAGCCGGGCGTTGCCCGTGTCGATGTTCGCCTGGTCCTTGGCCGTGAGGTAGCCGCCGCGGTCCGAGACGGCCTGAAAGGCAGCCACCAGGTCGGGCAGATCCGCTTCGCCGAGGCGCTTCTTTATCTCGGTGAGGATCTCCCGGCTGAGGTTGCGGCAGCGGGTGCGGAACTTCATCAGCGACTTGGGCCGACCGCCCGGGTTGCCGCTCTTGCCCGGCTGGAACTTGTTCCGGGCGAGCACCTCCTGGTTGTTAGGCGGTCCGTCGGGCATCGGGTACCGTCGGTGAGGTGTCGAGGTAGACGAGCGGCCAGCCCTTGCGGACGAGCGCGTCGGCTACGGGCGACCAGAACAGGGCGCGGATGGGCTTGGCGATGTCGACGCCGAGATGGTCGAGGAGATCCCGCATGATGCCCTTGGCCCGCAGCTTCTCCTTTGTGTAGCACCAGATCACGGTTTGCGGGCCGTCGACGACCGCGTAGCCCATGTAGATGTCCCGGTTGAGCTGCCCGACCCGGACCGCGCACCTCGCCCCGCGCCGGAGGAGGCCGTGCAGTCGCTCGAACGGCTCGCCCGAGCCAGCGCACCAGGCGCTGAACACGAACCGGGCGTGCAGCTCGGGGTCGAACGGGACGATCATCGGTGTTCTCGACCTATTTTGCGCGGATCTGGCGGCTTCGTCATGCCTACACCTGCGCACTCACCTCGGCACCGGCCGGGCGTACAGCCACGTCGCCACCGAGGCGATGAGCCCGCCCGCCAGGATGCCGACCGCCACCTGCCACTTGACCGCTCGCTGCTCGGCCGCCAGCCGGGCCCGATGGGCGGCGTCGAGCTGCTCCATGGCCGCCCGCTGCTCGCTGTGCAGCCGGGAGAGGGCGTCCGCCTCGAGCTTGAGCCGCCTCCGGTCGGCGAGCGCGTAGACCTGCTCGGCGTAAACGGCCGGCGAGACCAATATTCCCGCCGGGAGGCCCGGGCACTGGTTCCGGCGCACATGCGTGTCGTCGTAGCGGGCGACCCGAGCGGGGACGTCGAGTGGGGCGGGCGGGGGCGGCAGGAGCGAGCCGAGCTCGAGCCGCGGGGGCAGGGCCGGGGTCGGGGCGGTCGCGCAGCCGAGCGCCAAAACTGATAGAACTGCGGCATGAGCACCGAGGAGTTTTCGACCGGCCCGACGGACATCCCGCCCGGCCAGATCATGGTCGTCGACGAGATCCAAGTTGCCGAGTGGTCGCCTGGCACCGTCGACCAAGACGTGCCGGCGACGCAGGTCCACATCGTGCTCAAGATTCCCGACTTCCCTGTCCAGCTCGCCATCCGCCTCAAGACCCGCGCCCGGGTCGAGTGGCTGTGCGCGACCCTCATGAAGCACGCCGACGGCGTCTGGCCCAAGCGTTCGTAGCGGCATCACGTCGGCTCGTCCTTCGTCGGTTCCGGGGCGGCCTTGAACTCCTCGGCCTCCCGCAGCCGCAGGTGCCGGCCCAGCACGGCATGGAAACGACGCATCTCGACGAGACCGAGCGCCAGGTACCTGATCGGCTCGCTGAAGCTCAGCACGAACGTCGACCGCCGCCCGCCCATCCGGATGACGACCTCCTGCCCAGCGCTGGTGTCGAAGTTCGGGCCGCTCGGGTAGAACCGCTCGTTCTTCATCGGTGCCGGCGCGACCGGTCAGCGTGCGGCTTGTCCGACTCGACGGGCTCAGCCGACCGCGGCTCGTCCGACTCGACGGGCTCGGCCGACCGCGGATGGGCGACGTGCTTTGGCGGGGCATCCGCGGCGGAGAAGTCGACGTAGTAGGATTTGCCCACCTCGAACAGGGCGGAGGCGGGCGGGCTGAGCACGGCCATCTGGATCTGACCTCCCGGCGTGGCGCTGAAAAACCGCTCGTTCTCCTGGCTACCGCTGCTGACCGGGCGCAGGTGAATCTGGCCACCCGCGTTCTTGAGACACTCGAATTTCGCTCGCATCATCGCGTTTCTCCTTTCACGGTTTGTCCCGCGCCCGCTTCATCTCGCTAAGAAGCCGCTGCGCCTGCCGCTCCTCGTCCTCGTCGGCGAGTATCGCCATCAGCCGGTCCCGCTCGTCGCCTGCGACCGCTCGAACAGCGGCTATCTCGGTAGCCGCCCGGGCGGTGGCGACATGGCTCTTGTGCCATGCCTTCTCGACCACCTCGTCGATGGCGTCGATGGCCCGGTCCCGCCGCTTGCCCCGCAGGACGGCAAGCACTACGATGGCCACCACCAGGCCGCCCCCGAGCAGCAGCCCCGCGTAGGCCCAGCGGCCCGCCTGCTTGATCCGGGCGACGAAGATCATGGCTCGCTGAGCTCGCGGAAGTAGCGGGCGAACCGGGTAGGCGCCACCTCCGACAGTAACGCCGAGATGGCCGCGTCGATGTCGCCGCGCAGGGTCTCCTTCGCCTCGATGGCTATCTGGTGCATCGCTACCATGTCGAGCTGCTCCTGAATCCACGCGACGGCAGGCGCAGCAGTCATGGCGGCGGCATCCCGGGCAGCGGTAGCGGCCTCCACGCTCGCATACGCGCGTATTTCTCGTCCGTCGTGTGTCCGTCCCACGGGTCGCCCGAGTGCCGGGTGATGAAGTCGAATCGCGGGACCTCGCTGTCGTGGATGTGCCATGAAATTTGCCCCGTGGGTAGCTGGATCAGGACCACGTGCCGCCAGTCGGCATCCCACAGCGAGTCGTCGAGGGGATGGTGCATGCCGAACCAGACCGGCCAGTGTAGGTGCACCGCCATCTTCGCGATCATGGCGACGCACTGGTTCCGCTCGGCGTAGGCGACGTCCTTGGCGAGGACCAGCATGCGGGCCTTGTCCTCGAACTCGAGCACCACGCCCTGCATGCGGGCGATCTCCTTGGTGACCGTCTCGAGCAACTTGCTGTTCTCGGCCATGAGCCGGGAGACGTCATCGGTCATGGGGCGCCCCTTTTTTGTGCAATGCGAGAAATTGCCCGGCGCATGAATTTTTTCTCTTGCATTGCTTTCAAGTTTCCACTATTATGAAAGTATGAGAACGGCGACGGGCAACAACGGCGGGACGAAGGATGTGCTGAGGGACGACGCCGGTCAGTACGCGGTTGCCTTCGAGCGCCTCTGCACCTGCGGCCACCCGAAGTCGCATCACCTCGCCGGCAAGAGCGGTCGCAGCCTCGGCGGGTGCATCACCCACGAGTGCCCCGGCGGCGCCGACGAGACGTGCGCCTGCGAGAAGTTCCGGGCCGCTCGCTGACCCTCGGCCGGCGTGACGGCGCCGCCCGCCGCCATACCCACCGTCAATTTTCTTGCGTTGCAAAAAAAACCGGCGGCCGGTCACGGTGCCACCCGGGCCAGGAACGCCCCGATGTCGGGCAGCAGGTCGTCGTCCTGTACCGTCGACGTGCACTCCATCTCGTAGGTTGCGAGCACATCGCCCGCCCGCTTGAGCAGGACGATGGCCTTGGTCATGTTCGTCCGGGTCGCAGACAGCTGGTCCTCGAGCGCGACAACGGCGAGGTGCAGACCGCCGATGGTCTTGGTCTCGTCGGTCACCGGGGCGACTCCGGCACCGCTCCCACCCGATAGGGCACCGTGCCCGCCCGCTCCCGCAGCATGTGAGCGAGGTAGGCCGCCACCCGGTTCCAGGCGTGGTCAGGCACCCCCTCGAGGATCTTCTTTACCCGCCGGAATACCGCCAGGTCGTCGTCGACCGTCCATGCGCCGTTTTCCCTGCTGTCGGTGTGGTTCGTCGTGGCCTCGGCGTCGTGCATGTGCGCCCCCTATTTATACATTGTCGAACCGGATTTATACATTGTGGAACTTAGGGCTGGAACCCGGGCTTTCCTCAGGAGTGACTCCAGCACGCTAACGACGGCTGGGGTCCCGGAGGCTTGGGAAGGATGGAGATGTCGGGCACGCAGGCGAAGGCACCATCCCGTAACCAGCCCCGGGTTTGCTGGTTCCGTTGGCAGCCGCACAGCTCGTTGGCTGGGTCTCCTGTGTGGGGGTCGACTCATCTCCGATGTGAATCTTGTGGGCCCGGGCCTTCATGGCTTCCGGTCTCATGTGCGCTCACCCGCCGCGAGGAGCAGCAGCCCCATCTGCGCGGTCTTGCGCTTGGCTATCTGGCCGTATGCCGGGTTGAGGTCGAAGAGCAGCCAGTTGCGGCCGAGGTCCTCGGCTACCCGGCCGACCGTGCCCGAGCCACCGAACGGGTCGAGGACGACGCCGCCGAGGGGGCAGCCGGCGAGGATGCACGGCTCGACCAGCTTGCGCGGGAACGTGGCGAAGTGTGCGTCGGGAGTCGGCTCGGTCGGGATGTGCCAGACGGTGCGCCGGTTGCGCCAGCCGTCTTCGACGATGACCCCGGGTCGGGCACGTGACGAGGTGCCGAGCTGCAGATCCGCGACGCCTACGCCCTTGAAGTTCGACAGCCGGTCTCGGTCCTTCGGCTCGGTTGTCTGCCGCTCCCGGATCGCATCCCCGTCGTAGTGATACGCCTCGCTCTTGGCCAGCAGGAACAGGTACTCATGCGCCTTGGTGGGCCGGTCCGTGACCGACTCGGGCATCGGGTTGGGTTTCGACCAGATGATGTCCGAGCGCAGGTACCAGCCGGAGGCTTGCAGGGCGAAGGCCACGCGCCAGGGGATGCCGACGAGGTCCTTCGGCTTGAGGCCCGGCACCTCTCTCCTCACTCTGCCCAACGACGCGACCGCCAGCGATGCTGCCGCCGTGCCGTCGTGTGCCCCCGCCAGCGTGCTGGCGCCCGTGCCCTGCTGGTTGCTCGGGCTGCTGTTGTAGGTGTCGCCCAGGTTCACCCAGCACGTCCCGTCCTTGCGCAGGACCCGCCGCACCTCGTCGAACACGGCCGCCATGGCCGCGACGTAGTCCTCGGGGGTCTGCTCGAGCCCGAGCTGCCCGTCGACCCCGTAGTCACGCAGGCCCCAATAGGGCGGGCTCGTCACGCAGCAGTGGATCGACTCGTCCGGCAGCTGGGCGAGGAGCGCCCGGCAGTCGCCGACGTGGTAGCCGGGCACGGCGTAGGGGCCGATGGTCACGTGGCCCGCCTCCCTCTCCGGGCGTGCTTGCTCGTGATCGGCCGCTCGGTGTGGGGCCAGCCGCGGAACTGCCGGGCCATCTCGAGCTTGCGGGCGATCGCCCGGGCGGCCTCCTCGGGCGGCAGCGGCCGGCATGGCTGCCGGCGGACGGCGGTGAGGTCGGGCCGGGCGCAGCGGGAGCAAAGGCGGTAGATGCCGAGGTCGACGCTGAAGTCATGCGGGGCGGGGCTCATGCGGCACCGTCGAAAAGACCGAGCTGGCGGGTGGCCGCGAGGCAAGCGGGTGAGTACCAGACGCATTCCTCGTCGGTGGTGGTGCCGCCCGCGTAGGTGAGCTTCCCGCGCGACCACTCGACGGCATCCCAGCCGGGCAGGTCGTAATCGCCCCGGTGCCCGCAGATGGCGATCCTGAGGTCCGCGTGCTCACGGGCCCAGGCGCACACCTCGTCGGCTACCGGGGCGGCGACTCCGTAGAGCTTCTCGTAGGACAGGTAGGGCGGGTCGAGGAAGACGGCCGTCTCGGCGCCCCCGTAGTGGTTGTTGAGGCAGCGGTCCCAGGAGCCGTGCACGACCCGGACCCGCTCGAGCCGGTCGGCGAGCTTGTGCAGCCAGGCCCAGGCGACCCGCCCGGCCGAGGTCCAAAGGAGTGGCTCGTCCGCCCCCTCGGCGCCGGGTGCCTGGTAGCCCCTGCCGGCATTGCCCGCGTGCGGGACCTGCCCGATGGCATGCACGCCTCGGCCGGCGTCGCCCGCGTGCGGGACCTTGCCCTCCCAGTCGCACCAGCCCGATCCGATCCAGCAGCACTGCCCCCATAGCCACCAACCCGCCACCTTCGGGTCGCCCGGCCAATCGGGGTCCTGCAGCTGGGCCCCGAACCGGTCGCGCTCGGCCATCAGCCACACGTGCCGAGCTCCGAGG
>Ga0190270_10001092_pt1 | contig 12422 bp, 10 predicted proteins | sample Popmic320T_FD_133748 | JGI IMG/M metagenome (GOLD analysis project Ga0190270, IMG submission 133748) | Populus adjacent soil microbial communities from riparian zone of Weber River, Utah, USA - 320 T | ecosystem: Environmental > Terrestrial > Soil > Riparian zone | place: USA: Utah | collected... | reverse complement strand
GCTCCGAACTTGCCGTTATGCTTATTGCCGAAGGCGATGGTGTTGTTAAGGATGTTCATGTGAGCCCGCGATTTCGGCCAGACTTGTATGGCCCATCCCTGTTTTATGTTGTAGATGATGTTGTTACGAATGGTCACGTGATCCCCGCCGTCGTGGTAGACGCCGTGATCGTGGTTCTTCCAGTATTCATTGCTCGGCCGGCACCTCTGCTGGCCGGGCGCCAGACGGCCAACGTCGTGGATGAGATTAGCTTCTACCAGAACATTGTCCGCCTCGATGAACACACCGTTTTGTCCATTTGAGGTATTTGTGCAGACCCGGCCAATGTTATGGATGTGGTTGCCTATAACCTGGAAATAGCTTCCGCCGTCGAACAGATCGATCCCGCCGGCGCTTCCATTCGCATTGGCCAAACCGGTCATCTCGAAGTCCTGGATGCGGACGTAAGACGCGCCGCCTCGGACAACAAAACCGGAGTCGGCTTTTCCGTCCCCTCCGTCGATCTTCGCCCGGCGCCTGTTCTTGGACCTGAAGACAACCCAGTTGTCCGGCGCGCCGCCTCTCGAGACACAGACGACCACTTTGCCGTGGCAATCGTTAGGCCCGCTGTAGGTATAGACGCCATCATCCACCAGGACTGTATCGCCGGGTTTGACGCTGTCAGCGGCTTTTTGAATCGTCCTGAAAGGGCGCGCTTCGGAGCCGGGGTTGGAGTCAGAACCGGTAGGCGAGACATGGTAAGCGCGCGCGCCGTGTTGCGGAGGCGTAGCGATGCGGTAGGAGGACTGCGTTTGGGATCGGGCCTCATTGGTTAGCGTCATCATTATGAAGGCGCAGCAGACGCCGCTGAAAACCAGCGCCACAAAGTTACAGAGTAAGGAAAGGCGACACGGAATGTGAGTAACGAACAACCTCTTCATGCAATACTTCAATTTGACTCCACTCGTTCGGGCCGTCCTGAACGTATGACTGTTCAGTATCCCAGAATGCGCCGGGGACTGACGCCTAACGCCGACAGGATCGCCCCGCTCACTATCTTGGACCGGCTGTTGGGGACGATCACTATATCGTTCGCGATTATCTCGACGTCTTCTTGTATACCGTTCATTATCTTGCCCGCGTCTATTCTTATCTCTTGCTTCTTCCTGGTGACTGGATCTTCACGGAATATGATCGCGCGGCCGGAAGCGGCTGTGTATTTCATCCCCTTCGCAAGCGCAATCGCCTGCCTGAGCGTGGCGCCTTCTTTGAACGGGAACGAGCCGGGCTCATTCACATCCCCTCCGACGAAGAAGACTTCCGCCTGCGGAATATGGACGACGCTTCTGGGATCGAGGCGCATGTTCTTATCGAAGTCGCCCCTTAACAGCCCGTTAATATTGACCCTTATCGACTCATACCCCTCATGCTCCTCCGGCCCCTGATCGCGGTTCTCGGAATGAGAGGGGGATTGAGAGAGCGGGCTTGCGGGGGCGGATTTCGGCTGCGAGATTGATAGCGCCTTAGGTTCGCCCGCGTCAGAAACGTCGCTCTCCGGACGACGCGCCTCGCGGATGATAAAGGCGGTGGAGCCATGACTCTCGGCCAACCCGCCGGCCACAGTGATTAAAGTCAGCAGTGATGGACGCCCCTCTATCTGATAAGCCCCGGGGCGATTGACCGCTCCCTGGATGAAGTAGGTCTGGCTGTTGAGCTGTTCGATAGTCACAGTCACGCGCGGATTTTTCAGGTATCGCCCGTTCAAGCTGTCGGCGATAAAGCCGGCCAGCTCATCCGCCGTCTTTCCATGCGCGGTTACAGGGCCAAGATACGCCATCCTGATCGTTCCGGAAGCGGTGACGCGCCGCATGCCAGACAACTCAGGCGCGCGATCCACCTGTATATCGATCACATCGCCGGGGTTGATCCGATAATCTTCTCTTACGTCGACGATGGCGCTGGCCACTCCGAGCCCGTCCGGCGGTTTGCTTGGCGCCCGTCGCCCGCTCTCCTGCGACTGCGCTTGGCAATCCGTCAGGCCTCCCGTCGCAGGCCCGAGAGCCAGAATGCATAATAGGATGACTAAGCTGATGAGTAGTCTTTGCGGATAGTAAGCTTCAACTTTCATAGTGACGCTCCTTATGAAGAAGCCCGCGGCAATCAAGATAGACATAGCCTCTTGCGCTCAAGACGAAGGCGTGTTGACACACCCCTCCCCAGGCTCGCGGGACCGTGAAGGAAACCTCGTGTCGAGGCAGCATACAGATTGTCTGAACATGGTCAATAAAGTGGCCGCTCTACCGATGCGTCCTGAGTCTACCGGTCATAAAAGCGCGAAACAGTGATGGAGTGTTGAAAATCGTGCGCCTACTAACTACAAAGAATCCCTTCTCGGCTCGATTCTTTGCAGCGCGCCGCATCGCTTTTGAGCATGCAACCACAGGGCGTGTGGGTAATGCTACAAAGGATTTCGCATCACATTCTGTAGCGCGCCAAATGGCGAGCGACCTGTGCCTAACGTTTGGGAGACCCGCTTTGAGTAATAAGGCGACGTGACTAAGGGCAAAACTAAATAATTTGGCAACGAGATATCCATGCGGCGCCAGGCGCCGGACGGAACTGCGGAGAATAAGCCTTAAAGTACCTTCCCCGAGATACCTCCCGCTGAGATTGGTCAACGCTGTTTATCGTTAAAGGCCGTTTGATATCTTTAAATTACGGCCTATTTCGAAGAATTCGTTATCGCGAGATCCCCTCAGTGCGTATTACCTTATCCTGCTTATCAATTATTATTTATGCTGAACGGATTTGTTATGGCCTGCCGCGTCCTGCGCCCATTCTATCTAAATTCTGGAGCAGGCCCTCTCGCCCATCAGACAAGGTAAGTGGCTGTTTGTTAGTCTGAGTAATTTTGTGATCCTTGTGGACCAATTGCAAAACTCCCGAGACGTCTGCCTTTTCTTAACCACTGTCATCGTGCGAGATGTGGAGTATGCAGTAACCTAAAACAAAACCTTAATTCGCAGATGCCGGGATGTAAAATCGGTCCCTCATAGGAACGAAACGGATATTATACAAATCTACTAGCGTGTACATCGGCGGTTGCGATAATTCTTCACCGGCGCAATCGCCCTTTTTGGACTCGACAATTCGCCCCACTACCCTGGAAGAATCGTCACAGGCGGCATTTGACGGGCCTCGGCTTTTTTGTGGTCGCCCTTTTCAGATCCGCCCGGCGGCTGGCCTGTGACCGCGGGAGGTTTGGCAAGGCCACGCTGATATGCATAAACGATTAGTCCTTGTCGGTCCTTAACCCCGACCTTCTCGAAGATCGAGGTCAGATAATGGCGCACCGTCGGCTCAGAGATGCAGAGTCGTTCCGCTATCTGCTTATTCTTAAGCCCCTCGCCGATCAAGGCGATGATGTCTCGTTCCCGCCCGGTGAGCCTAACGCCGTTATTCAACACGCTGTTGGTCTGCTTCACCTCGCCCGCATGTAACAGATCATCGAGCACGTGAGAAACGGTTCTGGGATCGAGCCAGACCTCGCCGGAGTAGACGCTCTTCACGGCTGCGATAAGCCGGTCAGGCGATTCCGTCTTCTGAACCAACCCCTTCACCCCGAAGCGCACAATGCGGCGGCGTAATTCGAGGTCGAAGTCGCTAATCAGGACCAACACGCGCGCCCCCTCGGCGGCGATCGACAGGTCGGAAAGAAGGTCGAGATCGGGTTCGGCGTCGGAATTCAAGTTTAGGATTATTATGCCCGGGCGCAGGCGCGCGCCCTCGAGCGCTTCCTCACGGCTCGAGGCTTCGCCAACCACCCTGAATTTAGGTTCTGTTTCGAGGATAAGTCGCAGCCCAGCGCGGAGCAGAGTCTGACTATCAACGAGCAATATACTGATAAGGGACGTATTCGACTCAGGCATAGCTTTTTGAAAACCTCTGTACCTGGCCTGGCCTTTGAAACCTTCAACAGTCGATCACAAATCAGAAGAATTTGTCGAAGTATTTGTGTTCGGCTACAGGGAAACGATTCTATTAACCAATTGATGGGAGTGTTCGTGGGAGTAATAGGGAAAAGGAGCTACGGGAAAGGCCACAATCCCTTTATTTTTCATCGGGGCGGAGGGATTCGGCCCCCCGACCTCTCGTTCCAAAGCTGCGCGGCCGCAATGCGTTCGCGGAACGTCGTATACTAACGTTACCGACAAGAAGTTTTCTTATCATATAACTATGGCCTGCCCGCTCTGTTTGTGACCCCGCTCGATGCGCGCCGAAGGAGGATTTTTCAGCGATTTAGCGCCTTTTATCGGGAGTAACTCGTGAGTCGGGAACTTTACAGCCGCGCGCGCTGTGCTATATTGCCCGCGCTGCTATCTCACTAACTAATCATCACAAACATTCGCGCACAGCGCCGAGTAGACCCTTACAGCACTGTACCATACCGTACCAAGTCCTTTACTAGCTTTGCGACGAAACGAATTTACAGCACACGCCGTAATTTGTCACCTCACATTTTATTTTTTGTTAAGTAAGGGCGCATCCATATATTCAGCATTAATGACGCATTCAAATACGACTGCGCCCGCAAGAACGTGATCGTTGGCGAGGCGGTGATCCCAATCTGCATCACCGCCCTATCTTGCGTGTCGCCGTCTCGAATCTACCGCGCCGGCTTCGGAGACATGCGCTTCATCTTCGATTAAGCGCTCGCGTTCTTCGCTGTCGTCGTAGTTCAGGGCGCGTTCATGGGGCAAGGATATGGCTGGGCGTTCTCGTCCGGGATGGAGCGACTGATTTCCCTTGCCGGCATGGGCTTTTTGGTCGTCTTGATTCTATTCGGCCTGGTCACCCACTTCATGTATGCGATCGTCGTCAGCTTGAAACGACCGTCCCGGCTCTGCGCGCACGCCCATCTTGTCGTTCGCACATGGCGTCCTCAGACAAGAGCGCAAATCAAACCGCGGCTATTCGATCTGGCGCCGTTGTGGGCAAAAAGCCACCAAGTTCTTTGAACACGTCAAAACCTTAACGCTGCGGCATCTGCCGATTTGCGAGACGGCCCAATGCGGGCGCGCCAACTTTAGCAGGCTAAGCATCCCCCTAAGTTTCCATCACTGCGGCGCAGCGCCTTCGTTCTGAATAGCCATACGGCGTTGAGAGTAGCTGGTAAATGTAACGACAGCGCCTTATCTCCCTCAGATTGCTCCGCCTCCAAAAACGGGTTCGCAAAACCATATCCGCCATCTCGTCTCCGTTGCAGCGCCACAAAGTTAAGGGCCTCGTTCGCTTCAAGACAGACAACCCCTTGAGAAAAAACCAGCCGAAGAAGTTTACAGCCAAGATCAAGCCGATAATTTCTCAATTCGCCAAGCGCCACCAGCGACATAATTTGACTGCTCATATCATCCAATCCCGCCTTGTCCGCAAAGAAATGATCCACGACGTCGGATAACTGCGCCGTTGGAAGGCCAAGCCAGACGGCCGGATTGTATAGTACGCGTAACGTATCTCCAGGCGGTTTGACGACATCATTAACATAGCCAAGCGACGTCAACAGTGAAGCGATCCGACGTACGCGCCCTTGAGTTCTTATATCCTCGCCCTGTCCCGCAAGTTCGCTTGCGATTAAGTCTACGAGCTCCCGTAGTATCGCTACGTCCATGCCGGCGTTCATTAACATAAGTCTGATCTGGACGACGAGCTGCGGATCAATAGCTAGCTCGTCACGATTAGGGTGAGATAGGACGGTTTTGGCGATCCGTGAACTGTCTTCCGCTATCTTCCGCAGGTCGAAATTGAAGCCGGGAGTCGTGGCCAAGCAACATCGGGCGAATAAGGATTGTATATAAGCGGCCGTATTATTGAAATATATATCACCCAGCGCCCGGCAATAGCGATCAGTTTTTATAGCTTGTTCAAACGACAGACATGTTGTTTCACCCATGATCAGATTTCTCCAGATCGTTGAGGCATAGCATTAACGCGACAGTGCTCCTGAGACGTAAACCACGGGCCGTCCGTTGAATTAAGTCGCTTTCTTTGTCACTTTGAGGCCACGGTAATAAGCCCACTCCTTCAGGAAGATGGGTGATGGCGCGCTCAATCACCGCGCTTCGGAGCCAGGGAGGCAGACCGAACATTCTCACACACAAGAAGGTCAGCGCTGAGAGCCAGTTGATATTGTCGGAGCGCACCGACTCGATCAAGAGAGTTCGAGGGAATAGGCGCACACGGCTTTCGTAAGAGGCGCAACCCAACTGAACCAATTGGGCGCACATTATTAGCGCCATAATATCAAACTCATCAGTGCGTGCTCGAAGCGCACGCTTGTCAATGAGAGTAGCCAGATCACGTTTGCCTGAAACGCCAAAGGTCGCACTCACCTGGCAGCGCGACAGATAGGCGGCAGTGACCTCCTGAGTAAGCAGTGGGAGATCTGATCTTCCCAGTAGGCGCCCTTCAGATAAACGTTTGATGGTCTTTATGTCAGAAGGATGGTATTTGTCGCTATACTGCGCAAAATAACATAACAACGCCGTATGGTAGACACACCCGACGGAAGCAAAGGCGACATCTTCCAGAATTCCCGACCATAGCCAGCGCGCCGCCGCATTCGAAAGCATGGCTACTAGAGGCATTGTCTCCTCGGACCTCCGATCCAGAGACAGAATCTCGGCGGTAGCGCCGATATCAAAAAAGGCGCCGAGGGAGGGACTGCATTCGAATTCGTCTAACAATTTTTCGAGCTCCTCTTGTGAAGCAGCCAACAATTTGGGCGCAGAATTGGAAAGAGTCATAGGTATGTTCTTTTTGTCAGTAAGTGGAACAACATCGCGCACACCAGCGTCGTGTGGTATAGCTCGCCAAAATTCGATTGAGACGATTTAGCGCGGGCAAGTACCTTACTGGTCGGCGCTATCGCCCCCTCCGGAGTCGCGGCGCAAAACAACCGCCTAAGCGCTTGATTCAAAATTGTCCGGCGAAGCTCATTAATTTCGATGCCGCACAATAACCAGCACAACGCCAACTCGCCGAGCGCATCGGCGTTGTCTGCCCGCACCATTACTGCTGTCAGCAGGACTATCTCATTTTTCAGGCGCGTTACGGTTTCAGCGTCAAGGAACTGAGTGGCGTCGCGCAATCCCATATCAGTCAGGTGATAGACGGCGTGGGTAAGCGAGTAGAGATCATCAATGCAATAGCGCGCCGGATGTTGACGCAGACAGAACGGAGTGTGCGCGAACCATGCCGCAAGAGACGCCTCATATCTGGGATCACCGATACGACCAAGGGAATAAGCCATTTCCATTTCTCCATAAGCCGGGCGATCCACCCCCCTGAAATACCCCATATCGCTCAAGAAATCGAAATATGATCTTTCAAAAGGTAGAGGGCGACCTTCTGTCATGAAGAAATCGGCAATTACTGCAAGCGTTGTCGCGGAAGAAGAGTCATAAGCGGCCAGCTCTTGCCAATCAACAGTATTGGCTTCTTCCAGCGCGTAAGCAGTAAGCCGGTCTGTCAACCGGTTACGAATTCCGTGTCTCTTCAAGGTCATTAACATAAACGAGAGCTCACCAAGCGGATTCACTCGCCAATTTAAGTCTTTCCCGGTTAAATTCGAGTGCTTAAAACTCTCGCTATTAGTCCAAAGCCACTTTAGTGTCGCCTTGGCTGATGAGGAGATTTGCGATTTGGTAAATGCCGAGCGTGACATATCAATTGTGCGCCGAATCTGCTTGACACTGTAGCGCGACAGCCCGATCGCGCACGCCGCGTCTAGTAGCCCGCCTTCGTGGATTCGGCCTCCTTGGGCGGGGCTTCCGGCAAAGTGGCGCGCGTCCTCACACTCGGCGCATCGACCGCCGGAAAGCGGTCGGCGCCGAGGTTGTAGATAGGGCCAGTGATGCGATGTAATAACTTATCTAATGCGGCCAGGGCGACCAGCAATTCTTCCGCGACGTTATCAGCGCCTTGGTCCTCTATGTAATTCATGCCGCCTTCGAGCTGGCGCTTGAGTTGGTCGACCGTGAGATTGCCCTGCGCTACGCTTGCGCCAAGCGCCTCTGTGAATATTTCAGTTTCGTCGTTTATTTCTCTGGCGGTCATCGGGTTTACTCAGTCATGACAGGGAGCCATTGTTCCGAGCGGCGAGTCTTCGCCACTTCAGTTTTACCCCCACTAATCCCCGGCGCAATAGCAGCGCCATCAAGATAACTGAAACAATCGAACAAACGGCCATCACCTTGAACGCCGACTGATAACTGCCAGTGGCGTCGAACAGGAATCCGGTCAACAGATTGGCGCCGCCGCCCAGAAGCGTCTCGGCGCTCATCATAACGGCGAGCAGTTTGCCCAAAGAGCGTAGACCGAAGAGTTCCGCCAGGACCAACCTTGTCGTCACCGTTACGCCGCCGTAGCCCAGTCCGAATATCAGGCAGAAGAACCAGACGTTCGCCTGACCGACCTTCAAGATAAGTAAAGCGCCGGCGAGCGTCATCAGAAAACATACCAGATTGACAGCGCGCTTCTCGAAGCGGTCGCTCAAAAATCCGAAGAACGACTTGCCCGCCAGGCTGAAGAAAAACAACGCGCTGTAGGCCCACGCGGCTTCGGCAGCGCTGAAACCGACCAGCGGCGATCGAAGGTGCAGGATGAATTGCTGCACGAGCGCAAAGATGACGGCGTAGCAGAGCGATGAGCCGAGCAACAGCGCCCAATATGAGCCGCTGCCGATCGCCTCCTTCATCGTCGCCCCCGAGAACCGGTCCGGACCAGCCTCTGTGACAGCCGCCGGCGCTTCTACCTTTGTCGCAAAGTATTTCAACAAAGCGCCCAAACAAATAATACCCATCGAGGCGAAGATCAGGATAGCCGTCGGCTTGCCGAACCTGCTTGTCAGGAGCGGCGCCACGGGCGAGTAGATCAGCGCGCCCACTATCGCAGCAGTGGCCGCAATGCTTTTGATCAGCGTCCGGCGTCGCAGAAACCAGTCCGACTCATCGGGATCGGCGGAGGCGCCGATCTCGGCGGGGCGATTCTTGATGAAGAAGTATATCAGCGGCATGAAAACGGCGAACATAAAGGCGGCGTAGATCATCATCGCATTGCGCCAGCCATAACCGGCGATCAGCCTGGTCGAGATTGGCGAAAAGATCATCCCGCCCAGACTTGTCGCTGTGCCCACTATGCCCATCGCGACGCCGCGCTTGCTGGTGAACCAGCTCGAAGCCAGATATGCGCCCGGCCCTATGCCGGCAAAGGTCAACCCAAGGGACATCATCAAGAGCGCCAGGTAAAGTTGCGGCGGCGCGTCGATGCGGGAACCGAAGAAAAGCGCGACGCCGATGACCGCCGCGCCGATCACCATAAACCGCTTGGGCCCGTACCGATCCCACAACGGTCCGGCGAACGGCCCTGTCAGTCCGCGCGACACCAGCAGCGCCGAGCCTGCTGTGGCAATGGTCGTGCGATTCCAGCCGAATTCGCTGATGAACGATTGATAGAAAAACGGCATGCCTCCGAGCAAAATCCCGTTGGTCACGGCGATCGCGAAGACGGCGAAAAAGATCACGACCCATCCGTAAAAGACTTTGGACCAGCCCCGTGAGACGGGCGCGGACGCTGGAATAATGTCAATATCCTTCAATCCAGGTCACCCTCGAAGACGCGGAATAGGCGGGCAATGAACGCGTCGTTGTCTTTGCGAATCTCCTCCTCTTCCTCGGGCGTCGGCTTGTAGGCTTCGACATCCGCGCGTGAGATCGTGCCTTTGGCTTCGAGCATCTTCTCGATGATTCGCAGCCTGTCACGAAGCGCATACACTTCGTTGCCCAACGACACCACGATGCCGAGCAAGATATCCATCGCAGGATCTTCGAACTGGTGTTTTTTTTTGGCGCCTATCATCTCTTTGCGTTACTTCTCCGCCATCGTTACCAGGTACGGCGACTTGCCTGAATAGGCCCCTCTGCCGGTATTTTTACTCTCCGCCGCAACTTCGCGGATGTTCTTGAATCCGGCCACACGAAAGACCGCGGGCAAATCCAGTTTGTGGAAGGCCTGCCAGTAAGGCTCACCGTTGTTGTGAGTCTCCCAATTCATGAGAAAAGCGTTGTAGGCCGACATTTGGCTGTATGGCGGCAGGTTAAGATGCGCGGTCAGTCCACCCGGCTTCAGCAGCCGATGGATTTCGGCGATCATATTTTGAATCGCGACGGGCGGGAGTTCGTGCAACAGGATGGTCGAGAAGACTAGGTCGAACGACTCATCGGCGAACTTCGTCCGCTCGACGTTCTGCTGGCTGAAATGAACACGGCGGCCCATCCGTTCGGCGCGTTTATGCGCGTATTTGATCATCGGCGCGCTCAGGTCAATCGCATGGACCTCGGAGCCGGAGAAAGCGTCGGCCACCGGGATCGTCTTCTGCCCGACGCCACAGCCCATGTCGAGAATCTTCTCGTAGCGGGCCGGGGGGATCACCGAAGCCAGCGCGCGCCCGCTCTCGCCACTGTCCGGACCGTTGCGATGCAACACGTAAATGGGCGCGCCGATGTCATAAACGACTCCCGCCAGATCGTCGCCATGATAACTACGCGGCTGAAGATGGAACTCGACAGCCGTATAGTACCTCGGCGGCTCCAGGTCGGGGTCCGTCTCGACACTGCCGAGCGCATTCTCGGTCGGGCGATTCAACTCTTCTGCCAGTTCCGCGCGACGCGGTTCGAGCGACTCATAGATGACCGCCCACATAAACCCCTGATTGGCCTGTTGGATGGCGCGGTTGTATCTGTAGAGCGTCATCGGTCGCATCAACTCGCCGACCTGCTCCATCGTCGTCGGCTTTTCGCCGTTGTGCGCCTGGGCATAACGATGCTCGCGCGTCTCGTAAGCCGCGCGCAGTTTAGGCATGGATTTTTCGGCGACGTAACGCTTCAATCCTTCAACGTAATCGAAGGCGGCCTGGCTGCTTCGATTGTGTTCGATTTGCATAGACCCACTGCTACCTTTCTCGTAGAAATATAAGGCATCGACTGGATCAGTACTGTGAGCGGTAGCGAGCGGAGCCTTCGCCAACGGCCGCTCGCTACCGCTCGCGGTACTGACTCGTCGCCTCGATCCAGATCTTGGCGCGCCGGACATATAGATATGCGCTCCAACTTCATTGGGGCGCTGACAGGAGCGCCGAGCGCGTGGGGTAAACGATTTCGCGCAAGTTCAAACGCTTGCTTACGCGCAGCGCAGCGCCGATCTTAGAATCGCTCGCCTGCGCGCGCGGCGCCGTTTAGAACAAATATTTCAACCCGAACTGCAAAATACGCGGATCGCGAGCTGCGCTGAGGCGTCCGAACGTCCCCGCTGCGCAGGACGAGCCGGGAGCCGCATTTGCCGCGAACGTGCAGATCCGTTCGGGAAAGTCGAAGTTCGTATGGTTGAAGAGGTTGAAGAACTCCGTCCGGAATTGCAGCCTGTGGCGTTCGCTGAACGGAATGTTCTTGATCAACGAAAAGTCTACGAGGTTCGTCCCCGGACCTTCCAGGATGTTGCGACCCGCCGTGCCGAGCGCGCCGAGCGGTTGCGCGACGAAGGCGTCGGCGTTGAACCATCGTTCGACCGTGCGCTCACTTGAGGGCAGGTTCGGGTCGCCGACCAGGTTGGGGCGCTGATTGAGCTGGCCGGTGTTCGCGCGGTCGCCGTTGATATTAACCGTGAACGGCTGCCCCGACTGCTGAGTGATGATGCCGCCCGCCTGCCAATTGCCGAATAAGGCGTTGATCGCTTTGTTCCCGGACTTGAACGGCAGGTCATAGGTGAAACTGACTATCAGCCGGTGTCGGATGTCGAAGCTCGACAGGGCGCGTTCGAGGGCCTTGATGTTGCTCTGATCGAGGCCCGATGAGACGACCGAGTTGCCTAGCGAATCGTTGTCCATGCTCTTCGAGAAGGTATAGCTGCCACTCACCATCAGCCCGAACGAAAGCCGCTTCTCCATGCGCAGGGCCACGGCGTTGTAGCTGGAGCTGGCCGCCCCCGCCTGCTGCGCGAAGTTGCTGAGGTTCGGGAAAAGCGCCCGCGCCGATACCGGCGTGGTCGCCGAAGGGTTGGGCAAGTTATAGAATACGTTTGTGTAAAGATGCGTTCCTCTCGAACCCAAGTATTGCGCTTCGAATAGCAGGTTCTGCGTCAGCAATTGCTGAATGCCGAAGTTATATTGCTGGAAGTAAGGCGACTTGAAGTCGATGTCGTACGGCTGGAAGCCTGGTAGGCCTAGCCGTGGATTGCCCAGAAGGGACTGGATCGGCGCGATGCTACCGATCGGAGGCAGAGTCGCCGCGTTGGCCGCCGGATTGTTTGCGCCGATTCGTTTGAAGAACGGCGGGTTCTGGCTCATCAAAGACACCGCGTTGTACGAGGCGACATTGTAGTAGACGCCGTAT
>Ga0190270_10001091_pt1 | contig 12432 bp, 11 predicted proteins | sample Popmic320T_FD_133748 | JGI IMG/M metagenome (GOLD analysis project Ga0190270, IMG submission 133748) | Populus adjacent soil microbial communities from riparian zone of Weber River, Utah, USA - 320 T | ecosystem: Environmental > Terrestrial > Soil > Riparian zone | place: USA: Utah | collected... | reverse complement strand
TCTCAGACATCGTCGTGGGCGATGGCTCCGGCGAAGCATCGACGGTTGCCGCCGGCCGAATCTTGATATGTGGGGTATACGCACCTTTTGGCAGGTCGATGCGAACGGGGTCCTTCAATCCCTCAGTGTCGTAAAATTCGCGCAACCTCTCGCGCACGCGTGCGGCTTCGATGCGCACGATCGGATCGATAGCCGGATCGAACGCCTCGGGACGATCGAAGATGGAAACAAGCTATACCAATCCTTTGAGGAGGGTTCGCACCTCAAGGAATACATCTACAAGTGGACCGGCGGCACCGGCAAATATCAAGGCGTCAGTGGCGGTGGTACGTACACGTACGACAGTCTGACGGACAATCTCTCCGGCGGCAGATTCAAGGGCGCATTGGTGCTGCCGTAGCACGCCGGCATGCGCGGACCTGAGCACAAAAAAGAAAAGCCGGTCCGTTCCCGGGGGGAGGGAGGCGGACCGGCATACGGACGCGGGGGGAGCGTCCGGGTAATTCCATGTCGCGCTTACTCAGCCGCGACGAGGCGCACTTTTCCCTTGGTCGATGGACCGCGGTCGAAACCCAGCGAAGCCGCAACTGCCGGGTGCGCGATCCGTCCGTTGCGGACATTCAGCCCGGCGGCGAGATGTGGGTCGTCATCGAAGGCGGCCACGCCCTTGTTGGCGAGCTTGATCACGAAGGGCAGCGTCGCGTTGTTGAGCGCCTGCGCCGAGGTGACCGGCACCGCGCCGGGCATGTTCGCCACGCAATAATGAATGATGCCGTCCACCTCGAAGGTCGGATTGGCATGCGTCGTCGGCCGCGAGGTCTCGAAGCAACCCCCCTGGTCGATCGACACATCGACCAGCACAGCCCCGCGCTTCATGCGCGGAAGCATGTCGCGGGTCACGAGCTTCGGCGCACTCGCGCCGGCGACCAGCACCGCGCCGATCACCACGTCAGCTCCAAGCACTTCGGTCTCGATCAAGTCCATGGTCGACGCGAGCGTGCGCACGCGGCCTTCGAACAGCTCGTCGAGCTGCCTTAGCCGAGGCAGCGAGCGGTCGATGATCGACACGTCGGCGCCAAGGCCGACCGCCATGCGCGCGGCATGCGTGCCGACCACGCCGCCGCCGAGAACCACCACTTTGGCGGGGCGAACGCCTGGGACGCCGCCCAGTAGCACGCCGCGTCCGCCGGTCGGGCGACGCAACGCGATCGCCGCCGCCTCGATCGCCAAGCGGCCGGCGACCTCGCTCATCGGCGCGAGCAGCGGCAAGCCTCCGGCGGAATCCGTGACGGTCTCGTAAGCGATTGCCGTCGCGCCCGATGCCATCAAGCCGCGGGCCTGATCCGGATCGGGTGCGAGGTGAAGATAGGTGAATAGAATCTGGTGCGGCTTGAGACGGCGATACTCGACTGCCTGGGGCTCCTTGACCTTGACGATCAGCTCGGCGTCGGCAAACACCGCTTCCGCCGTTGGCAGAATGCGGGCGCCCGCTCTCGCATAGGTCGCGTCATCGACGAAGATGCCGGCGCCTGCGCCGGACTGCACCAGAACTTCGTGGCCGCGCGCCGTCAGCTCGCGCACTGAGCCGGGCACGAGCCCAACCCTGAACTCGTTGCTTTTGATCTCTGTCGGAACGCCGATGCGCATAATGTCCTCCGATTCAGGGGCCATTTCGCTTGGTGGGAAACATGCCCGAAATCGCGCAAGGATTGTTGGCGTTTTATTCAGGAATTCGATGATATTATGCCGATTAACGGTGCGAATAACGGAATTGACGCAGAAAAATGAAAGAAATTGCCATCAACACGCTGGATCGCGCGATTCTCGGCGCGCTGCTCGAGGACGGCCGGTTGAGCCAGGTCGAGCTTTCCGAGCGCATTCCGCTCTCAGCCACGGCGATCGCCCGGCGTATCCGCGCGCTCGAGGAGAAGGGCGTCATCGAGGGCTATCAAGCGCGCATCAACCGGCAGGCGCTTGGTCTCGGCATGACGGTCATCGTGCATATCGGCCTCACGAGCCAGAACGAGGATTTGCTTGAGGCCTTTGAGAAGGCCGTCGCATCTGCGCCGTCGGTCGTCTCTTGCCACTTGATGTCGGGCGAGGACGACTATCTGCTCACCGTCATGGCGCGCGATCTTGCCGATTACGAGCGCATCCACAAAGAGCAGCTCGCGAGACTTCCAGGGGTCGCGCGGCTGAAGTCGAGCTTTGCGCTACGGGAGGTGGCCAACCGGCCGCTGCCCGGAACCTGCCTGTTACCGTCGCGCAAATGATCGCGATCACAATTGCGCAATGACAATGCAATTGCTTCAACTGAACAGGCACTTGTGACAGACTGCTGAAAGGACCGGCGGAGGGTAGTTTTGAGGGATGGAAGCGACGTCGCCCATTGACATGCAGCGACCAGAGGGCAAGGGACTCGCGGCGGGAACGCTCGGCCTCTGGGGATCGACGGTCATCGGGCTCGCTTCTACCGCTCCCGTCTACTCGATCGTGGCCACGCTGGGTTTCGTGGTGCTCGCCGTCGGCGCACAGGCCCCCATCGCATTCGTCGTCGCGTTCGTGCCGATGCTGTTCATCGCCTTCGCCTACCGCGAGCTGAACAACGAGATACCCGACTGCGGGACGACGTTCACCTGGGCGACCAAGGCGTTCGGCCCCTGGGTAGGGTGGATGGGCGGCTGGGGCGTGGCGCTGGCCGGCATAGTCGTGCTCGCCAACCTCGCGCAGGTCGCCGGCACCTACTTTTGGGCTCCCATCGACGCGATCGTGGGCAGTCCAGAGGACGCGCTGCTTGCGGAAAACGTGCCGCTCGTGACGGTGACGGGCGTCGTTTTCATCGCCCTCATGACCTGGATCAGCTGGCGCGGCATCGAGTTCGGCGAACGCATCCAGAATGTGCTGCTCACGATCCAGTACCTCGCTCTCGCGATTTTCGTCGTCGCGGCGCTCTGGCACTTCTTCGCCGGTACGGCTCCGGACCCCACGCCCCCCGACTGGTCGTGGTTCAACCCGTTCGCATTCACGGAGTGGAGCGGATTCATCGAGGCGGTGCTTCTCGCCCTGTTCATCTACTGGGGCTGGGACACGTGCCTCGCCCTCAACGAGGAGACGAAGGACCCCAAGCATATACCCGGTCGCGCGGCGCTGCTGACGACAGTCATCCTGCTCGTCACCTATGTGAGCGTGACGGTCGCCGCGATGATGTACGCGGGTCTCGGCGAAACGGGGACTGGCCTGGGCAACAAGGCAAATGCCGACGACTTCTTCCTGGCCGTCAAGGACGGGCTGCTCGGTCCCGTCGGCTGGCTGCTCGTGGTGGCCGTCATGATCTCCGCCATCTCGTCGACGCAGACGACGATCCTGCCGACGGCGCGGGGAACCCTGTCGATGGCCGCGTACAAGGCGCTGCCCAGTCGCTTCTCGACCGTGCATCCCGTCTACAAGACGCCGTCGTTCTCGACGCTCGTCATGGGAGTCGTGGCGATCGTCTACTACGTCGGGATGACGCTCATCAGCGAAAATATCCTGAAGGATTCGATCCTATCGCTCGGACTCGCGATCGCGTTCTACTACGCGATCACGGGATATGCGTGTGTCTGGTACTACCGCGGTGAGCTGTTCACGTCGGGGAGGAACTTCCTGTACAAGTTCCTGCTCCCGCTGCTCGGCGCGCTCATGCTCACATACGCGTTCGTGCAGTCCGCGATCGACATGTACGCCGAGGACTATGGCGACACGTCGCTGTGGGGCATCGGCGGCACGTTCCTGCTCGGCATCGGATCGCTCGCGTTCGGCGTCGTACTCATGCTCATCTGGTTCGCCTTCTCACGTTCGAAGCCGTTCTTCCGCGGCGAGAGCCTCAACCGCGAGACGCCCGTCCTTGTCCCCGAGGACCCCGCGGACTTCTTCCGCTCGGTCGACGGCGGCCTCGCCTGACGGTGGGTCGCGTCATCCTCTCCATATCCACCTCCTGACGAGGAGCCCAGTATGCGCATCCTCATCGTCGGCGCTGGGGGCGTGGGCTCTGCCGCGGCCCGGATCGCCGTCCGTCGAGGCTACTTCGACAAGCTCGTCCTCGCCGACTACGACCCGAGGCGCCCGCAGGCGATCGTGGACGAACTCGGCGATGATCGCCTGGCCGCCGCCCAAGTGGACGCATCGAGCGCCGAGTCCGTAGCATCCCTCATCCGCGAACACGGCGCGACGCATGTGCTCAATGCGGTCGACCCGCGTTTCGTCATGCCGATCTTCGACGGATGCTTCGCGGCCGGTGCGACATACCTCGACATGGCGATGAGTCTGTCGTATCCGCATCCGGAGCAGCCGCACGCGCTCACCGGCGTCAAGCTCGGCGACGACCAGTTCGCCAAGGAGCAGGAGTGGAAGGAGGCCGGACTGCTCGCGCTCGTCGGCATCGGCGTCGAGCCGGGGCTGTCCGACGTGTTCGCGCGGTACGCGGAGGATGAGCTGTTCAGCGAGATCGACGAGCTCGGCGTGCGCGACGGTTCGAACCTCGTTGTGGCCGGATACGACTTCGCCCCCGCGTTCTCGATCTGGGCGACGATCGAGGAGTGCCTCAACCCGCCGATCATCTACGAGGAAGGGAAGGGCTGGTTCACGACGGCGCCGTTCTCGGAGCCGGAGGTGTTCGACTTCCCCGACGGGATCGGACCCGTCAAATGCTTCAACGTGGAGCACGAGGAGGTGCTCCTCATGCCGCGCTGGACCAACGCCAAGCGGGTCACATTCAAGTTCGGGCTGAGCGACGAGTTCATCCAGGTGCTCGAGATCCTGCACAAGACGGGGCTGGACCGCACCGACAAGATCAGCGTGAAGGGCGTCGAGGTCTCGCCGCGCGACGTCGTCGCGGCGGCTCTGCCCGACCCCGCGACGCTCGGCGACAGGATGAGCGGCAAGACGTGCGCCGGCGTTTGGGTGACAGGCAAGGGCAAGGACGGGCAGCCGCGCTCAACCTACCTGTACCACGTCGCCGACAACGAGGACACGATGCGCGAGTACAACTCGCAGGCGGTCGCCTGGCAGACGGCGATCAACCCCGTCGTCGCACTCGAGTTGCTCGCCAGGGGGACATGGTCGGGCACCGGGATCCTCGGCCCTGAGGCCTTCGACGCCAAGCCGTTCCTCTATCTCCTCGCGGCTCCCGCCCCCGACGGCTACGGGTCGCCGTGGAGCATCGAGGAGAAGACGGTCGGCTGAACCCGTCGTCGAGCGAGTGCCGCGCGCTCAAAAAGTGAGCATTCGCTGGCAAGCGTGTGGTGCGGCGCACCGTCAGGAGAGGTGAGCCTATGCTTTCTTATGGCGCCAAAACCCGTCCTCTAATAACATTCCTTTTGGTTTGCCAGGGAGTTGCCGGGGCAGAGACACTCCTAGATTCCATCTCCTGCCCGCGTCTTGTTTGGGGAGCCAATCCATGAAGCCCGCTCATAGTATCTCTTCAGCTGTCGTTGCCTTGCTTGCTCTTGGTGGTACCGCGCTAGCCGAGATGCCGACTTCGGTCGGCGAAGGTGAGGGCGAAGTCGATATCGTTGCCTGGCCCGGTTACATCGAGCGCGGCGAGACCGACAAGAACTACGACTGGGTGACCGCCTTCGAGAAGGAGACGGGCTGCAAGGTGAACGTCAAGACCGCGGCGACCTCCGACGAGATGGTGACGCTGATGAACCAAGGCGGATTCGACCTGGTCACCGCCTCGGGCGATGCGTCGCTCCGCTTGGTTGCCGGTAAGAAGGTCCAGCCCGTCAATATCGACCTGGTCCCCAGCTGGAAGACGGTTGATGATCGGCTCAAGGAAGCGCCTTGGCACACGGTCGACGGCGTGCATTACGGCGTTCCCTTCCAATGGGGACCGAACGTGCTCGCCTTCAACACCGACGTCTTCAAGGAGACGCCCACGAGTTGGTCGGTCGTGTTCGAGGAACAGACGCTTCCCGATGGCAAGAGCAACAAGGGACGTGTGCAGGCTTATGACGGCCCGATCTACATCGCCGATGCCGCCGTCTACCTCATGAAGAAAAAGCCTGAGCTCAACATCAAAAATCCATACGAGCTTAATGCCGAGCAATATGCCGCGGCGATGGAGCTGCTCAAGGCCCAGCGAGCGCTCATTGGGCGTTACTGGCACGACGCCATGGTGCAGGTCGACGACTTCAAGAACGAAGGTGTCGTCGCATCCTCGTCATGGCCGTTCCAAGTCAATCTCTTGGTGAGTGAGAAAAAGCCCGTCGCCTCGACCGTTCCCCAGGAGGGAGCCACCGGGTGGGCCGATACCACGATGATGCACGTCGACGCCGAGCACCCCAACTGCGCCTATAAGTGGCTCGAACATTCGATCGACCCCAAGGTGCAGGGGGATCTCGCGTCCTGGTTCGGCTCGGTGCCCTCCGTGCCGGCCGCTTGCAAGGGCAATCAACTCCTCACCGATGAGGGCTGCGCGACCAACGGTTTCGACAATTTCGAGAAGATCTGGTTCTGGCGTACGCCGACAGCCAAATGCGAAAACGAAGGTAACTGCGTGCCCTATTCGCAGTGGGCAAAGGACTATATCGCCATCCTCGGCCAGTAACGCGTCTCACCATAAGCGGCCGGCCCCAAGCCGGCCGCTGCCGCCATTTGCGCCGCCTCATGCCGCCAGCCGTCAGATTCGTCAACTGCTGCCGCCACTTCGGCTCGGTCCGCGCCGTCGACGGCGTCACCCTCGACATCGCCGAAGGTGAGTTTTTCGCCATGCTCGGGCCTTCCGGCTCCGGCAAGACCACCTGCTTGCGCCTCATTGCCGGCTTCGAGCAGCCTGATAAGGGGCATATCGAGATTTTCGGCGAGACCGCCGAAGGCGTGCCGCCCTACAAGCGCAACGTCAACACTGTGTTCCAGGACTACGCGCTGTTTCCCCATATGACGGTCGGCGAGAATGTCGCCTACGGTCTTAGAATCAAGGGCGTTGCGAGGGAAGACCGCGCGACCAAGGCCAGAGCTGCGCTCGCCATGGTTAAGCTTGCCGGCTACGAGGACCGCCGCCCGGCACAGCTTTCCGGCGGCCAGCGCCAGCGCGTGGCTCTTGCCCGGGCGCTGGTGAATGGGCCGAAAGTCCTGCTCCTCGACGAGCCGCTTGGCGCACTCGATCTCAAGCTCAGAGAGCAGATGCAGGAAGAACTGAAGGCCTTGCAGAAAGACCTCGGCATCACCTTCGTCTTCGTGACGCACGACCAGGGTGAAGCGCTGTCGATGGCCAATCGCGTGGCCGTGTTCAACGAGGGCAAGATCGTTCAGGTGGGTGTGCCCGACGATGTCTATGAGCGACCAAGGTCGCGCTTCGTCGCTGACTTTGTCGGCTCGTCGAACATGCTTCCTCCCGACTTTGCCTCCGGCCATGGTTGTGCGGCGAAGTGGACCAGCTTGCGGCCCGAGAAGATCAAAGTGGTGGCGACCGGAACGACGGTGCCCACGGGTTATTGCTACGCCGATGGCGAGATCAAGATGGTCAGCTATCAAGGTGCGGTCACGAGGTTTAACGTTCAGACGGGCGACAGGCGTATCACCGCAGAAGCGCCGGCCGGCGATGCCGGTTTCAAGGAAGACGACAACGTAAGGCTGATTTGGCCGAAGACGGCCATGGTCACAATGGAGGATGGCGCGTGAGCCAGGCCGTGACAGCCGAGCATGCGGTGGCAGCCGAAGGAGGAGGGGGTGTTCTCGGCAGGATCTCCGACTTCTTCTTCGCCCATCCCAAGCTGCTCACGCTCGTTCTGTTGCTGCCGCCGCTGCTATGGATCGGCGTTGTCTATATCGGCTCGCTGTTTGCTCTCCTGTTGCAGAGCTTCTATTCGCTCGACGATTATTCCGGGCTCATCGTCCACGAGTTCACGCTCACGACCTATGCGCAGCTCTTGGAACAGGCCAATCTCCAGGTCATTCTGCGCACGGTGGCGATGGCCGCGATGGTGACTGTCGCCTGCGCCATCATCGCCTATCCGATCGCCTATTACGCGGCACGTTATGCGCGCGGCTGGACCAAGGCGCTATTCTACCTCGCGGTGATGATGCCACTATGGTCGAGCTATCTCGTCAAAATCTACGCCTGGAAGCTGATCCTGGCCAAAGAAGGCATCCTGATGTGGTTCGCTAAGAGCCTGCATCTCTCTTGGCTGATCGACGGTCTCTTGGCTTTGCCGATCATCGGCGGGCCGTCGCTGTCGTTCAGCTATATCGGCACCTTCCTGGTCTTCGTCTATGTCTGGATTCCCTACATGATCCTGCCGATCCAAGCGGCTCTCGAGCGCGTCCCGGTCAATTACCTCGAGGCGTCCGCCGATCTCGGCGCCGAGCCGCGCCAGACATTCTGGACGGTAGTCTTCCCGCTGGCGTTGCCCGGCATCATCGCCGGATCGATCTTCACCTTCTCGCTGACGCTCGGCGACTACATCGTGCCGACCATCGTCGGCAACTCGCGCCTGATGATTGGACAGGCGGTGTATACGCTGCAAGGAACGGCCGGCAACATTCCGCTGGCGGCCGCCTTTACCGTCGTCCCGATGGCGATCATGGGTGTGTATCTGTGGATGGCCAAGCGCATGGGGGCGTTCGATGTCCTCTGAGGCAAAACGCTCCACGCCGCTCGGATTGCGCATCGCGGCCATTGCTGGGCTCCTATTCCTGCATTTGCCGCTGGCGCTGATCGTGCTCTATGCCTTCACTACCGAGGAGCGGAGCTTCCAGTTCCCGCCGCCCGGCTACACCGCCAAATGGTTCGGCATCGCCTGGTCGGAGCGTCCCGATATCTGGCCGCCGCTCTATCTCTCGCTCCAAGTGGCGGCGATCGCCACCGTGCTAGCGCTCATCTTCGGCACGCTCGCCGCGGCCGCGCTGTCGCGCGCCCGCTTCTTCGGCCGCGAAACGATCTCGTTGCTGTTCATTCTGCCGATCGCACTTCCCGGCATCATTACCGGCATATCGCTGCGCTCGGCCTTCGACATCATGGGGATCGATTTCTCGATCTGGACCATCGTGCTCGGCCATGCCACGTTCTGCATCGTGGTGGTTTACAACAACGCGATCGCCAGGTTTCGCCGGCTGTCCGGCAATCTGATCGAAGCCTCCATGGATCTCGGCGCCAACACCATTCAGACCTTCCGCCACGTGATCCTGCCGCAAATCGGCACCTCGCTGCTCGCTGGCGGCATGCTCGCCTTCGCTCTGTCGTTCGACGAGGTCATCGTCACGACCTTCACCGCGGGCCAGCAATCGACCCTGCCCATCTGGATGTTGTCGGAGCTGATCCGGCCGCGGCAGCGCCCGGTGACCAACGTAGTCGCGGTCTTCGTCATTGTCGTTACGCTGTTGCCGATTCTCGCCGCCTATTACCTCACGCGCGAGGGCGAGCACACGGGCGGTTCATCGAAATAGCCGGCGGATAATCGAGGGTCCCATGCTTGATACCCAAATGCTGATTGGTTCGAACTTCGTGGCCGGCACCGACGCGCCCGAGCCGGTGATCAATCCCAAGACCGAGGAGACCATTGTTACCCTCCCGGATGCCTCTCCGGCACAGGTCGACGCTGCGGTGGACGCCGCCGCGAAGTCGTTTCAGAACTGGTCGCGCACCACACCCGCCGAACGCTCCGGCCTGCTGTTGAAGCTCGCCGACGCCATCGAGAGGAGCGCGGAGGCGTTCGCGACGCTCGAAGCCTTGAATTGCGGCAAGCCGAGGATCCGCGTTTTGCAGGACGAGATACCCGGCGTGGTCGATTGCTTCCGTTTCTTTGCTGGCGCGGTCCGCAACATGCATGGTGTCGTGGCAGGAGAATACATGACCGGGTTCACGTCGATGATTCGCCGCGATCCGATTGGCGTGGTCGGATCGATCGCGCCGTGGAACTATCCGCTGATGATGGCGGCATGGAAGCTCGCGCCGGCTCTCGCCGGAGGCAACACCATCGTCATCAAGCCGTCCGAGCAGACGCCCCTGACGACGCTGAAGCTCGCCAAGACCATCGCCGACATTTTCCCGGAAGGTGTGGTGAATGTCGTGACCGGGAAGGGCGCTACCACCGGCAGCGCCCTGATCAACCATCCGAAGGTGGCGATGGTCTCGCTGACCGGCAGCATCGGCACCGGGCAGAAAGTGTTGCAAGCCGCGTCCGCGACGATCAAGCGGACGCATCTCGAACTCGGCGGCAAGGCGCCGGTGATCGTGTTCGACGATGCTGACCTCGCCTCGGTGGTCGCCGGGGTGAAGGCGTTCGGCTACTACAATGCCGGCCAGGACTGTACCGCCGCCTGCCGCATCTATGCCGGCAAGAAGATCTACGACAAGCTGGTCGACGACCTGTCGAGCGCGGTCAAAGAGATCAAATTCAATCTGCCTGACGACGACGAAAACGAGATCGGCCCGCTGATCTCATTGGCGCAAAAAGGTCACGTGCAAAGCTTCGTCGAGCGGGCGGCCAAGGAAAAGCATGTTTCGATTACCGCCGGCGGCAAGTCGCCGGGTGGCAAGGGCTTCTTCTTCGAGCCGACAGTGATTGCCGGCGCCAAGCAGGACGACGAGATCGTGCGGAAGGAAGTGTTCGGCCCGGTCGTGTCGGTGACCAAATTCCACGATGTCGACCAGGCAGTCGAATGGGCCAATGACAGCGATTACGGCCTTTCCTCGTCGGTGTGGACCTCGGACATCGGCAAGGGCATGGCGACCGCGGCGCGGCTCCAATACGGGGCCACCTGGATCAATACCCATTTCATGCTGGTGAGCGAGATGCCGCATGGCGGCTTGAAGCACTCCGGCTACGGCAAGGACCTTTCCATGTATGCGCTGGAGGACTACACCGTTGCCCGCCACATCATGGTAAAGCTGTGAGAATGCGGTAACGAGCACGCGTCCTGTTAGAGTTGGCAATGCAGCATTCGTCACGCCGCAACACAGTCCGGAGGGATCGCTGATGTCGATTTGGGGGAAACTCGGCGCAGCCGAGCTCTTGGTGGCCGGCCCGATGGCTGCGTTGCTCGGCGGCCGCGCCGCGCCTCACGACCGAGCCAAGAAGCAGCATCAGCTTGAAGAAAACCAGGTGGCCTTCACCGTGGGCGTGATCGCGCTCGGCGCCAAGATGGCCATGGCCGACGGCGTGGTCACCAGCGATGAGGTCAGCGCCTTCAAGAATGCGTTCAAGGTTTCCAAGGCGGAGATGAAGCAGGCTGCGCCCGTGTTCAATCTCGCCAAGCAGGATGTGGCGGGTTACGAGGCTTGCGCCGAGCAACTTGTCATCGTGTTCAAAGGCAATCGCAAGCTGCTCGAGGACGTGCTCGAGGGGCTGTTCCATATCGCCAAGGCCGACGAGGCCCTGCACCCCGAGGAGGAACAGTTCCTCGCGCAGGTCGCCAAACGTTTCGGTTTCAGCGATACTGACTTCAGGTCCATCAGGGCCCGCCACGCCGCCGCCGCCGAGCGAGATCCCTACGAGGTGCTCGGTGTCGATCCGGAGATCAACGACGCGGGACTCGAGCGCCGCTATCGCGCGCTGCTGGCGGACAACCAACCCGACAAGCTCACGGCCCGCGGCGTTCCCGAGGAGTTTGTCGCCATCGCCGTCGAAAAGCTTGCGACGATCGATGAGGCCTATGCGGCGATCGCCAAGAAACGCGGCCTCTAGCGCCGGCTGAGTCAAATTCCTCGCCTGGCAGCCCGAGCCCGGCGGTGCCTGGGATGATCATTAACCTGCGTTTACAGTGCCAGGTTTTGCCCCGGTTCATCGTTAACCGGGCGATACCCTGGGGCCGTCAGCGCTTGGCCGGCGCGATTCGCGATGGACGCGGCGACGGGCCGAGACCTCCAAATCGTGAGGATGTCTGTTATGCGCGATTGAACCAGGCCTTCGCTCTTGTTGCCGCGTTACTGGCAAGCGCCACGGCCTCCAGCCCCATCTTCGCCGCCGATTTGCCTCCCACGGCAATTTCCGAAAGCCGTGGCGGATGGAAGTAATCTCGAAGCCCGCGCGCATATGATGAGCGCCGCGGCGATGGGAGCGGCGCATTCCAGAAGCGGCTCGGCGCGATCCACGCGCGCTCGCACCCGGTCGGCGCGCTCTATCACACCCATCATGGCATGACGAACGGCGTGTTCATGCCCTATGTGCTGGCGTTCAACCGGCCCGCGATCGAAGCGAAGATCGAGCGGCTCGCGGGATTCCTCCTTTCTGGCGGCTTTGACGGCTTGCTGAAAGCGGTGCTCGATCTGCGCAAGCAGATCGGCGTGCCGCACAGTCTCGGCGGACTCAAGGTCGATGGCGGCAAGATCGAGACCATCGCCGAGATGGCGATCGTCGATCCGACCGCGGGCGGCAATCCCATTCCCCTGACCGAGGACGGCGCGCGGAAGCTGTTCGACGCGGCGCTCAAGGGCGATGTCGCTTCTGCCGCTGC
>Ga0190270_10001090_pt1 | contig 12433 bp, 8 predicted proteins | sample Popmic320T_FD_133748 | JGI IMG/M metagenome (GOLD analysis project Ga0190270, IMG submission 133748) | Populus adjacent soil microbial communities from riparian zone of Weber River, Utah, USA - 320 T | ecosystem: Environmental > Terrestrial > Soil > Riparian zone | place: USA: Utah | collected... | reverse complement strand
AGCCGAGCTTGGCGAACGCGCCGCGGGCTTCTTCCAGGTGGGCGCGGGCCGACTCGTTCCGGAATTGAGCCATCCGCAATACGCCGATGGCCTCGTGGCAGAGGGCCGCGCGGTAAGGGTCGCCGATGGTTTGAAAAATCGAGAGGCTTTGCCCCATGCAGCGGTTGGCTTCGTTCGGCTCCTGGGCCCTGGCGTGAATAACGCCCCGCGTGTAAAGCGCGCGGGCCATCAGATTCAACGCCGGGTCGAGCGGGGTCGTGGCTTCCGCCGCCTCGAGTTGTTCCCTGGCCTTCGCCAGATCGCCTTCTTCTGCCAACGCCTGCGCCAGTTCGAAGCCGATGAGCGCCTGCTCCTCGATCGCACGGCTGGCGCGCGCCGCGGCCAGGCCTTTTTCCAGCGCCTCGATCGCCTCGGCGCATCGCCTGCGCGCGAGCAGGATGCGGCCGAGGATTCGCTGTGTCCTCGCGTAGACGGTTTGGCCGTGACGGCTGAGCGATTCTTCGATGGCCCGCTCCGCCGCGGGCAGATCGCCCTGCAACAGTCTCAACTCGGCCAGGTCGGTCAACGCCACAGCTTCGGCCTTCGCGAGTCTGTATTCGCGGGCGAGTCGCAGCCGGTCTTCCATTAACTTCGCGGTCATCGACCACGATCCCAATCGCGTCCACACGCGTGAAAGGCTGCTGTAGGCTTTGAGCGACAGGCGGACGTTGCCCGTGGATTCGAGTTGTTGAATGGCGGCCTGGTAGACGGGAATGGCTTCTTTCAGCTTGCCTTCGGTATAAAGGAGCAACGCCTGCTGCATTTGCACGCGCCCGCGCAGCATCGCGTCCGAAGTCTCTTCGGCCATCCGCGAAGCGCGGCCCCAGTTGTAATTCGAGCCTTCGAAATCGCCTTCCTTCCAATCCACTTTGCCGAGCAGGTAGTGGGTTTCGGCGCGCAGATTCACATTGCCGGCGCGGCGCGCCTGAAGCAGGGCGCGGTGCAGGTGGTCACGCGCAGTCAAGAAGTCGCCAGAGTTGAGCATCGCCCGGCCGAGCGAGGCATGCGCGCCGGCTATGCCCGTGTCGTCGCCCTTGCCTTCGGAGAGCTGGTTGTAAAAGTTCAGACTGCGATCGAGCGCGTCAATCGCCAGATCGAGCTGTTTGCGCTCCAGATAGATGCGGCCCAGACAGAGCAAGACGCTGGCGCGAAACGGAAGGGGGAGCGTAATGATGTTGGTCGCGTCGTTGTATTTCGTCATCACTTCGAGCGCGCGGTCGAAGTCGCCCTTGTTCAAATGGGTCTCGGCCAGCACGCGTCGCAAATTGGCCTCTTCGGCAACGTCCGTCGGCTGGAGTCTCAATTGCCCACTGAGCGAATGGATCAGGTCGTCGGTAGTGCTCTCCTGATTCCGCGGCATGGGCGAGGCCTCGGCGCCAGAGGCTTCCTTCAACTTGAAGACCATCTCAGGCCCGCCTGATCCGAAGCGCAGGCTGTCGCCGTCGTTGAGCATACGCTCGGTGACGCGATCGCCGTTGACGAAACTGCCGTTTGTCGAGCCTAGATCGCGCAGCAGGTAATTGGCCCCGACGCGGATCAACTCGGCATGCGAACGCGACACGACCGTCGCCTGGACGCAGAGCGAGTTCTCTGCCCCGCGCCCGATTGTGAAGCGCGGCGATTCGATGGGGACGACCCTCGACTCGCCGTTAGCCGCAGCGAGATGGATTTCTCCCTGAACGTTCATAGCATTATCCAGGACACTGCCTGACGTTGGTCTTAATTAGACGCTGTCCTAAGGTTACTGAGACGGCGGCGGGTATCGTAATCAAATTTGGGCGCTGTGGCAAATATTATTCCTCTTGACCTGACCACGGCCAAAGTTATAATCGGCTCGCTATTTTGTGATACTCAGAGACCCTGTTGGAATTTTGCTCGCGCCCCGGCCTACGGTTCTTGATTTTCGGCCAGTCGAGTTAAGCCAATTGATTAAAGGACAACATCACAATGCCACATTCCCTCAAAATCGGAGTTTTAGCCGAAGCGCGCTATCTGGCTCAGAGCCAGCCCACCGGGTTGAGCGCGAAGTTGAATGAACTCGGCCACCGGATCACGCTGATCGATCCCCAGAAGGCCTTTTACGTGATGGGCGACGACGGTTGGTTCGAGGGGCTGGACGTGATCGTCGGGCGCGGGCGTAGCTGGGCGCTGCTCGCGCTGCTCGGCTGGGCCGAAACGCGCGGAGCGCTGACCATCAACCGCCGCGAGGCCATCGCCTCGGTCCACAACAAGGCGCAGATGTCCGTCGCATTCGCTTCCGCCGGCATCCCCATTCCGCAAACATTCTTCGGAAGCGCCGAACAACTGGCGCGGGAGATCCCGCGGACTTCTTACCCGATCATTTTGAAGCCGATCTTCGGGGACAACTCGCGCGGGCTGCTGGTCGTCAATTCGCCCGAAGAGATGGCCGCGACCGATTGGCCCGAGCCGGTCGCGCTGGCCCAGCGGTATTTTCAAACAGACGGCTACGACCTGAAGCTTTACGGCATCGGCGACGAAATCTGGGCCGTGCGAAAAGCGTCACCGTTCAACATCAGGAAAAACGACGACGCGTCCAAAGACGGATTGGCGCCGATCACGCCCGAATTGACCGACCTGGGGCGTCGCTGCGGGCGGCTCTTCGGCCTGGATTTGTTCGGCGTCGATTGCATCGAGACCGAAGACGGAGTCCTGGTGATCGAGATCAACGATTATCCCAACTACACCAACGTGCCCGACGCGAACGAGCGGCTGGCCGATTACGTTTCGCGAAGGGCGACGCGATGAAGATTAGCGTGATCACGAAGCGCGAAAAGGCGCACAAGGCCGGCTCGGTAATGCAAATGGCCGCGGAACTACTCCGGTCGCGCGGGGTCGCGGTCGCAGAGATCTACCCTGACGACTCCCGCCTCGACGTCGCGCGGGTCGAAGTCGATTGCGACCTTTATTTGCTGAAATCGGGGACCGAAACCGCGCTTAGTCTCGCCGGGGTATTGCATGCGGCCGGGGCTAAGATCATCAATCCGTACCCGACCGTCATCGCCATGCGCGACAAGATCGTCTCGACAAAAATGCTGCAATCGGCCGACGTCCCATTGCCCGAAACCTGGTTCGCGTCGAAGCCGGAACAACTGGCCGGTCTGTTGAAAGAAGGACCGATCGTGGTCAAACCCTTCTGGGCCGCCTCGCAAGGCCGCGGAGTTCAGATCGTCAAAACCGAAGACGAGTTGGCGACCGTAATCACTGAAGACGGGGTGATTTTCGCGCAACGTTATCACCAGCCGGACGGGCGCGACCACAAACTCTACGTCATCGGCGACCGCGTCTTCGGCGTGCGGCGAGTGTGGCCGCCCAAGACATTGGAAGACAAACTGGGGGAGCCTTTTGACGTTCCCGACGAGATGCGCGAGGTCGCGCTGGGCTGCGGGCGCGCTTTCGGCGTCGGCTTGTACGGCGTTGATTTGATCACGTGCGGCGGCAAGCCCTATGTCGTGGACATCAACACCTTTCCGGGATTCAAAGGCGTGCCGAACGCGGAGGAGTTGTTGGCGGAGCATATTATGCGCTCAGCGTCAGGCATCGGAGAGACGGATCGTGGAAATCTAACTTTGTCGAACGACTGAACACGATTCGCCATATGTGATCTCAGCCGAAAGTGATGATGATAGTAGTCATTTCATTATCGTCCGGCCTGAACAAAAACATCGTGCGGCGTCGGACGATCCGAACATAGAACATTTGATCGTCGCATCCAGACCTAACGGCCAACCTATTGGTTTTGTAATACTGGCGGGCCTGCAGGGTGAGCATTGGAGCATCGCGCACATGCGCCTCGCGCTGACTGACAAGGGAAAAGGCTACGGCCGTGCGGCGGCGATCAAGCGCCATGCGTTCGAGACATTATCGGGGCGCCGGCTCTGGCTCGATGTCAAAGAGCATAATACGCGGGCGCGAGCGCCGTATGAAAAAGAAGTGTTTCGTTATGAAGGCGCGCCGCCGAAGAGCGCCTCAAATCGCCAGAAGGGTTTGAATCAATGATCGTGACGCCGGCGCTTCAACAAGAGCGCCGCGCAACCTAACCACCGGTTCAACGCTGAATAAACGCAATGAGGTGAAAAAATGAAGCTGCACTTTATGATTGTCCGCCGCGTCCCCCCCGTGCCCAGCCCGGTGCTGGTCGAATGCTACGAAATACTGCGCGGGCGCGGATACACCGTCACCGAAGACATCGCCGAAGAGGTCATTCAGCGCCCCGACCTGGCGAAGATCGAAACAGATCTCTACCTGCTGAAATCGCACACGGAGCTTTCGCTGGCGCTGGCGGGCGTCCTCTTCACGCAGGGCGCGAATATGTTGAACCCTTATCAATCGTGTTCGCTGATTCAGAGCAAGATCATCACGTCGAAGCTGCTGCGCCAGGCAGGAATTCCCGCGCCCGACAGTTGGGTGTCGGGCGATCTGAGTCTGGCGAAATCGCTGCTGGAAAAACATCCGCTGATCATTAAACCGCACATGGGCCATCGCGGCGCGGGCGTGCATCTGTGCAAGACGCCCGAAGATATTGATAGAATTCCGCCCCCCGCGACCCCGATGATTATTCAGGAAGCCATCCCGGGGCCGGGCGAGGATTTGAAGATTTACTGCGTCGGCGATCAGGTCCAGGGCGTCAGGAAGCAATTTTCGGAGTCGAGTTTCTCGGTCGCAGGACGCCACGGCGAGATAACCGACGAGATTCGCAAGATTTCACAACGCGTCGGCGAGGTCTGCGGACTCGGTCTTTATGGCCTCGACATCATCGAGAGCGACCGCGGACCTTACGTGGTGGACGTCAATTACTTCCCCGGCTACAAAGGCGTGCCGAACGCGGCCGGGATGATCGCCGATTACGTCGACGATTACGCCAAAGGCAAAGTCACGCTGACGCCGCCTGTTTGAAAAATGAGAGACGAAGGAACGAACAGACAGAATGACGGGGCGACGGGGCGACGGGGCGACGGGGCGACGGAACCGGCGCCAAATTCGTCATCGATCTCCGCTACTCCCTGTCTCTCCGTCGCCCCGTCGCCCCGTCGCCCCGTCGCCCCGTCTCTCCTCGTGATCTGGGCCGAAGGTTTTTTGTCGCGGCTGAGCTTCGGCATCATAAGCTTTGCGCTGCCGATCTTCGCTTACAAGCGTTTGGGTTTGAGCCTGACTCAGACCGGGTTTCTATTTTCGCTCAACCTGATCGCCGAGCAGTTGTTCAAGCCGTTGATGGGTTGGGTCGCGGACCGAGCGGGACTGAAGCGGACGCTGACGGTGGCGATAGCGCTGCGCAGCCTGGTCGCGCTGTTGTTGGTCTTTGCGGCCTCTCCGCTGCATGTTTACGCGATCCGGTTTTTCCACGGCTTTACCGAATCGCTGCGCGACCCATCGGTCAACGCCCTGATCGCCGCGAACGCGAAGAAAAAATCAGTGGCTTCGGCCTTCGCCTGGTATACGTCGGCAAAGATGTCAGCCGGGTCGATGGGCAAGGGGCTGGGCGGATTACTGCTCACGCTGACTGTAGATAACTATTCGGCGGTCTTCCTCATCGCGTTCGCGCTGTCGCTCGCGCCGCTTATGGCGGTCGCCAGGTATTTGAAAGAGCCTGAAGATCAGGCCGGCGCGGATGAGAACGAGTCTCACGTTTCGGAAGAAGGGCTTAACGGCAAAGGGCTGGCGCTTTTTCCCGTCGCGGTTCTGGGCTTTCTGATCGCGAGCGCCGCGTTGATGATCAGCAACCTCTTTCCGCTGCTGGCCACGGAATACGCCAAATTGAGCACGGCGCAGGCGGGATTGATTTTAATGATCGCGCCGCTCTTCACGATCGTTTCCGGCCCGGCGTTTGGATGGCTGTCGGACAACGTCAGCCGCAAGCTGGTATTGATGGTGCGGGGCGCGGCCAACACCTTTTCGTCCGCGATGTACTTCTTCTTCCCGACCTTCGCCGGGATGGCGGCGGGCAGCGTGGTTGACGCGATGGGCAAGGCGGCCTTCCGCCCGGCGTGGGGCGCGTTGATGGCGCAGTTTTCCGATCTCGACCGCCGCCGCCGCGCGCGCACGATGAGTTATTTGAGCCTGGGCGAGGGATTAGGCGAAACTCTGGGGCCGCTGCTCGGCGGATTTTTATGGAGCGTGAAAGGCGTAGGCGTAATGCTCGGCGTGCGCGTGGCCCTGGCGGCGGTCGCCGAAATTTACGCGTTGATGATCGCAAGGTCGGTCAAGGATGGAGCGTCATGAATGAGACTTATAGGACTCGTAGGACTTATGGGACCTATAAGTCCTATGAGTCCCATTCATGACACTCCCAGGGATTATCCAAGGAGTGTTTATGAAAATCTGTTTTTTGATGGAGCCTCCGCGCAGCAAGAATTCGGTTACCTACGACGTCCTGAATGGCTTGCAGGGGAGCGGAGCAGACGTCGAGGTGGTCACCGAGCGCAGCGGGCTGGTCGACCTGCAAAATTTCAAGTTCGATTACGACCTCTATCTGTTCAAATCGCATTCACCGCTGGCCGAGAGCCTGGCCGCGGCGGCCCATTATCGCGGCGCGAAGCTGCTCAACGAATATCCGGCGACAATGAAGGTGCGTGACAAAGTACTGACCGCCACGATGCTTTTGCAGGCGGGCGTCCCGACGCCGCGCACGTTCATCACCGATTCGATCGAGACGCTGCGCCCCGTCGTGCGCGAGACGCCGATCGTCGTCAAACCGTGGCGCGGTCGTCGCGGGCAAGGGATCGAAGTCTGCATGGACGAAGCGCAGTTCGACGACCTGATCGAACGGAGGGCAGGCGACTCGACGGTGGCGGATGACGAGGGCAGTGGCGAAGACGGAACGGCTTTGGGCGAGCGTTTGATCTTCGCTCAGGAGTTCGAAGAGCACGAGCCGTTCGATTATAAAGCTTACGCCATCGGCGATTACGTCCACGCGATCAAACGCGTCTTCCCTGCCACGACCAAAGAAGAGAAGTTGGGAACCCCGGTGGGCGACGACCCTGAACTTGCAGACCTGGTGCGGCGCTGCGGCGAGATCTTCGGCCTGCGGCTTTACGGCGTCGACCTGGTCAAGACCCCAAAAGGTTTTTCGGTAATTGAGGTCAACTGCTTCCCCGGTTACAAAGGCGTGCCGCAAGGAGGAGACCGTATATCGCAATTCATCCTCGAAAATGCCGAGTAGTTCTAAGCAAAGCCGGCAACCCTACAGCCTGATTTTCATCTGAGAAAAGGTTTTAACGCCCCCTTGCTCGTTGTCCTGAATTGGCCGAAACTTTGACCCCCGTCAGGGTGGGATGGAAAATATTAGGAGGAATGACATTACTTTATGAATTCAATTCTGGGATTGAAATCAATCAAGAGCCTGGTGTTAACGCCGGTCGTCGCGTTTTTGGCTTTCGCCATGATCGGCGCAACCGTCTTGGCGCAAACCGGCAATCCGGGCGCGTCCAGTGACAAGTCAAACGACAAGTCGGAAAAGAAGAAAGAGAATTCGAAGTCCGACGCCGAGAGCGCCGGATCGCGTGCGCTGGCTGTGACGCCGGCCGCCTTGTCCGCCGCTGCGCTGGAAACAGTCATGGCGACGGTTGAGACCGACCCGGTCCCCAACGGCGGCGACGCCGCTGACGACCCCGCCATTTGGGTCAACCCCAACGACCCCGCGCAAAGCGTGATCATCGGCACTGACAAACGTGGCGGACTGGCCGTTTACGAACTGAGCGGCAAACAGATTCAATACCTGCCCGACGGGCAGATGGATAACGTCGACCTGCGCGACGGGTTTAAACTCGGCGGCCAAACTGTAGCCATTGTCACCGCCAGCAACCGCAAGGACAATTCAATCGCCATTTACAAAATCAATCCGGAGTCGCGGACGCTCGAAAACGTCGCGGCGCGCAAGATCAAACACGGCCTCACCGTTTACGGCATGTGCATGTACCGCAGCGTCAAGACCGGCAAGATTTACTATTTCGGAACAAGCAAATCCGGCGAAGTCGAGCAGTGGGAATTGTTCGAGAGCAACGGCAAGGTCGACGCAAAGAAGGCTCGTAACTTCAAACTCGGCTCGGTGGTCGAAGGCTGCGTCGCCGATGACGAACTGGGCCATTTCTACGTCGCCGAAGAGGCCGTCGGAATCTGGAAATTCAGCGCCGAGCCTGAGACAGGGTCGGAGCACACACAGGTCGCCAAGGTCGGCGACGGCCACCTCTTCGCCGACGTCGAGGGATTGGCCATCGCTTACGGCAAGGACGGCGCGGGCTATTTGATCGCCTCCAGCCAGGGCAATCATTCATACGTGGTCTACCACCGCGAAGGCAATAACGAATTCGTCAAGAAATTCCGCGTCAGCGCCGGCGATGGCGTTGACGGCTGTGAAGAGACCGACGGCATTGACGTGACGACAGCGAATCTGGGCCCGTCATTCCCGCATGGCGTCTTCGTCGTTCAGGACGGTTTCAACGACAAGGGAAATCAGAACTTCAAGCTCGTCCCCTTGCAGACTATCGTCAAACTTTGACCTTTAACAAATTGTTGATGCGGGCACGGAGGCTCCCCATGAAATCGAACTCCCTTACGATCTTAGCAGTTCTTGCGACATCGTCGTTTCTCTTCTTCTCATTGAGCGCGGCGCCTCAAAAGAAGAAGAGGGTCGGCGATTCGCCATCCACAACCAAAACAGCAGCCGCTCCGGTCAAAGATTCGGACCAGCGGCCCGAGCCTGCGCCTTCAGCGCCCGCCGCGCAAGAAGACCCGGCGAGAGCCGCTTGGCGCATCGAAGTCGAGCCTTACGCCATATTCGGCAGCGGTCGTCCCGGCAAAGGCGCCGCCGATTTCGACAAGCCTGACGGCGTGGCATTCACGCCGTCAGGCTGGCTGCTGGCCACCGACGCAAAAAATCGCCGTGTACAGATCTGGGACGTCAAAACCAAAGCGCACTTGAGCGAGTTCGGTCACGGCGTATTCGGCGGCGAGATCGTCGACATTGCGGTAGCGCCGAGCGGAATAACGCTCGTCACTGATCAAACGCTCAACCTCGCTTACGCTTTTGTTCCGGCCAAACCAGGAACGGTGGCTGAGAAAGGCAAGACGCTCGGCCCATACGATTATCAATTCAAAGGCACGCGGTTTGGCGAGCAAGGATTCGACAAGCTCGGCGGCATCGCTATTGATTCGCGCGGTCGCATTTACGCCGTTGACGCGCACTTGAACGACGTGCGCCGGTTCAACGCCGACGGGTCGGTCGATCCGAGTTGGAAGTTCGAGAAGGCGCGCTCAACCGGAGACACCTACCTCCACGGATGCGAGGGCATCGCGATCGACGAAGCCAAAGGCAATCTTTTCATCGCCAGCGAAAAGGACGCCGTGATCCAGGTCTTCGATTGGGAAACCGGCAAATACAAGGGCAAGCTCCTCGGCGCGGCCGTCGACGCGGCGGATAAACCCGCGGGGCAGAACGTCTTCTCCGGTTCGGTCGAAGGATTGACGATAGCCGGCAATTACCTCTTCGCGGTTGACGAGAGCGTCGGGCGTATTCAGATCTTCGATCTGAGCAACCCTAAAACTTTCAACACCGACCTGGCCGGATTCGCGGCGACTCGCGGGGCGCGCAACGGCGGTTACAAAGGATTCTTCGGCCACGGGCCGCTGGTCGATTTTGAAGATAAGAACAACAAGACCCTGCAGCAACAGGTCAAAGACGGCTCGATCATTCCGGGACAGGCTAACCCGCCCGGCTATTTCTGCTCACCAGATTCGATTGCCAGTTATACTGATAAAGAGGGCGGCGAGATTTACATCGCCGTCGCCGATCAATGTAACTACCGTATCGCCGTCTATCGCTGGTCTGACATCAATCGGGCTATGTCGTCGGCGGTCGCCAAAAACCATCTTGTCGCAAAAGGCGCGACTGAAGGTTCGTCGGCTAAAGGCGCGAAGGCCGGGAACAAGAAAGGCAAGAAGAAACATTGAAAATTTGTCCTATCTGCTCGCGCGAATATCCGGCCAACTACGCCTTCTGCGATCAACACGGGAGCCGGCTCGTCGATCGCGGCTCCGCGCCGCCCGCCTCCCAATCGGCGCCGCGGCCTAAGCTGTTGATCACGGCTTCTGACGGTTCGGAGCGCGAATTTAAATTGCCAGCGAGCGCGATAACCATCGGCAAGGCGGAAGAGAATCAATTGCGCATCACCGACGGCGCCATCAGCCGCAAACACGCGGCCATCGAGCCGATCGGCGGCAATCTGGTGATCAAGGACCTGGGCAGCCTGAATGGAATCTTCGTCAATGACCAGCGCGTCAGCGAGCAAGGGCAGATTCTGCGCGACGGCGACCTGATCGAGATCGGGCGAACGAAGATGATTTTCCGCTCCGCGCCCTTGCCGCCTCCGGTAATCACGCCGCCACCGCCGAAAGTCGACGCGCCGCCCTATCGCTTCTCATCGCCAGAGGCGCTCACGGAAACATCCTGGGAAGAGTCGCTAACATCGATCAACGGCCGCTACACGCTCGAAGCGAAACTGTCCCAGGATTCGACCGGCGCGCTTTACCGCGCGCGCCGGACGGCGCTCAACGACTATGTCGCCGTGCGAATCTTGCGGCCTGAACTGGTCAAATACGAGATCGCGCTCGAGCGCTTCCGCCGCCAGGCTCAGGTCGCCGCGCGCATCAAGCATCCGAATTCGGTTCAGGTCTTCGATTTCGGACATTCGCCGGATGGCCCGTCCTACATCGTCGAGGAACTTTTGTCGGGACGCACGCTGCGCGACCTGATGAAGCAAGAGCGCGGGCTGAGTCTCACCACGGCAGTCAATGTCTTCAATCAGATTTGCGGCGCGGTTCACACGGCGCACCTCAACGGCATAGTGCTGCGCGACTTGAAGCCCGAAACGATCTATGTCGAGCGGGACGCCCGCGGCAAAGATTTGATCAAAGTCGGGGGCTACGGCCTCGCCAAAGTCGACGAATCCTTTCTGAAGGACAGTCAGGGAAAAGCGTTGACCGGGCAGTTCGGAGTTTACGGACTGCCGCAATACGCTTCGCCCGAACAGTTGGCCAGCCGGCGTCTTGACGCGCGGTCTGACGTCTATGCGCTCGGCGTGATCCTGTTCGAGCTGCTGACCGGAACGACTCCCTTCTATTCAGACGATCCGAGCGAGATTGTGACGATGCAGTTGACGTCGCCGCCGCCCGACATCACCGAATTCGGACGCGCAGATCTTGACGAGGGCGTGGCGGCCGTTGTCAGCCGCGCGCTGGCGAAGGAGCCTGAAAAACGCCAGCAGTCGGCGCTGCAACTCGCCGAAGAGTTGGAGGCCGTCTCGGGCGCGCGCGCCGGAGTCGTCGGCAAACTGGTCGCAAAGGCCACCAGAATGTTGCCTCCCCCGCCGGTGATCGTCGCGCCGGTGGCGGCGCCCGGCGAGACCGCGCTGCCCGCGGTCGTCCCGGAAGTCAAAGAGAAGGGGCGGGGCGCGTTCAACGCCGTGGTGGTGGCGCTGATGGCCGAAGCCTTCCTGTCGCGCATTTCGAGCGGGTTGATCAAAACCGCCGTTCCGCTTTACGCGCTGCTGGTCTTCGGCCTGGACATCACGGCCGTGATGGGACTGGTGTTAATTCAAAATGTCGTGCCGTTGCTGCTTCGTCCGTTCTTCGGCTCGCTAGCCGACAAATACGGAAAGAAGAAGGTCTTCATCGTCTCGTTGACCATACGCACGGCGGTCAGCGTGCTTTACGCCGTGGCCACGTTGCCGCTGCTCTTCGTAATCAGCGTGATCCGCGGCATAGCCGATTCGGCCAAAGGCCCGTCGGCTTCGGCGATGATCGCCGACCACACGGACGAAAAGAGCATCGCGCAGGCCTATTCGTGGTACACAACCACGAAATCGACTTCGGGCGGTATCGGCGAGGCCCTGGCCGCGTTCGCACTGACGATCCTCATCACGCTTTACGCCGGGTTGCAAACGGTAAACGTCAACGTAGCGGTGCTGGACAAGACTAACCGTTCGGGCGCGAACGTCGAAGAGATTGTCAAATCGCCGAACGACGTTCAGATCGGCGCCTCGCTACCGGGCAAGGAGTCCGATCCGGCGGCGGGCAAGGTCCTCCGTGTGGAACAGCGTCAAACGCGCTTGAACGCCGTGCCGATCGAAGACCTGCCGAAAGTGGTTGACGCCGCGCCACTCAAAAAGGCGCTGGTTGCCATCTTTCTGGCCTCGACCGCCCTCTCCTTAGCCTCGCTCATCCTCGTATTCATCTGCATCAAGGAGAAGAAGAAAGAGAAGAAAGAGAAGAAGAAAGAGAAAACGAACGCGCCGTCGGCGGTTTTGGACGCGCCGGCTAATGAGCCGAACGTCTGGGCGTTTTCGATGCTCGGAATGGCGCTGACCGCCCCGGCTTATATGGT
>Ga0190270_10001089_pt1 | contig 12435 bp, 15 predicted proteins | sample Popmic320T_FD_133748 | JGI IMG/M metagenome (GOLD analysis project Ga0190270, IMG submission 133748) | Populus adjacent soil microbial communities from riparian zone of Weber River, Utah, USA - 320 T | ecosystem: Environmental > Terrestrial > Soil > Riparian zone | place: USA: Utah | collected... | reverse complement strand
GATCGCGGACAGCTCGCGGACGAAGTCGACCTTCTCCTCGGCCAGGATCGGTACGCCGGAGCCGAAGGCGGCTGCGACCGCCTCGTCGTCCGGACCGTCCACGAACCAGACACCCTTGCCGTCGTACCCGCCGCGGGTGGTCTTCAGGATGATCGGGAAACCGCCGACCCGCTTGGCGAAGTCCTCGACGTCGGCGGACGACTCGACCACCTGGTGGGCCGGCGACGGCGCGTCGAAGGTGTCCAGGCGGCGGCGCATGACCGCCTTGTCCTGGGCGTGGACCAGGGCGTCCGGGCCAGGGTGAACCTTCACACCGTCCGACTCCAGGGTGTGCAGCAGGTCGGTGGGTACGTGCTCGTGGTCGAAGGTGACCACGTCACACTCGGCGGCGAACCGCCGTACCGTCTCGGGATCGCGGTAGTCGCCGACGGGCGCGTCGGCCACCGCCTGGGCCGCGGACACCGCCGGGCCCTCGGCCAGCACCCGGAACTGGATGCCGAGCGCGATCGCGGTTTCCTGCGTCATCCGGGCCAGCTGCCCGCCGCCGACCATGCCGACCACCGGCGTACCGACGGGGAGGTCCTTCCGTTCGAACTTCACAGCCTGGAGCCTAATGTCCATACATCACCGCCGCGCAGCCGGCCGCAGTGACGCGCTGGGGCACGCGGGGGATTTCGGACTCGGCCCGGTCGCCGGGTACCGTGGGAAGCCGCCCTCCCGTCGCAGTGTGATCACAGAAGGTTCCGGAGACCGTTGAAGCTCGTCACCACGCTGTATCGCCAGGTCGAGCACCTGGTACACGAAGTGGCCAAGTTCGGTCTGGTCGGTCTGCTCGGCATGGTCGTCGATCTGCCGATCTACAACTGGCTGGTCTTCAACAACCCGCTGGTCATCGCCGACTCGGGCGTCGGCATGCTGCACCACAAGCCGCTGACCGCGAAGTTCATCTCGGTCACCGCCGCGACCATCGCGACGTACCTGGGTAACCGGCACTGGACCTGGCGGCACCGCGAGCGCACCGGGCTGCACCGCGAGTACGTGCTGTTCTTCGTGCTGAACGGCGTCGGCCTGCTGATCGCGGCCGGCTGCCTCGGCTTCTCCCGCTACGTGCTGGACCTGCACAGCTGGCTGGCCGACAACATCTCTGCGAACGTGATCGGCCTCGGCCTCGGCACCCTGTTCCGCTTCTGGTCCTATCGAAAGTTCGTCTTCCGCGAGGAGATCGAGCTCGACGAAGCCGAACACACTCCGGCCCCCGATTCCCCCGCCGAGCTCGACGGCGAATCCACCGGCGACCTACCCGTCGTCCGCTGACACAGACTGACGAAGCGGCGCCCCCCTGGTCGGGTGGCGCCGCTTCTGTCTGTGGCGGATCAACGGGGCCAGAGGAGGGGCTGGATGGCGGGGTCGGTGTAGTCAGGGGCGTTCGTTGCCGGGGCGGTGCGGACGAGGGCGTCGTTGGGGTGGTGTGCGCCGGGGCGCCAGCGGTTGTCGGTGGGCTGGAGGTGGATCGCGAGGGATCGGCGTGGCGCGGTGCCGCGGTTGGCCGAGCTGCCGTGGACGGTTCGGCAGTGGTGGAAGCTGACCTGCCCTCTGCGCATCCGGGGCGTGAACGGGGTCGGATCGAAGCCCTGGGCGATGAGCGCGGCATCGAGGGCCGCGCGGTCCTGGGAGAAGAAGTCCAGACCCGTGACGTCCCACTGGTGACTTCCGGGCAGGAACGAGACCGCGCCGTTGACCTGGTCGACGTCGTGGAAGCCGACCCAGGCGGTGAGCATGCTGTCCGACGTACAGGACTGCCAGTACTGCCGGTCCGTGTGCCAGCCTACCCGGGCTGTTCCGCCCGGCCGGTCGACCGGCTTCCTGAGGAGTTGGTCGTGCCACAGCCGGATCCCGTCCGCGCCGGACAGCGCGGCAGCGGTGGCACCGATCGCCGGATGCCGGACCAGCGCCGCCAGTTCGTCGACCCGGAGCGAGGCGTAGTCGTTCTTCCGGAGTACGTCACCATCGGACGGCTGCCAGCCGCGCGTCGACGGCAGGTCGGGGAGCGCGTGATCGTGGTCGCCCGCGTAGAGGCGCTCCATGCCGCGCTCGGCCGCGTCGAGTACGTCGGGCGCCAGGATCACCGGCGAGATCCAGTAGCCGTGCTCACGGTAGAAGGCGATGTCATCAGGTCCTGGCTGCATGCTCACACGGTAGGAAGCTGGCGACGGTCAACGCGTTGCCGATGTTCAGACGACTGGACACAATCTTCAGGTGTCTCTGAGTCGACCTGACGGGCTGCGTGCGGGCTTCCACGCCGACGTGCACGACCCGGTCAGCGGCCTCATGCATGCGGGTGAGCAGTGGGTGCCCGAGCAGTTCCTGATCGAACCGCACGAGCATCCGGTCTGGGAGATCTACCTTCAGTTGCACGGTGTCACTCGCTGGGTCGCCGGCGGCCAGAGCTATCTCCTCCAGCCTGGCCACTTGTTCGCCGTACCACCGAATCTCGTGCACCACCTGGCCGGGCGGTCGGGCAATCATCACTTCTACTTCGCCGCGGTCAATCTCGAACCGGTCGTACGTCGGCAACCGGTGCTAGCAGCTGGATGGGCGTCGACAGTGGTGCATCGGGATGCTGGAGAGCTCGCCTACGCCTTCGCCCAACTCGTCCGGGAGTTGACCACGCGGCACGAGTACGCCGACGTCGGGTTGAGCCTCGCGGTCGATCACCTGGTGCTGGCAGTCGCTCGCGCGATGGCACCGACCGCTGCGCCGCAGCTCGCGATGCACCCGGCGGTGCGGAGCATCAAACGCCTGCTGGATCAGGAGTTCCACGAACGCTGGACCCTCCGCCAACTCGCCGACCGAGTCGGCCTCGCCCCGTCGTACCTGGCCGAACTGTTCGCGAACCACCTCGGCCAACCCCCACACCGCTACCTCAACGAACGCCGGATCGACCGCGCCCGCCAACTCCTCGATTCCACCGACCTGACCATCACTGCCATCGCCCACACCCTTGGCTTCAGCTCCAGCCAGCACTTCGCCCGAGCCTTCCGCCAGCTGACCCACACCACTCCAACCGCCTACCGCCGCATCCGTAGCTGAGGTGAAGACGGAAGACATCGGTGAGAACTGGAGGGGACATGATCAGGATTCAGCGGGTTGTTACGGTCGGGCGGTCTGTGGGCGAGGTGTTTGCCTATCTGGCGGACTTCGAGAACACGAACGAGTGGGATCCGGGGACGGTGCGGACCACGCGGATTGCCGGGTCTGGTGGGGTGGGGACGACGTACCGGAACGTGTCGAGGTTCGCGGGGCGGGAGACCGAGTTGGAGTACACCGCGGTGGAGTTGCGTGAGCCCGGGCTGCTCCGGTTCCGAGGCGAGAACGGGACGGTCACGGCGCACGACACGATCTGGCTCGAGCCGACCGGGCCGGGCGTCACCGAGCTGACCTACCGGGCGGAGTTCGTCTTCAAGGGCATCGCCCGCTGGCTGGCTCCGCTGCTGCGGAGGCAGTTCAGCAAGCTCGGCGACGACGCCGCCCGGCAGTTGCGCGCCGTTCTCCAGTGAACGGTCAGCCGATCAGGACGGTGTTCCACGGGCCGAGTCCGCGGGCCTGCTTGCCGACGACCTCTTCGACCAGCGCCTCACGGTCGTAATTCGGTGCCCGGTTGTCGGTGAGGCGTGTGAGGATGCGGAGATGACGGGATTCGACGTACGCACGGCGACGGCTGAGGACTACGAAGAGTTTTTCGCCCTGTTCGGCGGGGCCATGATGTTCGACATGCAGGCGGACGACCTGGGCCGGCAGATGTTCGAGCCGGACCGGGCGCTAGTCGCAGTCGACAGCGACGAGATCATCGGCACGACCAGAGCGCTGACCCGCGATCTGTCCGTGCCTGGTGCTGTGGTGCCGGCCGCACACGTGACCGCGGTTGGCGTCAAGCCAACACATCGGCGGCGCGGTGTCATGTCGGAGCTGATCCGCCGGCAGTTGCGCGAGGTGCCGGAGGCGATCGCGGTGCTCTGGGCCAGCGAACCCGGGATCTACGGGCGCTTCGGGTACGGCGCGGCCGCCTGGGGAACGTCGTACGAGGTCGATCTGAATCGGGTCGGACCCCCTGCCGTGCGGACCCGACCGGGTGAGCTCAGCGAGCTGGCCGTGGAGGACGCCGCGAAGCAGTTGGCGCCGCTGTTGCGAAGCCTCCAGGAGCATCGGCCCGGCGTGTCCGGCCGGACCGAGCTCGGCTGGCAGAAGCATCTGCGGGACAAGCCGGACGATCGCGGCGGAAAGACGGCCCGCCGGATCCTGGTGCATCGTGACGAGACCGGCGAGGTGGACGGCTACGCGCTGTACCGGGGAAAGATGAACTGGGACGCGAGCGGACCAGCCAGCGAGGTGTCACTGCAGGAGCTGGTCGCGGTCGAGCCGTCCGCGTACCAGGCGCTGTGGCAGCACCTGCTGACGATGGATCTGGCCGCCAAGCTCGAGTTCGGGTACGCCGCGATCGATGAGCCGGTGCAGCAGCTCGTCACCACCCCGACCGCTCTGAACCGACGAGTGAGCGAGTCGCTGTGGGTCCGGGTGATCGACGTCGTTCGGGCCCTCGGCGAGCGGCGGTACGCCGTTCCCGTCGACCTGGTGATCGACGTCGCCGATGACCTGATCCCGGCCAACGCGGGTCGGTACCGGTTGACGACTGCCGGTCCGCTGGCGGAGGCGCGGTGCGAACGGACCGAGGACGCGGCCGACCTGAGCCTGACCGTGACCGAGCTCGGCGCCGCGTACCTCGGCGGCCGGCCGCTCGCCGAGTTCGCGGCGACAGGCCGGGTCACCGAGCACGCCCCGGGCGCCCTGGCCGCCGCCACCGCGGCCTTCGGCTGGCCCATCCTCCCGGTCAGCATAGAAATCTTCTGACCGCCGCCCCACCAGTGGGAACAGTGGTGGGGCGGTCGCTTCAGATGGTTGCGATGGCGGTGACGCCGATCGCGATGCCGACCGCATAGGTGCCTAGGGCCCCTATGTCGCGCAGAGGGCCGTGCGAGGCGAGGGACTTCGAGGTGAGCATGCCGAGGGCATGCAGCGTGCGTACGACGAGGGCTGCAACGGCCAGTGCGCCGACGAGCCAACTGTCGGAGAGAGTGGAGCAGACGAGCAGCAGGACGATCATGGTCGGGATGTACTCGGCGGCGTTGCCGTGGGCGCGGACCGCGATCAGCAGCGGGTCGGCCGGATCGGTCGGCGCCTGGTTACCGCCGCCGCGCATCACGCGATGACGGGTGACGTTGGCGCCCAGCAGGAACAGCAGGATGCCTATCAAGGCCATGGAAACGATGGTCACGGTGCTCATGCGAATGCTCCTTCGCGATCAGGGGTGAGTCGGCGCACCATGGCTTCGCTGAGCCGGGTGCCGAGGAGGGCATCGGTCTTGTGCATCCCGCCGGGGCAGGTGACGTTGACCTCGATCAGCCGGCCGCCGATGACATCGGCACCGGCAACGGTCAAGCCGTATCGGACCAGCAGGGGACGAAGCGCGGCGGCGATCGCAACGTCGGCGTCCTCGATCGCGGCTGGTGCGACCGGCGGCCCGATCCGGAAGTCGTCGGCGCACGGCCGCCGCAGGACCGCGCCGACGATCTCGCCGTCGAGCAGGAACAGCCGTTTGTTGCCGTGCTCAACGGCCGGCAGGTACTGCTGCGCGATCACCTGCCGGCGCCCGCCGCGAGTGGCCGATTCCAGCAGCGCGACCGCCGAATGGTCGTTCCGAACCAGCCACACATCGATCCCGGCGAACCCGTCAACCGGCTTGACCACAGCCGTCCCGACTCGCGCGACGAACTCGCGCAGTCCGCTGAGCGACGTACCGACGTACGTTGGTGGGCACAGCTCCGGGAACCGCAGCGCGACCAGCTTCTCGTGCACCGCCCGAATCCCGTCGGGCCGGTTGACCACGCGGGTGCCGGCGAGATCGAGCAGGTACGTCGTATGCAGATACCGATCGTCGACCGGCGGATCGATGCGCAGGTGCACCACCTCGAAGTCGGCGGCATCGACGACGGCGACGTCGAGCTCGTCCCACCAGGTCGGATCGACCACCCAGCGGTGGTCCAGGCCGGGCCGTCGCGGCCGCAGCCGGATCTTGTGGGCGTGCGCCCGAACCCGCCCGTCGACAACGGCGAGCTCCTCCGGCGCACAGCACCACACGTCGAGGCCGAGTTCCTGGCTCGCGTTCATCAGGCCGATCGTGGCGTCGATCTCGGCGTGCAGCCCGGCGAGCGGGTCGGTGATGAAGAGGACGTTGTTCATGCGACAAGCTCCAAATCTGGAATCAGCTCGTAGCCACGAGCCGCAGTAGCCGGATCTCCGTCAGCCGCCGAGCGCCAGTGCTCAGCCAACTGCGCACGTTCAGGCTCCAATGCGCGCAGTGCGTTCCGCCGGCGAGCGTCGTCGTACACCAAACTCGTCAGCGCGCTGATCACCCGGTCGAGTGCATTCGGCTCCTGTGCGTCGAGGAAGCGGACCTCGAGGTACGTCGTCCGTGGCCGAACCGGCGGGAACATCGTGGTGAGGTGCTCGACCGGCCCGCCGGTCGTGAAGACCGTGGCTCCGGCGGCGAACGCGGTGTACGCCGCGACGGGGTCGTCGCCATGCAGTAGGCGGTCGTCGAATCCGGTCCGGGCCGGGTCGGCCTCGAGCCACGTGGTCAGCCGCCCTTCACACCCGACGCTGCGAGCGAATGCCGCGGCCAGGAACGGGCCGGCGAGGTTGAGGACACGCCACTGCTCGGCGCCGGCGCGGCCGGGCCACCAGTCGAGGCAAACCTGAGTGGAGGCGGTACGACGCATCATCCGGCGACCGGCCGGACCGATGGAGTCGAAGTGCCGGTGCATCGCGACGTACCTCGGGCTGGTCAACTGCAGCGGCACCTCGTGTTCGGGGCGCGGGTCGACCGGAAGTGCGTAGGTGCTGATGCGCGCGGCGCCGAGGTGGCGCTGCAGGTCGTGCGTGAGCGTCCGGACCTGGGCGACCGGGTCGAGGGTGCACGGCAGGCTCAGCTCGAGTTGGCCACCCGGTTCGAACCCGACGTACGGCGAGGCGAGCGCGGCGGCGGCTGCCCGCCGTACCCGCTCGATCGGTACGGCGGCACCCGTCGTGCTGTCGGCGACGAGGAGCTCCTGCTCCACGGCGACCCGGACGGTGCGGCGGCGGCTCTGGGCGAACAGGCCCGCGACGATCGGGTGCAGTTCCTTGGGATCCATCGATCCTCCTGATACCGTAAGGATGCCTGTCGAAATATTGAAAGGAATCCTTACGGATGTCAAGAGTCGATCTACCCCGGCTCGACCGCAAGCCGTTCATCGCACTGGTCGACCGGGCCAACCGGGCACTCCAGGCGGACATGGTCCGGACCGGGCACCGCGACGGTCATCCGGAGCTGAAACCGGCCCACAACGCGGTCTTCGGGACGCTCAGCCGCGACGGTTCGCGCGCCGCGGACATGGCCGTGCGGGCCGGGATCACCCGGCAGTCGATGGGTGAGGTGATCCGCGAGATGGTCGCCCTCGACATCCTCGAGATGCGCCCCGACCCCGAGGACGGCCGCGCCAAGCTGGTCACCTACTCCGACCATGGCGTCGAGGTCGCAACCGACGGCTACACCCACCTCAAAGACCTCGAGGCCCGTTTCGCCGAGGAGTTCGGCGAGGAGGATTACGCCACCGCCCGCAAGGTCCTCTCCCGAATCGCCGACCTCCTCGACCGCTGGTCCGCGGCGGAGGACGACGCTGTGTCAGCCCTTGACGGTGAAGCGGGGTAACGCAGCCAGCCTATGGGTCGCCTTGTACTACTACTCGTTCACGGCCTCATCATGATCGCCTGCGCGATCCCGCACCGGCCGGTGGTTCAGTCGTCCTGAGGTGGTGGGAGGGTCGGGTAGTCCAGGATCGGGTAGAGGCCGACGGTGAAGCCGTAGGTGGTGTCGCCGGTGCGGGGGAGTTGGTCGAACGAGTGGATCAGCCGGTCGACCTGCTGCCAGAACTCGGCGGCGCGCTCCTCCGGGATCCGGGCGTGCCGGATGAAGGACCGGAGCTGGCCGGCGTCGTACGCGGGGGTCGACTCCTTCGCGGCGACCTCGAAGTCGTTGAAGTCCGGCGGGAGCGGTACGCCGTCCGGGCCCGAGCGGCCGAGGCCGACGTAGAACATCCGCGCGGCGCGGCCGTAGAAGCGTTCCTCGATCGCCCGCACCCGCCGGGTCCGGACCACCCGCAGGACGCCGGCATCCGCGAGCACCTTCACATGGTGCGCGACCGTGCTCTTCGGCCGCTTCACCGCGGTCGCCAGCTCGGTCACGGTCGCGGCCCGCTCGTGCAGCAGGCCGAGGATCGTCGTCCGCAGCGGATCGCTGATCGCGCGGACCTGCTCGGCGGTGGTGAGCTCGATCGTGTCCTCGAGCTCGTAATCCGGCACCGGAGTATTGATCGACATGATCGGATTAGACTAGCATCGCGGATTGTTCGAGATAATTGGATCATTGGAGCGAATCATGGCCGAGGTTGTGCTGTACCACCACGCGCAGGGACTCACCGAGGGAGTGAAGGCCTTCGCCGATGAGCTGCGGCGGGCGGGCCACACCGTCCACCTGCCCGACCTGTATGACGGGCACACCTTCGGCACCCTCGAGGAAGGGCTGGAGTACGCGCGCAAGACCGGCTTCGGTGCCGTCAAGGACCGTGGTGTCGCCGCTGCTGAAGGGCTTCCGGAGGCGCTCGTCTACGCGGGCTTCTCGCTCGGCGTGATGCCGGCGCAGGAGCTGACCCAGACCCGCCCGGGTGCCAAGGGTGCGTTGTTCTTCGACTCCTGCCTGCCGGTCGAGGAGTTCGGCACCTGGCCCGACGGCGTACCGGTGCAGATCCACGGCATGGACGAGGATCCGTTCTTCACCGAGGAAGGTGGTGACCTCGACGCCGCCCGCGCTCTGGTCGCCTCCACCGACCAGGCCGAACTGTTCCTCTACCCCGGCAAGGAGCACCTCTTCGCCGACTCGTCACTCCCGGGTTACAACGCGGAAGCCGCAGCCCTGCTGACCAGCCGGACCCTGACCTTCCTGGAGAAGTTGGCCGGTTGATGTCATCCGGGATGCGGGGGCGATAACCGCGAGAACGCGGTCCGGACGAAGCCCGGCCCGGTCGAAGTGACCGGGCCGGAAGTCGAAGGGGAGGAGGGGTAGGGGGAGGGGTTTGTGGTGGGCAGACGTCAGAGGGCGTGGAGCTTGGGGAACGGGGCCAGGATGCGCATGAGCTTCCCGTCGCCGAAGTCGACGACGACCGCATGGCCGCCATCGACCGAGCTGACCCGGCCCAGGCCTTCCTTGTCGTGGGACACCCGCTGGCCGACCTCGAAGACCTTGACCGGGTCCGGCACGCGGGGTTTGAAGGGGCTCGTGCTGAGGTGACGACGCGTCGTCGCGCGGAAGGAATCCATCAGGGTTCCAGTATGCGCCAAACCCAGCCGGTGAGAACCTGCTCGGTCAGGAAACCGTGGCGCGGGCGGCCTCCACCGGTGCCGGTGCGGCGGCGTGAGCCGGTCGGCGGGTGGGGATGAACGAGGCGATCGCCAGGGCGGCCAGGGCCGCGGCAGCGCCGATGATCAGCACGACCCGGAAGCCGTTCTGCGATGGCAGAGTGTAACCGCCCAGGTTGATGGTCAGCTGGGCCAGGATGACGCCGGCGACGGCGCTGGACACCGAGGTGCCGATCGAGCGCATCAGCGTGTTCAGGCTGTTCGCGGCCGCGGTCTCCGAGACCGGTACGGCGGCCATGATGAGCGCGGGCATGGCGCCGTACGCGAGGCCGATACCGGCACCGATCAGGACCGAGACCAGGGCGAGCTGCCAGACCGCGGACATCAGCACGGTGCCGACGCCGTACCCGGCGGCGACCACCACGGCGCCCATCATCAGGGTGACCTTCGGGCCGCGGGTCTTGGAGATCTTCGCGGACAGTGGCGCGGTGAGGAGCATGACCAGGCCGGACGGGCCCATCACCAGGCCGGCACCGAGCATCGACTGACCCAGGCCGAAGCCGGTTGCCTTGGGCATCTGCAGCAACTGCGGCAGCACCAGCGACATGGCGAACATCGCGAACCCGAACACCATCGACGCGAGGTTCGTCAGCAGCACCTGCGGACGAACCGTGGTGCGCAGGTCGACCAGCGGTTCAGGGGTACGTCGTTCCCACCAGCCCCACACCAGCAACGCGACGACCGCCAGTGCGAACAGGCCGAGCGTGCGGCCGTCGGTCCAGCCCCAGTCGGCACCCTGTGAGATGGCCAATAGCAACGAGATCAGGCCGACCGACAGGCCGAGACCGCCAAGCAGGTCGAAGCGTCCGCCCGACCGCACCGACGATTCCGGGACGAAGCGCAGCACCAGCCCGAACACGATCACGCCGAGAGCGGCGGAGATCCAGAAGAGTGTGTGCCAGTCGAAGTTCTCGGCCAGCAGGGCGGCCGCGGGGAGCCCGAGGGCACCACCGACACCGAGTGACGCGCTCATCTGCGCGGTCGCCGTACCGAGCTTCTCCGACGGCAACTCGTCGCGCATGATGCTGATGCCCAGCGGGATCACGCCGGCGGCCAGGCCTTGCAGGGCACGGCCGGCGATCATCGGCGTCAGCGAGGTGCTGAGCGCGGCGACAACCGAGCCGGAGACGAGCATCGCCAGGCTGAGCAGCAGCATCCGGCGCTTGCCGTACATGTCACCGAGCCGCCCGACGATGGGCGTGGCGACGGCGGCCGCGAGCAGGGTTGCGGTGATCGCCCAGGCGGTGCCGGAGGCCGAGGCGCTCAGCAGCCTGGGCAACTCCGGAACCAGCGGGATCACCAGGGTCTGCATCAGCGCGACCGTGATGCCGGCCGAGGCGAGCACCGGTACGACGGCACCGGAACGCACCGGCGCCGGCGGCGCCTCGACCGATGAGGGAACAGCGGACATCACAGGCCTCCGAAGAGCAACTAGATAGTTGGTTTACGCAACTAGACTTTAAGTCAGGCAGTTGACTTAAACAAGTGAAACGGGCAAGCTGGGTCCGAAATCAACTCGGAGGTGATTTCACGTGACACAGAGCGATGAGCAGCTCGGGGAAATACCGGTGCGGTGGTGATGATGATGGCGAAGGACGTGCGATCGGTGCGGGTGAACGCGACCCGCGAACTGATTCTGAGTACGGCGGAGCGGCTGTTCGCCGAACGCGGTGTTCATGAGGTGTCCAACCGGCAGATCAGCGAGGCGGCCGGCCAGGGCAACAACACCGCGGTCGGATACCACTTCGGGACCAAGGCCGATCTGGTCCGGGCGATCGTGCGCAAACATGCCGGCCCGATCGAGGCGAGGCGCAAGGAGTTGCTGGCCGAGATCGAGGGCAGCACGGAGGTGCGCGACTGGGTGACCTGCCTGGTCCGCCCCGCCACGGACCACATGGGCAGTCTCGGGAATCCAAGCTGGCTGGCCCGCTTCAACGCTCAGCTGATGAACGACCCCGCGCTCCGGGACGTCCAGATCGAGGAGTCGCTCACCTCGCCGGCCCTGCGGGAGATCCTCGACGGACTCAACGGCTGTCTCGCGGACCTGCCCATCCCGGTGCGGATAGAACGCGGCGACATGGCCCGGCACCTGATCGTCCAGATGTGCGCGGAGTTCGAGCGCGCGCAGGCCGAGGGGGCACCGACGGCACGCGCCACCTGGCAGGAGATGTCGGACGGCCTGGTCGACGGGATCGTCGGTCTGTGGACGGCGCCGGTGACCACGTGAGTGTGCTCATCGTCGGTGCTTCCGCGGCTGGGCTGTCCACGCTGGAAGCCCTGCGGCGTAGTCCCGAGCAGTTCGCCGTACTGCGGGAGACCGACGATCCGAAGGTGGTCTCGGCCGCGGTCGAGGAACTGCTGCGGTACCTGAACATCACCCACAACGGCCGGCGCCGGGCGGTGCTGGAGGACATCGAGTTCGACGGTCAGCTGATCAAGGCCGGCGAGGGTCTGGTCTTCCCCAACTACATCGGCAACCGCGACCCGGAGGCGTTCGCCGACCCAGACCGGCTGGACCTGCACCGCGACGCCCGGCACCACGTCGCCTTCGGCTTCGGCGTACATCAGTGCGCCGCGTAGGTTTCGGGGTATGCGAGAGTTCAGGATCCATGTCCCGGACGATGCGCTGGACGATCTGGCTGAGCGGCTCAGGCGGATTCGGTGGCCGGAGCAGTTGCCCGGTGCCGAGTGGGAGCGCGGGGTGCCGGTCGGGTATCTGCGCCACGTTGTGGACCAGTGGAAGGCGTACGACTGGCGCGCGTGGGAGGCGCGGCTCAACGAGTATCCGCAGTCCACGACCCGGATCGATGAGCAGACGATCCACTTCCTGCATGTTCGATCACCCGAGCGCAGCGCCTTGCCGCTCGT
>Ga0190270_10001088_pt1 | contig 12448 bp, 12 predicted proteins | sample Popmic320T_FD_133748 | JGI IMG/M metagenome (GOLD analysis project Ga0190270, IMG submission 133748) | Populus adjacent soil microbial communities from riparian zone of Weber River, Utah, USA - 320 T | ecosystem: Environmental > Terrestrial > Soil > Riparian zone | place: USA: Utah | collected... | reverse complement strand
TCCACCGCCGCGCCGGCACCGGATCGCCCGATCGTCGGTCGGTCTCGGACTCGCCGGCGTTCTCCTGATCGTCGGCGGCATCATCTTCGGTCTGTGGGCGTGGGTGTTCTCCGAGCCGGCGTCCGCAATCTCGGCCGACTGTCAGCTGCTGGAGGACGAGGCCCCGCAGTTTGGTGAAGAGCTGCAGAAGGCCCAGCTCGCCGGCGGTGACCTCGACAAGATGGCCGACTGGATCGGAGACGCCGGCGACCACTTCATCGACATCGGCGAACGCCTCGAAGACGAAGAGCTCGGCCAGGCGATGATCGATGGCGGCAATGCCGCCAAGGACGGTGTCGAGCGGCTTCGGCAAGGCGATCTGACCGGGGGCATCGCCACCCTGCCTCCGCTGATGACGTTGGTCCAGGAGGCCTACAACTTCCTCAACGACAACTGCGCCAACTGGAAAGGCCCCGGGCGGTGGACGTCGCCCGGCGAGACAGCGCCGACCGGCGGGCCGAGCGACCTGCCGTCGATTCCGAGCTTCTCGCTCCCCTCATTGCCGAGCTTCTCGCTGCCGTCGTTCTCGATGCCGGCGCCGCCCAAGAACTAGAACAGCCGCAGCCGTTCGTCGTCGACGCCGCGCAGGGCGTCGTAGTCGACGGTGACGCACGAGATGCCACGGTCCTCGGCGAGTACGCGTGCTTGGGGCTTGATCTCCTGGGCGGCGAAGATGCCGCGTACTGGGGCGAGGAGGGGATCGCGGTTGAGCAGCTCGAGGTAGCGGGTCAGTTGCTCGACGCCGTCGATCTCGCCGCGTCGCTTGATCTCGACCGCGACGCTGATGCCGTCGAGGGACCGACACAGGAGGTCGACCGGCCCGATGGCGGTGGGGTATTCGCGGCGGACGAGGATCATGCCGTCGCCGAGGGCCGAGGGATGCTCGGCGAGCAGCTCCTGGAGGTGGCGCTCGACGCCGTCCTTGACGAGCCCGGGTTCGGCCCCGATGTCATGGTCGCTGTCGTGCAGCACGTCCTCGATCCGGATCCGCAGCACGTCGTCGGACTTCATCGCAGTGACGGTCCACTCGACGACGCCGTCGTGCTCCTCCTCGCGGAGCGCGCACGGCGGGCTCATCCAGTTCAGCGGCTTGTACGCCCGGTCATCGCTGTGGATGGACACCGAACCGTCGGCCTTGACGAGGATGAGCCGGGTCGCCGACGGCAGATGGGCTGACAGCCGACCGGCGTAGTCGACTTCGCAGCGAGCAATCACGAGACGCACGAGGACCTACCGTAGCCGCTGCGCCGTGGCACTCTGGTCGGCCGGTGCACGCGTGTCGATGCCCTACGGTTGTCGGCGTGACAGACAACCCCTTCGAGTCCGCGACGTCGATGCTCGACGCCGGGCGCAGTGTGCTCGCGGCGCAGGCGTTCAGCGAACTGATGGGCGCCGAGTTGGAGCGCTTCGAGCCGGGGTCGGCCGACCTGCGGCTGCCGCTTCGGCCGCAGCTGCGCCAGCAGTTCGGACTCACGCACGGCGGTGTCGTGTCCTATCTGGTCGACAACACGCTGACCTTCGCCGGCGGATCCGTCCTCGGCCCAGAAGTGCTGACCGCGGAGTTCAAGGTCAGCTATGTCGCGCCGGCGGTCGGTGAAGCGCTGATCGCCCGGGCCACCGTCGTGCATCAAGGCCGGCGGCAGGCGGTGTGCCGGTGTGACGTGTTTGACGTCACAGAGGGCGTCGAGGCACTGTGCGCCACCGCACTCGGGACGATCCGCTCTGTGCGTGAGCCTGCGGCGCGCGACGCCGACTGATCATGCGACACTGCCGCTCATGACTCGTGACATCAGCAGCGTCGGCATTGTCGGTCTGGGAACTATGGGTGCCGGCATCGTCGAGGTGTTCGCCCGCAACGGATTCGACGTTGTGGGGGTCGAGCGCGATGACGAGTCGCTCGAACGCGGTCGCCAACATGTCCAGCACTCGACCGATCGCGCCGTCAAGCGAGCCAAGCTGAGTGTCGAGGACCAGCAGGCGCTCTTCGACCGGATCACGTTCACGACCGGACTCGACGAGGTGAAGAGCTGCGACCTGGTCGTCGAGGCCGTCGTGGAGCACCTCGACCTCAAACGGCAGGTGTTCGGGAGCCTCGACGAGATCGTCCGCGAGGACGCGATCCTCGCGACCAACACATCGTCGCTCTCGGTCACCGAGATCTCGGCTGCGACCGCGCATCCCGACCGCGTCGTCGGGATGCACTTCTTCAACCCGGCGCCAGTGCAGGCGTTCGTCGAGGTGATCCGGACCGTTGTGACCGCGCCGGACGTGATCGAGGACGTGCAAGCCCTCGCGAAACGACTGGGCAAGAACCCGGTCGTGGCCGGCGACAAGGCGGGGTTCATCGCGAACGCGTTGCTGTTCGGGTACCTCAACCATGCCGCGTCGATGTACGAGGCGAGGTACGCGACCCGAGAGGACATCGACGCGGCGATGCGGCTCGGGTGCGGCTATCCGATGGGGCCGCTGGCGCTGCTCGACCTGATCGGCCTCGACACCGCGTACGAGATTCTCGACACGATGTACCGCCAGGGCCGCAACCGACTGCATGCGCCGGCGCCGATCCTGAAGCAGATGGTCACCGCCGGGCTCCTTGGCCGCAAGACGGGTCGCGGCTTTTACACCTACGCCGAGGCCGACTCACCGGTGGTCGTCGACGACGCCGAGACGCCTGCGTCGTCCGCAGCTGACGGCGAGGGCCAGCCACACGGGTCGATCAACACGGTTGGCGTCGTCGGCTCGGGGACGATGGCCACCGGCATCGTCGAGGTGTTCGCCAAGGCGGGCTACGACGTCGTCTACGTCGCGCGCGGCGACGACAAGGTGACGCGGGTTCGCGACACGATCACCCGATCGCTCGACAAGGCGATTCAGCGCGGCAAGCTCGAGGAGCCGGCCAAGGAGGAGGTCCTCGGCCATCTGCGCGGCTCGGCCCGCCTCGAGGATCTGGCCGAGGTCGACATCGTGATCGAGGCGATCGCGGAGGAGCTGTCGGTCAAGCAGGCGATGTTCGAAAACCTCGACGAGATCTGCAAGCCCTCGACGATCCTCGCGACCACGACGTCGTCCTTGCCCGTCATCGAATGCTCCACGGTGACCAACCGACCCGGTCGCGTCGTCGGCATGCATTTCTTCAATCCGGCGCAGATCATGAAGCTGGTCGAGGTGGTCTCGACCGTCTCGACGTCCGACGAAGCCGCGTCGACCGTACGCGCGCTGTGCATCGCGATCGGCAAGCATCCCGTGTCGTGCGGTGACCGCGCCGGATTCATCGTCAACGGGCTGCTGTTTCCGTACCTCAACGACGCGGTCAAGATGCTCGAGGCGCACTACGCCACGTCCGACGACATCGACACGGCGATGAAGGAGGGCTGCGCCCTTCCGATGGGGCCGTTCGAGCTGCTCGACGTCGTCGGACTGGACGTGTCGCTCGCGATCCAGCGGACGCTGTATCTGGAGTTTCGCGAGCCTGGCTTCGCTCCGGCCCCGCTCCTCGAGCACCTCGTGACGGCCGGATACCTCGGACGCAAGGCCGGTCGGGGCTTCCGCGACCACACCGCTTCGTCGTGACGATGCGGCCGATCCGCGGCACGTCGGTCCTCCCGGCCCGGCGCGAGCCGGTGACGCTGCACACCGCTGACGGCCTGGAGCTCGTCGGCGAGCTGGCCCGGCCGGCTGACTCCGACCCGATCGCGACCCTCATCTGCCTGCATCCGCTGCCCACGCATGGCGGCATGATGGACAGCCACCTGATCCGCAAGGCGTCCTACCGACTGCCGGCGCTGGCCGGTCTCGCCGTCCTGCGGTTCAACACCCGCGGCACGAGCAGCGTCCAGGGCACCAGCCAAGGCACGTTCGACAATGCGGTCGGTGAGCGATACGACGTCGCCGCCGCGCTGGAGTACGCGGAGTTCGCCGAGCTGCCGCGGATCTGGCTCGTCGGCTGGTCGTTCGGGACCGACCTCGCACTGATGTACGGCCTCGACCCGGTGATCGAGGGGGCCGTCTTGCTGTCACCGCCGCTGCGTCACTCCGATCGCGACGTGCTCCAACGCTGGGCCGAAGCCGGCATCCCGTTGCACGCGCTGGTGCCCGAGCTCGATGACTACCTGCGTCCGCCCGAGGCGCGAGAGCGGTTCGCCGTCGTGTCGCAGGCCGAGGTCATCGGCGTCGACGGAGCCAAACACCTCTGGGTCGGCCATGCCGAACGCGTTCTCGACGAGATCGTGGCGCGAGTCGCTCCGGAGGTCGGCGTGCCGCTGCCGCGCGAGTGGGGCGGGCCGATGGAGACCGCCGACAGCTCGGCCTACGCCGACCGCACGGTGGCTGCCTTCTCGGACGTACCGCTGCCGTCACGCCCCGACCGGGGCGGCGACGAGGGCGGCTAGCTCCGCCGTCAGAGCTGGGCTTGCCGCGGGACGACGATCTCGCGGATGAGGAAGAGGACTGCGGCGGCGACCGGGATCGCGAGGAGCGCTCCGGGAACGCCCAGCAGCGAACCGCCGAGTAGAGCCGCGACCACCGTGACGACCGGGGAGACCGACATGGACCGCGACATGATGCGCGGATAGACGATGTAGTTCTCGATCTGCTGATAGATCACGAAGAAGATCACGCAGGCGATCCCGATGCCGAGCGACGTCGCGAAGCCGATGATGCTGACGATGAACGCGCCGATCGTCGCGCCGATCAACGGGATGAAGTCGAGCAGTCCAACGACCAGGGCGAGAGCGATGGCGTATTCACCGAGCCCCGCGATCGTCAGGAAGATCGCCGTGCTGATCGCGGCGCAGGTGGCGATCCCGACCGCCCCGATCACATAGCCGCCGGTCTGGTCCAGAACCGCGTCGGTGAGGTACGCGACCCGCTCCCGACGCGACTCCGGGGTGACTTGCAGGAAGGAGTTGCGGATCGACGGCAGGCTGCTGAGGAAGTACAGCGTGAGCACGAAGATCACGAAGACGTTGAACAGCGCGCTCAGGACGAACGCACCGACGCCGAGGGCGCCGCCGAAGACCTGGTTGGCTAGGTCGCTGCTGGTCAGCGTGCTCTCGACCCGGTCGAAGATGTCGTATTTCTCGTCCAGGTCGAGCAAGGTCTGGTTGCTACGCGCTTCGTCGATCCACTCCGGCACGTTGTCGATCAGTGCCTGGATCTGGTCGCTGATGACGGGGACCAGGGAGACGACGAACAGCGCGACCGCGCCGAGAAATCCCAGCGCGACCAGCGCGACCGCGATCCCGCGCCGCATGCCGCGCCGGGTCAGGACGCGGACGAGCGGATCGAGTCCCACGGCGATGAAGAACGACACGACGATGAGGACGAGGATCCCGCTCGTCGCCTGGATCGCGTTGACGAGGATGATGGCGACCAGCGCACCGAGTGCGCCGAAGAAGCCGAGGTAGAACGGCGAGTGCCGTTGGAAGGGAGCGCCGAGGGTCCCGAACCGAGTCTCAGCGCGCGGCCGAGCATCGGCGTCTGCCTTGGCATCCGTCGGCCCGGTGTCGTTGGGCTCGGTTGGGTCCGGCTCGGCGTCGACGGAGGAGTCGGTGCCAGGTGACGTCTCGGAGTCGCTCACGCGGGGGAGCCTAACCGGCGGGGGAGATGTCGGCGTGGCCGGCACGGCAGGACGCGGTTTCATAGCGCCCAGGTACCCAGGACTTGGCATGCCGACACTCTGCGTGGGCTCGATCCCGTGCAGAGTGCCGACATACCACGTCAACGTGGTAAACCGACGACGGCGTTGAGCCCTGGTCAGGACTTGTCGTCGTCAGACTTCTTCTTCGAGTCGGAGTCGTCGTCGCTCACGCTGGGAGCAGCCGGAAGCTCCAGCCCGCCGAACTGCGAGACGATCTCCTTGAGCTGGGCCAGCTGCGACACGATCGCGTCGCGACGCCGCTCGACCTTCTCGAGGTCGGCCCGCGCGTTGATCGTCTGGCGCTCCATGTCGGCCCGCGCCTGCGCGACCGCGTGCTCGGCCTGCTTCTTGGCCGTTGACACGATCTGCTCGGACTCGCGACGCGCCCGCGACACCTGACGCTCGGCCTCGGTCGCGGCCTCCTCGCGGTGCTTGGTCGCCTGGGCCATCGCGGTCCGCGCCCGATCCTCGGCGTTGGCGGCCCGCATCTCGGCTTCCTTGACGAGGCGGTCAGTCTCGGCGGTGGCGGCCGCGTGGTTGTCCGAGGCCTCCTTCGACAGCCGTTCCCGCTCCACGGCAAGCAGGCGGCGAGCCTCGGTGAGCTCGCGGTCAGCCGTCGACTGGATCTGCTCGGCTTCGCGCCGGGCGGACGTCAGCTTGGAGTTGGCCTCCTGCTCGGCCGCCAACCGCAGCTGGTCGGCCTCACGGCGGGCGGCCTCGACCAGGTCGGCGGCCTCGGCCTTGGCCAGCGCCCGCTCCTCGTCGGCCGAGGCCAGCAGGCGGGCCCGCTCGTCCTCGATCTCGGCGAGCTGCACGACCCGGACGTCGTCGGCCTCCTTGGCGGCCGACGCTCGGGTCGCCGCCGCGTCACGTTCGGCCTGGGTGCGAAGTTCGTCCGCCTGAGCTCGGGCTCGACTCACCACCTCTTCGGCCTGCTGCTCTGCCAGCGCGAGCATTTCGGCGGCCTTGCCGCCGAGTCCCGCGTAGCTCGGCGTCTCAGCCTCGGCGAGCTGTTGGTTGAGCGAATCGACCTGCGACTCGAGCTCTCGGACGCGCTTTTGCGCCGTGGAGACCTCGTTCGAGGACTTGCTCATCTTGTCTTTTTGCTCTTGGGCCCAGGTGTCCACCGCCTCGCGGTCGTAACCGCTGCGACGAACGATCGGGAACAGGCCAGCTGCCTCGGTCGTCGTCTTGGTCGGGTCGAAGATGGACAATCCCTGCTGGTCGGCCATCCGCCATCCTCACTGTTTTGGGTCGTGCAGGAGCGCCCGGTTGGGGGCTCAGGAACCTCGGAAGCGGGTTATCGCCCCTAGGTGCCTGGCACGCAACTCCTCATTGCGCACCCCGAGGCCCCGCTCCGGTGCCAGACAGAGTACTCCTACCTTGCCCTGATGTTTATTGCGGTGTACCTCGAACGCCGCTTGTCCAGTTTCAGGTAGATCATACGTCTTTGACAGTGTTGGATGAATATGGCCCTTTGAGATCAATCGGTTCGCCTCCCACGCCTCCCGGTAGTTGGCGAAGTGCGAGCCGACGATGTTCTTGAGGTTCATCCACAGATAGCGGTTGTCGTAGGTGTGCCAGAAGCCCGAGGTCGAAGCACACGTGACGATCGTGCCGCCGCGCTTGGCCACGAAAACGCTCGCGCCGAAGGTGTCCCGGCCGGGGTGCTCGAACACGATGTCCGGGTCGTCCCCGCCGGTGAGCTCGCGGATGCGGGCGCCGAACCGCCGCCACTCCTTTGGGTCCGGAGTGTGCTCGTCCTTCCAAAACCGGAAATCCTCGGCGGCTCGGTCGATGATGAGGTCGGAGCCCATCGCGCGACACAGGTTGGCCTTCTCCGGGCTGGACACGACGCAGACCGGGATGGCGCCGCCGTTGAGTGCCATCTGGGTGGCATAGGAGCCGAGGCCGCCGGAGGCGCCCCAGACGAGCACCACGTCTCCCTGCTTCATGTCGGCCCCGTTGCGCGACACGAGCTGGCGGTAGGCCGTGGAGTTGACCAGACCCGGGCAGGCGGCCTCCTCCCACGTGAGGTGGTCGGGCTTGGGCATCAGCTGGTTGGACTTGACCAGGGCGATCTCGGCGAGGCCGCCGAAGTTGGTCTCGAAGCCCCAGATGCGTTGCTCGGGGTCGAGCATCGTGTCGTTGTGGCCGTCCGGATGCTCGAGCTCGACCGACAGGCAGTGCGCCACGACCTCGTCGCCGGGCTTCCAGGCATTGACGCCGATGCCGGTGCGCAGCACGACGCCGGCGAGGTCGGACCCGACCACGTGGTACGGGAGGTCGTGCCGCTCGGCGAGTGGCGACGTCTTGCCGTACCGCTCGAGGAATCCGAACGTCGACATCGGCTCGAAGATCGACGTCCACACGGTGTTGTAGTTGATGGCGCTCGCCATGACGGCGACCAGCGCCTCGCCCGGGCCGAGCTCGGGCACGGGGACCTCGTCCACGTGCAGGCTCTTGCGGGGGTCTTTGTCGCTGGCTTCGAGCCCGTCGAACATCTCGGTCTCGTCCTTGCGGACGGTCACGGCGCGATAGGACTCGGGGATCGGCAGCGCGGCGAAAGTCTCGGCGTCGGTGTCGCCAGCGAGGATGGCGTCGAGGATCTCCTGCACGGATCGCTCCTAGGTCGCGGCCGGCTGGACGAGCTCGACGAGCACGCCGCCGGCATCCTTCGGATGGATGAAGTTGACCAGACTGTCGGCGGTTCCGCGGTGCGACTCGTCGTAGAGCAGTGTGATTCCGCGCTCGCGCAGGACGGCCGAGACCTTCTCCAGATCGGTGACCCGATAGGCGAGCTGTTGGATGCCCTGGCCCCGGCGCGCCAGGAACTTGCCGATCGGGGAGTCTTCCCGCAGCGGTGCCATGAGCTGGATACACGAGCCCGAGTCACCGACCGCGAGCATCGCCTCGCGTACTCCCTGATCCTCGTTGACCTCTTCGTGGATCGAGTGCAGGCCGAACGTCTCGGCATAGAACCGCTTGGCTTCGTCGAGGTCGGGCACGGCGATGCCAACGTGGTCGATCGCGGTCAGCAGGTGTGCTGGAACCATGCTGCGGTCTCCTCTGGTACCGGGTGCGTCGTCTCATCGTGCCGTTGACCGCCGTCGGATACGAGCCGGTGTGCCGTATGCCACGTTGACTGAACTCACGGCCCCAAACCGTCGCATGAGGCTAGGTTTGGTGTAGCACTGCGCTGCGTCTGACGAGGAGAAACGTGATGACTGGATCGGTGATCGTCGCCGGAGCCCGTACGCCCATCGGGCGGCTGCTCGGTGGACTGAAGGATTTCTCGGCCGCTGACCTCGGCGGGGTGGCGATCAAGTCGGCCCTGGAGCGGGCCGGCGTCGCGCCGGAGCAGGTCGAGTACGTCGTCATGGGCCAGGTGCTGCAGGCCGGCGCCGGCCAGATCCCGGCTCGGCAGGCCGCCGTCAAGGCGGGCGTCCCGATGTCCGTGCCGGCGATGACGCTCAACAAGGTCTGCCTGTCCGGCATCAACGCGATCACGCTCGCTGACCAGCTGATCCACGCCGGCGAGTACGAGATCGTCGTCGCCGGCGGCATGGAGTCGATGACCAATGCGCCGCATTTGCTGCCGAAGTCTCGGTCGGGCTTCAAGTACGGCGACGTCACGATGGCCGACCACATGGCCCTGGACGGACTCTGGGACGCCTTCACCGACCAGGCGATGGGCGCGCTGACCGAGCAGTGCAATGCCGACGGCCTCGGCTTGAGCCGCGAGGACCAGGACGCTTTCTCGGCTCGGTCGCACCAGCGGGCCGCGCTCGCCTGGAAGAACGGGCTTTTCGACGACGAAGTGACGCCGGTGGAGGTGCCGAATCGGCGCGGCGAGGCCACCTGGGTCCGCGAGGACGAAGGCATCCGGGGCGACAGCACAGCCGAGACGCTCGGCAAGCTGCGCCCGTCGTTCGCCAAGGACGGCACAATCACAGCCGGGTCGGCATCGCAGATCTCCGACGGGGCGTGCGCGGTCATCGTGATGAGCAAGGCCAAGGCCGAAGCGCTCGGCTTGACCTGGCTGGCCGAGATCGGTGCCGGTGCGAGCGTCGCCGGTCCGGACTCGACGCTGCAGATGGAGCCGGCGAACGCGATCGCCAAGGCCTGCGAGCGCGAGGGCATCGTGCCCAGCGACCTCGACCTGGTCGAGATCAACGAAGCCTTCGCCGCGGTCGGGATCGCCAGTGCCCGGGAGCTCGGCCTCGCCGATGACAAGGTCAACGTCAACGGCGGTGCGATCGCCGTCGGCCACCCGATCGGCATGAGCGGCGCCCGGATCGTCTTGCACCTCGCGTTCGAACTCGCCCGCCGCGGTGGTGGGGTCGGCGCCGCCGCGTTGTGCGGAGGCGGCGGGCAGGGCGACGCACTCGTCGTTCGTGTGCCGGCGCGGTGACTCGGTCCAAGAAGTCGAGACAGGGCGTTTCGGTCGATGACCTCGTCGATCGGGCTCGGAAGGGCGACCCGCGCGCGGTGGCCCGGCTCATATCCCTCGTCGAGGACGCCTCGCCACTGCTACGGGAGGTGAGCGCCGGGCTCGCCCCGTACGCCGGCAACGCTCAGATCGTCGGCATCACCGGTCCGCCCGGGGTCGGCAAGTCCACCTCGACGTCGGCGCTGGTGGCCACGCTGCGCAAGACCGGTCAGCGGGTCGGCGTCCTCGCGGTCGACCCGTCGTCGCCGTTCACCGGGGGCGCGTTGCTCGGCGACCGGGTCCGTATGCAAGACCACGCGACCGACCCGGAGGTCTACATCCGTTCGATGGCCACCCGAGGACATCTCGGCGGTCTCGCGTGGGCGACGCCCCAGGCGTTGCGGGTGCTCGACGCCGCGGGCTGTGACGTGATCCTGGTCGAGACCGTCGGTGTCGGCCAGTCGGAGATCGCGATCGCCGGCCAGGCCGACAGCACGCTGGTGCTGATGTCCCCGGGCATGGGCGACGGCATTCAGGCCGCGAAGGCCGGCATCCTCGAGATCGGCGACATCTACGTGATCAACAAGGCCGACCGCGAGGGTGCCAACCAGGTGCGCCGCGAGATTCGGACGATGCTGTCCCTCGCCGAGCGCGACGAAGGCGACTGGCGGCCGCCAATCGTTCAGACCGTCGCGATCAAGTCCGAGGGCATCGACGAGGTCGTCGAGAAGTTGTCCGATCATCGGGCATGGCTGTCCGAATCGGGCGAGCTCCAGCGTCGTCGGGTGCGGCGGGCGCGGGACGAGATCGAGACCATCGCGGTCACGTCGCTGCGATCGCGATTCGCCGACCTCCATGGCGACGAGCGTCTGGACGAACTGGCCGAAGCGGTGATCACGGGCCAATCCGACCCCTATGCCGCGGCTGACCAGCTCGTGGCCTCAATGTGACAGTCGACTACGCGGCGTGTCTGCGCTTATCCTGTTGAGTAATGGGCTAAACAAGCCCTGGCGGTGTGTATGTCCGGCTGTGCCGCCAGCTTGGCGTCACTACAGGAGGAGCCGTGTCAGCATCGATGAAAAAAGTCACCACGCTCCTGGTCGTCGCGTTTTTGATCTTTTACCTGCTGAGTCGACCGGCAGAGTTCGCCAACACGATCGAGGACGTCGTGGGGTGGTTCGGTGATGCCTTTGACGCCATCATCAGGTTCTTCCAGGCCCTCTGACTGTGATGTGAGGCCGCGGTGCTGCGCTGGCTCTGGTCGCTGATCCCGCGGCAAAATATCGAGAAGCATCTCCTCGTCGACGAGGGCGAGGTCGTCATCGACGAGGTCGCGCACCATTGGATCGTTTACGTGGTGTCGATTCTCGAGGTGCTGCTCGGTCTGGTGTTTCTCGGTCTGGCCATCTTCGGCCCGATCAGCCTCGGCTGGCTGTGGCTCATCCTGATGGCAGTGCTGTGGACCCACGCCATGTGGCACTCGATGCACGAGCACATGGACCGGTTCGTGATCACGAACATGCGGGTGTTCCGAGTCAGCGGAGTGGTCACGCGCAAGATCGCGACGATGCCGATCGCCCGAATCCTCGACATCACCGTCGACCAGCCGTTGCTCGGGCTGATCTGCGGTTATGGGCATTTTGTCTTCGAGTCCGCAGCGCAGGAGCAGGGTTTGCGGCTCATCCGCTACATCGGCGATCCGAACGGCCGCGACCTGACGATTCAGCGAGTCATCCAGCGCTCCGGTCTGCGCGGTCCGCGAGCGCAGATGCCCTAGGCGCGTCGGTTACGAATCCACAACGACGTCGTTGCTGTTGCACACCGACACTTGCCCGCCCCGTCGCGCCCGGAGACTGTGCGGTGGGGCAACGCGCCGGGCGTTGGGGAGGTGACTCATGCAGGAGCAGTCGGATCCGACGATGCCGCTGTCGGATCCTGTCGAGCAGCCACGCGGAGACGGCATCGCCGTTCGCTGTCGCGGCGTCGTCCATCTCTACCGGACTGTCGAAGGCCATGACGTCGTCGCGCTGCAAGGCGTCGACCTGACCATCGCCGCCGGGGAGCGCGTCGCCATGTTGGGTCCGTCCGGGTCCGGCAAGTCCACGCTGATGACGCTCCTCGGCGGCATCCAGCGCCCGTCGGCCGGCCAGGTCCACCTCGACGACCACAACATCGCGCGGATGGGGGAGGGCGAGCTCACCAGGCTTCGCGCCTCTCGCGTCAGCACGGTCCTCCAGGGCGCCCACCGCAATCTGTTGCCGTACGCCACGGCCGAGCAAAACATCGTGTTCGCCCAGCTCGGCCTGCCGCGAGCCCGTCGGCGGCAGCTGCGCACGCCG
>Ga0190270_10001087_pt1 | contig 12455 bp, 11 predicted proteins | sample Popmic320T_FD_133748 | JGI IMG/M metagenome (GOLD analysis project Ga0190270, IMG submission 133748) | Populus adjacent soil microbial communities from riparian zone of Weber River, Utah, USA - 320 T | ecosystem: Environmental > Terrestrial > Soil > Riparian zone | place: USA: Utah | collected... | reverse complement strand
TGGCGTGCGCGGGTGGCCGGGGTCGTAGACTCGGGCCACCCGGGGCCGAAGGGAAACCGGGAGTTCGTCGTCCACCTGATCGCGAGCGAGGAGCCCTCGGACCCCGATGAGCGCGAACGCCGGATCCACGACGCCGTCGGCTGAGCGCCGACGGCCCGTCACGCGCGTCGCGCTCGTCACGCACGGCCGGCCAGGGCAGGTCGGCGACGGGGTCGAGCGCGTGGTCGCGCTGGCCGCGAGCGAGGGCATCGAGCTCGTCGTCGCCGACGCCGAGGGAGCTCGGCACGGGCTCGAGCTGCAGGGCGACCCCGCGGAGGCGGAGCTCGTGGTCGTCCTCGGCGGGGACGGGACGATGCTCCGAGCCCTGCGGACGTTCCTGGGAATGGCCGTCCCGGTGCTCGGCGTCAACTTCGGTCGGGTCGGCTTCCTCAGCTCGATCGAGCCTGAGGAGCTCGAGACCGGCCTGCGGCGGGCGTTCGCGGGCGAGCTCGACGTCGTCGAGCTGCCGACGCTCGAGGTACGCGTGGGCGGTGAGACGCACGTCGCCGTGAACGACGTCGTCGTCTCGTCGGGCGAGATCGGCCGCATGGTGGAGCTCGAGTGGGCGGTCGGCGGTGAGGATCTCGGACGGGTCCCCTGCGACGGCCTCATCTGCTCGACGCCCTCCGGCTCGACGGCCTACAACCTCTCGAACGGCGGGCCCGTGCTGATGTGGGGCATCGACGCCCTTGCGACGACCTTCGTCGCTCCGCACTCGCTCCACGCCCGGCCGCTCGTCGTGCCGCGCGGGAAGGACGTCGTCGTCTGGAACCGGACGCCGGAAGTACCGGTCGTCGTCCTGGTCGACGGTCAACGCATCGGTGAGGCGGGGGGCGACGACGCCGTCACCGTGCGCCTCGGCGAGCCTCACACGCTCCTCGCCTCGCTCCCCGACGCGACCTTTGTCAGCCGCTACCGCGAGAGCTTCTCGACCTGACGGACAGGTGTGCGGCGCGAGGCGGCTGTCTACGATCCCGGTGTGCTTCGACGTCTGCGGATCGAGAACCTCGTCCTGATCCGCGAGGTCGACCTCGAGCTCGCGCCCGGGCTCGTCGCGCTCACGGGTGAGACCGGCACCGGCAAGACCATCGTCACCCAGGCCATCGGGCTCCTCCTCGGGGCGAAGGGCGACGCGGCCGCGGTCGGCGCCGCCGGTCGCGAGGCCTACGTCGAGGCCGAGCTCGAGGTGCCCGACGGGTTCTTCGACGAGGAGGGACTCGAGACGTTGCGCGACCTCCGGCCCGACGACGAGCCAGGCCTCGTCGTCGCGCGACGGGTGAGCGCCGACGGCCGCTCGCGCGCCTTCGCCTGGGGCAGGAGCATCGCGCGCGAGGATCTCGTCGCCGCGACCGATCGGCTGCTCGCGCTCTCGGGGCAGTTCGCCCAGCGCCGTCTCGCCCGCCCGGCGCACCAGCGCGACCTGCTCGACGCGTTCGTCGGCGCCGACCAGCAGGCCCGTCGCGTGGAGACGCGCGAGGCATGGCGTCACCTCGGGGAGGCGACGCGCCGCCTCGAGGAGCTCGAGCGCGGCGCCGATGCGGAGCGGTCGCGCCTGGACGAGCTCGCGGCGCTCGTGGACGACACCGACGGGCTCGAGCCCGGTGAGGAGGAGGCGCTCCGCGGGGAGCGGGAGCGCATGCGGCACGTCGCGGAGCTCGGCGAAGCCACGGCCGCCGCGGCGGAAGCGCTCGATCCGGACGAGGGTGAGGGCGCACGCGCGCTCGCCGCAGCAGCGGAGCGCGGCGTGGCGCCGCTCGAGCGGCTCGCCCCCGAGCTCGAGCGCGTCGGCTCCGAGCTCCGCGATCTCGTCGTCCGGCTCGGCGACGTTGCCAGGGACGTCCGCCGGTTCGCCGAGTCGCTCGACGCCGATCCCGCCCGTGCGCAGGCGGTCGAGGAGCGGCTCGAGGAGCTCTCCGACCTTCGCCGCAAGTACCGCGCGGCGAGCCTCGAGGAGCTGCTCGAGCGTCGCGACGCAGCGCTCGCCGAGCTCGAGAGCGTCGCCGGTGGCGACCCGCTCGAGCAGGCCAGAGCCGCGTATGCCGCCGCCGGCGCTCGCTACGGGACGGCCACGGACGCGCTCTCGGCGGCGCGGGCTGGCGCAGCGCCGGCTTTCGCCGACGCCGTCGCGCGCGAGCTCGCCGACCTCGGGCTCGGGGAGGGGGAGTTCCGCGTCGAGCTGCGAGAGCACGACCCAGGTCCGGCCGGGATCGACGCGATCGTGTTCCTCGTCCGGCCCAATTCCGGGCTGCCGCTCGCGCCCGTCGCCGAGACGGCCTCGGGCGGTGAGCTCTCCCGCATCGCGCTCGCGATCGCGGCGGTCGCCGGCGGTGAGACGATCGTGCTCGACGAGATCGACGCCGGTGTCGGCGGTGTCACCGCGCACAGCGTCGCGGGTGTCCTCAAACGCCTCGCCGAACGGGCACAGGTGCTGACGATCACCCATCTCCCGCAGATCGCGAACGTCGCCGACCAGCACCTCCGCGTCGAGAAGGTGCCCGGCGATCCGACCCATACGCGCATCGCCGTCCTCGACGACGCGGAGCGGCGTGACGAGCTCGAACGGATGCTCGGGGGCGAGGAGTTCGTCAGCGCCGTGACCGCCGAGCGCGGATGAACGGCTCGATCACCGGCAGCGCCCGCCTCGGGCGCCGCACCAAGGACCTCGTGAAGCGGCTCGGGCCCGAGGACGTCGCGATCGTCGACCACGCAGACCTCGACCGCGTCTCCGCCGAGGAGCTCGCCGAGACCGGGGTGCGTGCAGTCGTCAACGTCTCGCCGTCCACGACGGGTCGGTTCCCGAACCCAGGGCCGCTCGAGCTCGTCCGCGCTGGGATCCGCCTGATCGACGCGCCCGGTGCGCCGCTCTTCGAGGAGCTCTCGGACGGCGAGCAGATCCGGCTGGAAGGCGATGCGATCTGGCGCAACGGCAGTGTGGTCGCGCGCGGCACCGTTCTCGAGGCAGCCGCGCTCGAGGACGCGCTCGCCGAGCAGCAGAGCCGCGTCGCGCACGCACTCGAGAGCTTCGCCGAGAACACGCTGCTTCACCTCCGCGAGGAGGCCAACACGCTCTCCGCGGGGATCGAGCTGCCACCGCTCGAGACCCGCTTCCGCGACCGGCACGCGCTCGTCGTCGCGCGCGGCCCTGGCTACAAGTCCGACCTGCGGATGGTGCGACCGTACGTGCGAGAGTTCCGGCCGGTGCTCGTCGCCGTCGACGGTGGGGCCGACGCGCTCCGCGAGGCGGGTCTCTCGGCCGACGTCATCGTCGGCGACTTCGACTCCGTCTCGGACGCAGCGCTTCGCTCGGGCGCCGAGCTCGTGGTCCACGCGTACCCGGACGGCGGCGCCCCGGGGGCGGAGCGCCTGCGCCGGCTCGGGTTGCAGTTCACGAGCATCTCGGCGCCGGGGATCAGCGAGGACCTCGCCCTCCTGCTCGCACACGAGAAGGGAGCGAGCCTGATCGTCGCCGTCGGCACGCACTTCAATCTCGTCGAGTTCCTCGAGCGCGACCGGGAGGGGATGGCGTCGACGTTCGTGACCCGCCTGAAGGTGGGCGAGTCGCTCGTCGACGCGAAGGGCGTCTCACGGCTCGTGAGCCGCCGCGTCGGCGTCTGGCCACTCGCCGTCTTCGGCGCGACGGGGATCGCCGCGATCGTCGTGGCCGTGCTCGCCTCGCCGGCGCTCCGGAACGTCCTCGAGTCGATCACGCGCGCGATCGGCAACGGGCTCGGGCTCTGAGACGTGTTCGACCTGCGCTACCACGTCGCGTCGCTGGCAGCCGTCTTCGTGGCGCTCGTGCTCGGCATCTTCGTCGGTGTCGGGCTCTCGGGACGCGGATTCGTGAGCGACGCGGAGCGCGAGAACCTCCAGTCGCGGATCGCGGAGCTCGCCGCCGAGCGCGACGAGGCCGTCGCGCGCGCTCAGGCCGCCGGTCTGCGCGGCACCGCGCTGGACGACTATGCGCGCACCTCGTATCCCGACCTCGTGCGCGACCGCCTCGACGGGCGCTCGGTCGGCGTCGTCTTCATCGGCTCGGTCGACCAGGGTGTCGCCGAGACGGTGCGCCGGGCAGTCGACGATGCGGGAGGGCGGGTCGCGACCCTGCGTGCCCTCCGCGTGCCGCTCGACGGCGAGGGGATCGACGCCGCACTCGGAGCCGACCCCGCGACGCGCGAGCTCGCAGGCCCGGACAACCGGGAGCAGCTCGGTCGCGCCCTCGCGCGTGAGCTCGTGACGTCGGGGCCGGACCCGGTTCTCGACCGCGTCGCAGCGGCGCTCGTGGAGGAGCAGTCCGGCCCGGCGACGCCCGCTGTCGACGCGGTCGTCGTCGCGCGACCGGCCCGTCCGCAGAGCGGCGAGACCCAGGCCTTTCTCGGCGGGCTCTACGGCGGCCTCGCCGCCGCGCCGCTCCCGGCGGTCGGCGTCGACCAGGCCGACGACGCGGTCAGCGCCGTGCCGGTCTTCCGCCGGAGCGGCCTCGCGACGGTGAGCGGGATCGACGACGCGACGGGGCAGGTCGCGCTCGTCTACCTGCTCGCGGGCGCCCGGTCGGGGAGCTACGGGCTGGGCGAGAGCGCCGTGGACGGCGTCCTGCCGACGCCCGTGACCGTGCAACCGCCGGTCAGGGAGTGACGGAGCGGCTGACCGTCCTCGTCGCCGCGCGCGACGAGGAGGCGCGGATCGGAGAGACGGTGGCGTCGCTGCGCGCTGCGTTCCCGCACGCCGAGGTCGTCGTCGCCGACGACGGCTCGCGCGACGGGACGGCTGCGCGCGCCACCGCGGCGGGAGCCCGCGTCGTCCGGCTGCCGCGCCGTGGCAAGGGCCAGGCGCTGACGCTCGCAGAGCGCGAGTGTGCCGCCGGGCCGCTCCTGCTCTGCGACGCCGACCTCCGCGGTGACCTCGGCCCACTCGTCGCGGAGGACGGCGACCTCGCGATCGCCGTCTTCGCCCGCCGTTCCGGCGGTGGCCTCGGGATTGCGAAGTCCGCCTCCCGTGCGCTGATCGGCTGGCGCGGCGGCCTTCGCGTCCGCGAGCCGCTCTCCGGCCAGCGCCGCCTTTCGGGCGCCGCCCGGGCCGAGCTCTTCCCTGTTGCTGCAGGGTTCGGCGTGGAGACGCGCATGACGATCGACGCGGCCCGCGCAGGCCTTCGCGTCGCCGAGGTCGAGCTCGACCTCGAGCACCGTGCGACCGGTCGCGACGTCCGCGGCTTCGGCCATCGCGGGCGGCAGCTCCGCGACCTGCTCCTCGCCACGCTCGCACCACAGCGCGAGAGCTTCCGGGGCCTGCGGCTGCCGCTCGTCGGCTCGGTCGTCGGGCTCGCGATGCCGTCGGTCGCGCCGGTCGCGGCGCTCGGGCTCGCGGACGACCTCTGGAGCGGCCCCGAGCGCGGCTTTCGGGCGCACCTTCGCGCCGGCGCGACCACGGGGACTCTGAAGCTCGTCGGGATCCCGCTCTGGGCGCTCTGGCGCACGCGCTCCGTCTCCGGAGCGATCCTCGTCGGGCTCTCGGCCAACCTCGTGAACCAGCTCGACACGCGCCCCGGTAGGGCGCTCAAGGCCTTCCTCGTCGGGTCGGCGCTCCTCGGCGGACGCCCTCGTCGCGGCGTTCTCGTGGCCGTCCTCCTCGCTCCCTACGATCACCGGGAGATGACGATGCTTGGCGACGCCGGGTCGAACGCCTTCGGGGCCATGCTAGGTTTGGAGTCCGTGAGGCGGTTGACGGGCCTGCGGAGGATCGGCGCCATCGGGGCGCTCGCTGCAGTCACCGCCGTCGGCGAGCGTCGGTCGCTCGGCACGCTGATCGAGGAGACGCCCGTGTTGCGGAGCTTCGACGCGCTCGGACGCCACACATGAGCGACGCGTCGGCGACGCGCTACGTCTTCGTCACGGGCGGTGTCGTCTCGGCCCTCGGCAAGGGGATCGTCGCCGCCTCGCTCGGCCGGCTGCTGAAGTCGCGCGGCCTCCGCGTCCAGGCGCAGAAGTTCGATCCGTACCTCAACGTCGACCCCGGCACGATGAGCCCGTTCCAGCACGGCGAGGTGTTCGTGACGGAGGACGGGGCCGAGACCGACCTCGATCTCGGGCACTACGAGCGCTTCGTCGACGAGAACCTCTCGCGGAACGCGAGCCACAGCGCCGGCGCGATCTGGGACACGGTGCTCCGGAAGGAGCGCAAGGGCGAGTTCCTCGGCGCGACGGTGCAGGTGATCCCGCACATCACGAACGAGATCAAGGCGCGGATCCGGCGCGCCGCGAAGACCGATCCCGCCGATGTCGTCATCACCGAGATCGGCGGCACGGTGGGCGACATCGAGTCGCTCCCGTTCCTCGAGGCGCTGCGGCAGTTCCGCCGCGAGGTCGGGCCTGAGAACGTGCTCTATCTCCACGTGACGCTCGTCCCGTTCATCGAGGCGGCCGGCGAGCTGAAGACGAAGCCGACCCAGCACTCCGTCAACGAGCTGCGACGGATCGGAATCCATCCCGACGCCGTGGTCTGTCGTTCGCACGACCTGCTCTCCGACGAGATCCGCGACAAGATCGCGCTCTTCGCCGACGTCGACCCGCGGGCCGTGTTCTCGTCGCCGGACATGCCCGACGTCTACCTCGTCCCCGAGCACCTGATGGCCGAAGGCCTCGACGCCTTCGTCTGCGAGCGCCTCGGGCTGGAGACCCGTCCCGCCGAGCTCGGCGAGTGGAAGCAGCTCACCGAGCGAATCGACGAGCGACGGGAAGAGGTAGAGATCGCGCTCGTGGGCAAGTACGTGAAGCTCCACGACGCGTACCTCTCCGTCCACGAGGCGCTGAAGCACGCGGGCGTCGCCGGGGGTACGCGCGTGCGCGTGAGATGGGTCGACGCCGAGGACATGTCGTACGAGGAGGCGGCGCGGGAGCTCGAGCAGGTCGACGGCGTCCTCGTGCCAGGCGGCTTCGGGTCGCGGGGGTGGGAGGGGAAGATCCTCGCCTGCCGCGTCGCCCGCGAGCGCGAGATCCCCTACCTCGGGATCTGCCTCGGGATGCACGTCGCGGTCTCGGAGTTCGCGCGTCACGTCGCCGGGCTCGACGGCGCCAACTCGACGGAGATGGATCCGGAGACGCCGTATCCGGTCATCGATCTCCTGCCCGAGCAGAAGGAGATCGAGGACCTCGGCGGGACCATGCGGCTCGGCGCGCAGGCCGTGGAGCTGGCCGAGGGCACCCGCGCACGCGAGATCTACGACGAGGCGGTCGTCCACGAGCGGCACCGCCACCGCTACGAGGTCAACAACCTCTACCGCGAGCAGCTCGTCGAGCACGGGCTCGTCGTCTCGGGCACGTTTCAGCAGGGTCGCCTGGTCGAGGTCGTCGAGCTCCCCGACCACCCGTGGTTCGTCGCGAGCCAGTTCCATCCCGAGTTCAAGTCGCGGCCGACCAGGCCGGCACCGCTCTTCCGCGAGTTCGTCGCGGCGGCACTCGAGCGCTCGCGCTCGCGCGCCGCCGTCGGCGCCGTTGCCGCCCACACGCAGTGAGCTTCACCGCGGGCGACGCGGTGCTGCTCCGGAGCATCTATCGAGGCAACGTGCGCTGGTGCTTTCCCCACCACTACGTCGGTGAGTGGGAAGGCCGTCTCGGGATCTACTGCGGGCCGGGGAACCGCGGCAAGGTCATGCGGCGCGCCCCGGGCGGCCGCTACCTCGAGCGCTGGGTGACCGACGCGCCGCCGGACAGCTACACGTGGGACACGTCGCACGTGCTCCGATTCATGCGCCCGGGCGACTCCCACACGGTCGAGGTCTTCTGGGACGAGAACTGGGGCCTCATCGGTTGGTACGTCAACCTCCAGGCGCCGCTCGTCGTGCACGGCGGCCGGTTCGACACGACCGACTGGGCGCTCGACGTCGTGATCGCACCCGACGGCGCGTGGCGCTGGAAGGACGAGGAGGAGCTCGTCGAGTCGGTCGCGCTCGGAGTCTTCGAGAACGACGAGGCGGCGGCCCGCGTCCGCGAGGAGGGCGAACGCGTCATCGCCGAGCAGCCGTGGCCGACCGGCTGGGAGGACTGGCGCCCGCCGGCGACCTGGGATCCCCTCCCGCTGCCGGACGACTGGCACGTCGTCGAGACCGCCGCGCCGCTCTGACAGCGCTTGTGTTACGTGAACACAAACGTTGTCTCGCGTCGCGTGGAGGTGCGCGAGGAGTGGCGCTCGTAGGATGACCGCCGTGGAGCAGCAACCACTGTCCTCGCCCGTGCTCGACCTCTTCCTCGAGCTCTGCGCGATCCGGAGCCCGTCCGGTGAGGAGCGCGCGGTCGCCGACCGCGTGACCCGCGAGCTCGAGGTGATCGGGGTCGGGTGGGAGGAGGACGACTGCGGGCCGGCGATCGGCGCGAGCGCCGGAAACGTCCTCTGCCGCCTTCCCGGCCGGAACGGCGGCGGCGTGCCGCTCTTCTTCTGTGCGCACTTCGACACCGTCCCGCTCGAGGGCGAGCTCGAGCCGCTCGTCGACGAGGGCGTCGTGCGGAACGTGGGCGGCGCGATCCTCGGCGCCGACAACAAGTCGGCGCTCGCGGTGATGGTCGAGGCGGCCCGCAGGATCGTCGCCGAGAATCGTCCGCATGCCGGTGTCGAGCTCCTCTTCACGCCGAAGGAGGAGGTGGGCCTCGTCGGCGCGGCGGCGTTCGACGTCGGACTGCTGGAGGCCCGGCACGGCTACGTCTACGACCAGGCGGCGCCGATCGGCGACGTCGTCGTCGGCTCCCCGTCGGCGCAGGAGCTGCGGCTGACGTTCGTCGGACGAGCAGCCCACGCCGGCATGTATCCCGAGGAAGGCCGCTCGGCGATCGTCGCCGCCGCGCGGGCGATCGCCGACATGCCGCACGGACGGGTCGACGAGGTGACGACCGTCAACGTCGGCGTGATCCGCGGCGGGACGGCGCGCAACGTCGTCCCCGAGCGCTGCTCGCTCGAGGCGGAAGTTCGCTCGCACGATCACGGCCGCGTCACCGAGGTGCTCCAGCAGGTGCTCGACGCCGCAGCGTTCGCGGCGAGCCTGGCGGACTGCACCCTCGAGACGTCGATCGAGCCGAAGTACGCGGGGTATCGCTTCCGTGACGACGAGCTCGCCGTGCAGATGGCGGTCGATGCGCTGACGCGCACCGGCCACTCGCCCTCTCTCGGGCTCTCCGGCGGCGCCGCGGACGCGAACGTCTTCAACGCCAAGGGTCTCGCCTGCGTCAACCTCGCAAACGGGATGACCGACATCCACACGCCGGACGAGCACATCGCCGTCGACGATCTCGAGCGGATGGTCGACGTGACCCTCGCGCTCGTGGACGTCGCGCGCGAGAGGTAGTACATGCCGCTCGGGCTCCGGTGGGGCACGGTGAGCTCGATCAACGAGCTGGTCGACGGCCTCGTCCGGCTCGAGGTCGACGGCGACCCCTGCATCGCCTACCCGCGGCTGACAGGGCCGGTCGAGGAGGGCGACGTCGTGCTCGTCAACGTCCAGGCCGCCGAGCTCGGGCTCGGCTCCGGCGGCTTCGACGTGCTCTACGCCAACTTGACCCGTGGGCTGCGGCTCCCGCCGGAGCAGGATGCCCACGTGATGGCGCTGCCCTATGCGCCGGGGCAGCTCGCGAACCGGTACGCCGAGGAGGACGTCGACGCGGCGCTCGAGCGGATCGACGTGCCGGTCGTCTGCCTCGGACTCCACAGCCAGCTCGCGCCTGCGTGTGCTGCCCTACGGGGACGCCGGGTGACGTACGTGCAGCTGGCCGGCGGAGCGCTGCCGGTCTCGCTCTCGGACACCGTGCGCGCGCTCAGGGTGCGTCGGCTGCTGGAGACGACGATCGCCGTCGCGCCCTGCCTCGACGCCGACGTCCAGTGCGTCTCGGTCGCGGGCGCCCTGACGCAGGCGGTGGCGCGCGGTGCGGAGGTGGTCGTTTGCGGCATCGGGCCCGGGATCGTCGGCAGTGGCTCGCGCTGGGGCCACGGCGGCCTCGCGGTCGCGGAGGCAGCGAACGTCGCTCACGCCCTCGGCGGGCGTCCGGTGGTCGCTCCGCGGGTCTCGTTCGGCGACGACCGTGAGCGCCACCGAGGTCTTTCCCATCACACGCGCTCGGCCCTCTCGTTGTGCCTCGGCGACGTGCGCGTGGCCTGGCCCCGAGGGCTCGAGCCCCCCGACGGCATCGACGTCGTCGAGGTCGACGTCGACGGCTGGGAGCCCGCCTGCGCGCCGCTCTCGCTCTCGCACATGGGGCGGGGACCGGACGCCGATCCGTGGTTCTTCGCGGCCGCGTACGCGGCCGGTCGCCTCGCCGTGTCGTAAAGCTCGCGCGCCGGGATGCCGAGCGGTATCGTCCCGCGCGCCGTGCGGATCGGGGTCGCGAAAGAGATCAAGTCGCGCGAGTACCGCGTTGCTCTGACTCCGGCCGGCGCGCTCGAGCTCGTGCAGCGCGGCCACGAGGTGATCGTCGAGCACGGCGCCGGCCTCGGCTCCGGGTTCGGTGACGAGGTCTACTCGACCGTCGGGGCGCGAGTCGCCGACGTGGAGGAGGTCTGGGCGTCGTCGGAGCTCCTGCTCAAGGTGAAGGAGCCGATCGAGTCCGAGTACGCGCGGCTGCGGGAAGGCATGACGCTCTTCACGTACCTCCACATCGCCGCCGACGAGCCGCTGACGCGCGCCCTGCTCGACTCGGGGATCACCGCGATCGCCTACGAGACCGTGGAGACCGCAGATCGGCGCCTGCCGCTGCTCGCGCCGATGAGCGAGGTCGCGGGCCGGCTGGCGCCGCAGATGGGCGCCTGGGCGCTCGAGAAGGCGCACGGCGGCCGCGGGATCCTGCTCGGCGGGGTACCCGGCGTCCCGCCGGCGAAGGTCATCGTGCTGGGCGGCGGCGTGGTCGGCCTCAACTCGGCGATCATCGCGCTCGGCATGCAGGCGGACGTCTGGGTGCTCGACAAGTCGGTCGACCGGATGCGCGACCTCGAGATCGCCCTCGACGGGCGCGTGACGCTCGCGATGTCGAACCGCCTCCAGATCGAGGAGGTGCTCCCCGACGCCGACATGGTGATCGGGGCCGTGCTCGTGCCCGGCGCGCTCGCGCCGAAGCTCGTGACGCGCGAGATGCTCGGGCTGATGCGCCCCGGCTCGGTGCTCGTCGACGTGGCGATCGACCAGGGCGGCTGCTTCGAGACCTCGCACGCGACAACTCACGACGACCCGGTCTTCGAGGTCGACGGGATCGTCCACTACTGCGTCGCGAACATGCCGGGGGCCGTCCCGGTGACGTCGACGAAGGCACTGACGAACGTGACGCTGCCGTACGTCGAGGCGATCGCGAACCGTGGGACGACGCGCGCGGTCGCCGACGATCCGGCGCTCGCACGGGGTGTGAACACCCTTGGCGGAAAGCTGACCTACGAGGCCGTCGCCGAGGCGCACAACCTTCCGTTCACCCCGCTCGCAGACGCCGAGCGGACGCTCGTCTAGCTGCCGCTCTCGGCCTGCTGACGCTGTTCCTTGGCGCTCTTCGAGGGCGAGAACCTGACGACCAACCAGGTGACGGCCGCGGAGAGCGCGAGGATCCCTGCGATGTAGAGAATCAGCGCGATGATGCTGAGGACGTCGTCCATGAGCCATCTAGGATAGCCCGATGCCGCGGGCCTGCGTGATCGTGCTGGACGCCGTGGGTGCGGGCGAGCTACCCGACGCGGCCGACTGGGGCGACGCGGGCTCGGACACGCTCGGCAACGTCTCGCGCGCCGTCGGAGGTCTCGACCTCCCGAATCTCGAGGCGCTCGGCCTCGGCAACGTCGAGCCGCTCGAGGGTTGCCCGCCACAGCCGTACGCGCCCGCGGTCGCGGGACGCCTCGTCGAGCGCTCGAAGGGGAAGGACACGACGGCGGGTCACTGGGAGCTGATGGGCGTCGTCACGCCGACGGCGTTTCCGACCTATCCGTACGGCTTTCCCGACGAGGTGATCGACCCGTTCATGAACCGCACGGGCCGCGGCGTGATCGGCAACAAGCCCGCCTCGGGGACGGAGATCATCCAGGAGCTCGGCGAGGAGCACCAGCGCACGGGCAAGTGGATCGTCTACACGTCGGCGGACTCGGTCTTCCAGATCGCGGCGCACGAGGAGACGATCCCGCTCCAGGAGCTCTACGACGGCTGCCGCGCGGCGCGCGAGCTGCTGACCGGCAAGCACGCCGTCGGGCGGGTGATCGCACGCCCCTTTCTCGGTGAGCCCGGCCACTACGAGCGAACGCCGAACCGCCACGACTTCTCGCTGGAGCCGCGCCGCCCGAACTACCTCTCTGCGATCCGCGCCGCGGGCAACACGGTCTACGGCGTCGGGAAGATCTTCGACATCTTCGCCGGCTGCGACATCGACGAGTCGTTCCCAACGAAGTCGAACGTCGAGGGGATCAACCGCACGATC
>Ga0190270_10001086_pt1 | contig 12461 bp, 10 predicted proteins | sample Popmic320T_FD_133748 | JGI IMG/M metagenome (GOLD analysis project Ga0190270, IMG submission 133748) | Populus adjacent soil microbial communities from riparian zone of Weber River, Utah, USA - 320 T | ecosystem: Environmental > Terrestrial > Soil > Riparian zone | place: USA: Utah | collected... | reverse complement strand
CGAATCGCATCCGTCGGGCGGCAGCTACGACCGCCCAGCCTGGGAAGGCGGCGGCTCGACGTCGACCTATCCCTTCGAAATCTGGTGGTATCGCTACATCGAAGGAGTAGGTTCGGACGTCGAGATTGAATTCGTCGACCCGACCGGTTCGGGCGAATACCACATCTCGCGCAGTCCCGATGAAAAGGACGCGCTGCTTTACACCCCGAACGCGGGCCTGACGCTGTCCGAACAACTCGGCTTGACGACGAAGGCCGACCGAATCGCTTACGGCGGATTCGGCGGGGGCGGCCGGGGCAATCAACTCCTCAGTCAGCGCGCCAAAGACAACCCGTTCGAAAAAATCGACCTGATCACCAAATTGTCGCGTCCCCCGAAAGTCAAATTCAACGACCTAAAGGGGATCGCCGAATCCGACCTGCCGAAGCCCAGCTTCGACGTGCTCAGCGCGGCGTTGAACATCAACATACTGCGCGTGACCGAAAACGCCGTGCTGACTTCCTTCACCGTCGAGATGGAGAATCAGGACCTGGTTTACAAAGAGGTCGGCGGGTTGCCGCAGGCGGCGATCAACATCTATGCCAAAATCACCAACGTTTCCGGGCGCCGCGCCCGGATGTTCGAGGACGTGGTGACTTCGAGCTTCACGCCAGATGCGCTCGCCATAGGCCAGCAGCAGAAGTCGGCCTACAACAACAACATCGTGTTGCCTCCGGGCAATTACAAGATCGACGTGGTCGTGCGCGACGTGAACAGCGGAAAGACCGGCGTCCTCAGGAAGGGCTTCACGGTCCCGAAATACGAAGAAGGCCAGCTTTCGACATCGACGCTGATCCTGGCTTCGAAGATCGAGCCGCTCAACGGGCGTCTGCCCAGCCGCCAGTTCGTGCTCGGCTCGCTCAAAGTGATCCCGAACGCGACCGTCGAATTCAAACAGGATCAGACCCTCGGCGTTTACATGCAGGTCTACAACGTCGGCATAGACCAGGCGACGCTGCGGCCGAGCGCGGACATCGAATACGTGATCTCGCAAAAAAGCAAAGTAGTCATGCGGATCAAAGAGGACGGCAAGAACGGATTCAGCTCGATCAACAGCCAGCAGATGACGCTGGCGCGTCTGGTCCCGCTCAAGGACTTCAAGCCAGGCTTCTACGACATTCAAGTGATGATCAAAGACAACGTCCTTAACCAGACGATCACGACCGACAAAGAGGTCTTCCAGGTAAAATGAAACTGACGGAGAGACGGAGGGACTGAGAGTCGGAGGGAATCTATGTCTTCAAAATCTCCATCTCAGGAGTCTTCATGGCGTTTCTGGTGCAATTGTCCTTTTTTGATTTTGTTTGCCAGTTCGATTCCGATCAATGTTACTTCCGCATTCCCGAACGTCTTGAACCCAAGCATCGGATAACACCTCTGCGGCGCCTTCCGGCGATCCTACTCAATCATGTTATTCAAGTACTTGTTGGTCCGGACGAGCGTTTGAGCGGGCAAGACGCCTTCGGCCTTTAATTCGGCTACGGCCTGGTGGGACGCCCGACTGCCGTCGAGTGTGATCTTCTCCGGGGCCTCATTATTAACGGTCGCTTTCTTGAAGAAGCGTACGTTGGATTTTGGTAGAAATGGATGTGAAGAAAGTGTTATGCTGGCGTTAAGTTTAAGGAGTATCGATAGTGAAGAAGTTGTGGTTATGGGTCGAATGGAGTTCACTCTTTATCTTAGCGCCGGTCTTAGTCGGGCAGATCTTTCGCCGTACGCCTTGGGTAATATTTCTGATCGTCATTACAATGGGCGCGGCGGTTTGGCTGAGGCGTCGCGGGAACTTCAGCGTCAGTAGTTTCTGGCGAAGTCAAGATGAAGATGAGGAACAGCGCCAATTGAAGCGCGTGCTGCGGCGGTTTCTGCTGTGCGGCTTTGCTTTGGTGGTGGCGACGATGGCGCTATTTCCTGAGAAACTGTTTGCGTTCCCGCGTGCGATGCCAATCGAGTGGGTATTGCTGCTTGCAACATATCCGGTGCTTTCCGTCTATCCACAAGAATTGCTTTACCGCGCGTTTTTTCTTAAACGCTATGCGGAGTTGTTTCCAAATGGACGGGGATTGTGGCTTGGAAGCACGCTGGCCTTCGCCTGGCTGCACGTAATCTTTCGTAATCCGCTGGCGATAGCGTTGACGCTGGTGGGCGGCTGGTTCTTTGCGCAGACTTATGGGCGGACTCAGTCAATGCGGTTGGTTTGTTTGGAGCATACATTGTACGGGAGCTTGATTTTTAGCGTCGGGCTGGGCGAATTCTTTCTGCAAAATGCGCTATTACATTAAAAGAGCATGAATCATTACCCAACTCGTTTCAATTCCAGTCGGCGCGCATAAAAAGAGGGAAAATTCCAATCCCTCTTGCTAATCCTCTTCATCTTCCTCTTCAAGCTCCTCTTCAAGCTCCTCTTCAAGCTCTTCTTCCGTTTCGTCATCCGGCTCGGCGGTGGCGACAAACTCATCTTCGACCCGTGTATATTGTTCTTTTGTATCAAAGCTCATTGACCAGTTCTCCTATTGATTCAATATGACTCGAATGCGCGCCGGGTATGCGACGTTGAGCGGCGCGATTTGATTTTGCAAGGCGGGCGTTTATAGCGTACTCAAGTTACGGAAATTTCAGAGCAGCATCAATTGAATCTTAAATCTTCGAGACCTAAACAACAAATGAGACTCCGGTCACACGACAAACGCCTCGTAAACTCAGGCGCTCAAGCAACAAGACTTTGATCAAATCCTGCATTTCTTCGCCGATGCGCTGAGAGTCTTCGACGAATTGGCGATCGCAGTCTTTACACCGATAATTTTGTTTCCCGTAATGGGTATAGCCGTTTCGTTTGATGTGAGACAATCCGCACTGTGGGCAGCTAAGGTTGTTCATTGAGATGGCTCCTCGCAATGAGATTGTTAGCGCTTCTCTATTACAGAGAGTCTCTCCGCTTTATTCAACCTTTCAGCCTTACATTTGCAGCACTACCAACTGATCCATTGGCGCTAGTCGGCGTATCCTGATCTCGTCTCACTACATTTATATATGGGTGTTTAGTTCTTGCCCGTCTTGATGAACTGCTCTGGGGCGCGTTCAAAATCGCTTTTGCACTCCTGCCTGCAGAAGTAATATGTCTTCCCCTTATAGTTTGTCTTAAACTCCGTCTTCTTGCTGACCTGCATATTGCAGACCAGGTCGTCAACCTCTTCTTCGGGGGGATTGGTGGCCCCCGGCGCGGCGCCCGATTGCTCACCCGCCGTCGAATGCGCTTCCGCAGCTTCGCGGCTCTCCTGCGCTTTGAGGTATCCTGGGTTTAGTGTGCCCTTTTCCTTCGCGATGGCGAAGACGGTCGGGTAAAACTGTGCAAAAGAGTTTTCGACGGCGGCGTTCGCGCTGTGGCAGGTGAAGCATGACTCGGTCTTCGGGATGGCCCTGGCGGACTCGGCGCTTTTTCCTAGCCCGAAATAGGCCCACTTTTCGGGAAAACGGCTTTCGTCTTTGACCGCCGCCTCCATTGTCACCAGCTCACCCTGGTAACGTCCACCCTGGGCGAAAGTGCCCTTATCCATCGACCGGCGAATCTCCAGAACGAAGATCGTTTTGTCGGGCCACTTACCGGATTTCATGAATTCGCTGTACGCCGACGGATTGACGTAAACGTTCTCAAACGCCGGATCGGCCGGGTTGGCGCCCGGCCCGTATTGGAGCCCGAGACTACTGCTCAGATAGATCCAGTTGCGATAGTTCACCGGGCGCACTAACCGGTTATCACTCGTATATTGCGGTCCGTCATTTGGCATTTGTTTTGCGGTCTGAGAACCGACGCCCAGATTCAGGATCAGCGCCAAGGCGGCCACCGCAGTGGACACGATCATCTTCGTTTTCATTGCAATCTCCTTTGATTGGAAAACACACGCATAGCTGTCGAAGCCGTCTCCACCGTTTAGTTGGAGCGTCAGACCCGACGATCAGAGCTAAATGCGCTTTGTTTTTTTATCTTGCAACCGCGAGGGCCGGAGCCATTGGTCGCGATTCCGCTGCTGCAATTACGGGACGCCCGCACGCCAGCTTTAAGGCGACGCTTCGGCGGTCCCAAGTTCTGTAAATCGTCTTACATCATCCATCAGCAAATCTCATTGGAAGCCCTATTTTATGATGAGCCATTCGCGTCAGATTCATTCGGACTTCAAGACGAGGTGCGGCTCAATCCGCATGGCCCTGGCCGCAGGTATGTAGCAGGCGATCAACCCGGCCAGCGCCAGCAAGGACGAGACCACCCAGAAGGTTAACGGATCAGTAGGGGTGACCTCGTAGAGGAGCTCACGCAAGGCGCTGGTCAGCAGTCCGGCTCCGATCCAACCCAGGGCAATGCCTGTCAGGACCTGGATCATTCCTTGGCGGAGGATCAAACCGAGCACGTTTGACGCGCTCGCCCCTAACGCCCTGCGGATCGCGATCTCGCGCACGCGGTGGCTCACAGACAGAGACAGCATGCCGCTGACTCCGGAGACAGCGATTACCAGCGCTAGTATCGCAAAGAGCGAGAGGAGGTGAGTGGTCATCCTGTTGAGAGAGAGAGAGTCGCTGCTCGTCTGGTTCAATGTTTCGACCCGCGTAATCGCGATTTCCGGATCGACATCGCGAATCGCCCGGCGGACAGCCTCTATTGTTGCCGCAGGGTCGCCGGCGGAGCGAACGAGGACGGCCCCTACATGTCCCGGATGCTGTGCGACAGGGGCATATACTTCGTCCGGCGTATCGCGGTTAAGGCCGAACTCCTTAACGTCGCCTACCACCCCCACGATCGTCGCGATTTCGGCGCCGCCCCGACGAGAGATGACCTTGCCAATCGCATTCTCTTCTCCCCAGCGCCGCCGCGCGAAAGACAGGCTCACGACAGCCACAAGCGGGCCGCTATCATTATCGGAGTCTTCAAAGCCTCTTCCCACTAGAATCGGGATGCCAAGAGTCTCGAAGTACTCCGGCGTGACAATCCGCACCGCGGCCGTGACGCCTGGGGGCCCTCCGTCGGCGTCAAATTGCTCGATCCAGGGTCTGTAGGTGACGGCGTCCGGATCCAAGGGAAAACTGGACGACACGGCGGCGCTCAGGAGTTCGGGCTGTGAACGTAACCTTTCAAGCAGGCGCGCTCCCACGTTTCGCCAATCCTCCTCCGTAACGTAGCGGGCCCAGTTTAGATCCACATTCGCGGCCACTACGTTCTGCCGGACAAAGCCGGGATCGACCATCCAGAGGTTGATCAGGCTTCGGGTAAGGAGCCCAGCTCCGATCAAGAGCATGAATGAGAACGCCACCTGACAAATTACCAATACAGGTTGCAGAGAGAGACGTCTTGATCGCCAGGCGACATACCCGCCGCCGTCCTTGAGTCTCCTGCTGAGATCACTTCGCGAAGAAAGGGCGGCGAGTGATCCGAAAATTATGCTGACCAATGCGGCGCCCGCGAACGCAAAGAGGAACGCGGACCGGTCGAGACTGATCTCCCTCGCGCGAGGCGTCAGCCGCGCGGCGAGTTCCCGTAACAACTCCATGCCACCGGAGGCGAGCAACACGCCTAATACCGCCGCCAGCCCCGCCACAATCAAGCTCTCGGTGACCAACTGGCGGAATAGACGACTGCTTGAGGCGCCGAGCGCCGAGCGTAAAAGCAACTCTCGTTCGCGCCGTACCAGACGGGACATCGTCAGATTCGCCACGTTCGCGCAGGCGATCAGAAAAACGAAAGTCGCGGCGCCCATCAGTAGCCATAACATCGGGCGCGCCTTGCGCGTGACCTCGTCCTTTAATGTCGTGGAGATGACCTCATATCCTCTCTCGCCAGGATACGCCTCGGGATACTCTTGCTCGAGTTGTCGGGCGATTCCGGCCAGATCCGCCTGAGCCTGCTCGGGCGTGACGCCGGGTTTCAGCCGCCCGAAAAGTTTCATCATTCGGCCTTCCCGGTTGCTGACGAATCTCGGCGCCGACCTAAAGGGGCACGCGGCCGTGGTCATAAACACGTCGTTCTCGTTCGGATATTGCGGCATCGGCGGCAGCACCCCGATCACCGTATGCTCGCGGTCGTTCATCCGAAAGACCTTGCCGACGACGCCGGGATCACTTCCCTTCCTCTGCCAGTACTCATGACTCATCAACAATACTGGCGGCGAGTTCGATTGCTCGTCCGCGGCTCGAAAATCCCGGCCGAGCGCGGGCGTCACGCCGAACATCCTGAAGAAACCGGCGGAAATCACGCCCGTACGCACACGCTCCGTATCGCCCTGGCCGAGAAGCGTAAAGCCCATGCTGTGGTACTCGGAGAGTTCCTCAAAAGTACGGTTCCGCCGACGGTAGTCGTCCATCTCCGGAACCGAGAACTGCATCTCGGAGATCGTCGCTTTCGGAGCGACCTGTTGGACTTGCAGCAGTTTTTCCCCGTGCGCGTAGGGCAGAGGGCGCGCCAGGACGGCGTTAAGGACGCTGAAGATTGCAGTGTTCGCCCCGATTCCGAGCGCGAGAATGATCACTGCGATCGCCACGTAACCCGGCTCTTTGGCCATGCGGCGGAGCGCGTAGCGCGCATCCTGCCGAAGAATCGCAAGATGTTCTCGCGGGGCCGTCCGGAAAATTCCCAAAATAGTCTCCGACCAGAGCGCAAGAAGGCCGGCGGCGCCGCGCCTGCGCAAAGCTTCGGCCCGCTGATCCCGGAACACATCTTCCATCTCGCCCCCGAAGTCGCCCCGGAACTCGAAGGGCAACATGCGCAGCAACAGCCGATAGGCGCGTCCGGAGAAAGATTTATCCTGTGAATCCATCAGAGTGGTCCTTATGCGAGCCGGGGCTTCCTCACGAGCTTCCTGTCGCGAGCTCGGGCGACCAATCTTTCCATTCGCTCTACTTCCGACGCCGCTACCTCGCGGCCCTTCGGGGTGAGCCGGTAATAACGCCGCCGCTGATCGTCATCCTCCGCCCGCGGCCGATTTCTTGGTTCCAGGATCAGCCCCTCTGCGAGCAGCCGCTTGATGATCGCGTAGAGAGTGCCCGTATTCAGCCGAACCTCTCCGCCGCTGTGCTCCTCGACGTCCTTAAGGATCGCGTATCCGTGCTTATCGCCGTCCGCCAGCGAAAGCAGCACTTGAAACACCGGGGGCGTGAGCGGTTGGTTGTATTCCATTGGCGGTTCTTGTGATTTCATCATCTGGCTCCAGAGTGTGCTTCTTAGGACTTACAACGGCAGACGGCCCATTTCGACCGCCGCCCAACTATATCGTTTACAACTATAGTTAGCTATAAACTATCTGTCAATGCGATTAAGTCCAAACTCGCCTAACCCGCCAAATGGTTTTATAAGTGTCCCTCCAACTGACATTCGCTCGTTTAGGGCCAATCGTCACTCTCAGGCTCATATAGCCATCTGCGCCGAAACAAGTCCTATCCCTCATCGTTGAGCATTACGAAGCATGGGCTGTGAATCGGCCTGGCGGACACCGCTGATTTGTACGCGCAGAAAAGCCACGAACACCAAGCCAGGTCACAAGCCCGGCTTTCCTGCGTCCGACAATCTCAGCCGGAAGCCTCTGTGAAATCCTGCCTCATGACTTCTGCGCCTGACTATCGTCATATTTTGGTAGCGCCTCCAAGATTCGTATCCATCCCAAGTTTCAAGAAGCCCGGCGCTTAAATCAGTTCAATTTTGGAATAAGTGTTGCCTTTTAGTTCGTGTATGAATAGTAATACAAGACAATTTATAAGCCTTTGTTCAACTCTCGCCGCCGGCTTCCTGCTAATCGCTTGCGAACTAAGCCTGCGCGCAAAGGTTGATGGCAGCGCACTCCCCCCTATCTTTCGATTTTATGGCGGTGATGCGATGCGCGCTTTTTCATTACTACAGATGAAGCTGATGCTCCTGGATGCCGTTCGAATGGGTGCGTTCTCTGGCAAATTGACTCTGTTGGTATCGGCGAAACGCCGTCTGGAATAACGTATGGCGTTGTTCCTCCTGGATTCAGACAGGTCATTCCTAAAAGTGGCTCCCCGCCGCCCCTCGAACCAAACATCAAGTACGTTTATCATTTTGTCGGATGTGGCTTCGGGCGCGGCGGCTTCATCATCCATGACGGGAAAGTTGGAGAGTGGTAAAGAACTCATCGCGTAGAACGGAGGTCAAGATTGTAAGACGCTCCGATCAACGTTGAGTCGGTGAGATGCGAGGCGTTGCGCCTGAGGCAGCTATAGCTCAGGGTAAGATGTTCACTTGCGAGACGAAAATCTGTAGTCGTTCTAGTAAAGGCGGAATACTCCGTCTTAAACGCCCGGAGGTAAGAATGCGCATATCACATTTTCTAATACTTATATGGCTTTCGATGTTCGGTTCAGCCTTTACGGAAGCCCAGGCCCAGCCAATTATCCGATACTACGCTCGTTCCGCTATCGAAGCATGCCCCGAAGAAGAAAAAAAGCGCCCCGTTTTACAGCTCCTCGATGAGTTGCGTGCGCTGGCTGACAGAAGCGTGCGGCTCTTCGCCGAGGGCCGGGTCAATGAACTCTACGCCTTGATGTCCACATCCTTCAGGAAGGAATATACCGAAGGAAGGTTTCGGGAGTATCTCATGGCCTCACAGCAGGGGGGAGGCAAGGAACTACATTACGAGTACCGTAATCAGTTCGTGAAGGATATCTCCGGTAGTCTCGAGACAATTGACCAAGGAGATTATTCAATTATTTGGTATGCCTTCGCCGGAGGAGCCGATATCGTCCTCCAGGTGTATACGAGACGAGAAGGGGTAAAACCGGTGGTAGAGCGAATTGACACGTCGCATGTCATCTCAGATACCCCGGCTGAACGACGTGGTTCGCAGGCCCCCAGGGATTATGTGTGTCTGGGTATCGGGGATAGTCTAAAGTGAAGGCGCCTACCCCCCAAACGCGCAAGGAAGGCGGTATTCCGCTTAAAACCGCCCCATTCCCCCCACGAATCCACCCCGGTTTTTAGCCTTACGCCGCTTTTCGCCTTTCAAACCGCAAGCGAAGATGATCAGGCTCCGGATGAGCAAAAAGAGAGCGGCGGCTGCGGCTTGTCATTGATTTCACCTCAGCCTTACCTCGACTTAAATCTCACGCTGTATGATTCATCTCTGTTCCGCTTTAAGCCTTGATCCCGCCGCCGAAGTTGCGGCGATCCACTAATTCCCCCAAAACCGATCGACGCGCCGATTTATTCAACCGACCCTCCCGGCCGGCTCAGGAAAGAGGTATAGACAAATGCGGAGCAACTTATTACTTCCGATCCTTGTTTTGTCTCTCGTGTGCGAAGTCGTGATTCTGTCGCAAGGCCGGCTTGCAAGCGAGTCCGGCGGCGTGGCGCCCGCCGCGAAAGGCGACGCCCACCTGAAACTCAAACCCGTCGAATGGCGATCACTCAATGAAAGACAGATCATTACGCGCTCGCTCGCCGGCGGCCACGCGAAAGAGCTGGCGGGGTTCGGCGCAGTCGTCGCCGACGCCACACCGGAAGAATTTATCAAGGCGTTCAGCTCGCTCATCGTCTTCAAACGCAGTGAAACCACGCTCGCTTGTGGTCGCTTCAGCGCACAACCGGTCATTGAAGATCTGGCCGAATTGCAGGTCAGCGACAAGGACCTTTGCGCGTTGATGCGCGCCAGGGTCAAAGAATCAAACATCAAGCTCGCCGAAGCCGACATTGCCCGCATTCGCGCCGCCGCAGGACCGTCGCCATATTTTTCGCCCAAGCTCAAGGGAAACCTGGCCGCCGAATACAAACAAATCCTGCTCGATAAAGCCAGACGTTACGCCGAAAACGGTGAAACCGCTTTGGACAATTACGCCGATCAAGAAGAGGCGGTCAGCGCCAGAGACGCTTTCGTCGCGATGGCGAAATTCCAGGCGACGACAACCGGACACAACCAGCGTTTCTACTCCTTGCTCAGCCAGTCTCCGCGTCACGCCGAGCAGAATACCGAATCGTTTCTCTACTGGGCGCAGCAAAAGTTCGGCCAATTGAAACCGGTCATCAGTCTGGTTCACGTCGTGATTTATCGGGAGGATGACCGAGTATTCATCGCCTCGAAGCAGATTTATTCCAGCCACTATACCGAAGCGGGTCTCAGCGTCGCCGAGTTGATTCCGATCGGCGATGAAAAAGGGGCAAAGCGCACACTTACGGCGTACACGATCCGATTGCAAGTCGATCTGCTCGGAGGTCCGATGGGCTTTATGAAGAGGCGCGCCGCTCAACCGCGCATGCTAGAAGCGCTGAAGACCGTGCTCGAAAGCTTGCGTCAGTGCGCCGAATCACTGTTCGTTGAACGTCGGTCATAACCCGGCCAATTCTGCCGATCTCGAAATGTTTATCAGAAACTTAAATGCGTCTTTAAAGACATTTAAGTCGGCAATGGTAAATAGGGCGGCCGTCCGCCGGATCGCCCCAAACAGCGTTTGATATGCGCCTCAAAGTAATCAACAGACCATCGGCCATCCTCCTCCTGCTGTCTTCCTATTCGCTGCTTGCGCAGGCGCAGAAGGCGCGGCCGATAAATGGACCTCCCACTCACTGCTGACACATGCTGGATGAAGCTCAAATTTCCCGTCTGCGACGCTGGCAATCACTGACCGTAACCCTGCTTGTGTTCGGCTATGCCGGTTACTACCTCTGCAGGTCGAACTTTTCAGTAACAATGCCGCTGATCATTGATGATCTGGCCGCAAGAGGGTGGGATGCGAACAGGGCGAAGGTCAGCCTTGGCGCCCTGGCTTCAATTGGCGTCTTTGCTTACGCTATCGGTAAATTCCTTAGCGGCGGGCTGGCCGATCTTCTCGGCGGCAGGCGCGCATTTCTACTCGGTACGGCGGGCGCGATCAGTTGCACGGCGCTGTTCGCGCTGGGCGGCGGCTTTCCTGTCTTCACTTTGGCCTGGGCTCTGAATCGCCTGCTGCAGTCGATAGGTTGGCCCGGCGCCGTGAAATTAACGTCGCGCTGGTTCTCGTTCTCAAATTACGGCGCGGCAAGTATCGCGGAGTTGGGCCATGTCCAATTTGCTGGCCCAAAGGGGCTGCGAAGATCCGTAAGACTTCAGCTAAGAAAACGTCGAGCAAATGAAAATCGACGCTGCTAACATGATTCATCCACCTCACTCATGGAATCAGACGAATGGTTGCTGTTAACGGCATAGGCAGTGACGCAGGCTTCTATTTGCGCGGGGAACGTGTCGGCTACTAATCAGCGCATTCGTTCAGCCAGTCCTTCAAGCGGCGGTTAGGGATCTCCCACGGCGCCTACCGGCGTGCGAATACCACGTCCGGATGATCATGTCCGAAACTTGCCAGCGCTGCATGTGTTGAAACCCTATAGTTTGATCTCCAAATACGATCGGAAGGAGAAAGGGATGAATATATGCCGCAGACATTCCAATCGACAGCATCCTCTTCACATCCGGCATCGCCGGATAAGTCGGATCGAACGGTCGCCGTCTTTGGCGCAGCGGGGCACACCGGCCGCTTTGTGGTTTCGGAATTGCGCCGGCGCGGATTGACGCCCATTCTTTCCGGTCGAGACGCCGCAAAGCTGAACACCGTTGCTGAAGCGCATCCGGGATCGGAAGCGCGCGTTGCGTCGGTTGACGATACAGCCTCGCTCGACCGTGCGATTTCGGGCGCCGCGGCGGTCATCAATTGCGCCGGGCCGTTCATGGACACAGCAGCGCCCCTCATCGAGGCCGCAATTCGTGGGCGTATTCACTATTTGGATGTGACGGCGGAACAACTAGCCGCGCTTGCCGCCTTTGAGCGATTTGCGGACACCGCGCAAGACGCGGGCGTCGTGATTGCTCCCGCGATGGCGTTCTATGGCGGATTGGGCGATCTCCTGGCCACTACGGCGATGGGGGATTGGCCGGACGCGGATGAGATATGCGTCGCGGTAGCGCTCGATAGTTGGAAGCCGACACGGGGGACGCGCCTGACGGCCAAGCGTAATACAGGCCGGCGTTTCGTCTTTTCGAACAGTAAGTTGGATTTTCCCGCCGATCCGGCGCTAAGGCGCGCGTGGAATTTCCCGGCGCCATTCGGCGCGCAAGATGTCGTAGGTCTTGGCTTCTCTGAAATCATCACTATCTCCCGCCATCTGCGGACGCCCGAGATTCATTCGTTCATGAATCTCGCGCCAATCACGGACCTCCGCAATCCCAATACGCCCGAGCCTGTGGCGGCGGACGAAAGCGGACGCTCGTCGCAGATCTTCCTTATGGAGGTGGTTGCGCGCAGAGGAATTGAGGAGCGCCGCGCTATAGCGCGTGGACGCGATATTTATGCGGTCACGGCGCCCATCGTCGTGGAGGCGGCCGAGCGCATCATCGACGGAGGTTTCAAGGCGACCGGGGTTGTCGCCGCCGGCGAGATCTTTGACGCGCAAGATTTTCTGAGGT
>Ga0190270_10001085_pt1 | contig 12462 bp, 11 predicted proteins | sample Popmic320T_FD_133748 | JGI IMG/M metagenome (GOLD analysis project Ga0190270, IMG submission 133748) | Populus adjacent soil microbial communities from riparian zone of Weber River, Utah, USA - 320 T | ecosystem: Environmental > Terrestrial > Soil > Riparian zone | place: USA: Utah | collected... | reverse complement strand
TCGAACTGGGCGCTCACGGAGTGCGACTTGTTCTTGATCACCAGGACCGAGTTCTCCGACAACCGGCTCATGCCGCCGAACAGGATCTGAGACTTACCGCGGATCAACTGGGGCCGCCCGGCGAGGTCGGCATTGAAGCGCTCGTACCGCCGGTCATCGAGCGGCAGGACGTCATAGCGCGTCGCTTCGATCATGAACAGCCGTTGAAGCTCGGCCAGCTTCTCAGGCTGCTCGGCCGCCAGGTCGTGTGCCTGGGTCCAGTCGTCAGGGCCATAGAGCTCCCATACGTCGTCGTCGTATGCCGGCGGCTCGGTCGCGATCCACGGCAGGCTGTGGCGGGTGACCGCGGTCCAGCCCTTGTGGTAGATGCCGCGGTTGACGAACATCTCGAAGTACTGCGTCTCGCGGTGCTCGGGTGCGTCGGCGTCGTCGAAGGTGGGGACCATGCTGCGACCGTGCAGTGGCATCTGCTGAACGCCGTGCACGAACGTGGGCTCGGGGACCCCGGCCGCGTCGAGCACCGTGGCGGCGATGTCGATCACGTGGCCGAACTGCGAGCGCACCTCGCCCTTGGCCTTGATCCCGCTCGGCCAGTGGACGATCGTGCCGTTGCGGGTCCCGCCCCAGTGCGAGGCGACCTGCTTCGTCCACTGATACGGCGTGTCCATCGCGTGCGCCCAGCCGACCGCGTAGTGGTTGTACGCCTCGGGGGTGCCGAACTTGTCGATCTTGGAGGTCATGAACTCGGTCGTCTCCAGACCCCCGGCACCGTTCAGCGAGATCAGCTCGTTGAAGCAGCCCTGCGGAGTGCCCTCGCCCGAGGCGCCGTTGTCGCCGATGACGTAGTAGATGAGCGTGTTGTCGAGGATCTCCAGCTCAGAGAGGGCGTCGATCAACCGGCCGACGTGATGGTCGGTGTGCTCGAGGAAACCCGCGTAGACCTCCATCTGGCGGGCCAGCACGGGCTTCAGGTCGTCGTCCATCTCATCCCAGGCCGGGATCTCCTCCGGCCGTGCGGTTAGCTCAGCGTCCTCCGGCACGACCCCCAGGTCCTTCTGGCGGGCGAGGGTGTGCTCGCGCAGGGCGTCCCAGCCCTCGTCGAACTTGCCCTTGTACTTGTCGGACCACTCGGTCGGAACATGGTGCGGTGCGTGGGTGGCGCCCGGCGCGTAGTAGGTGAAGAACGGCTTGTCGGGCATCAGCGCCTTCTGCTGGCGAATCCAGTCGATCGCATGGTCGGTCATGTCCTCGGTGAAGTGGTAGCCCTCCTCCGGGGTGCGGTCGGGCTCGACCGGGGTGGTGCCCTCGTAGATCGCCGGCGCGTACTGGTTCGTCTCGCCGCCGATGAAGCCGTAGAAGTGCTCGAAGCCGCCGCCGCCCGCGGGCCAACCGTCGAACGGGCCCATCGGGCTCGTCTCCCATACCGGGACCTCGTGGCACTTGCCGAACTGAGCGGTCGAGTAGCCGTTCAGCTTCAGCGTCTCGGCCAAGGGCGCGGCGGTATTCGGCCGCATCGAGTTGTACCCCGGCGCCGACGTCGCGATCTCGGTGACCCCGCCCATCCCGACCGAGTGGTGGTTGCGGCCAGTGAGCAGCGCCTGGCGGGTCGGCGAGCAAAGTGCCGTCGTATGGAAGCGGTTGTACCGGAGCCCGTTCTCGGCGAGTCGGTCGGCGGTCGGTGTGGCGCACGGCCCGCCGAAGGCGCTCGATGCCCCGAAGCCGGTGTCGTCGATCAGGACCACGAGCACGTTGGGAGCACCGTCGGGCGGGCGCAACGGCTCGATCGGCGGAAAGGAGGTGTCCGGATCCTTGGCGTCGTAGGTGACCAGGTGGGCGTAACGCTGGTCCGGGACCGGCAGGCTGTCGCGCTGGAATGCATCCATACGGTCGCTCCTTGTTTGTCGCGTAATCACCGCACGCCCCCACAAACGGGGTGGCAGGCATGCCGAACTCGTGGTCACTATCGCGACAGCCGAGCGACCGGGCATCACCCCAAGCGGGTGAAATTGCCGCCTAGGCCCGGGTGACCTCTGGGGCCGCTGCGCTCTGTCCCAGCAACCCGCGCGTCCGGGTCACCTCGGCCGGGGTGCTCTCCATCGACGGTGCCTTCTCGCGGGGGTGGCGCTCGAACCAGTCCGCGTAGCGTTTGGCAAGCGGCGCGGCGGAGAGGCCATGGGCGAAGACGGAGAGCCCCACGGTGAGGTAGATCGCGAGGACGAGCAGGTCTTCATGGGGCAGTTGGGACTCCTCGATCAGGATTACCGCAAAGACGATCGAGGCCAGACCACGGGGTCCGAACCAGCCCATGAAGGCGAGTGTCGGCATCCTAGCGTGCGAGCCGAGCATCCCGATCGCGACGGGAACCATTCGCACGACCGTGAGGCTGAGGACCGCGTAGAGGGCGAGCTCCCAGGTCAGCTCCCCAAGCGCCGGGCCGAGCAGGATTGCCCCGAACAGGACGAATGTGATTCCGTTCAACACGTTGCCGACCTCCTCGGTGAGCTGGTTCATCTCCTCAGGGTCGCGCTTGATCACCCCACGGAAGACCATGCCGGCGACAAAGGCCGCGATGAACCCCGACCCACCGAGCGCGTCCGCCGTGCCGTAGGCGAGGAGCGCCCCGGCGGCCGGTATCACCTGGCGCCAGGCCCCGTCGATCAACTCCCTGCGTCCTGCGTACAGGACGATGGCGCCGATCAAGACGCCCCCGACGACCCCTCCGACCACGCCGTAGCCGACCTCCTCGACCAGAAGCGTGATGCCGCTTCGCCCGTCGGAGATATGCGAGGCGACGTCGGCCGCGGCAACGGCGGCGAACAGCAGCGGCACGCAGATCCCGTCGTTGAGACCACTTTCGACGTTGAGGCCTTGCCGGATCCGGCCCGGAACGCGTGGCTCGGTGACGACCGCCTGGCCAAGCGCGGCGTCGGTGGGGGCCAGGATCACGCCGAGGATGGCGGCTTCCCAGAACGTCAGCTCGCCGAAGAGCACCGCGGCCGCGAGCGCTCCGAGGGCGATCGTCAAAGGCAGGCCTATCCCGAGCAGGCGAACGGGCAGCGAGATCTCGCGCCGCAGCTTGCCGAGGTCGATCCGGGAGGAATCGGAGAAGAGAACGAACGCCAGCGTCAGCTCGGCCAGCGATCGCACCGTGACGCTCGTACTCGGGATGTCGACCGCGTCGAGGAACTCGGGGCCGACCAGGAGCCCGATCGAGACGAACATGATCGCGGGCGTGATCGGCGTTCCCGACAACCGCCTCGAGACGGCCGCGACGGCGAGCAGCGCCAGCGCCACCGTTGTCAGTGCCCACTCCATCTCTGGGGCTCGGTCCTCCTGATTGGTTCCGCTACCCGGCGCAGCGTGAGCGCGCCGGCTCGGGCGAGCTCACGGCTCCGGGGGAGATCAGACTCCGGCGGCTCGCTCGTCCTCGCCGAACACGATGATTCCGTGCACCACGTAGACGCAGAGCGCGAAGATGGCCAGCGACCACCAGGGGTAGGCACCGCCGATCGACAACAGGGCGGTGATCGCGCCAAGGCTGCCGGCGATGATCCCGATTGTGCGACCGTAGGAGTTTCCCGACAGCAGCGAGAAGCCGCCGGTGAGCTGGACGATGCCGACGATGATCAGCACCCATCCGAGGGTGTTGAGGTTGTCCAGGATGAACCTCGCGTCGCCTACGAAGATGTTCGCGTCGTCGAGCGCGCCGAAGCCGTAGATGATGTTGATGAAGCCGACCATCAACAGCAGGACGCCCGCGAAAACGATCCGACCTGTACCTCTCATTTGCTGCTCCCTCCGCTAATTGGATCTCTCCGTGACCCGGCCGCGACGACTATCGAGGCCAGCTTGCGATCAACCGTAGTCAGGACCTCGGTCGGCTTCCTCACCCGGATAGGGTGATTTCGCAGGAGCGGGCGGGGCGGCGGCGAACCCCCGGAAGGTGATCCCCCTCCTTTTGGCGGCGCGAGGCCTCGGACGTGCGGTCGCCGCGGTCTGGCGCGATCCCGAGACCAAGGCGCTGCCCATCGCCGCCGGCGCCCTGGTGCTTACCGGAACGATCTTCTACTGGCGCTTCGAGGATTGGACCATCATCGAAGCCCTCTACTTCTGCATCGTGACCCTGACGACCGTGGGCTACGGAGATTTCTCCCCGACCACTGAGGCGACGCAGATCTTCACGATCATCTACATCCTGACCGGCTTCGGTGTTCTTGTCGCCCTCCTGACCTCCGTGGCGGAGAAATACCTGAGCCAGAAGGCCGAGGGCGGCGGAGTACGAGACCGTGTGAGCGCCCGTCGCCGGCGGCGCCGGTCAACCGAAGAGGGCGGGTCGTCGTAGGTTGAGGTCAGGCTGGCCGGCTGCCGCCGGTCAGGCTTGCGCTCATCTTGATCGCCCGCACCGCTCCGGTCGCGCCGGCCTGCAGGGTCACGCCGACCGCGAGCACGACGATCCCCGGGATCAGCAGGGCAGGGCTCCCGATCATGAGCAGGCCAAGGCGCCCGAGGAGCCATGGCGGAGTCGAGACGGTGACCCCGAGCACGCCGCTGACGAGGGTGGTCATCAGCTTGTCGCGCCTCGTATGGGCCGGCTTCGTGCCGATAAGCCGCGCGGGCACGGCCACGTAGCAGACCATCATCACGGCGGTGATGATTCCGAGCGAGAGCGCGAACCAGGGGCTGCCCCAACGCGTCACCACCGTGGTCGAGAGGGCGAGCAGGAGGCCGACGACCGCGCCCGAGACGATGATCGGCGTCCGGTGACGGCGCGCCTGGTCGACGGCGGGCCGGATCTCGGGATCGCCGGGTTGCGTGATCGCGAAGGCGAATACCGCGTTCAGGAAGAAGCTCGCGACGGTGATCGCGACGATCGCGAGGATGATCGGGATCAGCACGGGGCCGCGGAGCACGGTGAACGACTGGTCCTGCAGCACGTGGACCCTGAAATCAAGCATCGCCAGCCAGATCCAGACCGCCGGGAGGATCTGAACGAGCGTGAGCCGCCAGTTGCGGAGGAGCAGCCGGAGGCCGTCGAACAAGAGCGCGAAGGCGCCGACCGCGACGACGAGGGGCGCGAAAGCCCGCCGGGACCCGCTCAGGCGAAGGACCGCCTCCTCGATCTTGGCCTCGTCGCTCTCCTCGATCGCCCGCACGAGCGATCCGATCCGGTTCGAGAAAGCTTCGAGGCGTGCCTTGATCGCCGACGCCCCCATCCCTCACCCCCCGGATATGAGCCTGCGGCCGGTCAGGGGTCGTGCCGCTCGAGGGCGGCGTCGACGTCGTAGCCGAGCGCGAGGGCGAGCTTCGGGGCACATTGGACGACCCGGGCGGCGCCCGTTACCGGGGTCACGGCCTCCAGCGCGGCGACGATCTCGTCGGCGCTCGCCCCGGCGGCAAGCGCATGCGACACGGCGCGCTGGAACGAGGACGGCGCCGCGTCGACCGCGATCGTCGCCGCGACCCGCACCAGGGCCGCCGTCCGCTCGTCGATCGCCGAGTTCGGGAACGGACTGTCTTCAGAGGCGCTTGCTTCGAGGAGCGCATCGTCGTGTAGGGCGAGCCGGCGCAAATGCTGTCTGTGCTGTTCCATCCCGACGCCCCATTCGACCACGTGTGGCTGCGGATCGCCTCATCCTTCTGGGATGAGATTCGGAAGGCGGGGGTAGATCGAGTCGTCCAGGAACCCGAGCTCGACCGCGCGCTCGATCGCGGCGCTGCGTGAGGACACCCCGAGCTTGCGGTAGATCGAGACCGCCTCGCTCTTGACCGTGTTGCGTGAGATGAAGAGCCGGCTCGCGATCCCCGGAAAGGTCAGGTGCGTGGCCAGGTACGGGAGCAGCCGCAGCTCCGCACCGGTCAGACTCATCGCCCAGGCGCCGTCCGGCCCCGAGGCCGCGTCGATCCGGTCGCGCAGCGCCCGCGCGTCCTCGACCAGGATCCCCAGCTGCGGGCGCACGTCGAGCAGCTGCTCCGCCTCGCCAAGAACCGTGCGGGCCGGACCGAGCTCGGCGAGCGCCAGGTGCACGTGCGCGAGCTCGATTCCCACCTGCAAGGCCATCCACGGAAGGGCGTAGCCGAGCAGTGGCCTCAGGCGGTGCGCGGCGGTCAGCGCCGCGCGGGCATCTTCGTGGCGCCCCTCGTGCAGCGCGACACGCGCCGTCCCCGCGTGCACGAGCGCGCTGGTCGAGTAGTCGCCCAGGCCCGCGTCCTCGATCATTGCCTCGCCCGCCCACGCGTGTTGTCCGGCTTCGTTCCAGGCCCCTCGCCTGATCGCCAGCAGCGCGAGCTGCGCGTGGGCGACCGCCGTGGCCTCGGAGGCGACCGGCTCTCCCTCGACCGCGGCTTCTAGGTCGGCGATCGCGCTCTCGGCAGAGCCGAGCACCAGATGAGCAGTGCCTCGGATGGCGAGCGCGGCAGGCCTCCACCCGCTCCCCGGAGCCAGCTCCGCGATCGCCAGGTCCCCGTCCGCTACGGCCCGATCGGGCCCATCCGGCATCATCGCGGCGCGCAAAAGGGCGACCCAGGGCTCGATCGTCGCGCTGCCGTCTGAGAGCGGGATCGTCGAAGTCGCTCCCTCGGCGAGAGCGAGCCAGCTCTCGGCCTCCGCGGAGCGGCCGGTGAGCGCTCGGAGCCACCCGCCCACCACGGCGAGCGCGGGGTAGCGCCTCAGGTCGTCCTCGCTGAACCACCTGAGCCACCCGTCCAAGGTCTCCAGCCGACCGTCGTAGTGGGTGGGCAGGGCGAGCTGATCGACGAGGCCGGCGACGGTATCGGTCTCGCCGGCCGCGTGTCCATAGATCAGAGCGGCTTCGGGCAGATCGTGGGCGAGGCACCAGGTCATCGCCCGGCGGTTGAGCTCGGCGGCCGCGTCCGGCTCGCTGCGGGCGAGCTCGTTGCGAAGCAGCTCCGCGAACAGGTGGTGATAGCGGTACCACTCGCCTCGCCGGTCCAAGGGGACGACGAAGCGGTTCGCGCGCTCGAGCTGCTCGAGCACCCCGGCCGAACCCGTCGATTCGACCACCGAGTCGCAGAGGCCGCCGCACATCTGTTCCAGCACCGAGGTCTGCTTGAGGAATCGAGCCTCGGTGTCCGGAAGCCTGGAGATCAGCTCATCACGGAAGTAAGCGGTCACGAACCGGTCGTCACCCGTGAACGTCCCTGCGTTCCCCGGGCTCGGCGTGCCCGCCTGCATCGAGAGGGCTGCCAGATAAAGGCCGGCGGGCCAGCCCTCGGTGCGCTCGGTCAGTTCGGTGACCTCGTCCTCGTCGAGCTCGACTCCCGCCGCTCTGAGCAGCAACTCGGCCTCCTGCCCATCGAGCCGGAGCTCGGGCTGGCCGAGCTCGTGCACCCACCCGCGTGCTCGCCAACGGCCGAGCGGCAGCGCCGGCTCCTCTCTGCTCGCGACCGCCACCTGCGACCCGGCCGGAACCGACTCGAGCAATTCGGCGAGCACATCAACGCACGCGGGATTGGCGACCGAGTGCAGGTCGTCGAACGCGAGCACGAACGGCTGCTCGCGGGCGGCCAGCGCGTTGCCAAGCCGGACCACCCGTCTCGTCCAGCCGAATCCACCGGCGCCCGACAGCGCATCGAACACCTCCGGCGGCAGCGGCTCGAGCCGGTGCATGGCGCCTGCGACATATCGCAGCAGGACGACCGGGTCGTCGTCTTGGCCGTCGAGCGCGACCCAGGCGAAGGGGCGCGGATCAGCTTCCGCCCACCTCGCCAGGAAGGTCGTCTTGCCGTATCCGGCCGGCGCGACCACGGTCACAAGGGGGCAGCGCGACGTACACAGTTCCCCGATCAGGTCCGTCTTCGCGACCGTCCCGGGGCGGGTCGAGGGCGGGCCAAGCTTGGCCTCGCGGAGGTCGAAAGGAGCTTCCGTGCCTCCCATTGCGCCGAATCCTAGGCGATGACCCTGGCGATTCATCCGATCTGGGGGATGACCGTCCTGACGGGCGCGCTTAGCGTCGCGTCTTCAAGGAGCCTGCATCAAGGCTCCCCGTCTGAAAGGAAACACCCATGTCAGATCGACCAGTGTTCCTATACGCCGCCGTCTACGACGACATCACCGACGCCGAGGCCGACTACGAGGCCGTTTTCGACCTCCACGCCCTGGGGGCGATCGGGACCTTTGACTCGGCCGTGATCCGCAAGGAAGACGACGGCAAGGTCCGGGTGACGAAAACGGAGAAGCCGACCCAGCATGGTGCCTGGACCGGTGCCGGCGTCGGTGCCCTGGTCGGGATCCTGTTCCCGCCCGCCCTCATCGGCAGTGCGGTCGTTGGCGCAACCGCCGGTGGAGTAATCGGGCACCTGCGCGGCGGGATCTCGCGCGGCGACCTCAAGGAGCTCGGGGACGAGCTCGAGGCCGGAAACGCCGCGGTGATCGTGATCGGCGAGTCGAAGGTCGAGGAGCAGCTCGAGAAGGCCCTGGCGCGCGCAAACAAGGTGATCGAGAAGCAAATCGACGCCGACGCCGACGAGCTCGAGCGGGAGATTGAGGCTGCGGCGAAGGAGGACTCCACCCGCTAGCGCCGGGCGGGTGACGGACAACGGCCAGGGCTCCTCGTCGCCGTTCAAACCGGCGGCCGAGGAGCCACTGCTCAACCGTGCGGTCCCGCTCTCGAAACGCCTCCCCGGTTACCGCGCCGGCTCGGCGAGGCGGGATCTGCTGGCTGGACTCACGGTCGCTGCGCTTGCCCTGCCGTCGGGCATGGCATATGCGGAGGTGGCCGGGCTCTCCCCGGTCCACGGCCTGTACGCGCTCTTGCTGCCCTGCGTCGCCTACGCGCTGCTCGGCTCCTCGCGGCAGATCATCGTCGGGCCGGAGGGATCGCTCGCCGCCTTGATGGCGGCGGCGATCCTGCCGCTGGCGGCAGCGGGCAGCCAGAACGCGGCGATCCTCGGGGCCATGCTGGCGCTGATGACCGGCGCTCTGTTCGTGTTCGCGAGGGTGGTGCGGCTGGGCTGGATCGCCGACTACCTCTCCCGGCCGGTGCTGGTCGGCTACATCCACGGTGTCGCCGCGGTCCTGATCATCGGCCAGCTCGGCAAGCTCCTCGGCCTTGATCTCACCGCGATCGACCCGATCCCGCAGCTGGTCGAGATCGGGGATGAGATCGGCGACACGAGCCTCCTCACCCTGGCGATCTCGATCACGGCGATCGCGGTCCTGTTGGCGCTGCGATCCGCGAAGCCGAGCTTTCCCGCGGCCCTGCTGGTGGTGGTTGCCGGAATCGGCGCCTCCGCGCTGCTGGCCCTGAGCTCGCATGGCGTCGCGGTAGTGGGCACCGTCCCGGCGGGCCTTCCTGGCATCTCCGTCCCCGCCGCCTCGCTCGACGACGTGGCACAGCTCGCTCCCGCGGCGATCGGCCTGTTCTTGGTAGCGCTCGCCGACGGCCTGCTCACGGCCCGTGCGTTCGCCGGTTCCCGGGGAGAATCTGTGGACGCCTCACAGGAGATCCTCGCGCTCGGCACGGCCAATGTCGCCGCAGGGATGAGCCAGGGGATGGTTGTCGGCGCGAGCGGGTCCCGGACGGCGGTCAACGACACTGTCGGGGCGCGTAGCCAGTTCGCCGGGCTGATCGCGGCCGGGGCGATCGCAGTGGTCCTGCTCGTGCTCACCGCGCCGATCGCGGACCTGCCGAAGGCGGTGCTCGGCGCGGTGATCGTCGCGGCGGCCCTGAGCCTGGTCGACCCCTCGGCCTGGCGCGGCCTCGCCGACACCGACCACGTCGAGCTTGCGATGGCGGGCGTCACCGCCGTACTGGTGGTGGTCAGCGGCGTGCTCGAGGCGATCGCCTTCGCGGTGGGCCTCTCGGTGATCGACGTCGTGCGGCGGAGCGCTCGCCCGCATGACGCGGTGCTCGGATGGGCACCCGCGCTTGGTCGCTATGCCGACGTCTCGCTGCATCGAGATGCGAAGGTGACCCCTGGCGTCGTCGTCTACCGACTCGACGACCGCCTCTTCTTCGCCAACGCCGACTACGTCAAGGGCCGCGTGCGCGAGGCGATCCGTGGCGCGCAGGGCACGACCCATGCGCTGATCCTCGATGCGGAGGGGCTGACTGACGTGGACAACACCGGGACCGAAGCGCTGCGCGCGATATCCAAGTCACTCGACGCCGAGGAGATCACCTTCGCGCTGGCTCGTGTCAAGGCTCCGCTGCAGGAACGGCTGAGGGACGCCGGATTCGCAGCGGAGCGGTTTCACCCCACCGTCCGGGCGGCGGTCGAAGCGTCCGGCGGCGAGCCGGTTGAGTCCTGATCGGCGCTCAGGGCTCATTTCATCCCAATCGCATGACGAATGACAGCCGGGCGCGCGTCTAGCATCGCTCCCGATGACCGGCCTGGATGCCGAAGCGTCAGCTGAGAGGCCCGCTCGTACCCAGATAACCGTCTCGGGGGCCACCGTGCTCAAGGGGATCCTGCTCGCCTTGGGCATCTACCTGGCGATCGTCGCGGCCGAGGTCCTGCTGACGATCGGGCTGGCGGTCGTCTTCGCGCTCGGGCTCGATCCCGTGGTCAACAAGCTGACCGCCCGTGGTTGGGGCCGCGGGAAGTCCGCGCTGCTGGTGTTCGCGGCCATCTTCGTGGCCGTCTCGGTCCTTGTGATCTGGGTCGCGACCCCGATTTGGAACGAGGTGCAAGGGCTCGCCGCGAACCTGCCGGAGTACGTGCAGGATCTGGAGGACGAGCCCGTCTTCGACGAGATTGGGTCGAATACGGACCTGATGGAGAAGGCGGAGGGCGTGGCCCAGGACATCGCCGCCGCGATCCCGAAGGCCGCGTCGGCGCTGCTCGGCATCACCGGAGACCTCGTCGGCTCGGTCTTCAGCGTGGTCACCTTGGCTTTCCTCACGCTGTTCCTCCTGATCGGCTTGCCCGACCTGAAGCGGGCCGCGGCGGCACTGATGGCACCGAGTGCCGCCGAGCGGGTAGACCGGCTTTACGGGGAGGTGACCAACGCCATCTTCTCCTCGCTGGTCGGCAACCTCGTGATCTCGGTGATCGCCGGCAGCGTGGTCGGCGTCACGGCGGTCCTCGTGGACGCGCCGTTTCCGATCGTCCTCGCGGTCATCGTCGGCCTGCTCGACCTGATCCCGCAGGTCGGCTCGATGATCGCGGCCATCATCGTTGTCTCGATAACGCTTGCCGCGACCGGCGCCGTCGCCGCCGTGATCCTGCTCGTCGTGATCCTCGTCTACCAGCAGATCGAGAACTACGTGATTCAGCCCCTCGTCTACGGCCAGGCGGTAGACCTCTCGGGGTTCGCCACGATCGCCGTGGTGATGGCGGGCGGGGCGGTGCTTGGGGTCCTTGGAGCGATCCTGGCGGTGCCGGTCGCCGCCTCGGTGAAGCTCATCGTCCGCGACCTGACGGCCGATCGGCGCGAGCGGATGGCCGCGCTTCGGGCTCAGCCCGCGGACTGACCCCGCACGATCTCTCGTCCGAAGCGGATTACTTCAGGTGTACGGCGACTCGGTCCGTCGTGGGCCCGAAAGCGCACCGAAGATCCACAGGATCGGGAAGAAGATCCCGAAGAAGAAGAGCCAGCCATGGCCATTGCGAAGGGTTGCCAGACCTAGCCAGACGAAGAAGACGATGTAAGCGATCGCCAAGAGCGCCCAAAACCAAGCGTCCATTACTCAGCACCTGCGATCGCGCCGCAGAGGCTCGAAAGTGCATCCTGCGCCTCGCCCGCCGGGAGCTGGCTGATCGCGCTCTTGCATGAGCTCTCGGCCTGCGAGAGCGCCTGCTGCACGTCCTCGCTGCCGCTGGCAAGAGCCTGGTTGACCGTGGACCCGACGCTGGTGCATGCGCTCTCCAGGGCGGTTCCGGCACTACCGCTGAGCTTCTGGGCCTCATCGCTACACGATGAAACAGCATCGTCCACCGTCTGCTGAGCACTCTCAGCGGCGGATGTTGTCGTCTCTGAATCGTCGTCATCGTCGCCGCATCCGAACGCGAGCAGAGCGCACACGACCAGCGCCGGGATCGCAGAAAAACGAAGTCCTAGCATTTGGTTCCCCTCCTTGGACGACCCACGGGAGTCGCGAGTTGTCCTCATCGTATTCCCCTGACTGAGAGCCCGCATCTGGCGGGCGTTTCTGGCCCGCCCCCTCAACACGTCTAGATCAGCCAGCCGAGCCGGGCGGATGCCGCAAGGCCAACGGCGACACAGCCGAGCAAGACCCAGAGCAAAATGTCCTCGGCCTATGCGCCACCACAGATGGGCGCGGCTGGTTTCGAACCAGCGACCTCTCGCGTGTGAAGCGAGCGCTCTCCCACTGAGCTACGCGCCCTGGGCGCGTGATGATAGGACGACGGCGCCGGGTTCGTACGGATAACCGCACGGCGCGCCGGGGGAGATCCCCATTGAGCGGAACCGCGTGCGCGGGGATGCTGGCACGGACCTCAATCGAGTCAGGAGACGAGCTTTCAGATGACATCGCTTGC
>Ga0190270_10001084_pt1 | contig 12462 bp, 9 predicted proteins | sample Popmic320T_FD_133748 | JGI IMG/M metagenome (GOLD analysis project Ga0190270, IMG submission 133748) | Populus adjacent soil microbial communities from riparian zone of Weber River, Utah, USA - 320 T | ecosystem: Environmental > Terrestrial > Soil > Riparian zone | place: USA: Utah | collected... | reverse complement strand
GGCGTCCTGGCGGGCCAGCAGATCGGTCGCCGCGCCGCTCGCCGCGCCGGTCCGCAGCGCCGTGAGATAGCCGCCATCCATCGCGGCGACCGCCCGTCCGGTGGCCGTATCAATCACGACGACAATGGCGTTGATGCGAGGCAGATCGCGTTCGGCGTTACGATCGTGAACGGAGACCACCTTGACCGCGAGCGATTCGGAGTCGCTCAAATACCCGGGCATAACCAATGTCACGCCGGCGCCCTTCGGCTGCGACAACGATATACGCAGCGGGACGTCGGCGCGGCCTGTTGATAGCTCAATGAAAGCGCGTTTGACGGCCTCCACGGCTTCAAGCATTGAAATGGATCGCTGAACATCGGATCGGGTGAGCAGCCTCATCATTAAACTTATTGATTCCGTATATTAAATACAACGTTAAATATATTTTGGGGTTAAATCGGAACACGCGAGATCGGTACAGTACCGCGCGCGTAAGCAAGCGGTCGTCCCAGAAGTCAACCGCTTGCTTACGCGCGCGGTACTGTACCGGCGTCCTAATAATTTACCAGAGTAGCGTCGTCGCGACCAATCCGCTTGTGGCTGCGGCGTCGATTCTCGACATGGCTGGAACGTTCAGTAAAGGCGCAGTCTGGCCATCGACTCCCTGAATTTCAGGTAGCGCTCGCCCCAGGCGGCTTTAGCCATCTTCTTGGCGCGCCACAACAGCGCTTGGCGAGCGCGCGGGATGACCTTCCCTGAAGCGATGGCGGCGGCGGTTCGCGGCGTCGTCCAACGCTGAATGGCGTAACGGCCCAGAGTCAAACAGCCTGCGATCAGGCGTCGCCTGACCGTCGGTTCGGAGGTGAAGAGCGATCTGACGCCCGCTTGCGCGGCGGCCTCGGCCACCCGGCGCGAATATTGGCCGCCCGGTATCGAGGCCAGATCGACCCGTTCCCCCAGCAGGTCCGACAGCAGGGCGACGCTCACACTCCACTCGCGCTCTATCTGGCGCAGGCTGCAACTGGCCATTCGCAGGGGGTGCGAGCAACTGTGCGAGCCGATGGCATGCCCGCGCCGTCGAAGCTCGCGTATTTGCGCGCGATCCATAAACCCCTTCGCGCCGATGTAATCCGTGGCGATGAAGAAATGGCCGCGCCATCCCAATTCTTCCAGCCGCTCGGCGATATGTGTGTAGGCGCTTACCCCGCCGTCGTCGATTGTGATCATCCATTTTCTCGGGCTGCTCGGGGGACTCAGGTCGGCGGAAAGTATGTCGGATATGACGGCCGGACGTTCGCAGACGCGCGCGATGGCCTGCAGGTGTTCATCGAAGACGCCGACCTCCAGCTTGTACAACGCGGCGTCGGGCCAGTTAAAACCGCTCGATTCGTTCGCGCCCCCTTCGATTGCGTCGTGGTATATCAGCGAGATCAATTCCATTACTGTCAAGATGGGACCTGGGGGACCTCTAGGTCCTATAAGTCCCATTCCCAGGAATTTAAAAAATACGACGCAACTGCGCTTTGAGTGGCGCAGGCACACTGACGCCGCATCTTTTGAGCGCCTGCTTTACCATCTTGACCGACCGCCGCATACGGGCGGAGCGCGCGTGAGCCACCTGGAACGACGCCAGCAGCGATTCAGGCAATCGGCCGTCGGGTGGCAGAGCCAAATCATCCTTGACGCCTTGATAATCGCCTCGCGCGAAGGCGCCAAGAATCTCTTCGAAGGAATTCGACCGGCATCTGACAAGGTTGAGCAGGCCACGGTGTTGGCGGCGCCAATGCAGGTCTACGCCGTAATAGGCGCGCATCCCGGGTTGTCGCCGCCGCAGGCGTTCGAGCAGTTGAAATGTGGCGACGCGCGGCGCGTAGCGGCCGTCATATTTCGAGTTCCAGGTCTCGATCCCGTCCGGCAATTCGCTGAATGTTTCGATCCACTCGAAGCACTCGTCCTTCGGGTGCGCGATGATCGAGACGCCGTCGTGTCGGTCGATAAGCCTGATGACTTTCTGCGGGTCCTGCGTTTGGGCGACCTCCGTCACTCCCAGACCTAGCACGTGCATTCCCTCGTAACACGAGTACTCGAAGCCGGGTATGAATCGGAAACGGTCGTCCGATAGCGATGCGCACTCGGCGACATAGTCGCGCGCCATCCGTCGATCGAAATATTCGGCGTGATCCGTCATGCAGGCGAAAGAGAGCCCGTCGGCGACGAGCGCCTCGCGCAATTCCGCCAGCGTGAACTCGCCGTCGGAGTAGACACTGTGCAGATGAATCGCTCCTTTGAGCATAAAACCCCTCCGAGGAACATCGGGAGTGGGGAATGGGGAATTATTTCCTGTCCCCACTTCCCACTCCCCACTCCCCGCTCCCCATATTTTCATTTGGCGACTGTCCGAGTCTCGCCGGCAGCCGTCGCAGCGCGAAATCCAGCCAGTCGCCCAACTCGGGCAGCGGATCGCGTAACATGAAATTGTCGTGCCTTGCGCCGGGCATGGGTCTCAGGAAGTCGAATAGGGCGCGCCATCTCGTCGGGAAATCGCCGGGAAACCCAGCCGGCGCGCCGCGCCAGACCTCGACCAGTCGCCGGAAATCTCCGAGCAGCCAGCGGCAGCGAACACCCGCGCGGTAAGGCGGCGCGGCCTTCACGTCGCCGTGTTCCGCCATCTCCGCCAACATCGCCGGGAAATCGGCGCCCGCGTAGACCGCCAGCGGCAGCGAATTCCAGAACCGGCCATTTACTTCCATGAAAACCAGCGCGCCGTCGGGCCTGCGCAGGAATTCGACCATCGCGACGCCATGCCAGTTGAGCGCGCGCAGAATCGCGAGCCCTGCTCTTCTCAATTCCTCGTCGGGCATCACGCTCTCGCGGACCGCGCTACCCGACCCCGTAGGCCGCACGTCGCGAATTCGGCGGTGCGCGAATTCCGCGCGCGGCGCCCCATCGCGCATCAATGCGAAGTAACCTTCGCCGCGCCCGGAAACGAACTCCTGCGCGATGATCGTGTGACAGCGCCGGCGCATCGCGTCACAGGCCGCGACGAATTCGTCGCGGGTTCGCGCGAAAGACGGCGCCCCGGTCTCGCGGATCTTCCCGGATGCGGTGACTACTTCGGAACTGCAAGGTTTGAGAACCGCCGGAAGGCCGATAATTCGAACTGCCTCCTCGACCTGGTCGCGCCCCGCAATCTGCGCCGTGCGCGGGACGGTTATGCCCAGCTCCGAGGCCAGCCGCGTCGTTTGCCGTTTGTCGAAGGCGCGTAACACCGTCTCATGAGTGGGCAGCGCCAGACGGCCTCCCGCAGCGAAGACTCGCTCGCGCTCGGCCGAGAGCGGCAGCGTCGTCCGCTCGGTCATCGGCATTACAAACGCGCCAGGCTCGCGCCGAACCTCTTGAACTATGCGCTCGACGAACTCCGAGACATCCGGCGCGGGGTAGACGAAAGTCCTTTCGCAATAACGAGACCATCCGGCTTTCGACCATGCGGTCGGCGCGCCGACAACGACCTGATGCCCGGCCCGCGCCAGCGACCGTACACAGGCGACCGCCTGATTTTCGTTTCCGTCGAGCACGATAATCTTCATCAATATCAATCTCTCGGTTTCCGGCGCAGGTTGCGCCTCAGCAGCCTCAACAGCGGAGTCGTCGCGACAACCCAATCTCCCAGAAGATTCCCCGCGCCGACCACCACATCTTGGATTGTGCGGCGGTCCGCCAACAGACGATCGAACATCGGGTGAGAAGGGTCGGCGCAAGAGTCCATCCACTTGACCTTCGACTGCGCGTGCAGCCTGCGGATGTTTTCCCATTCCAGGAGCACGCCCGGCGAGTAGCGCGCGTACTCCTCGTCGAAGGCGATCTTGAAAGCGAATGACCCGGGGCCGGAGAGGAAGTTGAGCTTGTGGGCGATCGGGCGGCCGTCGACATGGAGCGCGAGCATCATCAGTTGCCCGCGCCGGAACGCCTCGGTGGCGATCTCGACGAAATAATTGAGTTCGGCTTTGTCACAGATGAGCGCGCGCCCTCCCATCCCTTTCCAACTGATCGCCTCGATCCGCAGGAACTCCTCTATCCATACGGCGACGTCGTCGCCGGGTCCGAGCGCCAGGTATTCGACCCGACCTGCTTCTGACAATCGCCTTTCGTGGCGCCTTAATTCGTGGCGCTGCTGGCCGTGGAACGCCGTGCGCATATATGTCTCGACGTCACTCGCGGGCAGAAGCATCGCGCGCATAAAGCGCGATGTGACGTAATTCAGCTTTGCATGTCGGTCGAAGTAATCAATCAGCAAGTTGTGGAAGGGCCCCTCCCCGGCGATGAATGCGAATTCCATCGTCGAACAACCGTGAGCGCCGGCGGCCAGCCAGTCGAAGAATGCGGCGAGCGCTTCACGGCCGTACCCCGCCCGGATCAGCGGCGTACATAAGAAGCAATACTTGTGTCCCAGAAGACGGAGAGATTTGAAGGGGAGTTTTCTACCCAGCCCTTGATACTGACTCTGCAGTTCGAGCGGGAAGAGGCCGGCCAAAATAGGCGGCCCGAGCGGGCGCGCCGGGTTCGGGGCCAGAATGAGCGCGAACAGGACGCGCCGGCCCGCGCCGAATGAGCGGATCGCGGGCATCAACATCCACGGCTCGTAAAACACGTTCGGTTCGATCGCGGCGTCGACCAGGTCCTCCCAGGCGGAGACATACGGCTCCAAAGCGGCCAAATTCTCGACTACCATGACCGACAATCCGGTTTTGTTCGTCCTGCCGCCGGCGACCGGGAGCTGCGCTATTGCCTGCCGAACCGGATGCGGACGGCGCGACGCGGAAGCGTCGAGAACCGATCTTCTGGTCACGTATTCATCTGCCATTCCGGCCTCCCTAATCAGGTTTCATCCTTTGTGGCGATCGATCTTGCCGTGAAGTCATTTCAACAACAGGATCATCGAAACAATCAGGCGCCGGGCGCTATGCCTGTGTGGGCGATTGCGTCCCGGATCATCTGTTGCGACAGCCAAAGGCGATTGAACACACTGTCGAAGGGGCCGGCGCAGGAATCCATCCATTCAATCCGTGTGAGTATGGAGGCGCCGGATAGTTCCGTTCGGCTTCATTTAACGCGAGCGGCGCCGGTGCGGCGGCCCGCGCTTGCTTAACTCCCGTCTAGGGTTGAGCAAAAAGAACCACGGGGATCACGGGGATCACGTGGATCAGATTGGTTGTAAGAATTGCTGAACCTTTCTTCCATAAAGCATTCTCCTCTTTTTTCCCCGTGATCCCCGTGATCCCCGTGGTTGGGCCTCTTCTGTTTCAACTCAAGACGGGGATTTACTAGCGGCCGTCCCATCGGTCAGCCGCTTGCATACGCGCGGCGCAGTTAAGCTCGATAGCTCGTACACCATTCGCCATCGAGTTTGGATAAAAAAACGTCGCCGCGCTCGACGGCATGCAATATTTCAAGGTCGCGCGCATGGATCATTACCCAGGGAGGCCCACAATTCAGATAACATTTCCTTCCGGAGAGCGCGGGCAGCAATTGCGGTTCCAATCTTCCAGAGATCAGCGCCGACCCATTACTCCAGGCATGATGGAAGAGGTGGTCGAGCACGGCGCCGACCGAAGCCGCGTGCGCGCACAACTGTAAAACCTCGCTCGACCCGCCGGAATTCAGGTAATAGAGATACCAGCCGGCGATTGCGCCTGAAGCGTCTCGAAGCGCGACCTTGCGCAGCTCTCCCCGGCGGTTGATTTTCTCGGCCCGCCTGATCAGCCATGACAGGGAGAGCAGGTCGTATTCGGGGCGCAGAGAGTTAAGAGCGCTGAACCGCGAAATGAGCGCGAGCAGGGTTTCATCATCAAGCTCTGTTGGGATCAGGTCCGAGTCTGAAAAGAGAAAGCGGCCCGGCGCCATTCGCGCCAGCAGCGCGTCGGACAATCTACAGAGCTGGCGCGTGACAGGCGAAAATCGTCGCAATGAGCGGAACTTCCCCTCGACCGACGACATGGCGCACGCGCCGGGGCGGAGCAATTTTACCCACTGAAGGCTTTGAATATGAGACATCTTTCCGCCGAGCCTGTCCCAGACCTTTCGTCCGATGTCGTTGGCGAAATCGGCTATGGAAAGCTCCTGCGGGCCGGAGAGGAATCTTTGTAGAAGCCGCATGCCCGCCAACTCCGTCCGGCGCCCGGGGTCAAGCATCAGGTGCGCGCTCACCGCCGCGACGACGGGCCGCCCTTTTATGTTCATCTTTCGAGGCGTAACGCCGATGAATCCCAATATCGCGCCATTCCCGTCTACGTAAACCAGCGAATGCGGATTTTCATCCCGCCATGGATTGCGGAGAAATATCTCCTCGAATTCCGCGCTTATGGCGGCCAGGGAAGATTTCGGAGTCGCGGCGTCGTTGGCAAGGTGGACCTTGTGGAACAGCGCCGCGACCGCGGGTATGTCTTCTCCGGTCAATCTGCGTATAAGGTTTTTTACAGCTGTTTCCATTAGCCACCGCAGCGCACAGAGGGCACAGAGAGCAATAAGAGAATCAGTGATTTCTCTGTGTCCTGCGGTGTCCTCTGTGGCTATTCCTACAGACTTTCATAACGCGAGAAAGTCCAGTAAATCGGCGATCCGCGCCGTCGTCCTGCGGCGGTCGAAACTCTCGACGATTCGCGGGTCAGGCGCGGGGCCTGGCTGACCGCATTTCCAGAGCCGGTAGCATTCGCGCACCGCGTCGATGACGCCGGGCTGGTCATTCGGGTTGACCACCCAGGCGCCTCCGGTCCGCCGCAGCAATCTTGCCACTGCGCCTTCGCAGGCCAGCGCGAGGATTGGGCGTCGCGTTTTCAGGTACTCGAAAGTTTTGCCGGGTATCTGGACGACCAGTTCTTCGGCGAGCAGCAGCAGCAGGTCGGATTGCAGCAGGCGGCGCAAGGTCTCGGAGTGGCTGAGCACGCCAGTCATTTCAACACACCCCTCGATCCCCGCCTCTGAGACGAGATCCGCCATGCCGCGCCCTTCACTCGATTCGCACGACCCGATCAATTCTACGGTCACTTCATCGCGCGCAATTTCTCCGCAATCGATCAGCGTACGCAGCGCGCGGAAGAGAGGCGACGGGTTGCGTTTCATATAAAGATTTCCGGCGTAAGTGACGCGGAACTTTCGCGGCGCGCCGGCGGCGTATCGCTCTGCCGTAGGGAGCGATTCGATAGCCTCTTGCCATTCAAGGCCGTCGAAGCCGTTCATTACGACGGCGAATTTGGAGGCGGCCATTTGGTCGTAAGCCGTGCGCATCAACGCTGCGTGCTCTTCGGTGACGCAAACCACGGCGTCGGCGCGGGAGATCGTCATTCGCTCCAACGCGCGGTTGATCCCGAAACAAATTTTGTTGCCGGGGCGGTACTCCTCGCGCAGCCCCGTGACCCACGGGTCGCGGAAATGCGCAACCCATGGCAAGCCTGTCAGAAGCGCGAGCCAGTAGCCGGCCAGGTGTGAGGTGAAATATGGCGCCGACGAATAGATCAGTTTGACCCTTGTTTGTCTGACGGCCCGCAACCCGGCCGCCACCGCCGGGATCAACCAGCCGTTATATTTGTCGGGCACGCTCGAGAATGAAAGCAGCAGGCCACGGAGAATGCGAAATGCGGAATGCGGAATGCGGAATGCGGATTTTCTGATTTCTGATTCTTGATCTCTGATTGCGGATTGAAGATCGCGATTCTCGATCCTCGACTCTTGACCCTCGATTCCCGATTCGCATTCCGCATTCCGCATTCCGCGTCCCGCAATCGGAAGATTTCCGATCTTCGATTTGAATCGGCGATAAATGTCTGAGACATGCGGGAGTTTATGCGTTCTGATGACCAGGTCGGAATCGCTCGCGCGATCCGCGCCATTGTGGTTGAGGCGTGAATCATCGCCATATTTCTCTTTGACGGTCAGCACAACAGGCTCCCATCCGTAGAGCGGAAGGTATCGCGCGATTTGCGCGCATGTGTAGGCGCCCATCTCCATGTTCGGAGGAAACGAATAAGAGATGAACAAAACCCGGCGCGCTTCTGTTGATTCGTGTTCCATGTTTTCCAATAGGACTTATGGAACTTATAGGACTTATGTGGTGTCCTATAAGTCCCATAAGTCCTATAAGTCCTATTCAGAACCCTCCCGAGGTTTTTTTTCTTATCTCGGCGAAAGAGCGCAGCGTCATCCCTGCGCGCCACAGCGGATAATGGCTAAGCCACGGCAGTGACCATTGTAATTTCGTCAGAAAGTCCGGCTCGACGGATCGCATTTCTTTATTCAACTCCCCATTGCTTGGCCGGCGGAGGCTCTTGATACTTCCATCTCACTCCCTTTGATTATTTCCGGCGCGGGGGGCGTCGGGTTGGAAGGCGAGGGCGCGGATTGTTGTCGCATGTGGCGTAATCTTGTCTTTGCCCAATCGGGGAGGATCGCCCGCGCGACGTCCCTCGTATACTCCTGGGCGACGTGCCACCTGGCGGCCCGGCTGTCCGACGCGACCTGGGCGGTGACGGTCATGCGCGGACTATCCGCCCAGTCGAACTTGTAATTTTCGTCCCCGCGCAGAAAGTCGTACATCTTCAACCCCCGCCACGAGGCTTCGCGAATTGACAACCAGAGCAGCGTGAAACCGAGGCTGTATTTCGACCATGCCTGGTCGAAGCCTGAAAGAAAAAAGTAGTAACAATCTCCGGACTCAAAGCCGAAGAGCGACGCGCGGCATTCGCCTTCCAGCCAGATCTCTTCGAAGCGAGTCATGCCGGCGCGGGCCAACTCGGCGGCGACTTCAAACGTGAAGCCTTTCTGCTCCGCAGTCCTGACGGCTGATGACCCCCCTCGGGCGACCCACCGCCCGACGTGAAGCGCCAGGAGTCGTTCGAAGGCGGCGGGGATTTCGTTGACGTCGGAGATCACCCTGAATTCGAAGCTCGCGATCTTGTTCAGGCGCCTCAGGCAGCGTTTGAAATAGTCCGAGCGCTGAGAGCGTTCGAGCAGGTCTTCCCATCTGGCGTCGAGCGACATCCTCGGGCAGATGTATTGCGGGATGATCCTGTACCTGAACCTTCCGTCGTTGGCGAAGCGTCTGGTCAGCGATTGCAGGGTGTAGGAATCGGCGGCCATTCCCTCGAGTTCGAGCAGGTCGAAAGAGCGCGGCTGCGCAAGGTAATCTATGAATATGTCGGCGCTCTTCTGTTTGAACCCGGGCAAAGCCAAAATGTCCAGATAATCGGACGCGCCATACGATTCGCCCATAAACGACATCCGCTTCAGCCCAGGCGAAAAGCGCGATGACTGTCTCTTCTCGGCGCACAACGGCAGCAGCGCGATCAGATTTCCATTCTCTCTCGCGCAGAGCAGAAAGGGGTGTTTCTCTTGTCCGAACCATTTGCGCCAGGTTGATAGCCACTCCCAGGAGAGAAAAGGGGGAGCGCCGGATGCGCAAAACATCGCCTGCCATTCCACCCGCAACCTGGTTAAGGCGTCAGAGCCTTCTTCGACCTCAATATTTATTCTTTTCATCGATATGTGTTGTTAAGGTTGCACCCTATGTTTTTGCCGTCGGCGCCGGCGTTCCGATATGAGCTGGATGAAGAGAGCCGATAATCTCCCTTCGCCATGTCCACGAACCCGACTTCGCTGAAAGAGTTGATGAAATAATTATCCGGCGGGTAATTCGACGCCTGCCCTCCGACAATCACGTTTTTCTTGAACACGTAAGACTTCCACCACCTGCGGAGCGTCGACAAACCTGTTCCCGTATCGGTCCCGATCACCCCGTAGGCGTTGTGCGCCACGATGTTGTTTGTGAACGTCAGCCCCACATTCAATCCCTGCGTCGAGTCCGTAGATAGGATATTGCCGGTTGCAAATCCCGTGTTGTGGTCTATCGTCACGTACTCAGCCCCGCTGATTATCTGGAACAGCTTCCCGGCGCCGCCCCACGCCTTGCCGTCAATGTCTTCGAACAGGTTATTCCTGATCTGTATCCGGCGCGACGGCTGGCTAGCTCCCGCCTCGTTGTCCGGCCCCGAGATGTTGAACCCGCCCCCGGAATGCCTCAGCGCGTTGTCGGCGAACGTTACGTCCTGCACCACGGACCACGGCGACCGACCGCCCTGGTTGCGCGGCGTGAACAGGATCGCGAAACCGTTCTGGCTCTCAGCCCAGTTGTACTCGAAGACGTTCGACTCGATCATCACGCGCTGCGCGTTCTTCAACTCGAAGAGGTTCTTCACAGACCACTTGATCCCGGCGTAAGAGGGGTGGCCCAGTTTCCATTTCAAAGGCTTCGCGACGTGGTTGCGGCGGAACTCGACGTCGGACGGGATCAGGTTTTGAATGCGTGGGTCGGCGCCGCCGAGGATGAAGTTCTCCCCGGCCCCCTCGAGGTAGTTGTTGACGATCTTGAAGGGGCCCGGGCCGTTCCACCCGGCTATGGCCTGTGAGTCTGCGCCGACTTCATGACACTCTGAGATGTAGGAGTCGATGACGGCGGTCGAGGCGCTGTTGAGCGCGACGCCTCGGCGTGAGGTGTCCGAGGGGTTGCCGTGAATGTAACAGCGGTCGACGATCAAATCGTGAGGGATCTGGGAGAGCGAGGTCTGGCCCCCGTCGAAGTCGACGATGGCGTAGATCCTGGAGCCCACTTTGTGGCCGATTTCGAGTCCGACGAAGCGGTAGTGATGAGCGCCGGAGGAAGCCTTGATGGCGGGCTGGGAATTGGGACTGACGATCTTTGGCAAGACCTTTGAGTAAGAGGGAGTGATGCGCGTTCCCGGCGGAGGAAGGTTGGAATCCGGGGTCGAAGAGCGGATGACGATCCATGCGCCTCCGGATTTATTCGGCAGAGTGAAATTGCCGGTGAAGGTCGCGCCCGCCTCCAACGTTATCACATCGCCCGGTTTCGCCTGATTGAGCGCGGCTTGCAGATCACCTCCCGCCTTGACTTCAATCGGGCGCCCCTTAGGAGGCGCGTAGGTCGTGTCTAAATAGACGCGGGGCGGCTCCGGCTCATCTGCGGCGAGAGTCGCCGGGCGCGACTGCATGTCAAAATCGAATGATTTGCCTGGCGCTTCGGCGCAGGCGTTGGCGAAGCTCAAGGCCATTGCCACAGTCGCCGCCAGCCCGATGAATTTGCCACAGGCATATTTTTTCTTCAGGTTCATAAAGCTACTCCATCAACGTTTGAGCGATTCCGCGAAGTGGCGGCGCAACTCATCGACCTTCGACTCCCAGCTTTCATTGCGCATTAATTCGCTGCGCGCCGGGCTGGGTCCCGGATCCTCCAGCGCGCGTTCGATCTCCCGCGTGAATTCATAGGGTCCACTGGCGATGCGGCAGTGTTTCAAGCGGACGACTTCGGGCGCCGGCGTCGAGACGACCGGCAGGCCTGCGGCCAGGTATTCGCGCACCTTCAGCGGATTGGAATTGAGCGTAAGCTCGTTTATGCGAAACGGATTGAGCGCCACGTCGAAGCCTTTGCAATAGGCGGGCAGTTCGGCGTAGGGCTTGCGGCCCAGCAGATGAACGTTCGGCAGCCGCTTGAGCCGGGAAACGTCGGTCGCCGTTTTGCCCACCAGCGCGAGCGAGCCTCCGGGGAAGCTCATGGCGACGTGCGCGAGCAATTCGACGTCGACCCAATCGGCGATCAGCCCATGAAAGCCGATCACCGGGCGCGGCATGCGCGCGATCTCTTCGGGGATCACGGTCGCGGGGTCTAGCGCGCGGCGGAAGCGCTCGAAATCCACGCCGTGACGTATCAGGCGCGTACGCGGGTTGAATCGGGCCTTCGATTGGTAGAGCCTCTCGGCCGTGACGATGACCAGGTCGGCCTTGCGGCACAAATCCTCTTCCATCCGCGCGAGCGAGTCGGAGGCGACCCCGGTGAAGGCAAGGTGCTCGTCGACGCAGTAATAGATCAACTTGTCTTCGCCCAACGAGCCGGCGATCAGCGCCGCCGGCGGATTGAAAATGAAGTTGATGGGCCGCGCGAATCCCAATCGCCGCATCGCGCGTTTGACCTGCCAGCGAAGGAAACGCCGGTTGAATTCGCGCGCGCCTCCCCATCCGTAGGCTGGGATAGCCAGAGGGTTGAGCGCGAAGATATTTCTTTCGACCTCTTTGATCGACTCGAAGGCCGCCGCCAACTTCCTGAACGCGCGCGACAGATCGGCCTTGGAAGCGGTCGGGGCTCGGTATCCGATCGAATTGACCCACAAGACGCGGTTGTCGTGGGCCAACACGCGCATCAGGTGATTTTTTGAAAGCGGGTCGCCGCCCCAGTCGTGGCTAAAACAGAGCAGGTCGCGTCCCCGCATTGTGTCAATCGTGTTCGTCATTACTTTGCCCCGACATCTCTCGATCGTTTTTCGGCTCCTGCCACGCTAGCGACGCATGGGTTGATGGCGCCCGATCAGTACCGCGAGCGGTAGCGAGCGAGACTCTCATCGCCGGCCCGCTCCGGGAGCCCCG
>Ga0190270_10001083_pt1 | contig 12469 bp, 9 predicted proteins | sample Popmic320T_FD_133748 | JGI IMG/M metagenome (GOLD analysis project Ga0190270, IMG submission 133748) | Populus adjacent soil microbial communities from riparian zone of Weber River, Utah, USA - 320 T | ecosystem: Environmental > Terrestrial > Soil > Riparian zone | place: USA: Utah | collected... | reverse complement strand
CCGAGCTGGTCGAAGACTGCGCGACCAGCCTGCAGCCTCTGGCCAAGCGCGCGCGCATCGTGCTGCGGACCTCGCTTGCCGCCGAACTTCCCTCCGTGGTCGCAGATCCGCGGCGGCTCAAGCAGATCCTGCTCAACTTGCTTACCAACGCGATCAAGTTCACCAAGGAAGGCGGACAGGTGATCGTCTCCGGCTCGATGGTCGAGGGTGAGCTGCGCTTGCGCGTGCGCGACAACGGCGTCGGCATGACGAAGGACGAAATCGCCTTCGCCATGCAGCCCTTCCACCAACTCGACACCGCACCGCGCAAGCAGACCGGGACTGGGCTGGGCCTGCCCGTCACCAAGGCGCTGGTCGACGCCAACCGTGCGCGGCTGGTGCTGAGCAGCGAGCCCGGCGTCGGCACCTCGGCGGATGTGATCTTCCCGGAAGAGCGGTTATTCACAGGCAGCGCAACCTGATCCGCAGGTTCAGCGCGCGGCAGGCGATCATCTATGTGCGCTTGCGAAATCTCTGCGAATATCCAGCATAGTTGGAGGATTTCTTCGATCAATACAATATAATTGCAAACGCATTTCTTACTTCTTACGCTAGAATACTCTGAGATAGAGACTTAGAAGGCTTCTAAAGTTGGTTTCATTCCGATATTCTTATTGACTTTGCCCGAACTGACCCCTTAATCCAAACAATGCGGTCTTTGGCGCGCTGCGCCGAGGGCAAGGTTTGGTCCGATCCCGGGGCCTTGAACCCCGGACATTGGAGGTATCGATGCGACTTGGCTTCGCGCGCGCGTCGGCGCTTGCGCTTCTTCCCCTCCTCGCCATCACCAGCGTCCAGGCCCAAACGCCGGGCGAGGTGAACATCTATTCCTACCGTCAGCCCTATCTGATCGAGCCCCTGCTCAAGGAATTCACCCAAGAGACCGGCATCAAGGTCAATGTGATCTTCGCCGAGAAGGGGCTGATCGAGCGCATCCAGGCCGAAGGGCGCAACAGCCCCGCCGACGTGCTGCTAACCGTCGATATCGGCAATCTTACCCAGGCGACCGCCGCCGGCATCGGGCAGCCGATCTCGTCGCCGACGCTTGAAGCCGAGATCCCCGCCGCCTATCGCGCCGAGGACGGGCAATGGTTCGGGCTGACGCGCCGCGCCCGCGTGATCTATGCCTCGAAGGAGCGGGTGAAGCAGGACAGCATCACATATGAAGAGCTGGCCGACCCGAAATGGCGCGGCAAGATCTGCACGCGGTCGGGCCAACACCCCTACAATGTCGCGCTGATCGCTTCCATGATCGCCCATCACGGCGAGGCCTGGACCGAAGAGTGGCTCAAGGGCGTGAAGGCCAATCTCGCGCATAAGCCCGCGGGCAACGACCGGCTTCAGGTCAAGGGCGTCTATGCCGGCGAATGCGACCTCGCGCTCGGCAACACCTATTACATGGGCGCGATGCTCACCGACGAGAAGGAACCCGAGCAGAAGGCGTGGGCCGAGTCGGTCAATATCTTGTTCCCCAATTCGAGCGACCGCGGCACGCATATCAACGTCTCCGGCGCGGTGGTCGCGAAATACGCGCCGCATCAGGAGAACGCGGTCAAGCTCGTGGAATTTCTGGCCTCCGACAAGGGTCAGGAAATGTACGCGGAGGTGAATCACGAATACCCTGTGAAGGAGGGCGTGTCCTGGTCTCCGCTGGTGAAGTCCTGGGGCGATTTCAAACCTGACCCGATCTCGCTCAACGAGGTTGCCGCTCTGCGCAAGAAGGCGAGCGAACTCGTCGACAAGGTCGGCTTCGACGACGGACCAAGCTCATAGAGGGGGCGACAATTGAGCTTTCACAAGAAAATCGATAGACAGTCTGGGCAACAGTTCCATACGGCGCCGGTTTCCGGCGCGGAATGGCTGGTCGGCATTGGCTTCAGATGCTGGCTGGCGGGCTACGACACCGGCGATATCACCTGCTGGGAGAGCGGCTGGAACGTCTACTCCCGCGCGCTTGGGGCCGAGCGGGCAAAGCGGGCGGTCACCGAGCTTGCCTGCTGGGTCAGGGCGGTGCGCGGGGCGGCTTCGCGCAAGATCGAGTATTGGCCTCCCGACTGCCGAGGCTTCTGTCCCGACGAATGTATGGCGATCTCGCTGATCGCGGCCTCGCAGCATCATCGCTGTCCGGCGATGCGAGCTTGCGCGCTGGCGCTGACCGGCTCCGACCTGGTGGAGCCCGTGATCGACACCGCCAACGCCTTTGCCGACGCGCTGCAGGACGCCGATCAGCGGCTGTCGGCGGAGGCGGTCGCGGCGCTGATGGCGCGCGGGCGCAAGGGAGGCGGGGACGGTCTCACTGAACGCCGCTAAGGCCGGGTCCGAGGCGCGCGGCGAGACCGAGCAGCGCATTGCCTTCTGGCGGCGGCTCAGGCGCCTCAAGGAGAGCGGCAGCCTCGGCTGGTCGGCGGCGGCATTGCTCATTTCGCTGATCGCGCTGTTGCCGGTCATCGCCATCGCCTTGATCGCGCTCAGGCCGAGCGGCGACACCTGGACGCATCTCATTGCCTATGTGCTGCCCGGGGCCGTGCGCCGCACGCTCGGGCTGATGGCCGGCGTGGGGCTGCTGAGCCTCGTGGTCGGCACCGGCACGGCTTGGCTCGTCACCATGTACCGCTTTCCGGGGCGCGGCTATTTCCAATGGCTGTTGCTGCTGCCGCTGGCGGTGCCGACTTATGTCATCGCCTATACCTATCTCGAGCTGCTCGATTATTCCGGGGTGGCGCAGAGCACCTTGCGAGATCTGTTCGGCTGGCACGGCGCGCGCAGCTATTGGTTCCCCGACATCAGGAGTCTGGGCGGCGCGATTTTCGTGATGAGCGCGGTGCTCTACCCTTATGTCTACATCACCGCGCGGGCGAGCTTCATGGCGCAGTCGGTGTGCGTGTTGGAGGTGAGCCGCACTTTGGGGCGCACCGCGACGCAGACCTTCTGGCAGGTTGGGCTACCGTTGGCGCGACCGGCGCTGGCTGCCGGCGTTGCCCTCGCGCTGATGGAAACGCTGAACGACATTGGCGCGGTCGAGTTCCTTGGGGTGAGGACCTTGACGGTGGCGGTCTACGACACCTGGCTCGACCGCAACGACCTTGCCGGCGCGGCGCAGATCGCATGCGTGATGCTGTTCTTCGTGTTCGCCTTGCTGCTGATCGAGCTGGCGCTCCGGGCCAGGCGCCGCTTCCACCACACGACTGGCAAATATCGCGATCTGCCGGAGGAGAGGCTCGGCGGCATGCGCGGCGCACTCGCGGCGCTCGCTTGCACGCTGCCAGTGCTGTTCGGCTTCATGCTGCCGGCCGGCGTGCTGCTGCATGACGCGTTCGCCTATGTGGCGTCGGGTCTGGCGCCGGAGTTCTGGCGCGCGGGGCGCAACAGCCTGCTGCTTGCCGCGGCGGCGGCGGCGCTGGCGGTAGCATTTGCCATCGTGCTGGCCTATGCGCGCCGGCAGACGCGCTCGAAGCTGATCCAGGGGGCAAGCACGCTGCCCGCCATCTCCTATGCGGTTCCAGGCACGGTGCTCGCCATAGGCCTGCTCATTCCGCTGGCAGGCCTCGACAATTTCGTCGATGCGGCGATGCGATCGCTGTTCGGCGTGTCCACCGGGCTGGTGCTGTCCGGCACCGCCTTTGCCATCGTGCTCGCCTACACGATCCGCTTCCTCGCTGCCTCGCTGGGTGCGGTGGAGGCAGGTCTGAGCAAGGTGTCGCGCAATATCGACGCGGCGGCGCGGACACTCGGGTCAACGGTCAGCGAGACGCTGTTCAAGGTGCATCTGCCGCTGCTCAGGCCCGCGCTTGGCGCCGCAGCCCTGCTCGTCTTTGTCGATTCGATGAAGGAATTGCCAGCGACGCTGCTGCTCAGGCCGTTCAATTTCGACACGCTGGCCACGCAGGTCTTCACGCTGGTCTCGCTCTACCGCTACGAGGAGGCCGGGCTTTCGGCGCTGACGATCGTTCTCGTCAGCCTGGCGCCGGTGCTGCTGCTGCACGGGATCATCGTGGGCAGCCGGCCCGGGGCTTCGACGGGGCAAGGCCGCCCGGCCGAAACGCGCCCTGAATGGGCGTTGCGCCTGCCCTAATTTCCCACAAATTGCGGGCGTTGGTCTCGCTATCTCAGCCCAATCGAGCTAGAAAGACGGGGTCTTTGGCGATGAAAGAAAGGCGGGGCCTGACGCTTGGGCCTGCGTCGGAACGGGTGGGTAGGGACGGCATGAAGCCTCGCCAATTCTCATGGAAGTGGCTTCTGCTCGGCCTGGCCGCGGTTTCTGTTCTCGTCCTCGGCATCGCATTCCTGCCGCAACAATTCAGCGAGTCGTCACGTCTCGGCATGCGCGTCGCCGGGGCCCTGTCCGCCTGGACCGGCGGCGAGGTCAAGCTGACCGGGCCGCTTCATGTGCGTTATTTCCCGGATGTCGCCATCAAGAGCGGGTTCGAACTCACCAACGCTTCGCGTCTGCCGCTGGTCAAATCCATCACCGCAACCAACGCCAAGTTCTCGCTCGATCTCGTTGCGCTCCTGCTGGGCAATCTCAGAGTCGACGCCATGCGGCTGCACGGTGCGGAGATCGCTCTGAAGGATGCGCCTTCGCCCGTCATGGGGCCCGACCAGACCTTGCAGGCGCGCGTGGCCAATCTGCTCGGCGGCGCGCCGATGGGCGTGGTGCGGGTGAGCGACGGCATCCTCCGGGTGCCGACCGCTTCCGGCATGGAAGCGGTCGAGAAGATCGACGCGCGATTCGAGGCGAACTCGAGAAACGGCGGCGTGTCGAGTTTCGGGACGTTCATGCTCAGGGGCGAGAAGGTCGGCTTTGCGTTTAATAGCGGCGCCCCTTCGCAATCGGGCACTGGCCTCGAGATCCCGGTCACGCTCAAATTCACCTCGATACCGGTATCAGCCAAAATCAGCGGTACGGCGTCGTTGGCAAACGCGCTTTCGCTCGACGCAAAGGTGAACGCCGATATGCCCAGCGTGCGCCAGTTCCTGCGTTGGGCCGGCATTCCCTTGACCGAAGGCGCAAGCCTGCAACGGCTGACAGCATCGGGCCTAGCGCATTGGAACGGAACGACACTCACGATCGACGACGGAGCGTTCAGCCTGGACGGCAATGCGGCGGTCGGCCTGGTTGCCGTCACGCCGGGGGAGCGGCCGCGCATCGAGGGGACACTCGATTTCGACCGGCTGGCGCTCGATCCTTATCTCGGCCGCGGCGCGGCGGCCGAGCCGCAGGCCGCCCAGGGCCCGCTTGCCGAGCAGGCGATCCTCAAGCATTTGGACGTCGATTTGCGCGTCTCGGCGGCGGACATCACGGCTCCATCCATAAGCCTTGGCCAAGGCGGCTTCACCATCAGCGCCAAGAACGGCGTGATCGCGAGCGAGGTGGGCGAGCTCGAGCTGTGCGGTGGCTCGGCCACGGGCCGCATCGGGCTCGACATGCGCGAGGACGTGGCGAAAGCCAGTTTCACGGCAAGCCTCATGGACATTGCCGTCGACGGCTGCCTTGCGCCGCTCGCGCTCGATATCGCGGTCAACGGGACCGGCGTCCTGAAGGTAGAGTTCACCACGGAAGGCCGAAACTACGACGAGCTGACTCAGGGCCTCGACGGCAGCTTCAAGCTCGATGCGCGAAACGGCGCCGTGCCCATCGACCTCGCCCGCCTGCTTGGGACGGTGACCACGCTCGACGGCGACGGCTGGAGCCGCAACAGCCCCACCTTATTCGATCAACTCAAGACCGACTGCCGCCTCGATAGCGGCCATATTTGGTGCGAGACGTTTAACATGCAAACTCGCCGCGGGCTGATTTCCGGTTCCGGGAACGTCGATTTGAGGCAGCAAACGCTCGATTGGACCCTGTTCGTCGCCAGCGACGCGAAGCCGCTGAGGGCCTCGCAGCTCAGCACCGTCACGCCACCGCAGATCGCCATCAGCGGCCCGCTCGCGCGGCCGAGCATCCGCAGAGCAGACCGGCCGGCCCTTGGCGAGGGGTCAGCGCAGACAGACCCCGCAGCAGGCCGCGTTTCGCCGCGCTGAACGCCGGGGAAGGGCCGATTGGGAACAAGGCAGTGTCCGGGCAATTCAAGCAGCAATCTTCTGAGATCATCGCCGCGGCGTGTGCGCTGAGCCGGCGCTACGGGCTTGCGGCCGTACTTGCGGTGACGATCAGCGCATCGGCCGGGGCGTGGGCCGACGACCGCTTGAGCATCGTGACCTGGGGCGGCGCCTATGGCCAAGCCCAGGAGATCGCCATCTTCGAGCCGTTCGCGAAGGAAACCGGCACGAAGATCGCCACCGAGACCTATGACGGCACGCTTGCCAAGCTCAAACAGATGATCGGGAGCGACGCGGCGGCGGTGGATGTGGTGGATGTCTCCGCGGCAACGCTCGGCACGCTTTGCAACGACGGATTGCTGGAGCCGATCGAAGTTGCGATTCTGACGCCCGGCGGCGAGAGCGTGGAGGACGATTTCTATTCGGGCGCCATTTCCAGTTGCGGCGTGGCCAGCGTCGCGTGGTCCATGGCGATCCTGTTCAACCGCCAGGCCTTCGCCAAGAACCAGCCCACGCAGATCGCCGACCTGTTCGACACCAAGAAATTCCCCGGTAGGCGCGCGCTGCCCAATAGCCCGCGCTATACGCTCGAATTGGCGCTGCTCGCCGACGGCGTCGAGCCCGCCAATATCTATAGCGAGCTTGCCACGCCGGCCGGGGTCGAGCGCGCGTTCAAGACTTTGGACAAGATCCGCAGCGACATTTACTGGTGGGACAACCCGCAAGAGCCGATCACCTGGCTGCTCGAAAAGGAAGTGGTCATGGCTGCGGGCTATAGCGGCCGCATCTTTCGCGCCGCCGTCGGCGACAAGCGGCTCGGCGTGATCTGGGACGGGCAAATCTACGATCTAGACCTGTGGGCGATCCCCAAGAACGCCCGGAACAAGGACGGAGCCAAGCGCTTCATCACCTACGCCACGGACCCGGCGCGGCTAGCAGCGCAGGCGCAGCTCATCGCCTATGGCCCGATGCGGAAATCGGCGCTGGCGCTGGTCGGCAAGCATCCCGTCATCGACGTTGAGATGAAGGATTTTCTTCCCACCTCGCCCGATAACTTCAAGAAGGCGCTCAAATTCGACGATGCCTGGTGGAGCTCGCAAAGCGCCGAGCTGACCAAGCGATTCGAGGCGTGGTGGGGGGCCGCAGCGGGACAGGGAAAGCCGCCCGAGCCGAAGATACAGGAGTCGGAGCCGAGCACGCCGCCGGCTCAGGCTGCGCCATAGCCGCGCTTTCGCCTATCGGCCTGATCGAACGAGAAAATCGTGTCCTTCCGCGAAGCCTCGCCGCGCGGGCGTCGTGCGGCTTCGCCCTCGCGCTTCGCAGGGCCGTGACGTCAGCGCCTCACGTCAAGTCTCAAGTCACGCATCCGCGCAAAAAGAAAATGCGCGTAAGCGCGAACTCATATTTGCGTTTTCTGTCGCCTTCATGTCATCCTGATGCGTGGAGAGAGTCCTCCGGTCAAAGCGCCCGCGGACATCCCTCTGACACAGAATGCACACGACCAAGAGGGCAATGCCGCATCGGCGAACCGGTCCCGGTTCAACTGCCAAGGCGGCATTTGACGAGGCCAAGCACTGCCGGAGCGGGGCCGGCAGTGCACTTTGGCAAGCGCCACCAGCAATCTCAGAATGGCCGGCAGAGCCCAAGCGGGAGATAGAAGCTCGGGTCGTCTTCCAGACAATTGCCGGGTGAAGCCGCCTGACAGCGTCGTTTCGAAGTCGCGGAAGGTCACCCGCACGAAACCGCCGCCGCGACCTGCATCATATTCCTCATTGCCAAGCACGCCCCCCTCCAGGCCGAGCGAGAGGCGCGGGCGCGCGCGATAGCCGAGCCGAGCCAGCGCCCAATATTGCTGGAAGGCCGTGCCGTAGGAGGCGTCGGCCGACATAAAGAGCCTCTGCGACAGATCGGTTCAGCTTTCGGCTTGCAGCTTCAAGCCGAGCGCGCTGCCCTGCACGGGAATTGTTCGGGTCGTGTGGGGAGATGATCTGGCTGTCCGATTCGATTCCGGCGAACAGCTTCGATCAAACTGGCATCGGGATGGAATTGATAACCGACCAAAGCCGAGCCGAAATATTCCTCTCCGTCGAACACGGTCGCCATATAATCGGTGCCGACCGGAAGCGAGCCGTCGTAGCGATAGCGGCCGTAGCTGGCTACGGATCTGAGCCTCCAGCCGGGAGCATAGAGTCCCTTGCCGAAGGCGTACCCGCCGCCCAAATACGCGCTAGCGTAATTGTCGCTCGCCTCGAAGCCCGCGAAGATCTCGTTGCGTGGGGCTTCCGTTTCCGCGAAGGCCCTTGGCGGCGTCAGCTCGATTGCGAGGAATCCAAGGCCCACGACGCCACTTGCGCGGAGCCCGGTCGCGACTCTTCTGCAGACTGCCCCCCACAAGGCGAACACCCGTCCGCCGCATCGGGCCAACTATGATGCAACTTTTGAGCGGCGCCTAATCACGGTTTAGCAACTGGCGGGTGCGCAACCAGTTACACTTCAATTCGAAGTAGCGAAACAAGGCTCCTTTACGTGATTTGTTCGACACAGCCGATCAGGAAATGAGACCGGACCGCTTCGACACTTGGCTGACGGTTGACCGCAAGGGCCTCTATTGCCGGCCGGGCGGCTTCCATATCGACCCCTATGGCGGGGCGAAGCGCGCGGTTGTCACCCATGGTCACTCAGATCACGCGCGGCCCGGGCACGACCATGTCCTTGCCACTCCGGAAACGTTGGCGGTGATGCATACGCGGCTTGGCACCGCGGCATGCCTGGGCACCCAGGCCTTGGCCTATGGCGAGACCATCAGTATCGGCGAGGTGTCAGTGACGCTGTTTCCCGCCGGCCACGTGCTCGGCAGCGCGCAAGTGCTGATCGAGTGGAAAGGCGCCCGGGCTGTCGTCTCGGGGGACTATAAGCGCAGCGCCGATCCCACTTGTGCCGCGTTCGAGCTCGTGCCCTGCCATCTGTTCGTCACCGAGGCAACCTTCGCGCTGCCGGTGTTCCAGCACGGCGACGCGCGCGATGAAGTGGCCAAACTGATCAAATCACGCGAGCGTTTCCCGGAGCGAGCGCATGTGGTCGGCGCCTATGGCCTCGGCAAGACCCAGCGGGTCATCGCGCTGTTGCGCGCGGCGGGCTATGAGCGACCGATCTATATCCACGGCGCGCTGGCCGAATGCTGCGCGCTCTATGAGTCGTTCAGCGTGCGCCTCGGCGAATTGAAGCCCGCCACCGGCGCGTCGCGCGACGAGTTGAAGGGCCAGATCGTGCTTGCGCCCCCCTCGGCCATCGCCGACCGTTGGTCGCGCCGGTTGCCGGATCCGGTCACCGCGTTCGCTTCGGGCTGGATGCGGGTGCGCGCCCGGGCGCGGCAGCAAGGCGTCGAACTGCCGCTGGTGATCTCCGATCATGCCGACTGGCGCGAGCTGACCGACACCATCGCCGAGACCGGCGCCGAGGAGGTCTGGGTCACGCATGGGCGGGAGGATGCCCTGCTGCATCACATCGAGACCACCGGGCGGCGGGGCCGCGCGCTGGCGTTGATCGGGCGCGAGGACGAAGACCAGTGAAGTTGTTCGCCGAGCTGCTCGACCGGCTGGCCTATACGCTGTCGCGGAACGACAAGCTCAGCCTGCTTGCCGAGTATTTCGCGCGCACGCCCGATCCCGACCGCGGCTATGCGCTCGCCGCGCTCACCGACGGGCTGTTCTTCAGGCTGCCGCTCCGCCGCATCCTCACCGAGCTGATCGCCTCGAGAGTCGATCCGGTGCTGTTCGATTTGTCGCGCGACTATGTGGGTGACACGGCCGAGACCATCGCGCTGATTTGGCCAGGAGCCGGCAAGGCTGCGAAGGCTCCGCGTCTGGCCGCAGTCGTTGAGACCCTGCAATCCGCCCTCGCCATGGAGGTGCCTGGGCTGCTCGCGAGCTGGCTCGATCAACTCGACGCGACCGAGCGCTGGGCGCTGCTCAAGCTGATGACCGGCGCGCTCAGGGTCGGTGTCTCAGGGCGGCTGGCCAAGACGGCGCTTGCCCAATGGTCAGAGGCGCCGCTTTCCGAAATCGAGGAGGTCTGGCATTGCGTCGAGCCGCCCTATGGTGAGCTATTCGCCTGGCTCTCGGGCGCCAGCCCACGCCCCGAAATAGGGACGCGCGCGACCTTCAGGCCGCTGATGCTGTCGCACCAGATCGAGGACCGGGAGCTTCAAGCCATTGTCCCCGAGGATTTCGTCGCCGAATGGAAGTGGGACGGAATCCGGGTGCAGGCGGCCCATCAAGGCGGCGAGAAGCGGCTGTTCTCGCGCACCGGCGACGATATATCTGGCGCCTTCCCCGATGTGGTGGAAGCGATCCCCGAGGGCGTCGTGCTCGACGGCGAATTACTGGTGCTGCGGGACGGCGAGGTCGCGCCATTCAACGACCTCCAGCAGCGGCTCAACCGCAAGAGCGTGACCGGCGCCATGCTGAAATCGCATCCGGCACATATCCGGCTTTACGACATGCTGTTCGCTTCGGGAGAGGATTTCCGCCCCCTCCCCTTCATCGAGCGGCGCGCGCGGCTCGAGGCCTGGCACCAAGCGCATAGCCCGGCTCGAACCGACATTTCCGGCGTCATCGATTTCGCCTCAATCGAGGAGTTGCAGGCGCTATGGGCCGACGCGCGCGCGACGGGGATCGAGGGCCTGATGCTGAAACGGCGCGACAGCCCTTATATCGCCGGCCGGCCCAAGGGGCATTGGTACAAGTGGAAGCGCGCGCCGCTTACCCTCGACGCGGTGCTGATGTATGCGCAACGGGGCAGCGGCAAGCGATCGTCCTATTATTCGGACTACACGTTCGGCGCCTGGCGCGACGGCGAGACCGGAGGACCGGAGCTCGTGCCCGTGGGCAAATCCTATTTCGGTTTTACCGACGAGGAGCTGCGCGAACTCGACCGGTGGGTGCGCAATCACACGGTGGATAGTTTCGGCCCGGTTCGGCAGGTCGAGCCCAAGCTCGTGTTCGAGGTCGCGTTCGATTCGGTGCACCGCTCGGGCCGGCACAAATCGGGCGTGGCCATGCGCTTTCCCCGCATCCACCGCATCCGCTGGGACAAGCCGGCAGAAGAAGCCGACAGGCTGGAAACCCTCAAGGCGATGATCGTCGAGTAGCGTTAGACGTGATGGGCGTGATCGCCAGCGGCGAGTTTCTTCAACGCCGCGCGGTCGACCTTGCCGGTTGGGTTGAGCGGCATCATCTCGATAAATACGATGTCCTCGGGCGCTAAAAACCGAGCCTCACATTTGGCCGTACAAATTACAATGACTTCACCGCTCCACTTTGCCAGCCGAAGCCGACGCCCTATATCCAGCGGCCCAGCGGCTTGCCGACACGTCTGCCATTCGCCAGGGCTTGACCGAGTGAACTGGACCGCCGCGCTACCAGCATGGCATGCCTATCACTCCCTGGAGAGGGCGTAACGAATGGCTCGACCGAGGCTGTACAGCATGAGCGCCGGGGGTGGAATACGCTATCGAGGTATTCATGCGGAGCCCAATTGAGCAACTTGCGCTTATCGATATCCAACGATCTTTCGCGTTTCTGTCCCTCGTCTTGGCGACCTTAGCCCCAAGTTCTCGTCTTAACTTCAGGTTCTGCTGAAGCTGCTCTTCAAGGTTCCCAAGCTCGCTCCTTAACTTCAGTTTTTCCTGAAGCTGCTTTTCAAGGTCGTCGGTGTCTGAGGCCATGCCCCACACTCCCAGCCGCCGAGCATATCAGGTGGTGCGTTGACTAGACCACCAAGCAGCTGCTCATTAAGCCATGTCTGACCGCCGCAAGCAGAGGCCAAACCGAGACCTGCACGGCCCCGACCAAGCGCACGTCGGACGGCGCACTAGATCGTCCTAGTCGTGGTGCTTTCTGCGATATGCGATAGTAGCCGCGAGGAGTATGGCCACAGCGTTCGCGGCGAGCACAGCCAAAAGCACCGCGGAAGATAGGAGCAGCATCGTAATCCCCCGAATCACACAACTCCTGCGGGGGATGGATGGTTTCAGGAGAACATAACTAGCTGCCGTCACACTCAAGCTATACTTTCGACCCAGGTCAGGTGAGCCGAGGTGGGGAAAATGCGCCCAAGCATATTGTTCGCCCTGATGACCGTCTTCTGGTGGGGCATGCCTTGCGTGATTGCTATGGCGCAAGAGCGGTGCGTCTCCATCCGTGCCACAGACGACGCTATCAATAAGACCCGCGGCGTCGAAAAGTCGCTCAAGTCGTTGCGTGCGATGATCGATGAATGGAAAGCGGACAATGGTATCACCGGTTCCGTGATCGAAACTGCGCAGAAACCCGAGCCCCATCCCTTTTGGCGAAGCTCTGTTCCATCTCAAGCGTTTCTTCCACCTGAT
>Ga0190270_10001082_pt1 | contig 12472 bp, 10 predicted proteins | sample Popmic320T_FD_133748 | JGI IMG/M metagenome (GOLD analysis project Ga0190270, IMG submission 133748) | Populus adjacent soil microbial communities from riparian zone of Weber River, Utah, USA - 320 T | ecosystem: Environmental > Terrestrial > Soil > Riparian zone | place: USA: Utah | collected... | reverse complement strand
TGAAAAAATCCGTCAAACCTTGGCGACCGGGTCTGCAACGTCCCCGGATCGAACGTCAGAAAGCAGAGCCGCGGGATGCTCTGTTGTTGTTGCGCTCGCGCCACGCACGGCGACGCGACAGTTGCACCAGTCAAAAAGCCAAGAAATTCCCGACGCCTCATGCCAGTCCCCCATCTCTACGAGGTTACACCGTAGCGGTATATGTGCGCACCTTGGTAGAGGCTGAATCCTTCGCTACTGCAACATGGCAGTCTGGCCGATGTCCGACATGGGTCAGAGCGGACGTCGTCAGGCTGCAGCGCGCGCTGCTTTCAGGTAACTCTCATCCACATACGCCTTCGGATCGTCGCTCGCGCTCTTCGCCAGCAGGTTGGTTTCCTTCAGCGTAGCGATGACCTGCGCCAGCCCCTTCAGGTTCACCGACACATCGCGCGTCAGCGCATCGGTGCCGGTGAAGAAATCCCATGCCCGTTCGGCATGGTGGATCGGCGCCGGCAATTCGCGGGCGGCGATCGCGGACGCGGCGGCGCGGTTGGCGTACAGCCACTCGGTGGCGCGCAGGATCGCGCGCAGAAAACGCACCAGCACGTCGCGGTTCTTCTCGGCCCATTGGCTGTTGATGTTGACCGAGACGAACTGCCAGTCCGGCACGTACTCGATAACGTCGCCGAGGTTGTTCATGCCAACCTCCTCGGCCACGTAGTTCCACGGCACCGACTGCAATCCGGCGTCGATCTCGCCGGCCAGCAGCGCCTTGTGGCGCGGCGGCACGCCGCCGGTGTGCTTGACCCGATAGTCGCCGGGATAGCTTAGCCCGTGCGCCTCCAGCATCGCCTTCACATGGAAGAACGTGCCCTCCTTGTCGCTGAAGATGCCGATCATGCGGCCGCGCAGATCCTCGATGCGCTTGAACGGCGCGCGCGTGATCAGCGAATGCACCAGCTTGCCGGCGTTGCCCGCCACGATCTTGAGTGGCCCGCCCTCCGCCTGATTCTGGATCGGCAACTCGGGCGAGCCGATGTAGACTTGGAAGGTGCCGTCGAGCAACGGCGCAACCTGCGACGCATTGCCGTAAATCGTGCCCTCGACCTGGAGTCCCTCCTTGGCGAAGAAGCCATGCTCCTGCGCGGCCCACAGCGGCACGTTGAAGTAAGTTCGCGAAACCAGACCGGCTGCAATCTTGTCAGGCATGCAAACTCCACGCGCACATCATACCCGTCATCCTGAGGCGCTCGCGCGCAACGCGAGCCTCGAAGGATGACGGATCGGGAGTTTGCACGTCACTCACCAATTGGACAATATGACGCCGAGGGAGAACGACATGGCCGTCCGATCCATCGCCGGTTGCATGCTGCTGACACTCGCCGCGCTGGCGATGGCAAACGCGTCAGCCGCCGCGCAATCGCAGATCACCGTCGTCGTTTCGGTCGCCGCGGGCGGATCTTCCGACATCGGGCTGCGCACCGTCGCAGCCCAGGTCGAGCAGATGGGCGGGCCGAAGATCGTGATCGAGGCTCGGCCCGGCGGCGGCGGCGTGACCGCGACGCTCGGCGTGAAGGATGCGGCTCCCGACGGGCGTACGCTGCTGCTCGCGAGCTATGCAACGTTCGTCGTCAATCCGGCGATGGGCACCACACAGTACGATCCGATTGCCGACTTCCAGCCGGTCACGACGCTGTTCTCGTTCCCGGTCATGCTCGCGGTGCCCTCAGCGGTCGAAGCCAGGTCGGTCGCGGAGCTGATCGCGCTCGCCAAGAAAAAGCCCGGCGGCCTGTCCTACGCGTCGCAGGGCGTCGGCACGGCCGGCCATCTGCTCGGCGAGCTGTTCAAGAAGAGCACCGGAGCGCCGCTGGTCCACATTCCCTACAAGGGCGCCGCGCCGGCGGTGATCGATCTGGTCGCCGGCCGCGTCGACATGATGTTCGTCGGTGTGCTGCCGAGCAAGCAGCACCTCGCCGTCGGATCGCTGCGCGCGCTCGCCGTCACCTCCAGAACCAGAATGCCCGAGGTGCCGGACGCGCCCACGATGGCCGAAGCCGGCCATCCTGACGTCGATTCGGAGTTCGTCTGGTTCGGCCTCGTGGTGCCGGCGAAGACGCCGGATTCCGTGGTGAAAGGCTTGCACGAACTGTTCGCCAAGGCAGCCGCGTCGCCGGAGGTCAAGGCCAAGCTCGCGGCCCAGGGCATCAGCGCCCAATCGAGCACGCCGGCCGAGCTTGCCGCGCGCATCAAGGCCGACACCGCAAAGTTCGGGCCGCTGGTCAAGGCATCGGGCGTGGCGAAGTAGAGACGCCGCTCTCAGCGCCGCAGCACCGCGCGTAACCGCCTCCGTGCGAAGCGAAGCCTCGCCAGCGCGCGGCCGATCGGCGTCTTCGGCTGCAGCGGCTCAGGCTCGGCGAGCTGCAGGCCGAACATGGTGACCGCGCCTTCAACCAGGGTGTGCGCCACCAGCGACACCTGCCCCAGTGACACGAAATCGTTGATGCGCGGCGTGCGGCCGAGCCGCTTGACGAAAAAATCCGCGAGACTTGTCCCGGCGTCGGCCGGGTCGACCGTTATGCCGTAGATTTCCGCCAGCGCGCCCAGCGTGGCGTCGCCCGGCACGAAAAAGTCCTCGACCACCATCGGCGTCGCCGCGGCCTGCGCGCCTTCGACGAAGAAACGGTCCAGCGCCTGCGCACGATCGGGCGGCGCGAGGAAATAGACGTGGTCGCCCTCCCGCACGTCGCCCGCCTCCTCCGGCGTGAACACGCGCTCGTCGCGCACCACCAGCGTGAGCTTGGCCCACGAAGGGCGGATGCCGCGCCGCAGATAAGGGCTGCCGGCGATCACCGGATAGCCGACCAGCTCCTGCTCGAGCTGGCCCGGCAGATCGAGCTCGGTGCGCCGCGCCGAGACGTCGGTGCGCGGCAACGCGATGTGCAGCCGCCGCGCCGCCGGCGAGATGGTCCAGCCCTGCACGATCAGCGACACCAGCACGATGACGAAGCCGACGTCGAAGTAGACGTGCGCCTTGGGCAGGCCGATCAGCAGCGGGATCGAGGCGATGAAGATGCCAACCGCGCCGCGTAGCCCGACCCATGAGATGAACAGCTTCTCGCGATTGGTGAATCGGAACGGCCAGAGGCTGATAAACACCGCGGCCGGGCGCGCGATGAACATCAGCGTGAACGCGATTGCCAGCGCCGGCAGGATGGTCTGCGGCAGGCGGCTCGGCCAGGCGAGCAGGCCAAGGATCACGAACATGCCGATCTGGGCCAGCCAGGTCACGGCGTCGAGGAATGTCACCAGCGTGTTATGGGCGCGGGTCGAGCTGTTGCCGACCACCAGCCCGGCGATATAGACCGCAAGAAAGCCGGAGCCGTGGGCCGACTGCGCGAAGGCAAATATCACCACCGCGGCGGTCGCAACGAATGGCGCGTGCAGGCCCTGCGGCAGGTTGAGCCGGTTCAGCACCAGCACTGCGAGCCTGCCGCCGAAATAGCCGATCAGGCCGCCGAGCACGAATTCGCGGGCCAGCAGCATGGCAATGCTGCTCCACGTCCTGTTGCCGAGCAGCAGGTATTCGACCAGCGCGATGGTTAGGAAGATCGCGACCGGATCGTTGAGACCGGATTCGACCTCCAGCGTGGCGTTGACGCGCGGGCGCAGGCGCAGGCCCTTGGCGTGCAGCAGGAAGAACACGGCGGCGGCGTCGGTCGAGGCCACCACGGCGCCGGCCAGCAGCGCCTCCGGCAAGCTCATGCCCAGGGTGAGCATCGCAGCCGGCGCGGTGAGCGCGGCGGTGATCACGACGCCGGCCGTCGACAGCGTCACGGCGGGGCCCAGTACGTTGCGGAAGGTCTGGAACCGGGTACGCAGGCCGCCGTCGAACAGGATCAGGCCGAGCGCCACCGAGCCGACGGTATAGGCCATCTCGACGTCGTCGAAGATGATGCCGCCGGGGCCGGATTCGCCGGCCAGCATGCCGACCAACAGGAAGGCGAGCAGCAAGGGGGCGCCGAACCGCAACGCGACCAGGCTCGACATGATGCCGAACAGCACCAGCAGCGAGCCCAGCAGCAGCGAAAGACTGATTGCGTCGAGAGATTGCATCGTCGGTCCCTGCCCCGTTTCCTATTGGCAGCGGGACGCGACGGCAAGTCATTCCGGGGCGCGGTCGCTGACACCTCGCCCCGCTCTTGGCGGGAAGAGGTCGACCGAGCGCAGCGAGGTCGGGTGAGGGGCATGGCAACGGCCCCTCACCCGGCTCGGTCCTTCGGACCTCGCCACCCTCTCCTTGCTTCGCGGGGCGAGGGAAGAAAAATCAAAACCCGACCTTGTCGCCGCCCTTGAGCGAAAGGATCTCGCGCGCCTCGTCGGGCCCTGCGACCTCGAGACCGATGCCCTCGATGATCTTCCGCACGTTCGAGACCTGCTGTGCATTCGACTCGGCCAGCTTGCCTGGACCGATCCAAAGCGAGTCCTCCATGCCGACGCGGACGTTGCCGCCCATTGCCGCCGCCTGGGCTGCGATCCGCATCTGGCTGGCGCCGGCGCCCAGCACCGACCAGTGATAGTTGTCGCCCAACAGCCGATCGGCGGTGCGCTTCATCATGATGACGTCCTCGGGATGGGTGCCGATGCCGCCGAGGATGCCGAACACCGACTGCACGAACACCGGTGGCTTCACCACGCCGCGGTCGAGGAAATGCTTCAGCGTGTAGAGGTGGCCGATGTCGTAGCACTCGATCTCGAACCGGGTGTTGTTTCCGGCGCAGGTGGTCAGGATGAACTCGATGTCGGCGAGCGTGTTCTTGAACATGCCCTTGCGCGTGCCTTCGAGATACGGCTCCTCCCAATCGTGTTTGAACTTGCCCTTGTAGCGCGGGATCATCGGATAGAGCCCGAAGTTCATGGTGCCCATGTTGAGCGAGGCGACCTCGGGCTTGAAGGTGGCGGCCGGCTTGACGCGCTCCTCCACCGACATGGTCGGCGAGCCGCCGGTGGTGATGTTCACCACCACGTTGGAGCGCTGCTTGATCACCTTGAGAAACGGCGCGAACGCCTCCGGCGTCTGGTTGGGCCGGCCGTCCTGCGGATTGCGCGCGTGCAGGTGAACGACCGCGGCGCCGGCCTCGGCCGCGCCGATCGCGGCGTCGGCGATCTGCTCCGCGGTGATCGGCAGGTGCGGGGACATCGACGGCGTGTGGATCGAGCCGGTGACGGCGCAGGTGATGATGACTTTGTTCTTGGTCGGTGCCTTGGCCACGGTTCTCTCCCTCGACGAATGGTTGCGCCGATCCTAAAGCGCAACACGCGCCGCTGTCATCATCCGCGAAAGCGAATGATCCATTACGCACGGAGGTGGGTTGCGAAATGAGTGCTTCCCATTCCCTCCGAGGCCGGTGATTACTGGATGCCCGCGTTCGCGGGCATGACACCGAAGGCGGGCGGCGACGCCGCATGGCAAGCGCAACGTTCAGCACCAGCACCATCGGCATCCTCTGCGGCGCCGGCGCGGCGATCTTCTGGGCGGTCGGCTTTACCACCGCCCGGCACGGGATCGACGTCGGATTCTCGCCAGCCGACATCACCTTCCATCGCTGCGTCTGGGCCGGCGTCCTGCTGCTGCCGCTGTTCCTGCGCGGCAGCGTCGGCGACCTCAACGGCATCGGCTGGTGGCGCGGCATCGCGCTCGCGATCCTCAGCGGCCCCGGCATTTCCATCATCAGCTATTCCGGCTTCCTGCTGGTACCGCTCGCCCACGCCGGCGTGATCCAGCCGTCTTGCGCCGCGCTGTTTGGCATCCTGCTGGCAGCGTTCGTGCTGAAGGAGCCGCTCACCGCCTCCCGCATTCTCGGCGCGCTGACGATCGTCGGCGGGCTCGTCGTGATCGGCGGCGAAGCGCTGACGACGATCGGCACGCACGGCTTTCTTGGCGACCTGATGTTCGTCGTGACCGGAGCTTTCTTTGCGACGTTCGGCATGCTGCTGCGGCGGTGGCGCATCGACGCCATTCCCGCGACCGTCGTGGTCAGCGTGCTCTCGCTAGTGCTCATCCCGATCCAATGGGCGTTTATCGGGTTCGAGCGGATGGTCGCGCTCGGCGTGTGGGAGAACCTGCTTCAGGCGGTGACCCAGGGCATCCTGGCCGGGCCTGCCGCGATCTATCTGTTCACCCGCGCGGTGGTGCTGCTCGGCGCCAGCCGCGCGGCGGTTTTCCCGTCGCTGGTGCCCGGCTTCACGCTGCTGGCCGGCTATCTGGGGCTCGGCATTGTGCCGAGCATCCCGCAACTCCTGGGTTTTGCCATCGTTCTGATCGGCTTCCGCCTGACTCAACGGCCATAGCCCTCCCCCGTCCAACCGCCCGACGATCATGCCGGGCGATGACAGATGTGCGCGTGCCGCGAATCGTCTAGGAGCCGGATATGGATTGGCAGGATTTCGACGCCGCCCTCGCCGCTTTGAACAGCGGGCTCCGCATGACGCTGCGGACCCAGTTCACCTCGATCTGGCTGCCGATCCAGCTCGGCATCATCGTCGCGGTGGCGGCCGCCGCGGTGGGCATCGCGGCCATTGTCCGCAAGCGCGTCGATCTCGTGTCCGCGACCATGAACTGGCCGCCCTATCTGCGGCTGGTGGTGCGCGCGGTGATGAGCCATTTCGGCACCATCATGTTCATCCTGCTGCTGTCCATCGTGAGAGCCAGCATGCGGGCCTCGATGGACCGCCCGCGCACCTACCTGCTGATGGTCGCGATCGATCTCGCCACCGCCTGGGTGGTGATCAACATCGCCGCCGGGGTGATCCGCAACCAGTTCATCAACCGCGTGGTGGCGGTGTCGGCGTGGACCATCGCGGCGCTGAGCATCCTTCGCCTGCTCGACCCCGTCCTCGCCGGGCTCGACTCGGTCACGCTCAACATCGGTGGGCTGCGGATTACGCCGCTGGTGATCCTGAAGACGTCGGTGCTGATGGTGCTGACGGTCTGGGTTGCGGTCGCGGCCAGCAATTTTCTCGACAGGCGGCTGCGCGGCTTCTCCGATCTCACGCCGTCGATCCAGGTGCTGCTGAGCAAGCTGATCCGCAGCACGCTCTTGGCGTTTGCCATCATCATCGTGCTGAGCTCGGTCGGCATCGATCTGTCGGTGCTCGCGGTGTTCACCGGTGCGGTCGGCGTCGGCCTCGGCTTCGGATTGCAGAAGATCGTCTCCAACCTGGTGAGCGGCATCATTCTGCTGGCCGACAAGTCGATCAAGCCGGGCGACGTGATCTCGGTCGGCGAGCAGTTCGGCTGGGTGACGACGATGGGCGCGCGCTACACCGCGGTGGATACGCGGGACGGCCGCGAGTACCTGATCCCGAACGAGGACTTCGTCACGCAGCGCGTGGTGAACTGGTCGTACTCCAACAATTTGATCCGCCTCGAAGTGAAGTTTGGCGCGAACTATTCGAGCGACCCGCGCAAGGTCCAGGCCGCGGCGATCGCGGCGGCGGCGGGGGTGCCGCGCGTGCTCAAGCAGCCGCCGCCGATATGTCACCTGCTGGCATTCGGGTCCTCGTCGGTGGAGTACCGGCTGGCGTTCTGGATCGGCGATCCGGGCGCTGGCATCACCGCGGTGCGCAGCAACGTCATGCTCGCGTTGTGGGACACGCTGGAGCGCGAAGGCGTCGGCCTGCCGAAGCCGGGGCCGCAGCGGGTGATCTACGAGCGCGCGAAGGCCGATGGTGATGGCGAGGATTTGCCACCGGTGCGGTGACAATCGCCGCTTTTGCCCGCTGCCCCATTTCGCCGGTCGCTGTTCTCTGTTTTGATAGCGGAAGAATTGGACGTGGTCCCCGGGCTTCGGGCAGGCGATGAGACGGCGTGATTTCATCACGTTGCTTGGTGGAACGGTGGCGGCATGCCCGCTCGCCGCGCATGCGCAGCGGCCTCCTGTTCCGGTGATTGGCTTCCTCAGCCTGAGAACACCCGAATTCGACGGCCCATTGCTGGCCGAACTGCGCCGGGGGTTGAGGGAAGCAGGTTACGTCGAGGGCCAGAATTTCACGATCGAATTTCGTTTTGCTGGGGGCCAGTTCGATCGCCTCGCCCCCCAGGCTGGGGATTTCGTCCGGCGTCGTGTGAACCTGCTTGTGACGAGTGGCGGCACGGCTGCGGCGGCGGCAGCGAAGGCTGCGACCTCGACGATCCCGATTGTCTTTGCGATTGGCGACGATCCCGTGCAGTTCGGGCTGGTGGCCAGTCTGAACCGCCCGGGAGGCAATATCACCGGCGCAACCAATTTCTACGGTACGCTGGCAGCGAAACAACTTGGCTTGTTGCGAGAACTGGCGCCAAAGACGGATACGATCGGGTTCCTGGCAAACCGCAACGAGCCGGCATACGAGACGCAAATTCGCGATGCGCAGACAGCGGCAAAAGAGGTCGGCCAGAAGCTGACGGTCTTGATTGCCTCGACGGAAGCCGACATCGACGCAGCCTTCACAACGCTCGTGCAAGAACGCGCTGGTGCGGTCCTGTTCGGCGCCAACCCGTTTTATGTCACCCGGTCGACTCAGATTTTCGCGCTCGCCGCTCGCCATAGCCTGCCCGCCATCTACTGGCGGACGGAACTGGCCAAGGCTGGCGGCCTGATGAGCTACGGAGCACATCCCGGCGAGCAACTTCGGCACGCCGGTGTCTATGCTGGGCGCATCCTGAAGGGCGAGAAGCCGGCCGATCTGCCCGTCATTCAACCCACAAAATTCGAGTTTGTGATCAATCTTCAGACCGCTAGGGCCATGCAGTTGGAAGTTCCGCCCACCCTGCTGGCACGCGCCGACGTGGTGATCGAGTAAGGTTGGCCTCGCTGGCTAGTCCTGCGGTCCCATCGCCTCGATCAATTTCCGCAACTCCGCCACCTCCCCCGTCGTGCAGTCCGACAACGGCGGCCGCACCCGGCCGGCGCTGCGGCCAACGATCGTCGCACCGGCCTTCACGATGCTGACCGCATAGCCGGCGCCGCGGTTGCGGATGCGCACGTAGGGTATGAAAAAATCCTTCAGCAAGCAGTCGACCGTCGCTTCGTCGCCGGCGTTGATGGCGCGGTGGAACGCCAACGCGGTGCGCGGAAGAAAATTGAAAATCGCCGACGAGTAAGCCGGGATGCCAATGCCACGGAACGAGCGCGCATAGGTTTCCGCGGTCGGCATGCCGTTGATGAAGAGAAGCCGGTCGCCGAGCGCGTTGCGCACGCCGGTGAGCTGCTCGATGTCGCCGACGCCGTCCTTGAAGCCGATCAGGTTCGGGCAATCCGCCGCGAGCCGCGCCACCGTATCGGCGGTGAGACGGCAGTTGGCGCGGTTGTAGACGATCACGCCGAGCCGCGTGGACTTGCAGATCGCCGTGACGTGCGCGCGCAGGCCCTCTTGCGAGCCTTCGGTGAGATACGGCGGCAGCAAGAGCAAGCCATCAGCGCCGAGCCGCTCGGCCTCCCTGGCGTATTCGATCGCGGTGCGGGTGCCGTAACCGGCGGCCGCGATCGCCGGCAGCTTGCCGCCGCAGGTCTCGACGCCGGCCGCGATCACCGCGGAAAACTCCGCTGGCGTCAGCGAGAAGAACTCGCCCGCGCCGCCCGCCATGAACAGCGCCGCCGGCTGGTAGGACGCCAGCCACTCCAAGCGCGCGACATGGGACTTCTTGTAGAACGCGCCGTCCGTGCCGAAATCGGTGAGCGGAAACGCCAGCATTCCGCGCGGAACCTCGGCCTTCAGTTGATCGGGCGTCATCGCCATCAAACGATCCTTGAAACGATCTTTGGGCAGGCGCCCATGAGCGGAGAATTCGACCTCGCCGTGTTGTCGCTTATACTGAGCAACAGAACAAGATCATGCGCATGGGGGAAACAATGGCTCGCAAACTCATCACCGCATCGCTCGCGCTCGCGGCATTGGCCGCAAGTGCGCCCGCCATCGCGCAGTCCTACCCCTCGAAGCCGATCCGCCTGCTGGTCGGATTCCCGGCGGGGGGACCGAGCGACGTGCCGGCGCGGCTGATCGCGGCGAAGATGCAGGCCTCGCTCGGCCAGCCGGTGACGGTCGAGAACAAGACCGGCGCGGCGGGCATGATCGCGCTGCGGGACATGCTGGCGCAGCCGCGCGACGGCCACACGCTGCTGCTGTGCTCCTACATCGATGCGATCAATCCGCTGATCTACAAGAAGGTCGACTACAAGCTGGACGAGGTCGTGCCGATTTCGCTGGTGCAGAAGGCGTATTACGCCATCGCGGTGCCGAACGCGCTGCCGGTCAATTCGCTGCAGGAGTTCATCGCGCACGCCAAGGCCAATCCCGGCAAGCTCAACTACGGCCGCGTCGGCACCGGCTCGGTGACCGAAGTCGTGCCGCGGCAATTCGAGAAGATCTCCGGCATCTCGATGACCGGCGTGACATTCCGCGGCACGGGACCGGCGTTGCAGGAGGTGGTCGCCAATCGCCTGGAATTCATGGTCGGCCCGATCTCGCTCACCATGCCGCTGCTTGAAGGCAAGCAACTGAAGGTTCTTGCGATGACGAGCCCCGAACGGCTCGCCACCGCGCCGAGCGTGCCGACGATGAAGGAACAGGGCGTGCCGATCGTCAGCGAAGGCTGGTGGGGGGTGTGCGCGGCGTCCGATACGCCGGCGCCGGTCCTCGAAGCGATCAACAAACAGGTGGTTGCGGCGGTGAACTCGCCGGACTTCAAGACGCCGATCGAAAAGACCGGCGTGATCGCGGGCTCGACGTCGCTCGCCGATGCGGCGACGATCTGGAAGGAAACCGCGAACGAGGCGGAGAAGCTTTACAAGAAGATCGGCTTCGAGAGGGTGGATTAGGAAGTGGCGTCTGCCGCCTTCACCTCTCCCCGCTTGCGGGGAGAGGGAGCCTGCTGCCGATGCCGCTCCGCTACCACTCACCGCGCCGTAATCGAGAAGCACTCGCTGACCTTGCCGCTGCGCTTGATGGTCACGACACCGTTGCCGCGCACCCAGAACGTCACGCCGCCGGCGGCGTAACGGTCGCCGGTGTAGGCGATCTTCTTCGGCAGTTGCAGCGCGCGGCCGTCGAGCTGCAGATAGGCCTTCTTTTCGGTGTCGAGCAGCGCGACCTGGAACTGCGCGCCGTCGTTGCATTCGTAGGCGGTGAAGCGCTGCGCCAATGCAGACGAACTCAGTCCGACGACTCCGACCGCAACCAATGCTATAGATCGGCGCCGCATTGCCCGTCTCCGCTCACACTTGAGCATGTCTATCCGAAAACCGGCTTCCACTTTTCGGGATCATGCTCATGCCGCCTTGCGGTTCGCCAGAAACTCGCCCATCCGGCCGAGCGCCTTCACGATGTTCTCGGTCGAGTTGGCGTAGGACAGCCGGAGGTAGCCTTCGCCTAGGATGCCGAAGTCCGGCCCGCCGATGGTCACGACGCCGGTGTCGTTCAGCAGCGCGGTGGCCAACTCCTTGGCCTTCCAGCCGGTGCGCTTCACGTTCGGGAACGCATAGAACGCGCCCTTCGGCACCACGCAGGACACGCCGGGCAATTTGTTCAGCCCATCGACCACGACTTTGCGCCGCTTGTCGAACTCGGCGATCATCCTGTGCACCTCGTCCTGCGGGCCGGTGAGCGCGGCCAAACCGGCGTATTGCGCCGATGCGTTGATGCAGGAGTACAAATTGACCGCGAGCTTGCGCGCATGGTCGTAAAGCTTGCCGGGCCACACCGCATATCCGAGCCGCCATCCGGTCATGGCGTAGGTCTTGGACCAGCCGTTGAGCAGGATCAGCCGGTCGCGGATCGACGGATACGACAGCAGGCAGACGTGCTTCTCGCCGTCGTAGGTCATGTGGTCGTAGATCTCGTCCGACATCACGCAGACGTCGGGAAATTTCTCCAAGCCCGCGACCAGCTTGTCGACCTCGCTCTTGGGCGTGACGCCGCCGGTCGGATTGGCCGGCGAGTTGATGATGAGCAGCCGCGTCTGCGGCGTGATCAGCTTCAGCGTCTCCTCGGCGGAGAACGCGAAGCCGTTCTCCTCGCGGATCGGCACCGGGATCGGCCGGGCGCCGGTGTATTCGATCATCGAGCGGTAGATCGGGAATCCGGGATCGGGATAGAGAATGTCGACACCGGGCTCGCCGAACATCAGGATCGACATGAACATGGTCGGCTTGCCGCCCGGCATGATCATCACGCTGTCGGGCGACACCTCGACGTTGAAACGCTTGTGCAGGTCGGCGGCGACCGCCTCGCGCAGCGGCGGGATGCCGTTCGCGGCGGTGTAGCCGTGATGGCCGTCGCGCAGCGCCTTGATCGCCGCCTCGACGATATGCTCCGGGGTGCGGAAATCCGGTTGCCCGATGCCGAGGCTGATGATGTCGCGGCCCTGCGCCACCAGCGCATTGGCGCGCGCCAGTACGGCGAAGGCGTTCTCCTCGCCGATGCGGTCGAAGTTCGCGACGGTTTTCAGCATGGC
>Ga0190270_10001081_pt1 | contig 12478 bp, 10 predicted proteins | sample Popmic320T_FD_133748 | JGI IMG/M metagenome (GOLD analysis project Ga0190270, IMG submission 133748) | Populus adjacent soil microbial communities from riparian zone of Weber River, Utah, USA - 320 T | ecosystem: Environmental > Terrestrial > Soil > Riparian zone | place: USA: Utah | collected... | reverse complement strand
CTCGACGCGGTCGGTCAGGCCGACGAGGCCAGAGCCGCGGGCGGGATCGGCTCCTCCGACTCCGTCATCGCGGATCGTCAGCAGCAGACGCCCTTCGCTTGGAGCCAGCGAGATGTCGATGTGCGACGCCTCGGCATGCTTCGTGGCGTTCGCCAACGCCTCGGACGCGACGAAGTAGGCCGCGACCTCGATGGGCTCGGGCACGTGGACATCCGTCGAGACGTCGAGCTCGACCGGGATCGCCGATCGGCGAGCGAGCGTTCGCAAGGCGGGAACGAGGCCGCCCCTCGAAAGGATCGCGGGGTGGATTCCGCGCGACAGCTCCTGCAGGTCCTCCACCGCCCCGGTCAAGCCAGCCGCAATTTGGGACAAGTCGGCTTGGAGGTCGGGCCGGTCGGCAGGGATCGTCGCCTCCGCCGCGCGCAAAGCCAGCCCGAGCGAGACGAGTCGCTGCTGCGTGCCGTCGTGGAGGTCGCGCTCGATCCGGCGGCGAGTCTCGTCCGAAGCCGTGACGATGCGCCTGCGCGAGGCAGCAAGTTCAGACCGACTCTCTGCATTCGCGACCGCAGTCGCGATTAGCTCGGTGAACCTCTGCAGTCGCTCCTCTGTGTCCCCGGGGAGCTCTTCTCTGCTCGAGACGATCACGGCACCCCAAAGACGACCCTCCACCACGACCGGATTCGCGACAGTGGAGACGACGCCCAGGCGAGCCAGCGTTTCAGCCAATGCCGCTGACCTCCCCCGAAGGCTCTCAGTGGCGCGAACGGAACGTCCGGAGGCAAATACGTGGGTCGCGGCCAGCGGATCGTCGAGCTTCCAGTCGCAGCCCACCTCGATCCCTTGCATCCCGTTCCCAAGTGCGGCGGCGACGAACGCTGGCGGGTCGTCCCGGAACCTGCCAACGATTGTCAGTTCGGTACCGAAAAGGCGACCGACCTCCTCGATGACGGCTCCGAAGATCTCCTCGGGCCGCAACCCCTGGGCCACGAGCGTCGCGATGCGCCGCAAGGTCGCCTGTTCGGCGGCAACACGCTCCAGCGCGTTTCTAGCCTGCGCGTTCGCGAGTGCGGTCGAGATCAAATCAGTGAACGCGGCTAGACGCTCCTCGTCGCCGGCGGGAAATGGCTCCGGCCGCCGCGTGGCGACGAGCATGGTGCCCCAAAGGCGATCTTCGACAACGATCGGGGCCGCGATCGACGACCGCCAGCCATAGCGGCGCGCAATTTCGGCCGCCTCCCCCGATGCATCGTCGTACTCGTTGACACGTGCCGGCTTGCCCGTCTCCGCCACCAACGTCAAGACGTTATGCCCGCCGATCGCCGACCGAGTCCCAACCGGTACTCCTTCGGCAGACGAGCTCCAGCTTCCGATCGCCGTCGCATATCCGTCGCTGTCGTAGCGGCCGACAACCGTCACGTCGGTGTCGAGCAGCTTGCCAACCTCGGCCGCTACGGCCTCGAAGACTTCCGTGGACGCAGCATCACGGGCGACGAGCGTCGCAACCCGTCGGAGCGCCGCCTGCTCCTCGGCAAGCCGCTCGACCTCGGCTCGTGCCTCAGTGTTGGCGATCGCGGTCGCCACCAGCTCGGTGAACGAAGCGAGGCGTGGCTCCGTGTCCGGTGGCAAAGTCTCCTTGGCGTTCATCGTGATCGCGCCCCAGACTCGCCCCTCAACGATGATCGGACTCCCTACCTGCGACAGAAGACCCTGTTGAATGAGAGCCTCGCCGTCCTCTCCGCCGAGCGACACCAAATCGCTTTCCTCCACGCGGGCAGACCGTCCTGTGCGAAAGACCTTGGTGGAGACGTAAAGCTCTTTCGGTGCCCATCGTGATCCGATCTCGAGCCCCTCGAATGTCTTCGCTGCGCCGACAAGAACGAATTCCGGTCCCGGATCGAAGCGAACGACCGTGGCGAGATCCGAGGTCTCGTCCAGGGTGAATACATTTTCGACCTCTTGGCTGACGGCTGCGAAGATCGCGGAGGGCGTTTCGCCGCGTGCCACGAGCGTCGCGACCCGACGCAGAGCCGCCTGCTCCTCCGCGAGCCGGGCCACCTCGTCCCGTGCCTCAGTATTCGCGATCGCCGTGGCGAGCAACTGCGCGAACTTCGCCATCCGTTCTTCGGTGTCGCCCGGCGGGGCTTCCTCGCCTTTCCAGCTCGCTGTGATCAATCCCCACGCGTTCCCGTCGATGACGATCGGTGCGGAAACGCTGGAGCGTAAGCCCGTTGCTCGGGCGTGCTCGCCAAGGGGTCCAGCGGCTCCCTCATAGCTCTCGATCCGCCCGGGGCGGCCTGTGCGCCGCACGATTGAGGTGACGTTCTCTCCCTCGTGGCTGACGCGCGAGCCTATTGCCCTCACCGCCAAATCCATTCCGCGATGCGCAAGCAAGACGATCTCGTCGCCGGTCTCGTAACGGTTGAGCGCGACTTGATCCGCACCGAGGAGCGTTTGCATCTCTGCAGCGACGGCATCGAGGACCACGCTCGACGCAGCGCCTTGCGCGACGAGGGTCGCCACGCCATGGAGAGCGGCTTGTTCGTCGGCAAGCGACTCGAGGCCTTCGCGTGATTCGGCGTTTGCAATAGCGGTCGCGATCAGCTCGGAGAAATCGGCCAAACGCTCCTCTGTCCCCTCCGGAAGACGCTGAGGGCTCGTGACGACGATTGCTCCCCAGAGACGCCCAGCAACAGCTATGGGGATGGCGACGCTGGAACGAAGCCCGACCCCCCGAACCAGGTCCGCAACTTCTCCTTCGAGCCCGGAGTAGTCATCGATACGGGCGGGTGCTGACGTGTCACGTACAAGGCGCAATGTGCTCGTGCCTTCGAGCGACCAGCGCCGACCGATTGGGAAGAGCGGGCCTTCAGAAGAGAAGCTCGCACATGTGGTCGCCACGTCGTCGGGCTCGTACCTGGCGATGCCGACCACAGGCACATCGATCAGGCCCGCCACTTCCTTGGCGACGACTGCAAAGAGCTCTCTTGGTTCCCTGCCCTCGGCCACGAGAGTGGCTACGCGGCGTAGGGCGCTCAGCTCGTCATTGGCCATCTCGCGTTCGGTGACGTCCCGGCCTACCCCATAGACAAGCCCCTCCTCCGGCCGCGCCTTCGTGTGCCACTCGACCCAGCGCACCGTGTGGTCTGCGCAAACCAGGCGGCATACAAAGCCGACGAGGTCCGCCCCGGCCGCAAGGTCGACGAAGGCGGCTTCGACTGACTCGACGTCGTCGGGATGAACTAGTTCGAGGTACGGCGTGGCCAGCAGTTCCTGCTCGCTATATCCGAGCATCTTCGCGAGCGCAGGGTTGACGACCTTCATATACCCGTCGAGCCCGGCAACCACGAAAGCGTCGAGCATGAGAGTGAAGAGCGACTCGGCGTGGTCCACGACAGGCTCACCCGTCCGCGACATCCCTCTAGTCTGTTCCTTTCGCGGCCATTGCGAAAGAGGTCAGCAATTCACGCCGCGATCGAAGGTTGAGCCTCGAAACAACGTGGACCGATCCGCCGCCCATGTCCCAGGTCCCGATGGCGAGCGTGAGACGTCGGATCCGCCTAGCTCAGAGACGGCCTGAGCCTGCTCATCAATACAGGATGTCGAGCGCCAGTTCCGGCGAGCATCCGCGTGCCACGAGCGCGGCGAAATCGTGCCAGTCGACGCGTCCTGCAAACCCCTGCGCGATGAGGCGAGAGAGGCCGAGTCGCTGTAGCTGCTCTGCCCGCCACTCGTGGACGAGGATCTCCTCGTCTACCTGGGGGAAATGGTCGTCGGCGGTGTTCTCCTCGACGGCGTGCCCTAGTGTTTGCTCCTCGTCCACCTTTTGCTCCTCTATGAGAAGGACTGCATAAGAGGGCATGAACATTCGCAATCTCATCGAGCCGCGTCATCGGCGCCAGCGGCAATCTCGAGCCCCGGCCAGCGGAACAGTGTGCTTTCCCGCTAGCCCGAACTTCGTGCCGGAAGATGCCGACCGGCTCCCGATCGACCGCGAAAGATTCCTGCTAGTGGGAATGCGGAATGACCTCGCTGCTGAGATGATTGATGGATGCGGCTTCTGATCGTCGACGACAGCCCCGAGTTCCTCGAGGTCGCTCAGGCGGTGCTCGAGAACGACGGGATGACGGTGGTTGGTGTTGCGTCTTCGAGCCACGAAGCCCTCGATCGCATCCGACATCTCCGCCCGGACGTCGCGCTCGTCGACATCGATTTGGGGGATGAGAGCGGTTTCGACGTCGCTCGCCGCCTCGCAGCGGGGGGCGATCCTGTGCCGAGCCTCATCATCATCTCCTCTCACGACGGAGACGACTTCGAGGAGCTCCTCGAGACGAGCCCCGCCCTTGGGTTCGTGTCGAAATCAGGCCTGTCGGGAGACGCGATCCGCGCGGTGCTCGAGACGAAGGGCTCGGCTACCTAGTTCGAGTCGAGGAACCTGATCGCGGCGAGGACGCGGCGGTGATCGTCCCCCGTCTCCGGTAGGCGGAGCTTCGTGAGGATGCTGTGGACGTGCTTCTCCACGGTGCCTTCGGTCACCCAGAGACGTTTCGCGATGCCGGCATTCGAACGCCCTTCGGCCATGAGCGCGAGGACCTCGCGCTCGCGCGGGGTCAGCACGTCGAGCGGATCCTCGGCACGCTGGGCGTTCACAAGTTCCTGGACGAGCGCGGGATCGATCACCGATCCGCCCGCTGCGATTCGACCGATGGTCTCCAGGAACTCGTCGACGTCGGTCACCCGGCTCTTGAGCAGGTAGCCGATCCGCTGACCGCTGGCGAGAAGCTCCATCGCCTGCTCTACCTCTACGTGCGCGGACAGGACGAGGATGCCGATCTCCGGAAACTCCTCCCGGATCGCCTGAGCAGCCTCGAGCCCCTCGGTCGTGTGGGTCGGCGGCATGCGAATGTCGACGAGGACGAGCTCCGGCTTCTCACCGCGAACGAGCTCGACGAGCTCTTGGCCGTTGTCGGTTTGCCCGGCCACTTCGAACCCCGACCGTTCGAGCAGGCTCGCCAGCCCTTCGCGGAGGAGGACATCGTCTTCGGCAACAACCACTCGTGCTCGGGCCATCGGCCTCCCGTTGCGAACAGCGCGATTATCGAGCAGTTCCGGGCCGACTACAACGCGCCGACCCTTGCTGCTAGCCGGTAAGCGCGGACTCATGCCGGCCGGGGCTCACGTTGGGCACTGGCCGTGAAGACGCGGCGCCGCCCGCGCGGGATGCACCCTGCCATGAACAGGTCTCGCGAGTGGGGTTCTGGGCGGGTCGCCGGCGGAGGCGGGGTGATCCGCGTCCTCCTCGTCGACGATCAGGCACTCCTGCGCGCGGGGCTCCGGATGCTGATCGAGCACGAAGACGACTTCGAGCTCGTAGGCGAGGCGGTGGACGGGAAGGAGGCGGTTGCCGCTGCACGCGCCCTCCATCCGGATGTCGTTCTGCTGGACGTCAATGTGCCGGGGCTCGATGGTGTCGAAGCGACACGGCAGATCGCGGCAGACGAGCAGCTCTCGGACGTGGGGATCCTGATCCTGACGAGCTACGAGACCGAGGAGCACATCTTCGAGGCTCTGCAAGCGGGAGCCAGTGGAGTCCTGCTCAAGGACACGGATCCCGCCGAGCTTCTCCGCGCGATCCGGGTGCTTGCCGACGGCGACGCGCTGCTCGCGCCGAGCGTGACGCGCGCGTTGATCTCGAGGCTCGCATCGCACCCGTGCAAAGGTCGGATCAGCTCGGAGCAATTGCGATGGCTCACCGAGAGGGAACGCGATGTGACCGCGCTCGTCGCGGCCGGTCTCTCCAATGACGAGATTGCAGAGCGGCTCGTGATCAGCCCGTCCACTGCGAAGACGCACGTCAGCCGCGCCATGCGGAAGGTGCGTGCTCACGATCGCGCCGCTCTGGTAGTGCTCGCATACGAATCCGGACTTGTCGTGCCCGGTCGTTTCGCGGCCGAGGGCCCTCGGCTTCGCGTGGTCGGATGACGCCGGTTGAATCACTCCGGCGCGACGGCGCCTCCGTCGTCGCATTTCCCAAGCGGTGCTCGAGGGCGGGAGCGATGCGGCGGCGAGCGTATCGTCGGTTCAGAGAGGCGCTGCACGGCTTTTCGGAGAGCCCGAGCACCGAGAGCGCGGTCCGTTATCTCGCAGCGAGCCGAGAGCTCCGGCCGTCCCCGCGCCGGCGCGATCTGCCTCCCGCTGCCTAGACCTTCCAGCGCCCGCGATAAGCGATGCCGATCGCACGATCACGCGCTCGTCTCCACGTGGTGCCAGCGCCTTTCTAGGTTGGACGTAGGAGCCGAATTGCTCCGGTCGGAGCAAGTCCCGGCACCAGACCGTCAGTCGAAACAGGAGGATGAGGATGACCGAGGTAGTCGGTAAGGCTCGATTTCTTCTCTGGGGCATTGTGGTATTCGGCCTCTTCGCTGCCGCGATGGCATTGACCCAGGCCGCCGGCGGGATTGACAGCGCCCGTGCCCAAACACCGCCGATCGTGGACGACGAGGTAATCCTTCCGACTCGTGTAAGCGCCGCCATGGGAAGGTCCCTCTCCGCGCTCGACAGGACCGAGGCCAGGGTGGACGACCAGCAATACGGCTCGGCGGCTGCGTCCCTCTTAGCAATCGGCGCCGACCTCACCCGCGCTCACCGCGCGGCCCACGCGCAACTAAAGGCCAAGCCCGTGGATCCGGAAGCCGAAACGACTCCGGGCCCCGATTCGGTCACCGCAGTCCTCAAGCTCGAGCAGGTGGCGATCACGAGGCTCGCGGGTCTCTATGACACGGTCGCGGATCCCGTTGTCCTGAATCGGATCGGAAGCGCCATGGACGTTGCTCTCACAAAGCGCCTTCGCATGCTGAACGCGGTCATCGCGCTCAACCCCGAGGGCGCCGGCCTGGCTTACGCAGACGGCATGGCCGACTCAGTCGACGGCTACACGGACGAGGTCGCAAACCTGACCGAGGCGTTGAAGGTCGATCGCTTGACGACCTCTGCCCGCTCGGCTCTCGCAAACGCACTTTCACGGTCCCAGGCCGCCGCGGCAAAGGTGACTGCCGCGTTTGGCGGGGGCGAATGAGACAGGAGGAGAAACGCCCCGATGCGTCGCCACGCCCAACCTTCCACGCGGTCACGCCTGACGAAACGAAGCGCTGTTCTTGCCGTCGCGGTCTGTGCCGCTGTCGTCGCGCTCGTCCCCGCAGGGTCGACCTATGCGGCCGAGACGACGGGAGCCGATGTCGTCCTCGTCGACCTGAGCGTCGAACGAGCCGCGGTCGGAACTCCCTACACGTACGCGTACGAGATCGACAACTGGGGCCCCGATTCGGCTACCGAGGTCGTGTTCAAGGCGGTGCTCCAGGGTTCGTCGTTCGGATCCGCCTCGTCCACTCAGGGCGCATGCAGCTTCGCCAACGCCACGAGCACCGTCAGCTGCAACATCGGAGGGCTCGCATCGGGAGTCTCCGCGACCGTCGAGGTGGTCGCGACGCCGTCCGATCAGACGAGCAGTGCGGCCACGGTGACCAGCGCAGCGGGGGAGGATCCCGACACCTCGAACAACTCGGCGAATACCTCGCCGGAGGTGCTGCCCGCCGACTCGGCCGATCTCTGGGTGTACCCGAACAGCGGTCTCGGCGACACCGGTGTCGGCAGCGCCGGCTACGCGATTCCCGGTGAGCCATACGACTACTCGATCGACGTCGTCAACTACGGGCCCGCGCCCGCCAAGGACGTGCTGCTCTCGGTTCTCCTGCCCTTCGGGGTCGAGTTCCAGGACGCCGAGGTCCAGTGCACAGTCTTCACGGACGATGACTCGCCCACGCTTGTCACGTGCCCGCTCGGAAGGATCGAGCAGGCCCGCACGGTCGAGCTCACTGCGATCGCTCCGCTCGGCGCCGCCGGGCAGACGCTTCGCACGGAGGTAATCGTGGACGGCAGCGGGCCCGACCCCGGCCCTCAGCCGAATGACGTCTCGAACTATCTGGTGATCGGACCCGGCCTCTCGGCGGAGGACGATTCGGCGAGCGAAGGCAACGCCACGATCGACATCCCGGTCGAACTCTTCGGGTCCGTCGGCCACTCGGTGAGCGTGGACTACGCGACCAGCGACGGCACCGCGCTCGCAGGCAAGGACTACGAAGCGACCACCGGAACGCTGACGTTCGCTCCTGGCCAGAAGATGAAGTCGGTGTCCGTGCCCCTCCTCGCCGATCGCAAGCCTGAGGCAAACGAGACGTTGACGCTGACGCTCTCGAACGTCAACGGGGGTGCCTTCACTCCGCCGGTCACCCTCGTGAAGCCCGATGCCACCGCCACGATTCTCGACAACGACCCGAAGGTGAACCTTGGGAACGCTCGGGTTCGCGAGGGGAGCAAGGGCCCGACCAACGCCACCTTCACGATCAAGCTCTCGCACGCGAGCCCCGAGGCCGTGACAGTTCGCTTCGCTACGGACAACGGCAGCGCACGAGCTCGATCCGACTACAAGCCGGTCACGAAGACGATCACCTTCCTTCCTGGACAACGGAAGCAGACGGTCTCGGTCGCGATCAAGGGCGATCGGAGGAACGAGCCGAACGAGCGCTTCCGGGCGATGCTCTCCAACGTCCAAGGCGGCCTTCTGGGCGACGCCAAGGGCATCGGCACGATCTTCGACAACGACTGACTCCGGGCTGGCTCCAACGGGCTCGTGGCGGCCATTCCCCAGGCCGCCCCGAGCCCTTTCGGCCGTTCTCGATCGACCGATATCTGGTTTGAAGGCCTGAGATCGCGCTTCCGTATCGGAGGGTGCCTACCTTTCCGCTTCCCTTTCAGGGAGATGTCGTACGAACCGAACACCGCAGTCCTACCGGGTGGAAATCGCCGCCGTGGATCCGAGGTTCTTGCGGAAGCAGAGCGCTTTGTCTCGTGGTGGGCCGACGGGAAGTTGCCGGGCTGGGTCGACCGCGACGATCTGGTGCAGGAGGTTCTGATTGCGTGGAACGCGACGGAAGGCAAGCCGAAGCCGTATCGCAACCGCGCAGCGATCAACCGGATGATCGACCACCTCCGGGCCGTCAACCACACCGGCCAGCACCGCGCAGGACACTCTCAGCCGGCGGCTCCTGAGGACATCGAGCGCAATGCTGAGGAAATCGAGGCGTATCCCGAGAACATGCTGAGCAAGGACCAACTCGCGAGGCTTCGCTCGCTGCCGGACCGCTACGGCGCCATCCTCTACTACCGCTTCGTCGAGGAGGAGACACAAGCCCAGGTCGGCGAGCGATTCGGTATCGGGGAGTCGCGGATAGCGCAGATCGAGCGCAAGGCCCTCGAGCTACTCCGCGACGAGCCCTCGAGCTCCCGGCCGCGCAGCATCTCGGCGCGCGAGCGAGAGATTCTCTCCGGTGCCGCCGAAGGAGAGTCAGCGCATCAGACTGCGGCGCGCCTGGATAGATCCGTCGAGACGGTCAAGACTCACCGCAGGCACATCATCGAAAAGCTCCACGCGCGCAACATCACGCATGCCGTACACCTGGCGCACCGCCTGAACCTCCTGGCTTGACTCCTTCCCGGAGTCTGTTCGCCGCGAGCTGAAGCCAGGCGGTATGCCGGTCCCCCCGCCAACCGGTACGCCTGGCGGCGCAGCGGCCTCGCTGTTTGCCCGTCCGCGACGTAGCTCGAAGTGTCGCCCGGCGGGCGACGACAAAAACCCTGCACGAAGCGAGCATTCAGGTACTGGAGGCGCCGAAGGGGCGCGCTCGGCAGGCAAGGGGAGGAAGATCGTGGAACTTCGTCGTTTTCGCTATTTCGTCGCCGTCGCGGAGGAACTGCATTTCCGCCGGGCGGCCGAGCGGCTGCATCTCGCACAGCCCGCCTTGAGCCAGCAGGTCAAGAAGCTGGAGACCGAGCTTGGGGTCGAGCTGTTCAATCGCACCCGGCGGGGAGTCGCCCTGACCCGGGCCGGCGTCGTCTTCCTCGAGGAGGCTCGCCGTGTGCTTCGCCAGGCGGACGAGGCGGCGCGGGCTGCCCAGGAGGCGGCCTCCGGCTCGGTCGGCAGGCTCCGGGTGGGGCTGCTCGCCGATGCCGTTCCCCCAAGCGTCCCGCAAGCGATCATCCGCTTCTCGACTCGCTTCCCCGGAGTCGAGGTGAGCCCGGAGACGTTGTCGTCGCGCCGCGCGATCGAGGACGTCCGGGCCGGACGGCTCGACGTCGCCATCGTCGCTCTGCCAGCACCCGTCACCGATCTCAAGACGACGCTCCTCGGGAACGAAGGCACCGTCACAGCCGTGGCCGATCGCCATCCGCTGAGCGGGCGCGCCTCGGTTCCGCTCGACCGACTCGCCGATCAGCGTCTGATCATGCTGCCGCGGGCGACGAATCCCGCGTTCCACGACGGCGTGATCGCCGCGTGTCGCGACGCCGGTTTCACGCCGTCGATTCTCGAGACGACCGAGCCCCAGATCGAGCACGCTCTTCTCAGCGTGGCCGGGGGTGCCGGGATCGCGCTCGTCCCCGCTTCGGCGGCTGATCGGTTCACGATGCCCGGCGTGCGGTTCCTGCCGCTCGAGCCCGAAGGGCCTGTCTGCGAGATGGCGCTCGTAACGCGTCCCGAAGCGGACGATGACGCCCTGGTGTCCGCCTTTGCCATGCTCGCTTGCGAGCACCTGAGGCCCGGTCTGGCGATCGCTGGGCCGACGCGCCTCGCCGCCTGAGCCGGACTCCTAGGCGACCCCGATCAGAGAAGCGAAGACAATTCGGTTGTCGGGATGCTGTCCGGTTGATGCGTCCAGCGTCCCGCTGCAGGTGATGAGCCGGAGTGTCGGCCTCGGGGTCTGCGCATAGACCCGTTTCGTGGGGAAGGCGGACTTCGGAACGACGATCGCCGAACGGGCGCGGTAGCGGACAACCTCCCCGTCCCGAAGGCGGATCCGGATGATGTCGCCCGGATGCAGGTCGCGCAGCCGATTGAAGACTCCCGGCCCGCTGAGCGAAGCGACATGGCCCACGACTACCGCGGCGCCGCGCTCGCCGGGCTCGGGCCCCTCGGTGAACCATCCCGTGTCGGCGAGATTCGTCGGTACCTCGAGCGTCCGATCGGGGTTGAGACCGAGCGGCACGATCTGCGCGGAGACATCGATCGCCGGAATGGCGATGTGGACGGGGCGTGGCATTTGCCTGCGTGAGCCTTTCGCCGCTTGCGTCCCGGAGCTCGTGCTTTGCTCAGCGGAGGGTGTGCGGGCCGGAACCCGCGCTGAGTCCTGGCGTCCGCCCCCGCCTAACGTGAGGACGGCGGCCCATGCCCCCGCCAGGACCAAGACCACGATCGTCCCGCATACAAACCAGCGCCGACGCCCACGCGCCCTTCGGGCCCTCAACGCGGACGTTTACGACGATCAGAGCACACGGGCTCAGATCGTACCGATCAGCTCTGGGTTGCCCGGTTAGGTCGCTCGGTGGACGCCGTCGAACCGGGCGAAGACGACGTAGTTGTCCACGTAGTGCCCGGTCGACGTGTCGAACTGCCCGTCGCACGTGATCAGCCGCAACGTCGGCTTGTCCGTGCGCCCGTAGACGAGCTTGGTCGGGAAGTCGTTCTTCGCCGCGGCGAGGTGAGAGCTGACCAGGTAGCGCACCGTCCAGCCGTTCTTCAGGGCGACCTTGATCGCATCGCCCTCCTTCACCGCCCGTAGGCGGAAGAAGACTCCTGGGCCGTCGATCGAGTCGACGTGGCCTACGATGACCGCCGGGCCCGGCTCACCGGGCTCAGGGCCACGTGTGAACCAGCCGGCGACGCTGAAGCTCGTCGGCACCTGCAGTGTGCGATCGGGGTTCAGGCCAACGGGGATTATTGGGGCCGAGATTCCGATCGCCGGAATGAGAATGCGAACCGGATCGGGCATCTGGACGGGAACCGGCTTCCGTCGTGGCGCATGTTTCGCGCGAAGCTCTTTCTGCGACGGGCGTTTGTATGTGGCATGAAGCGCGCCCGGGTCGACGGCGGGCTGCGCGGGAGCCGACACCGCGCGCTCGCGCTGAAGGCTGGTTTGTAGACGGAGCCGGCCCTCCGCGGCGCGACTGGTGAGGACGAGCATTCCCGCTGCCAAGACGAGCCCGACGCCGACAAGCGCCAAAGCCGCCGTGATCCCGTGGCGGCTTCGGCGCGTCATCAGACGAGGCAAACGGGCCATGCGCTCCTACTGGCTGTTCTGGCGCCGAGCGGTGGCGAGGCCACCCGCGACGCTCAGAAGGAGCACTCCGCCGCCGGCGAGGCCCATCGGCAGCAGGATCTTGCCGCCATCGGCCGACGCCATCCCGCCGAAGCCGGTCTGGACACCGCCGACGGCGGAGCCGCTGTCGCTGGTGGCTGCGGGAGCGCCGCCACCACCGCCGCCACAGTCCTCTTCGTCGTCGTCACAGCCACCCGCGAAGGCCGCGGGCGCGAACGCGAGAACGACGATCAGGATCGTGCCGGCGAGAATGAGAAAGCTCTTGAAACCCTTCT
>Ga0190270_10001080_pt1 | contig 12497 bp, 11 predicted proteins | sample Popmic320T_FD_133748 | JGI IMG/M metagenome (GOLD analysis project Ga0190270, IMG submission 133748) | Populus adjacent soil microbial communities from riparian zone of Weber River, Utah, USA - 320 T | ecosystem: Environmental > Terrestrial > Soil > Riparian zone | place: USA: Utah | collected... | reverse complement strand
AGCCGGCGGGCGCGACAACTGGATTTGGTATCACATCCCGGTCGGCTACCTGTTCGCGATCGGCAATCCGCGCTCCGACTGGATGTTCAAGACGGAAAGCGTGCCGGGATTGAACGGCCGCAGCCTGAACTATCCGCGCGGCAAGGTGATCGGTGGCTCGTCCTCAATCAATGCTATGATCTACATGCGCGGCCAGTCGCACGACTACGACCACTGGCGTCAGCTCGGCCTCAACGGCTGGGGCTGGGACGACGTTCTGCCGTTCTTCAAACAGCACGAGAATCATTTTCTTGGGGCAAGCGATCATCACGCGGCCGGCGGCGAATGGCGGATCGAGCATCCGAGGGTGCGCTGGGATCTGCTCGACGCGTTCCGCACCGCCGCCGAGCAGGCCGGCATCAAGCGGATCGACGATTTCAACACCGGCGACAACGAAGGCTCCTGCGCCTACCACGTCAACCAGAAGCGCGGCCGGCGCTGGTCGGCGGCGCGCGGCTTTCTCAAGCCGGTGCTCAACCGGCAGAACCTGCGGCTGGAAACGGAGTGCCTGGTCGAAGCCGTGAGCTTCGACGGCAAGCGCGCCAACGGCGTGCGCTTCCGGCAGAACGGCGAAGCGAAGCTCGCCCGTTGCCGCGGCGAGGTGATCATTGCGGCCGGCTCGATCGGCTCGACGCAGATTCTGCAACTCTCCGGTATCGGCCCCGCCGCGCATCTGAAGGAGCACGGCATCCCCATCGTGCTCGACAAACCGGGCGTCGGCGAGAACCTGCAGGACCATCTGCAGCTCCGCATGATCTACAAGGTGACCGGCGCCGTCACGTTGAACGAGACCTACGCGTCGCTGCCCGGCCGCGCCAAGATTTTCCTCGACTACGCGCTGTTCCGGAAAGGCCCGCTCACCATGGCGCCGTCGCAGCTCGGCATCTTCACCCGCTCCGACAAGACGCGCGAGCGCGCCAATATCCAGTATCACGTGCAGCCGCTGTCGCTCGACCGGTTCGGCGAGCCGCTGCACGCGTTCCCTGCGTTCACCGCGAGCGTCGCCAACGTGCAGCCGACCAGCCGCGGCTTCGTGCGGCTGAAGTCCGCCGATCCGGCCGACAAGCCGGCGATCCAGCCGAATTACCTGTCGACAGACGAGGACAAGCGCGTCGCCGTGGACTCGATCCGGGTCACACGCAACATCGTGCGGCAGCAGGCGCTCGCGCCGTTCAAGCCGGAGGAATATCTGCCGGGCGCGGTCGCGGACGATGACGAGGCTGGCTTGGTGAAGGCGGCGGGCGAGATCGGCACCACGATCTTCCATCCAGTCGGCACCGCGAAGATGGGACTGCCCAGCGATCCGATGGCGGTGGTGGACGGGCGGCTGCGCGTGTTCGGCCTGCAAGGCATCCGCGTGGTCGATGCCTCGGTGATGCCGACGATTACCTCCGGCAACACCAATTCGCCGACTATCATGATCGCGGAGAAAGGCGCGGCGATGATCCGCCAGGACGCAAAGGGCTAGGGCACTGATCCTTCCAAGAAAAACCGTCGCGGAACAAATTTATGCCATTTCCGTTGACGCAAACGGTGCGTTTCGACCTGCGAAGAACGGTTATTTTGCCAAGCAACGATCTTGGCGCCCCGATGCCGCGGAATTGATGCGGAGACCGTTTCATGACCGAAGAATTTTTGATGATTCTCGCCATCGGTTTTCTGGCGCAGCTTGTGGACGGCGCGCTCGGCATGGCGTTCGGCGTCGTCTCGACGTCGGCCATGCTGATGATCGGCGTGCCGCCGGCGCAGGCGAGCGCGCTGGTCCACACCGCCGAGGTTTTCACCACCGGCGCGTCGGCGGCCTCGCACATCTATCACCGCAACGTGGACTGGCGGCTGGTGATCCGGCTCGGCATCGCCGGTGTGATCGGCGCGGTGCTTGGCGCATGGGTGCTGTCGAACCTCGACGCCAAGCTGATGCGGCCGTTTGTGGCCGGCTATCTGTTCGTGATGGCGGTCTACATTTTGATGAAAGCGGCGCGTATCCCGACGCCGCGCGACGCGCCGGCGGGATGGACCGCGCCGGTCGGCTTCGTCGCCGGCTTCCTCGATGCCAGCGGCGGCGGCGGCTGGGGGCCGGTTGCGACCACGACGCTGGTCGGCTCAGGCCATGCGCCGCGTCAGACGGTCGGCTCGGTCAACGCCACCGAATTCCTGGTCACCATCGCGGCGGCCACCACGTTCTTTGTGGAGCTTGGTGCGTCGCCGCTTCAGAACCTGTTGCCACTGGTGATCGGCGGGCTGATCGCAGCGCCGCTCGGCGGCTGGGTGGTGAAATATGTTCAAGCGCGAACGCTGATGACGGGCGTCGGCCTGCTGATCCTCGGCCTGTCGTCGTGGCAGATTTTCACAGCGGTGAGGTCGCTGCTCTAACCTTACTCGGCCAACAGGACCTGGCGGCAAGCCGCCGGCAGCGCGGACATTTTTAACGGCGGCCGGCCCGGTCCGGGCTTCGGAACGGCCTCTCTGGTGAACCACCAATCCAGATCCTTGCCGCAGCCCTCGTCGGCCGGCGCGGCGGGTTGCGCCTTGCAGCCCTCCTGGCCCGCGGGACAACCGATGCGGATATGGAAGTGGTAGTTGTGTCCCAACACCGGGCGGACCTTGTGCAACCAGGAGCGGTCGCCCTTGACGTCTCGGCACAGCGCTTTCTTGATGGCCGGATTGACCAGCACGCGCTCGACCTCGTTGTCCTGGGCGGCGGTTCTCAGCAGTGCGATGTGCGCTGGCGACCAGATCTTCGGGTTCACGTCCTTCCAGTCGTCGGCCACGATGTTGGTCGCGGAAATTTCCTCGCGCTCCTGGCGCGTCAGCTCGCGGTTCGGCATCGGCGAGAACCAGATGTCGGCGTCGAGCCCGACCTGATGGCTCCAGTGACCGGTGAGCATCGGGCCGCCGCGTGGCTGCGCCAGGTCGCCGACCAGAAGCCCGTTGCCCCAGCCGAGCTTCGGCGTTTTTTCAGAGAAGCGCTCGAGGAACTTGATGAGGTTGGGGTGGCCCCAGTTGCGGTTGCGCGACAGGCGCATCACCTGCCAGGTCTTGCCGTTGATCGGCAGCGCGACGCCGCCAGCGAGGCAGCCTCCAGTGTAGTAGCCGATCGCGCGCGCCTGGAGGGCCGCGGGCGTCGGCTTGCGGCCGAACAGGTCCCTTGCCGCGGTGTTGGGGTCGTCGGGGTTCGCGAGCGGCGGCAGCGGCTTCGGATCGAGCGTGCCGCGGTCCTGTGCCGCGGCGATCGCGCAGCCGGCGAGCAGGACGGCCAAGGCGCGAATTGTGGTTCGAACGGTGGCTCGAATCATCAGGCAGGCCATGGGTTTTTGTAGCCCAACGCAGCGTCCGGGTGAATGCCGATGCCCGAGTTTGCGGAGATTTGGCGAACGTTCGCTAACCCTTTGACAAAGCCCCGCTCCTGGGCCAAATTAACCATCAGATGCGGCGAGCGAACGGGGCCTCGGGGGTCTCATGGTTCTCGCCTTTTTTCGTTTTACGGCCACTTTTGCGGTCCTTTGCCTGATCGCTCCGCTGGCGTCGGACCGCGCCCGGGCCGACGTCTATATCTCCGTGAGCAAGGCGTCCCAGCCATGACCGTCATGGTCGACGGCAAGCCGCGCTACAACTGGGCCATCTCCAGCGGCCTCAACGGCGGCCCGCCGTCCGGCACGTTCAGACCGCAGCGCCTCGAAAAAATGTGGCACTCGCGCACCTACGACTGGTCGCCGATGCCGCATTCGATCTTCTTCCACCACGGCTTCGCCATCCACGGCACCAACTACGTGTCGCGGCTGGGCCGCCGTGCGTCGCACGGTTGCGTGCGGCTGCACCCGTCGAATGCCGCCACGCTGTTTGCCCTGGTGAAGCAGCATGGCATGGGCCGCACGACGATTGCGGTTTCGGATTTCTCGCCCCGGATGGCCTATCGCTAGTCTTATGCACGTCATTCCGAGCGCGCAGACTTTACAAGTGCGCCGGCGGCCGGAATCCTCCGAATATGCTTCGGGGGTGTTCATGCAGCGTTGGGCTTGGACCAATTTGGCTGTGGTGGGGTACCTGACCGTGGCATCGGCGCATGATGGCGCTGCCGGTGCCGAGGTGGTGATCAGCGTCAACAAGGCCGCGCAGACCATGTCGGTGCTGGTCGACGGCGTTGAAACCTACAAATGGGTGGTCTCGACCGGTGTCGGCGGCGGGCCGCACGACGGTACCTATGCGCCGGGCCGGATGGAGCGCAAATGGGCGTCGCGCAAATACGGAATGGCGCCGATGCCCTATTCGATTTTCTTCGACGGCAACTACGCCATCCACGGCACCGTCAAGGTGACGCAGCTCGGCAGTCGTGCTTCCAAGGGCTGCGTGCGCCTGCATCCGCGCGACGCCGCGATCCTGTTCGCGCTGGTGGGGCGCGAGAAGGCGAACACCACGATCGTGGTCGACAAGGCGACGCACGTGGCCGCGCGCGGCGCCCCGGCAAAGAGCGATGCGCCGCCGGTCGAAGCGAAGGCCGGGCCAGTGAAGGTGGAAACTCTCGCCTCCCAACCAGCGAAGCCACAACTCGCCAAGGCAGATGGGATCATTCTCGATGAACCGGCCGTTGCGCCGACCCGCAAGCGCGTGAGCCGCAAGTCGTCGTCGCGGACGACGAACAGGCGCGCGCTGCCGTTCGGCATGAAATACGGGGCTGCGCAGTAATCAGCGCGTCGCCAATACAGGCTTTGCGATCTCCACGATCTTGCGGGCGACGATCTCGTTGCCCTTCGGAGTGATGTGGTTGTAGTCCAGGTAGATCGGCTCATCGACGTCGAGCGCCGATGTCAGGTCGTGGAACGGTCCGCCGCTGCCCGCGACCTTCTTCTGAATAAGCGGATAGACGGCTTGATATTGCCGGTCGAGTCCCATCGGCAGCTTGAGCTGGTCGAGCCGCGTTTTGCTGAAATACGATACCGGCTGCAGGATACCGATGAACTTCCCGCCAAACGATTCCACCAGAAGCTTGGCGAACTGCCAGTCCCGGATCAGGTTCTCCGCGACCGCCTCGGCTTTCTTCGGGTCGGTGTCGCAATCGTAGGGGCTCACCGACAGCGATTTGGACAACTGATTGCTGATCCGTTGCGCGACGCGGGCTACTGGCTTGAAATAGTAGGAGAACGAGCTCGGTGAATCGCTGCCGCGCAGCAATGCGGCGATCTCCTTTTCCTCACCATGGGATTCCGGCGTCAGCCCGCGCTCACACTTGATGGCGACGTCGTTCACGCCGTCATAGAACACGACGAGCGAGGGCCGGTGGCCGGCTTGCAGGAGCTGCAGCAGCAGCACCAGGCTTTGATGCGCCGTATATCCGATCTCGCCGTAATTCTGCGAGCGCACCTTGGTGGCGGCGGCGAACTGCGACGGGATGGTCTGCGCCTCGGGAGACCAGAAGCCCCACATCGTGGAGCCGCCGAAGAAATAGACCGTCCGGTCGCCGGCGGTGTTGTCGTTGATCGTCGGTCGCTGCGGGTTGCGCCATCCCAGGAAGCTGCGGAACGCGAACGTGCTGTTTTCCTGCTTGCCCTTGATCAGGCTCGAGATCGACCCGACAACAGGAATGCTCCAGTACAGGACGTTCGCCAGAACGAAGAAGACCAGGGCATTGTAGGAAATCGTTTTAAGCATGGTCCTCGCGCGGGATGGATCGAGGCCATGGTAGCAAGAGTCGCAGCCGGATGCATCGCTGCATCTGGCTCGCGCTGCAATGCGCGCCGCGCGCTTACTCGATCACGATCTCGCCGACCATCCCGAGGTCGGCGTGTGTCTTGCCGTCCTTGCCGGCTATGCCGCAGCGCAGGTCCGCGGTGCGGCCTGCCTGCACCGGCACCAGCCACCATTCCGCGGCATGGCCCGGATAGACCTCGATCTCGCGGATCGCGCCTTTGAATTCGGCGAGCGTCACTGGCTTGCCGTCGCGCACCTGGACGACCTGGACCTTCCGGGTCCAGACCATCTGCGAAAAGTTGTGCGAGGTGAAATAGTGCGGATCGCTGCTCTGGTTGCGCAGGATCAGCTTGTAGAGCTTGCCGGTCTCGAACTTGAGTTGCTTCGGCTCGAAGACGTGCTCGCCCGGCTTGCCCAGATCGACCGTAACCTCGATCGGATTCTGCCGCGACAGGTCGCCGGCTGCATACCCCGCTGCCGAGCCGATCGCCGCGCCGGCCAGCGCCGCAAGTGCCCCTAACGCAAAACGCATGGTGTGCCCCTTTGAGAACCGTTGCCGGCAGAGGCTATTGCTGTTGCGAATAAGTTGCAAGTGCATCTCAACCGTTCAAAGTCCGGGCGCCCGGAGCCCGGTAGACTGGGAAAACACCAGGGAGCCCCGACATGGTCGAATATCTTGAGAAGACCGAGTTTCAGAAATCGCGCGCGTTTTCGCCCGCCGTCATCACCCAGGGCGGCAAGACCATCTGGCTCGCCGGCCAGACTGCGACCAAGGACGAGCAGGGCAACGACATCTCCGGGAATTTCGAGGCGCAGGTCCGCACGCTATTCGGCTTGATCGACAAGACGCTGAAACGTTGCGGCGGCAGCCTTGCCAACATGGTCACCATGACCGTGTTCATTACCGACCCGCGCTTTGGCGACAAGTTCGTGGAACTGCGCGGCGGGTTTTTCCCGGACGGGAACTTTCCGGCGAGCGCACTGATTACGATTGCGCACCTGGCGCGTCCCGGCATGCTGATCGAGATTCAGGGCGTGGCGGTGGTCGGCGGCTGACAGCGGCCTGGTTAGCGGCTCGCTAACGGAACCGGCCACCGCGCGTTGGTCTCTTCACCCGGTCTTCAGCCGGTCGGGGCATACTGCCTGCGTTCCACGATCGCGCAGGCCATCACCGATGCCGAAGTCCAAACTTGGCTCCGTTTTGACAGTGTTCGGCGCCGCCGCTCTCGCCGGTGTCGCGCTGTTGGCCATGGTCCTGCCGTCGCCGCGGGAGGTCACCATGAAATTCTGGGCGGGCATCCCTGGCGCGCTGCCTCCCGCCACCGATCCCACGCGTCCGGTCGCACGGCTGCCCGCGGTGGTCACGATGGCGCAAGCTGCGCTCGCCGACATCGAGCACGATGGGGCCATCCGCCCGCCGCGGCCGGAGGAGGCCGAACGATTCATCGACGCGGCGAGCGCGCGCTACCGCTCCAAGCTGTCGCCGGACTACCGGCTGCCGTTGCGCTTCGACTATGCGGTTACGCGCCTGCTGGCATTGCCGTTCGGCCTGGATACCACGAACTTCCTGGTGCTTGAGGGCGTGCCGGCGCCGATCGGCGACCGCGGCTTCAGCTGCATCGCGTACATGGATGGCTATCGCTTCGAGCGACGAGACCCATGCTTGCGCGGTCAGGCGTCCGGATTCGAGGAGGCTGACCGGCTGCCCAGTGCGGAGAGCCTGTCGGCATGCCGCCTCTGGGAGCCACCGGCAGGTGCGTCGCTGGAAGCGGTTTCAGCCTATGCCGCGCGCGGCTGGGAAAAGACCGGCCGGGGCAGACACCCAATCGCGGTGCGCGTCGAGAAGCCGGGCGACGTGGTGCTGGTGCTCAACACGTACGAACCCGTGGCGTGGCGCATCGAAGCGAGCCCGCAGACACGCATCGTCGGCGTGCTGGCGATCGCATATGGTGATCCTGGTACCGTGTCGGGCATTTCGCCGAACACCCCGGTGAAGATCGTGCGTCAGACCAGCCTGGTCGGCACCGCGCCGTCGTCCTGCGCGGTGTTCTACGCCTACTTCGCGTCCGCCTACGAGGGTGGGCCGCACACGATCCTGCTCGCGCGCCAGGTCGAGGCGCTGACCGGCCGCACGCTTGACGGGCTGCGCGGCGCGCAGCTTCTGAGCGAGGCGTACGTGCGTTAGCTAGATCGCGTCTGATGCGGCGGCGGAAAAATCCCGCGCCTACACATCCACCTTCAGCGCCGCAATGAACGCCTCCTGCGGGATGTCCACCTTGCCGAACTGGCGCATGCGCTTCTTGCCCTTCTTCTGCTTTTCCAGAAGCTTGCGCTTGCGGGTGATGTCGCCGCCGTAGCACTTCGCGGTGACGTCCTTGCGGAAGGCGCGCACCGTCTCGCGGGCGATGATCTTGCCGCCGATCGCGGCCTGGATCGGGATCTGGAACATGTGCGAAGGGATCAGCTCCTTGAGCTTCTCCACCATCGCGCGGCCGCGCGCCTCAGCGCGTGTCTTGTGCACCAGCATGGACAGCGCGTCGACCGGCTCTTCGTTGACCAGGATCGACATCTTCACCAGGTCGGCCGGCTTGTAGTCGGTGAGGTGGTAGTCGAACGAGGCGTAGCCGCGCGACACCGACTTGAGCCGGTCGTAGAAATCGAACACCACCTCGTTGAGCGGCAGGGCGTATTTCACCATCGCACGGCTGCCGACATAGGTCAGCTCGATCTGCGCGCCGCGGCGGTCCTGGCACAGCTTGAGCACCGAGCCGAGATATTCGTCCGGGGTCAGGATGGTCGCCTCGATCCACGGCTCCTGGATTTCGAGAATTTGCATCACGTCCGGCATATCGACCGGGTTGTGGATCTCGATCTCATTGCCGTTGCGAAGGCTCATCTTGTAGATGACCGACGGCGCGGTCGCGATCAGGTCGAGATTGAATTCGCGCTCCAGCCGCTCCTGGATGATCTCAAGGTGAAGCAGCCCCAGGAAGCCGCACCGGAAGCCGAAGCCGAGCGCCGCGCTGGTCTCCATCTCGAAGCTGAAGCTGGCGTCGTTGAGCCGCAGTTTGCCCATCGCCGCGCGCAAGTCTTCGAACTGCGCGGCGTCGACCGGGAACAGGCCGCAGAACACCACCGGAATGGCGGGCCGGAAGCCGGGCAACGCTTCGGCGACCGGCTTCTTCTCGTCGGTAATGGTGTCGCCGACGCGCGTATCGGCCACCTCCTTGATCGAGGCGGTCAACATGCCGATCTCGCCCGGACCGAGCTCGTCGACCAGGGTCAGTTTGGGCGTGAACACGCCGACACGATCGACCTCATAAGCGGCGTCGGTGCCCATCATTTTGATGCGCTGACCCTTTGCCAGCTTGCCATCGACGATGCGCACCAGCACGACCACGCCGAGATAGCTGTCGTACCAGCTATCGACCAGCAGCGCCTTGAGCGTGGCGTCGCGGTCGCCCTTGGGCGGCGGCAGCCGGGTGATGATAGCCTCAAGCACCTGGGGAACGCCGAGGCCTGTCTTCGCCGAGATCAAGAGCGCACCGGAAGCATCGAGGCCGATCACGTCCTCGATCTGCTTCTTCACGGCCTCGGGTTCGGCGGCCGGAAGGTCGACCTTGTTCAGCACCGGCACGATCTCATGCCCGGCGTCGATCGCGTGATAGACGTTGGCGAGCGTTTGAGCCTCGACGCCCTGGCTTGCGTCCACCACGAGCAGCGAGCCCTCCACCGCAGCAAGCGAACGGTTGACCTCGTAGGCGAAGTCGACGTGGCCGGGCGTGTCGATCAGGTTGAGGATGTAGTCCTTGCCGTCGCGCGCCTTGTACTTGAGGCGCACGGTCTGCGCCTTGATGGTGATGCCGCGCTCGCGCTCGATGTCCATCGAATCGAGAACCTGCTCGACCATGTCGCGCTCGGCGAGGCCGCCGGTGAGCTGGATCAACCGGTCGGCGAGCGTCGACTTGCCGTGGTCGATGTGCGCGACAATGGAAAAGTTGCGGATATTGTCGATGGCGGAGGCCGTCATGCGCGGCAGATAACACCGCTGTTGCGCTGCGGCAAGGATGCCGCGGCGGCTGTCGGCTATTCCATCAATCCCTTGGCTTTCGCCGCCAATTCCTTGGGCGTCGCCAGCACCTTCTCGACGATTCGCTGCATCGGCTCGCCAAGCACCGGGCTGATCTCGAAGTTGAGGGTCTTGGCCTCCGCCAGGAACTCCGGGTCTTTCATGGTCGCGGCATAGGCGGCGCGCAGAGCCGCGACGCGCTCCGGAGGCGCTGCGTTGGTGGCGAGCGGCCGGCCAAGCTGCGTACCGGAAACCACCAGCTCGATGAGCGCCCGCTCCTCCGGAGAGCGGGCGGCGTCCTCGACCGAGGGCGCGTCGAGGTCCGGCGCGCGCGGGCCGGCCTGCGCGATCACGTTGATCTTTTTCTCGTTCAGCCAGGCCGCCTTGGTCGCTTTCCAGCTCGACCAGGTGTTGTTGCGCGCTTCGACCTCGCCGCGCTCCATCGCAAGGTTGATCTCGTTGCCGCCGGGATAGCCGGTGACGATCTTGAACTTGGTGCCGAGCAGCTCGTTCATCATCTGCGGATAGATGAAGGTGATGGCGCCGCGTGCCGAAGCGCCCGCCACGACCTCGCGCTTGCGGACATCGTCGATCGTCTTCACACCGGTGGTGTGCCACACCGCCAGCGTTTCATTGACCGGCGCGATCGAGCCGATCCATAGCATCTTGCCGGCGTCGAATTGAACGCCGGACGCGCCGACCGCTTGCATGGCGGGGAACGCGTTGGCGATCATGCCGATGTATGTGCCGTCCTTGGCCGCGACGTTGTAGAGATAGTTGATCATGCGCAGACCGCCGGCGCCGGTCATGTTTTGCGCCACCACAGTCGGATTGCCGGGAATGTGCTTGCCGATGTGCCGCGCAACCAGCCGCGCCTGGATGTCGTATTCGCCGCCGACGCCGACGCCGATCAGCACGTTGACGGTCTTGCCCCGGTAGAATTCGGCGACTGCACCGGACTGCGCATGGGCCGGACGATCCACGCCCAGCAGCGGCAGCACAAACAGAATCGACAGAGTTATTCTAGCCCTCGTCATTCTTCGCCCATCTCATCTGCTTGTAGTCGAATCCGGTTTCGATGGTCGGCTTGACGATAGCAAAGAACGGCGACACGTCGAAATCGCGCGGCGCGTAAAGCGAGTGGTGGCGGATGTGCAGGATCTCGCGGCGGCTTTCGTCGTCCACCCGGCCGACGTCCGGCAGGATCGGATATCCCACCGATTCGAAGGCCTGCGCGATCAAACTGGAGCAGATCGCTCGGGTCGGCTCGCCGGAGCCGAGCGCGATCATGCGCCGCCGCCAGCTCGCCGGCACCGGCGGCTGCGGCAAGAAGTAGCGCATTAGGTCGATGATGTTCTTCAGGTCGTAGTCGTAGCCGATGCGCTCCATCACATATTTGACGACCTTGCTGCGGTCCTCCGCGGTGAGGCCGACCGGGCGGCAGATGCGGGTGTTGAAGGTCGCGTATTTCGACAGCGGCGAGGCGATCACGCCCTTGCCGAGCTCTGCTTCCACCAGCACCAGCGGCTCGCCACCGTCGCTTTCGCCGAGCTTCGCCCCGAGTCCTACGTAGAAGGCCGCGTGCGACCAGGTCGATTGAGTGAGATAGCGGATTGCAGAATTGATCTTAGAGCGCTGGCCCTCGACCAGCAGCACGTCCGCCGGCCTGATCGTCAGTGCCACCAGCTCGGGCCGCGCGGCGGCGTAAGGCTCATAGCCGCTGGTCGGTCTGATGAGGCGGCGTGCGACGTGCGCGCCGATCCAGTCGAGGAACTTGGTGGTAGTCGCCGACATGCCCGACGCCCTAACAAGAACGGCGGCGCCGAAGCGCCGCCGACTGGCAGCAACCTCAGTACCGGTAGTGGTCGGCCTTGAACGGGCCTTCCTTCTTCACGCCGATGTAGGCCGCCTGGTCGGGCCGCAGCTCGGTCAGCTTCACGCCGATCTTGGCGAGATGCAGCCGCGCCACCTTCTCGTCTAGCGATTTCGGCAGCACATAGACCTTCTTCTCGTACTTGCCGTTCTTGTTGTTGGCGAACAGCTCGATCTGCGCCAGCGTCTGGTTGGTGAACGACGCCGACATGACGAACGAAGGATGGCCCATGGCGTTCCCGAGGTTCACGAGGCGGCCTTCCGACAGCAGGATCATGCGCTTGCCGTCCGGGAACGTGATCTCGTCGACCTGCGGCTTGATGTTGTCCCACTTGAGGTTCTTCAGGTGAGCGATCTGGATCTCGTTGTCGAAGTGGCCGATGTTGCAGACGATCGCCCGGTCCTTCATCGCGCGCATGTGCTCGATGGTGATGATGTCCTTGTTGCCGGTAGCGGTGACGAAGATGTCGGCGCGCGGCGCGGCGTCTTCCATCGTCACGACCTCATAGCCCTCCATCGCCGCCTGCAGCGCGCAGATCGGATCGATCTCCGAGACCATCACGCGGCAGCCGGCCTGGCGCAACGATGCGGCCGAGCCCTTACCGACGTCGCCGAAGCCCGCGACCATCGCGACCTTCCCCGACATCATCACGTCTGTGCCGCGGCGGATGCCGTCGACCAGCGATTCCCGGCAACCGTAGAGATTGTCGAATTTCGACTTGGTGACGCTGTCGTTGACGTTGATCGCCGGGAACAGAAGCTTGCCGTCCTTCTCCATGGTGTAGAGCCGGTGCACGCCGGTGGTGGTCTCTTCCGAAACGCCTTTGATGTT
>Ga0190270_10001079_pt1 | contig 12501 bp, 10 predicted proteins | sample Popmic320T_FD_133748 | JGI IMG/M metagenome (GOLD analysis project Ga0190270, IMG submission 133748) | Populus adjacent soil microbial communities from riparian zone of Weber River, Utah, USA - 320 T | ecosystem: Environmental > Terrestrial > Soil > Riparian zone | place: USA: Utah | collected... | reverse complement strand
TATCGGCCTCCCAATCAAAGCACGGCCGTCTCTTCTAACAATCTGCCCTCGGCGAATCTTTCGATTCCGAGCGGGGCGGGGTTAACGAAACTCTGTCGCCCCAGGATCAGGTCGGCCGTGATGCGGCCTGACGCAGGCGAATGCATCACGCCGTGGCCGCTGAAGCCGTTGGCGAAGAACAACCCCTTTACGCCCGGCGCAGGGCCGATGATCGCGTGGTGGTCGGGGCTGACCTCGTACATCCCGGCCCAGCATTGCTTCGGGTTCACGGGCAGGTCAGCGAACTGCGGGACGCGGTCTACGGCGCGCGTCAGAATCTTCTCCAGAAAATCGTGCGTGAAAGTCGTCTGGAAGCCGTAGGTCTCATCGTTGTCGGGCCAGGCCATCAGAATCGCCTCGCCTTCGCGGCGGAAATGGAAGCCGGTGGACATGTCGATCATCATCGGAAATTTAGCGGGCAGAAAGTCGCATCGCTGCGTCTTGACTATCTGTCGCCGCAGCGGAGTGACGGGCAGTTCGACGCCCGCCATCTGCGCGACGCCCGCCGCCCAAGGGCCTGCGGCGTTGACCACGTTGCGCGTCGAGACATCCCCCCGGGTCGTCCTGACGCCCGTCACCGCGCCGTTTTCGACGTTGACGCCCGTCACCGCAGTGTCGAGCCAGACGCGGGCGCCGAGTTCTTTGGCCCGTTTGGCGAAGCCGGTCATCACGCCGTAAGGGTCGACGAAACCGTCGGTCGGGCAATACGCGCCGCCGATTATGTCGTCCGCGATCATTTGCGGGACCATCTTTACGACGTCTTCGCGCGAGACCATCTCGGCGTTCTTCAACCCGAAAGCCTTCTGCTTCTCCTGATTTTCGCGCAGGTATTCCAGATGAGATTCGGTCGTCGCGCAAAAGAGATAGCCGTGCGCGCGGTAATCGGCGGTCTGCCCCATGACCTCTTCGAAACGCGAAAAGAGGTCGATCGAGTAGATCGACATCTGGATGTTGATCGGCGTGGCGAATTGGGCGCGCACGCCGCCCAGGCTCTTGCTGGTCGAACCGAGTCCTTGCTTCTCTTCGCGTTCGATGATCAGGACGTTCGCGCAGCCCGATTCGGCCAGGTGATACGCGACGCTCGATCCGACGATCCCGCCGCCGATGATGACGACATCCGCTGTCTCTGACATTGTTCGCTCCCCTGTTGGTAGTCCCGCCTTCAGGCGGAAGTGTCCGACAAGATGAAATGGTTTGGCGGCGAGCGCTTCCGCCTGAAGGCAGGTCTACGAACCTAACCTTCTTCCACCGCCGCGTATTTCAATACCTCTTCCTGCGAAGTCTTCTTCGCGTCAAGCTCGGCGACGATGCGACCGCGGCGCATCACCAGAATCCGATCCGACATCCCCAAAAGTTCGGGCAGATCGGACGAGACCATGACGATGGCCGCGCCCGCTTCGGCAAGCTCATTGATCTCGCGGTAGATTTCCGACCGCGCCGCCACGTCTACGCCGCGCGTCGGTTCGTCGAGCAGGAAGACCTGCGAATTGGCGAAGAGCCACCGCGCGAGCAACGACTTCTGCTGGTTTCCGCCGCTCAGACGCCCCACCGGTTTTGCGGGGGAAGGTGGCCTGATGCCCAACTTGCGGATGAAATCGCTGGCGGCGTTGAATTCGGCCTTGCGCCGCAATCGCCCGCCTCGGACAAGCGCGCGGACGTTGGCCAGCGTGATGTTGGTCGCGAGCGGCAGGTTCAGACACAAGCCCGTGCGCTTGCGGTCTTCGGTCAACAGGCTCAAGCCGCGCGCGACCGAGCGGTTCGGTTGCGCGGCGGTAATCTTTTCGGAGCCGAATTCGATCCCGCCACTTTCCGCCGGTTGCGCGCCGAAGATCGCTTCGACCATCTCGGTTCGGCCCGCCCCGGCTAGCCCCGCGACGCCGACGACCTCGCCCGCGCGCGCTTCAAAACTGACATTCTCGAACTTCGGCGCGCGGGTCAGCCCTGTCACTCGCAATTTGACCTCGCCGACGCTGCGCGTTCGCGGCGGAAATATCTCTTTCAATTCGCGCCCGGCCATGTGCCGGATCATTTCGTCAGTAGTAATCTCGCCCCACGGCCCAGTGTAGACGGCCCGCCCGTCACGCAGGACCGTCAACCGGTCTGAGATCTCCGGCAGTTCTTCAAGACGGTGCGAAATATAGATGACGGCCAGGCCGCGCGATTTCAGGTCGCGAATCAGACGAAACAACACGACGACTTCCTGATTGGTGAGCGACGAGGTCGGCTCGTCCATCACGATCACGCGCCTGGCCTCGACGATTGCGCGGGTGATTTCGACCAGTTGGCGATCGGCCGCGCTCAGCCGCCCCACGCGCGACCGCGGGTCGATCTCGAAACCGAAGTCGTCGAGCATCGAGCGGGCGCGCCGCTGCAATTCGCTGTTGTTGATGAGGCCTATCGGCGCGAGCTTCATAGGCTCTCGCCCGAGGAAGATGTTTTCGGCCACGGTCAGATGCGGCGCCAGCGACAGTTCCTGGTAGATCATCGCAACGCCTTGGGTGAGCGCGTCCGCCGGGCGCGCGAAAACTCGCTTCTCGCCGTCAATCAAAATCTCCCCTGCGTCCGGCTGATGAACCCCGGCCAGAATCTTCATCAGCGTTGATTTGCCGGCGCCGTTCTCGCCCACCAGCGCGTGGACCTCGCCCGCGCGCACAGCCAGACTTACGCCGGCGAGCACGACGTTGCCGGCGAATGATTTTGTGATGCCGCGCATTTCGAGCGCGGGCGCCTGACTTGTCATAACAAAAGACGTCCACAAAGTCACACGAAGTTTCATGAATACGGGCTCGGGCCATTGGTGAAGCTACGTGTGACTTTGTGGACGGTTTCTACTTGATCAACTCCTGTATTTTCGGCGTGTCCACAGTCTCTTTGGTCAACAGCTCCACGCCCGTGTCGATGCGGCGTTCGGGTTGTTTGCCGCCGATCTTGTCGACGATGGTCTTGACGCCCTCGTAGCCCATCTTGAAGGGGTTTTGGAGCACGAGCGAATCAATCGCGCCTTCGCGGACGTTCCGAACCAGGTCGGCGGTCGCGTCGAAGCCGACCAGCGTGACTTTGCTCGCGAGGTTACGCTGGCGGATGGCGTTCACCGCGCCGACTGTAGACGATTCGTTCGACGCGAAGAGGCCCGTCAGATCGGAATGCGAGGTGAGCACGTCTTCGGCGACCGCCAATGATTTCGCCGCGTTGGCCTCGCCGTAAAAGATGATCGGGACGAGCGTGATTCCGGGGAACTCTTTCTGTATTGTTTCGCGGAAGCCTTCCTCTCGCTCGTCGGTCGAGACCGAGCCTTTCTTGACGCCGAGGATGGCGACTTTGCCTTTGCCGCCGAGCTTCTCGCCCATCCGCTTCGCCGCGACGACGCCGCCCTGGCGGTTGTCGGTCGAGACGTATGATAGGTAATTCTGCGTCGAGATGCCCGAATCGAAGATCGTCACCGGGATGCCGGCGGCTTGCGCGCGTTCGACCATCGGCACGAGCGAATCGCCGTGCGACGGGGCGAGCACGATGCCGTCAACGCGCTGGTTGATCATGTCCTCGACGATGTTGATCTGGCCCGAATAGTCGGTCTCCTGAGCGGCGCCTTTCCAGACGATCTTGACGTTGAGTTCTTTGCCCGCCGCGTCCGCGCCCGCTTTGACCGTCTGCCAGAACGAGTGCGAGACGCCTTTGGGGATCACGGCGATGGTTTTTTGCGACGGCTTCGCGCCCCCGGCGCCTCCACATGAGGCCACGAAGAGCGCAAGAGCGATGAGGATGATGTGTTTCAATTTGTTCATAGCCGGTTGACTTAGCGAGAAAGAGATCCAGCCACGAATGAACACGAATATTCACGAATGTGTCAAGGGAATGAAAAACGAATGGATTGCCAGGATCAAGAAAGAAATTCGTGTTCATTCGTGTTCATTCGTGGCTCGGTTTCTTGAGTTCTAGAGCACTGCGACTCCTTTGATGTAATCGGCGCCGAGGCGGTCACTGGCGAACGCCTGCGGGACGGCTTCGAGCGACGGGTAGCGGTGGGTGATGAATTTCGAGACGTTGATCTTTCCTTCGCCGATCAGTTCGAGCGATTTGCGGTAGACGCTGGAGCGCCCGTCGGCGTCGAAGCCTCCTGAGGCGCCGGTCGGCGTCACCATTGTCAATTCGATGAATTGAATGTTGTTGAGAACGCCGAGATCGACGCCGTGATGACCGTGCCCGTAGAGCAGCATGGTCGCCTGCTTTCGCACTAGCCTCGGAATCTGTTTGAACAACTGCGCGACGCCGGCCGCCTCGATCAGCAATTGGATCCGCTCGCCCTTCGTCAACTCCTCGACCGCTTCGATCAAGTCCTCCGACGTCGGATCGACCACCGTGGCGCCGTAATCGGAGGCGAGCCGGCGGCGGATGGAGCTCGGCTCGGAGACGATCAACAGCCCGTCGTACCCGATGACGTTTCGCAGGTATTGCGTGAAGAGCAGTCCGGCGGGGCCTGCGCCGCAGATCAACACCGAGCGGATCGGGCGTTCGCCGCCGAAGGCGTATCGGGCGGAAGCGCGCATCGTCATCTCACAGGAGTGTGTGACGCAGGCTAGCGGCTCGGTCAGCGCGGCTTCTTCCGGCGAGAGGTCGCTCTCGATCTTGATGGCGTTGATCGCCGGAACGGCCACGAAATCGGCGAGCGCTCCCGGCAACCCGGTGATGCCGTGCTCTTTGTACTGCGCGCACTGATGGGCGCTGCCCGTCGCGCAGTACTCGCATAGTTCGACCTCGTCCCGACTCAGGCAATTGATTCCCTGGTCTATGACAACGCGGTCTCCGGGCTTCAGGTCTTTTACTTCGGCGCCGGCTTCGATGACCACGCCGCAGAACTCATGCCCCAGAATTTGTGGGCGCTGTTCAAGCGGGATCAGCCGCCCAGAGTCGTCAGTGTTGTAATTGGCATGGCCCTGGTAGATGTGAAAATCGGTGCCGCACAGCCCGACCGCCCCCGACCTGATCAGAATCTGGCGCGGGCCGACCTCCGGCGAGGCGATCTCACACAATTCCATCTTTTCAGGGGCGCAAAGCGCCAACGCGCGCATCAATTGATTGCGGATTGCGGATTGCGGATTGCGGATTGTCTCTTGATTAGTCGTTTTGCTGCTCATTGATCTAAATCGTTTGTGTCCAATCTCCCGGCGCGGCGCAGGAACGCGAACCGTTCGATCGTCTCTTTCATGCCTTGTGACAGTGGAGTGTGAGGGATGTCGCCGAGCGCGCGGACAATCGCCGAGTCGTCCAGTTCGGGCGGCAGCGCCAGCGGCGTCGGGTCGAAGGTGATCCGCCCCTCGGCTTCCGGAATCAGCTTCTCGATCTCTTCGACCACGGCCGCCATCTCGACGGACTCGCCGTGTGAATTGAAGACATGCGAGCCTTCCAGGTCGGCCGAAGCCGCTCGGATGAACGCGTCGGCGCAATCGGCCACGTAGAGGAAATCCGTCTTGCCGCCGAAGCGAATATGAAACGCGCGCCCGACGACGGCGGCCTTCATCGCCTTGGTCGGATCGGAGGTCACGCCGGTGTCGCGCCCGACGCCATAAACTGTCAGCGGGCGGAGCCCGACGCTGTTAACGCCGTTCTCGAGAAAGTAGACTCGCGCGTTGTCCTCGTTGCACCGTTTGAACGCGCCGTAATGCGTGTTCATGCCGCCGGCCAGGTCTTCCAGCGCAGGGCCGTCGCTTTTGCCGAAGACAGCGGCGGAGCTGGCGTAGGCGATCCTTTTGACCCGCCCGCCGGAGTTCTTCGCGGCCTCGAAGACGTTGATTGTTCCGATGACGTTGACCGTCGCCCCCAGGCGCGGGTTGGCGCGACAGGTCGGGACCTGCAGCCCGGCCAGGTGGATGACGTTGGTGATCTCGCGCTCCTCGACGACTCGCGAAACGTCATCGGCGTCAGTGATGTCTCCGGCGACGAAGGCGGCCCGCTCGATTTCGTCGTCGTCCATAATCAGGCGGAGCCGATGGGGGTCGGGACTTTTATCGAAGATGACCACTTTGAAATTTGACGCGAGCAGCCGCTTAATCACCCACGCGCCGATGAAGCCGTGCGCGCCGGTCACCAGATAGATCGGTCGAGACATTGAAAATTCGCCTTTAAATGAAAAATGCGATTTAAGGGATGCGCATCATATCACGCGACCCTGGAATGCGAAATACGAGACGTCGCCTTTTTGCAAGGCGTTACCGATACCGGAGCGTTGAGTGTTCGGCGTGGGTTGCGGTACTCTAGCGCCAACCCTGAGTAAAGGAAAATATAACCCTTTCCGCTCCGGCGCCGGTAAAACCAAATAGGCGTTGTGGCGAGAGTAATGAGGCGCCTTGCGAGTTGTTTACTCGCGCCAGTGGCGCCGGCGCCAAGGCGCGAGTAAACAATTCGCGTCGGACCTGTGCGCCGCAAAACTGTTACCCATTCGCTTATGGCGGTTAGCAAATGCGTGTACGATGTGGGGCGATTTGTTTAATCGCCCTGTTTGTGGTCTTGTCTGATCAGGAGTCCAATCAGGAAAGAGGCGCGATTAAACAACTCGCGCCACCGCTCCGCTATACGCATGCGCTGACTGCTCTAACATGTTGGAGAGATAAATGCAGCTCAACAAAATCGCCTTATTAATGATCCTACTAAGCTCGGCGCTCTGCGGGTGCGGCTCCGAGACGGCCTCGAACGCGCCCAAAGACTCCTCGTCGCTTCTGACGGCCACTCCGGCGCCGCTGCCTGACGTCGGCGCGATGGTCAAGCGGATTTTCACGCAGGACGGCTGTAAGGACTTCACCGCCGAAATGCGTATAACGACCGAGGGGAAGAGCGGCTCGCGCGAGCAGATCGAATTCAAGGCGCAGCGGAAGTATTCGGCGGATCGAGTCGTCACCTTCCTTTCCGTGGTTGCGCCGGCTGAGGACACGAACAAGGCGCTGTTGGCCGTCGAGCGCCCGGATCAGCCGACGGAGGCGTTCTCCTACCTCGCCGGCTTGAAGAAGCTCACCAAAATCAGCTCCGACAGATATCTTGGCTATCGGAACGCGAAAGTCGCCGTCCAGGACATGCTCGGAATGGAGCTGGGCCAATACGATCACGACGCGGGCGCGCGCGTAGCGCCGGACGGAGAGCCGTTGATCAAGGTCGAATTCAAGGAGAAGCCGTGGCGCAACCTGGCTTATCCCCGGATCGTCGGTTTTTTCCGCGAAAAAGATCAGGCCCCGGTAAAATTCGAACTCTACGACCACCGAGGCGAACTGCAAAAGAACGTCAAAGTTGAAGATGTCAAACCGGTTCAGAGCCGACAAACGATCACCCGGCTGGCGATCGAAGATCTTCAACAGAAGCTCAAAGTCAAGGTCGAAACGCGCAGGGTCGAATACGACCGCGGCCTCCCCGACAGCCTTTTCACTGAGGAGCGCCTGAAAAGCGTCATCAGTAACGCGGTTCAAAGACTCGATCAACAATGAACCGAATCATCGCCTTCATCCTCCGGCGCCCGCGCGCGATCATCTCGATGCTCGTCGTGTTGAGCGCGTTCTTCGCCTACGGGCTGTGGCGGGGCGTGCAACTCGACGTCTCGCCGCTCGGCTTCGTCGAGAGGGATGGGCAGGCGAGGGCCGATTTCGAGACCGCTCGCAAAAACTTCGGACCGGATGATTACCTGGTCGTCGCCGCGGTTTGCGACGATGTGTTCGCCCCCGCCAACACAGCGCGGTTGAGAGACCTGCATGACCGGATTGCGAAAACCAAGGGGGTGGCTGAAGTTTTGAGCCTGGTCAACGCGCCTTACGCGCGCAGCTCAGGCGGCGTGGTCTCGGCGGAGAGCCTGCTCGAATGCGGAATGCGGAATGCGGATTGCGGATTGCAAAATGAGCTGATCCGCCAATCCACAATCGGAGATAAAAATTCCGCATTCCGCATTCCGCATTCCGCATTCGAAAGATCCGCAATCGATGAAATCCGCAGGCTGGCGACCGGCGACAGGCTCTACGTCGGAAACCTCGTCTCGGCCGATTCCGACGCGGCCGCGTTGAACATCCTGCTCAAATCCGATCTGCCGACGGCGGCGCGCCACATGATTACCCATCGGATTTATGATCTCGCGCGCGGCGCTGGATTCGATCAGGTCTATTTCGCCGGCGACCCGTTTACGCAGTGGCGCTCGACGGAAGCAGTCAAGGGCGACCTGCGGCTCTTTCTGCCGTTGACGCTGGTCTTCATCGCGCTTCTCCTCTGGCTCTGTTTTCGATCTTTCGTCGTGGTCGCGCTGTTGCTGTCGGCCATCGGCCTCGGGCTGTTGTGGCTGATGGGGTTGATGGCGTGGTTTGAAAGCCATTTCACGATCCTGGCCTTGATGCTGCCCACGCTGATGGTGGCGATCGGCTGTTCGTACATGGTTCACGTCATCAATCAGATCGGAATCTCCCGGCGCGGAGCGGGGAGTGGGCGACAGGGCGACGAGGCGATGGGGCGAGTGGGAGAAGAAGAGAACGGAAGAAGTGAAGATTTAAGCCCTCGTCCCCCCGTCGCCCCGTCGCCCCGTCGCCCCGTCGCCCTGACTGCAATCGAGGAGGCTCTCAACTTCATCAGCCTGCCGGTGATCGTCTCGGCCTTGACTATCATCGCGGGTTTTCTGTCGCTGGCCTTCACGGCGATCCCGGCCATCCGGTCCACGGCCATCTACTCCGCGATCGGCGCGGCCTTCACGATGATTCTTTCGCTGACGTTCATTCCGGCCGCGATGGCGCTGATGGGCGAGCGCGCGATGAGGTTTCGCGTCGGGCTTACCGGGGGCATGGTCAGACGTCTCGAAGGCGTCGGGCGATGGGCCACGTCAAACCAGACCCCGCTCTACATACTGACCGCGGTCCTCGTGGCGTTCAGCGCGGTCGGCGCGAGCCGCATCGTGATCGACATAGACTACTTTCATTTCTCCAAGCCGAATTCCGAGACGAGCGTCGGGTTGGCCGAGGTCAACAAGCGGCTTTCGGGCGCGATCAATTTCGACATCATCGTCGAAGGGAAGGGCGCCGGGGCGATTGAGACGCCGGAGGTCCTGCGGCGGATCGCCGAGCTTCAGTCGTTCGCCGAGACGCGGAAGAGCGCGAACGGGCAGGGCGTTGATCGCACACTGTCGGTCGTGGATTTTGTTAAACACGTCAACCGCGCTTTTCATGACAACGACCAGCGGCATTACGACCTGCCATCCGATGAGGGCGTCATCGACGAACTGCTTTCAGACCGCGATCGATTGCGCCAGTTTCTCACCCCCGACGGGCGAATCGCGCGGGTACTCGTTCGCTCCAACCTGTCAGGTTCGCAGGCGATGGCCGGAGCAATTAGAGAGATCGAGGCGCGCGGACGCGAGCTGTTGCCGGAGTTCCGGGTCTTCGCGACCGGAACTTTCGTAATGCTCAATCGCACGTCGGATCAGATTGCGGGCGAACAATTGTTGAGCGTGTCGATCGCGCTCGTGACGATCTACTTGACGCTCTCGGCGCTCTTCGGCTCGCTGCGCGTCGGCTTCACCGCGCTCGTGCCCAACCTGATCCCGATCCTTTTTTTCTTCGGCTTTATGGGTTGGCGCGGCGTCGAATTGAATCTGACGACGAGCCTCGTGGCCAGCGTGGTGTTGGGATTGGCCGTGGACAACTCCGTCCAATTCATCGCGCGCTTCCGTCGGGCGCAGGTTGAGACGGCGGATTTGCGTGAGTCGATACTCGAGAGTATGCGACTGTCAGGGCGCCCGATCATTTACGCGAATGTCGCGCTGGCCGCCACGTTCGCGATCTTCTGCTTCTCGAATTTCAAACCGATAGCCTCTTTCGGACTGCTCTCGGCCGTGACGATCATCGGATGTTTGATCGAGGATTTGGTCTTGCTCCCGGCGCGGCTGACTTCGCCGGTGTTTCGAGCTAAGTAGCGTAAATGCTCCCGCGGAAGGGCATTGCCCAGTTGGCTCAAATCGGCCATTCCAACGATGATTTCAGGGCGCAGGCTGCTTTCTTATTTCGTCCGTTTTGAGCAACAGTGTTTTATGGTGGTGTCCGGTATGGCTGTGAAAAAGTTTGCCCGAGACGGTCACTCTCTGTCCGAGAAGGCGTCGATATCGCCTGTATTGATCCGCTTCCAGCACAAGTTGTATTTCTTTTTCATTGTCCGCCTCAGCATTGATATCGTCCGAAGCAATAACGCAGATCGCTTTTTTAAGCTTGAGGACCCAAATTGTTTCGGGCTCATCGCCATTGGCGATACTCTCGTAGTTGGGACGGCCGGGGTGAGTCTCACGGACGATGACGCCGGAAAGTCTAACTACCTTCGGCTCATAAGCAAGACATTGAGCCGCGGCCGACACGGGCGTCGAAAATCCGATGGCGCTCGTTACAACAGCTAGCAATAGAATGTGGCGCGGCGCAAAGATTTGATAAGCCATTTTATTTTCCTCCCGGGCGTACTCTATATGTTGGGAACACCAAGATCTGGATTTTGGCGACGAGTCAGTACTCTGTAAACTAAGTTTTCTTGTGTTTAGCGTTTTTTTTCTGGCGATATCCAGTTTAACTACAAACGTTGGGAGAGAGCGTTTAGAGTACCGGTTTTAGCCGGCAGGGCTTGGAGCCTCAGCCCTGCCGGCTAAAACCGGTACTCTAAACGCTCTCATTTGATGGTTGAAAATTCGTTGGATGTGTCGATATCACTTGTTCTGATTTATACAAACACCAAAAAACTTAGTTTCCAGAGTAGTCAGTCCCGCGAGCGGAGCCTTCGCCAACGGCCGCTCGCTACCGCTTTCGGGCGAAGTGATTGAATCGTTCCTGGCAATTGGAGTCACTGAACGCTCTTGTCAACTAATTCGCCGATCATAGGGCTCAACATACAAATGTTTTCTCGACTCTTTTCGACAATAGAAAATACGGAACCCAAATATGCAGACCGATGAACTTTATGATCAGCGCCGTTTCCTCCTTTGCGTATGCTGCGCTTCCTGCGACAGCGGGGATGAGGCCAGATAAAAAATGGCCTGCGAGAGTCAGAAGAAATATTATCGGTATTGAAATAGCTATCAGCCTAGGGAACCCCCTCTTTTTACGGAAGAAAAACACAAGCGTAACTATATTCCAACAGAGGATTAACGTAGCCGTCATGGCGTCGAAGATAAGCACAAGTTTCCACTGCGGATGGAACTCGGGCGAGTTGGGGTTTGTGAAAAGCTCCCACCTTGAAGATCTCATGATTGAAGCCATTGAGCCGAGGAAATAAGCTAGATTCTGAGCCAGGTTGAAGATCAAGAGGACGGCGACCAGGATCAGCGCGCCCCGGATTTTCGGAGGCTTGGTTTCTTTCCAAGCTCCTTGGGGTAGTTCAAGGCTGATTTTTTCTTTTTGCGTCGATTCGCTTAAGGGTTCGGGATTCATACGTGATTATTAATTGCTCTCGGTTCCATCACTACCTCCCAGGCCTCTCTGTCGCGTAGCAGGGTCGAGAGCAGCATCGTGTGCAGCCCGTGGCCGGAGCGCGACGCGCGCACATGGCCCAGCACGGGCATCCCAGCCAGCGCCAGGTCGCCGATGATGTCCAGAATCTTGTGGCGCACGAACTCGTCCTCGAACCTCAGAGGCTCCGGGTTGAGCATGCCGTCGCGCGTCAGCGCGATCGCGTTTTCGAGCGATCCGCCGCGCGCCAGCCCGCTCCGCCGCAGCGTCTCGATCTCTTCGACGAAGCCGAACGTGCGGGCGGGGGCGATCTCATTTGAATAATCCCGTGGGCAAATGCTGACCTCGCGCCGCTGCTCTCCTATCATCGGGTGGTTGAAGGCGATCAGGCAGGTGACGCGGAATTCGTCGGCGGGCTCGATCGACATGACGCGATCCTTTTCCCTGACCTCGACCCGTTTGAGCGCGCGCAAGTAGGCCCGCGGGGCCTGAAGCTGGATCACGCCAGCCCGTTCGATCAGTTTAGCCCACGGGCCGCTGCTGCCGTCCAGGATCGGCGCCTCCACCGAATCGATCTCGATGATCGCGTTGTCCACGCCACACCCCATTAGCGCCGAAAGCAGATGCTCGACCGTGGCGATCATCACGCCCGATTTCATCAGTGTCGTGGCGTAGCTGACGTGCGCGACATGCTCCGGCGAGGCCGGAATTTCGAAGTCGTTCAGATCGACGCGGCGAAATACGTAGCCGGTATAGGCCGGGGCGGGTTTCACCTTGACGGTTACCGGGGTGTTGTAATGAAGTCCTGTTCCACTCGCGCCGAAATCGGCGCCAATCGTCGTCTGTTTGCTCAAGCAGGTGATCCCTTTCGAAACTGCGTGGATGGATCAGCGCCGCTGGTGGTAGCGGGCGGGGCTATATTAATTAAGGGACGCTCGCTACCGCTTGCGGCGGCGAGCCGAGCCTTAAAGCAATCTGCGAGCCATTTTTACTTTCGTGCGGCTGACGGCTCGTAAATGCTTTATCAACT
>Ga0190270_10001078_pt1 | contig 12506 bp, 9 predicted proteins | sample Popmic320T_FD_133748 | JGI IMG/M metagenome (GOLD analysis project Ga0190270, IMG submission 133748) | Populus adjacent soil microbial communities from riparian zone of Weber River, Utah, USA - 320 T | ecosystem: Environmental > Terrestrial > Soil > Riparian zone | place: USA: Utah | collected... | reverse complement strand
AGCTTGCCGTCTTTGGCGGAAACACCGATCGCTCCTTTGCCCACCATGGTCACATATTGCTTCACTCCGGCGCCATTGCTGACGACAGCCCCGGTGTAGCCGGCGCCTCCATGGCCGTCGCCTTCCAGCTTGGCTTTGGTTGTCCAAACGACCGCGCCCGTTTTCGCATTCAATGCCACCATGAAATGCTCCGGATGCCCGGGGGTGAGGATGACCTTGTCGCCATCGACCAGCGGCGATTCACTGAAGGCCCATCCTGGCTTGTCAGGGTTTCCGAAGTCCTTTTCGAAGCTCTTGCGCCACACTTCCTTTCCGTCGGACGCAGCACAGCACAGCACCTCACCATCGTCGCTCAGGGAATAGACCATACCGCCAGCCACTGTCGGGGTGCAGCGCGGTTCGCCGCCATGTTTGCTCACCACTGTGGCCCACAATTCCTTCTGCGTGGCCGCGTCGTAGGCCACTGTCGATTGTCCCTCTTTGCGGCTGCCCATCGTGAAGATTTTTCCATCGGCGACGGAAACAGACGCCATCCCTTTGCCAAGTCCCTTGATGTGCCATTCCAGCTTCGGTCCACCCAAAGGCCACTTTTTTAGAAGCCCCGTCTCCGCGGAAACACCGTCCCGCTGCGGCCCCCGCCATTGTGACCATCCGGCAGCCGCGGCGGCTTCAGCCCATGAAGTGAGTCCGACAAAAAGACAACAGGTGAGAAGCAGTGTGCGCATGGGCGGCATGTATCGCATCACGGGCTCCGGTGCAAGTTCCGCGCTTGAGGGCAATTCCGTGCCCGGGGCGACTCTCCCGGCGTCAAATCAGCATCAGCGCAGGGTTCTCCAGCAGTTTCTTGAATGCCGCAAGGTATTGCGCACCGACGGCACCGTCCACGACGCGGTGGTCGCAACTCATGCCGATCCACATGCGGTCGCCGGCCACGATTTGGCCATCGGAGTTTACCACGGGCACCTTTTTCGATGCTCCGATGGAGAGGATGGCAGCCTGCGGGGGATTGATGATAGCGTCAAAATTGTCGATGCCGTAAGCGCCAAGGTTGGAGACGGTAATGGTGCCGCCCTGGAATTCATCCGGCGTCAGCTTTTTGCTGCGGGCGCGGGCCGCCAGATCTTTTACGGCCGTACTGAGATCCAGCAGCGATTTGCTTTGGGCATTACGAATGGCGGGCGTCACCAGCCCGTCGTCCACGGCGATGGCAACGGAAATGTTCACCGCCGCGAAGTGCACGATGCTGTCGCCATCAAACGCGGCGTTGACGGCGGGAACTTCCGTCGCGGCCACGGCCACGGCTTTGAGAATGAAATCGTTTAGCGTGTATTTGTTGCCGCCGGATTTCTCTGCTGCAGCATTCACCTCCTGCCGTAACGCAAGGACCGGGCCTGCATCGATTTCAATGTTAAGATAGAAGTGCGGAATCTGCGTCTTGCTGGCCAGCAGCCGCTCCGCAATGATCGTCCTCATGCCGGTGAGCGGCACCCGTTTGTCATCCGGGCCGGCAACCGGCCGGATCGTCTGCGCCGGCCTTGCCTTCGCGGCACCGCCGTGCTGCGCGGCTACGACATCGGCCTTCACAATGCGTCCGCCCGGCCCGGTTCCGTTCACACCGCGAAGGTCGATGTCCCTGCCGGCTGCGATTTTTTTTGCAAGCGGTGAGGCCTTGATGCGTCCGCCGGTGGTAGTCACACTGCTGCGTCCGCCCGGCGCGCGGGAGGAGGGCCCCTTTGGCGCGGAGGGACCAGCGGGACCAGTAGCCTTCGCGGTAGCCGCCGGGGCATCGGGCGGCGTCTCCCCAGGCTCGACAAGAACCGCAAGCGTGCCGCCAAGAGGGGCTTTGCCGCCCGCCTGGACATAGATTCTGCCCAGGATCCCGCTGTCATCCGCCACCATTTCCATCGTCGCCTTGTCGGTCTCCACTTCCGCGATCACTTCGCCCGTGACGACCTTGTCCCCCTCCTTTTTCAGCCATCGAACGAGGGTTCCCTCGGTCATGGTGTCGCTCAGCTTGGGCATTTCAATGAATTGGGCCATAGAGCGCGCATTCATGCCCGCAGGGTCCTGAGCGGCAACTGGAAAGTCGTTCGCGTTTGCCCAATTCAATGATGGACGGAAAGAGGTGAACCGTGAACAAAGCGGATATTCAGAAACTCATCTCCGGAACCAGGCGTATCCTGCGGGTGATGGACCTTATCCCGGCAGTGTCCTGATCATCCGCGCCATCCGCAGTCACCTTTTCTGAAAGCAGGTTTCGTTACCGCGGCAGTTCTGGTTCCTTCGGCTTTTCGGAGGGCGGACTTCCGGGTTTTGGCTTTTGCATGGCAACCTTAATGCGGTCCCGGAAACGTGGAATGTTCTTCGCGAGTTTGGTCTCTGGAGCCAGACTTTCCGCGAGATCAAGGGACTTCAGGGCGTCTTCGTATCTCTGCGCCTTGGCGAGGTACCGAAAGCGGTGCATCTCCGCGCTTTGTCGGGACTCCGGCGGGAGGTTTCGCACGGCCAGTTCATGGTCGAACCGTTTCAGAACTTCATCGATGGTCGCACTTTTTGGATCAACATTCTCCAGGACTGCAACCAAAAGTGCCCGGACGTCCGATTGCCGGGCGTGGCGCTTCAGGAAATCCTGGTATTTGTCGCGAAGGCCTGGGGTGGCCGCGTCGGCACTCTTAATGAGTTTGTCAATCTCGGCAGAATAGAAGGGCATCCAGTAACCTTCGGGCACCGCGGCGAGGGCAGCATCAATCGACTTGGCGACCCCCCCGCCTTCCGCAGCCCCTGCCGCGGTGAAAGCCTCATCGCGCGTTTTTTTCGCCTTGACCGCGTCGGACAGAAATTTGGCCAAGGTATCATCTGCCGCCGCCAGACCCAGATCGGCGGCAAATGGTTTGCCATCGGCGTCGATAGCGAGGGTGGTGGCTGATTCTCCGAGACTGTACTCCTTGATGAGGGCGCGCTCTTCAGGAACGCTGGATTCGGGATCCAGCAGGAGCACCCGTGCCCCCGGGATGATTTTGTCAACGGCCTTGCCACTGTGGAATTGCTTGGCCTGCTCTTTGGCCAGTGGATTGAACGGAGGCAACAAGACCATAATCCCGTCAACTCTTGCAGATCGCAGTTCCGCCAGGAACGGGTGTTTGATTTCGTCAGCGACAGCCACAGCACTGGACAGGCCGGCGATCAAAGCGACGAACACCGGGAAAAACCCCGTGTTCCGTGTCAAGCGTTGCCGCCCGTTCCGTCTTCTCGTGAACTCGTGCATTACTTCCGGATATGCGAAGCGGCTGGACAACTTACGTCGTCCAGCCGCGTGGCGTTTTAAGAGTTTGTGGTCCCGGTGTTACCTGCGGCGGCGGAAACCCAGCGCCATGACGGCACCCATGGCCAGCATGCTGATGGAGGGCTCAGGAACAGCTCCGAGAACAAACCGACCCCCGGTGGCGTTGCCCGTGCCATTGTCACCCGTCATGTTCACCGAAGCTTGCACAAGGTGCCCCGGAATCGGAATCGCGGTTAAGAAGCTCGTCGCCAAGAGGTTCGTCAACCCATCATTGAGGCCGGTGGGGCCATCATTGTTCGGGAACGTGTTCGAGCCGCCCGCAACCACCTCCGCGCGAAACAATCCTTGAGGAGCAAGCGGGTCAGCAGTGGTTGCGTTGTAGATCCAAATATAAACTAGATCACCGTTGAATTGGGAATCGTGGTTGGGGTCAATGGGGGCACCCGGTTCTGCCTCTCCTCCGTTGTTGGTCACCGCGCCTGCAATTTTGCCGTCCCTAGCAGCGAGCCCGGGGCCGAAGCGCTTTACGGTTGATGTCCCGAATTCCACGAACGAACTCGCAACACCTGGAATATCCAGAGTGCCAACCCGAATCAAACTCCCATTCAAGGCAAGGGTGACACCGTCTGGAAGGAACACGGATGGGCCGGAAGCAGCGCCCGATATAGTCACCGTGGTAGCTTGGAGTGCCGGAACCAATGCGAGGAGCGCCAGAGCAAGAATTGTTTTTTTCATATTTGGATTTTCAGAGTGAATTCGATCAAGAAGTAGCGGAAGAGATTAAGGAGCAATCGTTTCTGCCGGAACGGTCCACGTAAAAATTCCTGCGGACTGCTGGCGAATGAGGATGAACGACGTGCCTTCGTTGAGTTGCTCGCCTGGGAGTTCAATGCCGTCCGCATCGAGCCATGCCTGCGTGCCTCCATCGTCGTAGTGGAAAAACTCCTTCAACGTACCGTTGGCTTGCTGGATCTTCAGCACGTCTGCGAAGGCGATCTGGTCTCCGGACTTCACTTTGCCGCTTTGAGCACCGGCGTTCGTGAGATTTGAAGTCGCCAGCGTGAAGGCGCTGCCGACAGCGCGCGGCACCGCGAGGACGTTGATCCCCGGGTCGGAAGTGACCATCGTTTTGCCGGTCTTCACATGGCCAACGCGCACGAAGGATACCGGCGTCGCGAGCTTACGATTCACAAAAAGTCCCTGCTGGGGCTCGATCGGGAAATCGGCGACATCGTTGGAATCGGCATCAATCCAAGCCTGGGTGGCCCCATCATCATAAAAGAAGATGTTCAGAATACTCTTCGTTTCGGAGTTGAGCACTTTGATTTCGTCCGCAGAACTGATCTGGTCGCCGCCATCAAGGCCCGCGGAGTTGGTGGCACCGAACATGTCAGCAATAGTGACGTGCTTCCTGATTTTGATCGTCGTGGTCCCGGCGGTGATGAGGGCGCTCATGTCGTCGGCGGTGTTCACCGCGTTATTAGTTGGGTTGCCGGTGATATTCGTCCATGCACCCTCGTTGGCACCGTTGGTGATCTCGACGTAATACTGCGGCTTGCCAGAGCCGACGGGCGGGGCGGGAGCGATATTGAACGCACTGGGGGTGAACGGCGTGCCCGAGACAGTGATCGAGGTCGCATTGGCCGCCGTGGCCACACCTGAGAACTCGACCTTATTGACGAGGCTGGGGGAGACAAAAGAGAGCGTTCCGGTGGCCTTCACATTGATCGTGATGTAGCCCACGGGATCAGTCGTCGCAGTTTGGGCGTAGGAGCCTGCGGCAGCGGCGAGCGAAGCAGCGCCGATGATGAGGGAGAGGTGGTGTTTCATGGGTTGGAATGATGGAATATTTGCGTGGGCTGCCGGCAGAATAGGAGAGTCCCCGAAGGATGTAAAGGTTTTCGTGCAGATTTTTCGCATTTTTTTTTGCCCCCCGAACCGGAGTCATGAGTGTGCGGATGAGAGGTTGACGGTCAGTGGGTTGCGCCGTGAACACCGGGTTCGCCGGACCGGTGGTTTCGTGACGAAACCACCATCTCTAACTTTTCCGTGCCGGCTGGTCACTCAAATTTGAGGAAGGGAGCCCGGCCGGGAGAGATCGCGCGCGGTTTCTGTTCGTTAGCGGCGGCTGCGCGACCGGGTTTTGGTGCTCTTTCCAGTCGGTGCGGCGGGGATAATAGTGGTTTCCGTCGTGGTGGACTGAATCCCGGCCTCATTGAAGGGAACGTCATTCTCGAAAGTGGGAAGCTTGACGTTGTCGGTATTCCGGTCCGGCTTGGCGAACAGTTCGGCATCGGGGCCGACCACGGTGCGCTGGATCTCGGAAACATTGACATCCACGATGTCGTCGGCGCTTTCGATGATCCGGGCCTGGAGTAAGATAAGCAGTTCGCGGCGCTGTTTTTTCTTCGTATTGGTGCCGACGAGGTGTTTGATGATGGGGATTTTGCTGAGAATCGGGATTCCGGTGTTGGCTTTGCTCTCGTTTTCAGAGATGAGGCCGCCGAGCACGAGAATGGCGCCGTTGGGGACCGTGATTTTCGTGCTGAGTTCCTGGGTGGAGATATTGGGAATTTCGTTGCCGCTGATCAGCGTCGTGCCCTCGATGCTGTCATTGAGTTGTTCGACGGTGAGCGTGATCTCGTTTTTGGAGTTGATGAGCGGCTGGACGTTGAGGGAGAGCACGACGTTTTCATACTCAACACTGGAGTTGAGCGACTGGGTCCCGCCGCTGATGATGGTGGACTGCTGGTTGGCAGGGATGGGGACGCGGGTGCCGTTGGAAATGGTGCCGATTTCATTGTTGGCGACCGTGATGTGAGGCTTGGCAAGGAGCTTGGATTTGTTGCTGGTCTCCAGGACCCGGACATAAGCGTTGAAGAGATCGCCGGCCCTTGCGAAGAGGTTAAAGCCGCTGCCGCTGATGGCGGAAAGCGCGGTTTCCGTGCTGAGGCTCCGGGGGTCGATGAAAGTGCCGCTGGCGGCGGAGCGGAAGAAGCCGGCGGCGTCCACACGTTGTCCGTTGATGTCGAGAGTCTCGACTTTTCTGAGGAAATCGACGGACGTCTGCATGTCATCGCCGATGGTCATCTGGGCGATGACAGCGTTGATATGGACTTGATAGGGCCGGCGGTCCATTTCCTTGACGAGATCGCTGACGCGCTGGATGGAATCCGGGGGGCCGGAGACGATGAGGCTGTTGGTGCGGGGGTCGGAGATGAGAAGCGTCTTGCCGACGGTCTGCGCCTGGGGAGCTTCGAGGACACCGCCGCCGCCGGAGAGCCCGCCGCCCCCGCCCCCGAGTCCACTGGTGCGGCCGGAGCCGGTCCTGCCACCGGTATTTCCAAACTGGCTGGTGCCGGCGCCGGAATTGCGGCTGCCGAAGTCGCGGTTCTGGCCGCCGCCGCCGAACTGGTTGGTGTTGGCACCCGTATTGCGGGAACCGGAGGATACGCCGCTTGGGCCGCCTGCGCCACCTGCGGATCCCGTGCCGGCTTGTCCGGCGCCGGTGGCCTCCAGAGATGTCAGGGCGAGTCCGAAGAATTCGTTGACCGGGATGTAGCGCAACTGCTGAGTGAGCAGGCTCTTCACGCGGCTGGGCTCATCGAACTCGTGGATCAGCTTTCGGAGGAAAGTGACGTGCTCCTCGGGGCCATTGATAAAGACCCGGTTGGTGCGCGGGTCGGCTTTGACAATGACCGAACTGCCGTCGGGCATGAGGCCGCTGGCGGCCCCGGCGCCTCCGGTATTGACGGGCTGCGGCGCGTTAGGCTGAGCGAGATTGGCAGCGGCCGCGGCGGGAGAGATGCTCCGGAAAGTCGAGCCGCCGCCAGCGCCGGACCGGCTCTGCGTCTGCGCCTGGAGGATCTGATCGAGAATGGCCTGCACGTCCTCGGCGGAGGCGCGTTCGAGTTCCACCCACACGTGCACCATTTTCACCGGCGGCAGATCGATCCCCTTCACCACCCGGATCAGGGTGCGGATGTTGGAAACGTATTCCTGGACGAAAATCGAGTTCGCGGTCGGGACGGCGACGTATTTGGTCCACGCATGGGTGGGCACCGCGGTTTGGATCACCTGCGTGGCTTCGGTTATGGGCAGGTACTTAAGAGTAAGGACGAAATTGACGACCTCGTCCGTCTCAGGAAGGTCCACTTCGCGGGTATAGAGTGGCGCTCCGCCAATCCCGCCTTCGATCAGAGGCGGCTTGTTCAATTGAAGGATCTTGTCGATGTTCTTGGTGTAGGGCTGAATCGTAAAGCCCTGGAGCGCGAGGGCGGCCTTCATGAACTCTACGGCTTCCTCCTGCGTAAACGGGCTGGCGGGATTCGCATAAACCGTAACATTTCCCTGCAGATTGAGGTCCCTGATTACATGCCGTTTGGAAACCTCCTCATACTTGATGATCACCTCTGAAATCGGAGCATCGATGAACCCGATATTATCCCACGGATTGCCGGACTCGGAATCTGCTGCGGCAGTTGTCGAAGCCGGGGCCGCGGCCGGGTTCGCAGGGTCACCGGAGCGGGTGCCAGGGGTGGCGCGGGTGCCGGGAGTCGGGCGAGCGCCGGGGGCGGGCCGATTGGCGCCGGGAAGCGGGATCGAGGGCCGTGGAATTCGGGGTGCCGGAGCGGGAGTCACCACCGGAGGCGGAGCGGGGGCGGAAGCAGGATTGGTCGCGGGTGGCGCACCGGCGGGAGTGGCACCGGATGCTGGCTGGGTTGCAGCCGGGGCCGCCGGGGCTGGCTGAGAGGGATCCGGTACGGCAGGAACCGGCTGAGCAGTACCCGCCGGGGGGGTCCCGGTGTTTTGGGCGAGCAGTTTGGCGCGCAGGGCTGGCGAAAGTTCCCCGGCCTTGTCCTGACCGCTGATGGCGAGAGGCAGGGACAACAGCAGCGGCAGGATGAAAGACGAAGAACGGTACATAAATAGAGCGGGCAGAGGGAGAAACTGGATGTGGAACCGGAGGAGCGCGGATCACTGCTGGGTGGGGAGCACCACCCGGCGGCGGGATGGGCCGCGCTGCTGGTCCCCGCCACCGGGGGCAGCACCCGTCTGAGGCTGCGCCACCGCAGGTGGATTGACTGGCTGCTGCCCGCCGGGCCCGGTGAGGTGGTTCACAAGTTGCTGATTGGACATGTTGCCGACGTTCTGCCCCGCCAGCGCGTTGACTCCTGGCTGCGACGCCTGCTGAGGCTGCGGATTATTGCTCTGGCCGGGGATGAACGCCTGCGGCGCTTGATACTGCTGCTGGGGCTGGTTCACGTTGCCGCCCGGTCTGGGAATGATCGGGCGCGGCACCATTTTCCCATCGGGACCGGGAACCATGGGTGTTTGCTGCGGATGACCCGGCCCGCCGCCACCCTTGGCGATCAGCGTGTCGTCTTCAAATGTCACCTCTTTCTGCACGCCGTCCTTTTCGAGAGTAACCGACGTCGTCTTGAGCGACTTGCCGCGATTGAGGCCGATGACCCGATAGCCGCTCTCATCGCGCTTCTTGTAAACCGAGCCGTCGCCGAAAACCGTGATGCGCTTCTTTTCCTTTCCGGACATGAGAAGATAGACCGTCATGGTGTTGCCGCTCCCGCAAAAACCGGCAAGGGAGATGTCCTTGAACGGGTCCTCGGCAACGACATCCGCCGTCTTCACCGGATCGAACTCGAACGGGCTTTTCTTGTCGAGGCTCGCGTAATCGGAGAGCGGTTTCTGTTTTGGCGCGAATGCCGGCGCGTCGGTCTCGACGGTGTCGGCGTAAACGGAGAACGGCGCGAGGAGCAGGGCGGCGCAGGGGAACAGGAGCGAAGCGGTGAGTTTTGTTTTCATGGATTTGGCTTCGATGGGTCGGTTGGAGAATCAGGTGGCGTTTCAGCGGGAGTGCTTGCGGGCGGTGGCGTTGCAGAGGGAGCCGGAGTGCCGTCGGGTGATGGGTTGGGGGTGGCGTCCGGGGCGGGAGCGGCTGGCGGAATTTCTCCCGCAGGTGTTTCGACAGCGGGCGTGGCGGGTTGTTCAACCGTCTCTTCCGCCGCCGGCGTTTCCTCCCCGGAAAAATCACTGGGCTTGGGCCACCATTTTTCGATTTCGAGCGAGATTTCGACAAGTTGCTCGGAGTCGTCCGCCTCGCTCTTGCGGGGAATCATGCTGAGTTTGGGAATGAAGCGAAACTCCTCCGGTTTTTGGATGCGCCAGAGATATTCCTTCACGTCCGGCCACGGGCCCTTCACGTTAGTGCGATAGCGGCTCTTGATAAAGTACTCGCCGGTAATGGTCGTCAGCGGGTTATTCTTGAAAACCTCCACATCCAGTCCGGTGGTAAAGTCTCCCGTGACAAGGTTGTTGAGGTAGGTTTCGCGGAAGCCTTCGTTCGGGTAGGCCAGCAGGTGGGTTTCGATCCATGCGCCTTTTTCCTCGGCTTCGGCGGCTTTGCTCTTGGCTTCGTTGAGCGATGCAAGGCGGGCGTTCAGCCGGGCCTCCTCCCGGTCGATGGCTCCCATGGCGCGCGAAATGAGCACGTAACCCAGCCCGTTGGCGACGAGGAAGACCGCCGCGCCGAGGATGAGGAGAAGTTTCTTCTCGTTTCTGTTAATTTGCGGCATCGTCAGGTGGCTTGAGAGTTCCGTTGAGGGTGAAGGGAATCGCCCCGCCCTTCAGGGTTTCCACTTTAGGCAGATCCCATGTGTATTCTTTCAGGCCGGGGGTGTTTCGAATCTTCGTTCCGTAAAGGATCGCCTGCTGCGCCGAGGCATTGGAGGCCCGCATTTCGCCTTTGACGGTGATGTCCGATTTCTCCGGCCCGTCATCCGGGATGACCCGGTTGATGTCGATGCTGAGCAGCCGGACATCAATGTTGTTACCGTAGAGTGGGCTGATAATGTGTTTGAGAAGTTCGATGGGATACTTATTGGGATTGACCGAAGCATCCATCAGTTTCGCCTGCGCGAGAAGGGGCTCGACCCGGCCATACTGGACCTGCATGGAATTCACCCGCCGCTTCAAATCCGTCAGGCTTTGCTCGGCGAGGTACCATCGCACGACGAAGAATCCCGGGATGGCGAGGTAGCCGAAGAGGCAGGCGAAAACGACGTTCCGGATGCGGCGCAGCCGGGCCGCGCGGATTTTTCCCATGGCGACGGAGACCGGCTCGATGGACGAGACTTCCTGCGGCAGGGTGGGTTTGGGCCGGTGCTCGGAACGGACGCGGGCGCCAAACGTGCGGCTCAATTCGTCCGCGGCTCCCGGCTCCACGGCATCGGTCCAGAGCACGATGCCCTTGATCTCCGTAATGATGCCCTGGGTGTAGAGCGGCATGAGCAATTGCTCGATTTCCTGCGCCGTCTGCGGCGTGAGGACCGGCGTGCTGAGCGCATGATAATAGACAGGCTGATCACCACGGCTCACGCAAAACACGAGCCGGCCCAGTTCCTTCCAAATGACGAGATGGTCGTCCGGCAGATAGTAAAGATAGGGCGACACTTCGAAGCGGCCGGGCGCCTCGCGCGGAAGGTCGTCGGCCATTTGGGAATTGAGCACACTGGCCAGCAGCAGCGTACGGGCATCCTCGCGCTCGACGGTGCGGTAATCCATGAGCCGGCCGACCGGAGTATCGGGTTTGAGGCCCTGCTTTTCGAGTTGAAAATCGACGATGTCCGGCAGCAAATCCACATCGCCGGTGGCGGCGCGGACGGGCACGGCGAAGGCGGCGCTCACGGGGTAGCCGAAGACGCTGGCACTCTTGAATGAAGCGGGTCCCCCGCCCTGCTCGAGGGACACGCTTTGCGCAAGCTGCCAACCGGCGGAAGACTGCTTCCACAAGTCCCATGAATGCTCGCCGGGCAGACAAATGCCGGCTTCAGTGTTGGCTCCGTTGGACTTCATCTATTGGAAAAGGGGGACTTCTTCACGCGAAAGAATCTGGGGGTTTCCGGTGCGGCCGCGCACGATCAGCACCACGCGTTTCCGGTATTCGCCGACGGTGGCCACACTTTCAATGTGGACGGTCTGGTCACCGACCCCGAACACGTTCGCAAATTCCGGGTTCGCCGTATCGGTGAGTTCAGCCAGCATCACTTTCAGTTCCTCGGTGCTCCTGGCCTTCACCTGCTCGTCGTCTTTGGAGTCCTCCTCGCCGTCGGGGCCCCACCGATCGATCACGATTTTTTCGGCGATCTTCAGCTTCTCAGGAAAATCCCGGGCCGGATCGGACGTGCCGTCGAGGGCAAGGGCGGCGGCAGCGAGGACTTTGGCTTCCGCTTCAGTCGCATCGATGGTCCGTCCGGAACTGTAGATGGTAAAATAATCGCGCCAGTCCGGCAGGTTGGCGATTACCTGCTGAAACCCCGGAACCAGCCGCACCTCCTCAAGGCTGTAAAACGGGCGGTTGAACGGATAAGGCGTGTTCTCGCCGTAACCCATCGCCACGTAGTCCTCTTTTTCCATACCGTGCAGCGTCTTTTCACTATTGGTGTCGGTCCAGTCCATCATGCAGTCGAAGAGGATATCGGACTCGTCATTGCTGAGGCCCCAGAGAGTGAACAGCTTGGTGGCAAACGTGCGGCTGGCCTCTCCCGCCTGGATCAGGGCATTGATGTTCATGCGGCCGCCTTCACTGCGAATCTTCACCGAGAATGATTCGTCCTCTCCGAGCACCTGGTTGAGGATCTCTTTGTCGAACTCTTTCACGGCCGGGTTCATCGCCCAGTTGATGCCCATTTCGGCCAACTGCCGCGCCCGGAAGGCCTGCTTCTGAGCGACGGTGAGTTCGAGATCAAAGACGACGATGCGGTGCGTGCTGTAAATGATCATTCCCAGCATGGCGATGAACCAAAACACCAAAAGCAGCGCCGAACCCCGGCGGGCAGCGCGGCGGCGGAGGATGCTGATCGGTTGGGTGGTCATGGAGTGAACCGGGATGGCGTGGGCCGCGTGCCGCGGCGGGAAAGAGGGAGTCGAAAGGAGGGCGTCGAGTTTGAGGCGGATATCGGAACAGGCAAGGAATAAGCCGGAAAGTTAGATTGCTCGGGGCGGCTGCGCGTTCCCTTCCGTCACCCGTGCCGCCGGACGGAAGAGTTGTTCTTAAGGGGTGGGCGGCGGGGGAGTCGTATTATTATTAGGAGTACGATTGGTTTGCTGCTGGCTAAATCCAGTGAACTGCTGCGGATTCATCATGGTGGGAATCCAGAACACCAGCCGCACCGGGTCGTCGCCGTCCATGAACTGCAGGGTTAGT
>Ga0190270_10001077_pt1 | contig 12507 bp, 11 predicted proteins | sample Popmic320T_FD_133748 | JGI IMG/M metagenome (GOLD analysis project Ga0190270, IMG submission 133748) | Populus adjacent soil microbial communities from riparian zone of Weber River, Utah, USA - 320 T | ecosystem: Environmental > Terrestrial > Soil > Riparian zone | place: USA: Utah | collected... | reverse complement strand
GGTCCGTGCCGGCTACGAGATCGAGTTCGTGCTGTTCGACGCCGCCGGCCGCCGGGTCGGTGACGACATCGGCTGGCCCGCCTACGGGCTGGGCCCGCTGTCGTCGCAGTGGACGTTCGTCGACACCGCCCTCGAACGGATGGCACAGGCCGGTCTCTCCGTCGACCAGGTGCATGCGGAGTACGCCGTCGGCCAGGTGGAGATGGCCCTCCCGCCCAGCGGGCCGGTCGAGGCAGCCGACGCGGTCGTCCTCGCCCGCACGATCCTCGGGCGTACGGCGCGCGAGCTCGGCCTGATGGTGTCGTTCTCCCCGATGCCGTTTCCCGGAGGAGCCGGCAACGGCGGGCACCTGCACGTGTCGTTCAACCGCGGCGACGAGCCGCTGCTGTCCGGTGGCTCCCTCCCCGGCGAGCTGACGCCCGAGGGCGGGCACCTGGTCGCCGGCATCATCGCCGGGCTGCCCGAGTCCCTCGCCGTGCTGGCCGGGTCGGTAGTGTCCGCGGACCGGCTGGCGCCCAACCACTGGTCGGGGCCGTTCGCCTGCTGGGGGGTGGAGAACCGCGAGGCCGCCGTACGCCTGGTCATGGCGACACCCGGAAACCCGCACGGCGCCAGCGCCGAGGTCAAGTGCATCGACGGTGCGGCCAACCCCTACCTCGCGGTCGGGCTCGTGCTCGGGCTCGCGGCGCGCGGCCTCGAGGAGGAGCTGCCGCTCCCGGAGCCGATCGGCGTCAACCCGTTCCAGCTCACCGAGGCCGAGGCCGAGGCGGCCGGCGTCCGCCGGCTGCCGGCGTCGCTGCGCACCTCGCTCGAGCTCTTCGAGCGCGGCCAGCGGACCGAGGCGATCCTCGGACCCGACCTGCGCAGTGCCGTGGTCGCCGTACGCCGCAAGGAGCAGGAGTCGTTCCGCGACCACCACTCCGACCGCTACGCGCTGACCCGGTTCGCCTGGTCGGCCTAGGACTGTCCGAGCAACGAGGAAGGGTGACCGACCGTCGAGCCGCCTGACGGACCCCTGGGTGACGAGGTCGCCGCGCTCGCGCTGGTCGACCACCACGCGCACGGTGCCCTGCGGCGCGACCTGACCCGAGCCGGCTTCGAGGCGATGCTCACCGAGGCGCCGCACGCCTCGCCGGTCGCGACGCCGTTCGACTCGCAGGTCGGGTTCGCGATCCGCCGCTGGTGTGCGCCGCTGCTCGACCTGCCCGCACACGCATCCGCGGACGACTACTGGGAGGCCAGGACCCGGCTCGGCAACGAGGAGGTCACCCGTCGCCTGCTGCGTGCGACCGGCACGTCGGCGTACCTGCTGGACACGGGCCTGCCCGGAGACGACGTGCTCGACATCGACGGCCACGCGGCCGCGTCACAGGCCACCGTCCGGGAGGTGGTCAGGCTCGAGACCGTCGCAGAGTCGCTGCTCGCGCAGACCGGCAGCAGCGACGCGTTCCTCGCCGGGTTCGCCGACCGGCTCGCAGAGGCGACGGCCGACGCGGTCGGGGTCAAGAGCGTCCTGGCCTACCGGCATGGCTTCGACATCCCCGCCGCACGACCCTCGGCCGACGAGGTGCGTGCCGGAGCCGACGCCACGCTGCGCGCCGCCGGCGGGCGCGACGACAGGCCGCGGGTCACCGACCCGGCCCTGCTCCGCCACCTGCTGTGGTGCGGCGTCGACCGGGGCCTGCCGCTGCAGCTGCACGCCGGGTACGGCGACCGCGACCTCGACCTGCACCGGGCCAACCCGATCCTGCTCACGTCCTGGCTGCGCGAGGTCGAGCGCGCCGGCGTACCCGTGATGCTCCTGCACTGCTACCCGTACCACCGCGAAGCCGGCTACCTCGCACAGGTCTTCGACAACGTCTACTTCGACGTCGGCCTGGCGACCGGGCACGTCGGGGCACAGAGCTCGCAGGTGGTCGCCGAGTCGCTGGAGCTCGCGCCCTTCCACAAGCAGCTGTACTCCTCCGACGGCTACGGCCCGGCGGAGCTGCATCTCCTCGGGTCCGTGCTGTGGCGGCGCGCCGTCGCCGATGTGATCGGTGGCTGGGTCACGCGCGGTGACTGGTCGGTGCGCGATGCCGCCCGGGTCGTACGACTGGTCGGGAGCGAGAACGCCCGTCGCGTCTACCGGCTCGCCTGATTCGCGGCCGCCCTCGTGCCTGTACCGGCGAGCGTGTCCATCCCCTGGTCATCCCCCGGCGGGGACATGCGGCTGTGGGCTATCGCAATCGGCGGGTTGCCGCTACTCTGACCGTGCGTTACGGCCCCTTCACGGACAGTAACGCTGGGCCCAGACCTCGCCCCCGGTTGGTGTCGTCCTGCCTGTGAGGTCTTCGATGCTCGACGGTCCGCGGTCCGGGTCCACGGTCTCGACCCGGTGTACGCGCGTGGTCCCGAGGACCGCTGCCTCCTGGCGCGACACACCGTCCCCGCGTGTGCAAGGAGGCAACCCGCGTTGACCCAGCTCCGGCGTAGCCGTCCCAAGGACGCCTGGGACGGCCCTGCCCCGCTCGCGCTTCCGGCGGTGCTCTACCTCGATGCCGACCCGCAGGCCGCCCGCAGGGCGCGCTCGTTCGTGCACCACCAGTGCCGCGCCAAGGGCATCGAGGGAGACGCCCGCGACACCGCCGTGCTGCTGACGAGCGAGATCGTCACCAACGCGTGGATCCACGGACGCAGCGCCGCCCGGCTGGAGGTCACCACCTCCGCCGACGGGCTGCTCGTCGAGGTCGGTGACGAGAACTCCCGCCTGCCGGAGCTCATCGAGCAGGACCCCGAGGCCCTCAACGGCCGGGGTCTGGCCATCGTGAGCAGGCTGGCCGCCGACTGGGGCGCGCACGAGGACGACTGGGGCAAGGTCGTCTGGTTCGAGATCCAGTACGACCACTGACGGTCCGTTCCTCCTGCCAGCCCGCCGTGTCTACCGCCTGCGCCGTGTCTACCGCCTGCGCCGTGTCTACCGCCTGCGCCGTGCCTACCGCCTGCGCCGGATCACCCGCCGCGGGCGCACCCGCCGCGACCGGGCCGACTGTTGTCCGGCGCCGGCGCCGTTGACCGCCGCGACCGTGAACGTGTACGCCTTCCCGGGGCGCAGGCCGCGCACCACGTGCCTGCCCTTGTCAGGCACGGCCACGTTGACGACCAGCCTGCCCTCCAGGTACGCGCGGACGCGGTAGCCCGTGACCTTGCCGTCGCCGTCGTCGGAGGGCTTCCCCCACGCCACCGTGACCCGGCCGGGACCGGGGCGAACTCGAGGCGCCCGGCACGGCCCGGGAGCGACCGCGTTGTTGTCGGGCATGTCGTCGGCCCTGCACGGGTGGGTCAGGATCGGGTCGCAGTCGTCGATCTCGCCCGGCTTCCAGCCCACCGCGAACTGGCTCATCATGTCGTGGTCCTCGTGCACGAGGTTGTGGCAGTGCACCATGTAGCGGCCATGGACCTCGGGCCGCTTGGGGTCGCCGAACCGGGCGACCACGCGGACGGTCTCACCCTCGCCGACGTAGACCGTGTCCTTCGGTCCCCGCTCCCACGCGTGCGGCGGCTGCCCGTTGCGGGACAGGACCTTGAAGTCGACCAGGTGGATGTGGGTGGGGTGGAACCAGCCGCCCGAGCCGTTCTCGATGTTCCAGACCTCGACGTCTCCGATGTCGGGGTTCGCGAGCACCCGCTGGAAGTCGCTGGCGGTGACGTCGGACCACGTGGTGTCGTTGATGGTCCACTGGCCGCCGGTGCGGGCCATCTCCAGGTTGCGGGTCGCCTTGGCGTCGGCCGCGGTCAGCCCCATCGCGTGTGAAGGAGCCAGCTGACGCGGGATGCGGTTCCAGGTCGGGTCACGCCGGTCGACAGGCTCGCCGGTGACGTCGAAGGCCATCACCTTGCCGGTGTTGTCGTAGTCGCGGTTGTTGTCGTTGCTCAGGTTGTTGAGCACGACCCGCTGGCCCGGCCGGTAGCGGCGGAAGTCGATCAGCACCTCGTAGCGCTCGCCACTGCCCTGCCGCCACTGCGACACGGTCTGCGCCTGCGGCATCAGGCCGCCGTCGGTCGCAACCATGTGCATCGGGTCGCCGCCACCGAGCTGGAAGCGGTACGACCTCGACACCGAGGCGGCCAGGAACCGGAAGCGGTAGACGCGGCGCTGCACCTTCATCACCGGCCACGGCCGCCCGTTGACCAGGATGACGTCGCCGTACAGCCCCGACTCGGACTCGTCGTCGTACATCAGCTGGCCGTTCGCGGTGAAGAGCGAATCCGTCACCGTGAGGGGAACGTCGAACTCCCCCTGCGGCAGCATGCGCCGCTCGGACGCGTCGTGGATGTGGTACTGCGCCGCCAGGCCGGAGTACGCGTTGCGTGCGGTGTTGTGCACGGCGTGGTCGTGATACCAGATCGTGCGCGCGGCCTGGTGGTTCGGGTAGCGGTAGTCCTTGAAGAACCCCGGCGGCGTCAGGTCGTCGGCGTACCCGTCGTAGAACGGCATCGACGCCGAGCCGTGCAGGTGCGTCGAGGTCGAGAAGTCGTGGCCGAACAGCGGGTGCTGTGCCGGCAGCTTGTTGCGCACGCGCACGACGGTCTCGACTCCGCGGGCGACCTTGATCGTCGGCCCCGGCACCACCCCGTTGTAGCCCCACATCCGCGTGCGGAAACCGGGGATGATCCGAGCCGAGGTCTCCTTCGCGGTGAGGTGGTAGACCTGCCGGATCAGCCGTCCCCGTCGGTCGTAGTCCCAGTCAACCGGTCGAAGCACCGGCGCCCGGACGAACGCGGCTGTGAACGGCCGCGGTAGCTGCTCCGCATCGAGCTCACCCGCGTCGCGGGCGAGTACCCGGGTACCGAACGGCAGCGAACCCACACCCCCGATGCCGGCCGCCCCGACCAGTCCCAGTCCTCCCACTTTCAACACTTCACGCCGGCTCAGTGCCATGGCGAGCCCCCTCCAAGCTCGTCGCATGCCCCCAGTCCGCCGACCGTTACCAACAGGGTTCGCGCGGCGCGCTCGCGCGCGTCGCGACTACCAGCAGGTCTGCTTCCCGCTGCCCCAGAATCCCGTGGCCGATCTTCCACCTGTGCAGACGGATTGCCCCATTGCCCTCTTCTGCGCCCCGCCCCATTCGAGGTTTCCCTCTGCCTGAAGGTTGCACCGACTGCAGAGGGGACGAACACCGCCTCATTGGGTCAATTCCAGAAAACAGCCATGCGGGCGAGGTTCACCCGACCGTGCACGGCCGGTGGCCCTGCGACACCACACCCTGACTATCGACCCGGCAGCTCCCCCGAACGGGCCAGAACCGGGTAGCCCGTCCGTGCGCAACCGCCCCGTGCACCCACCTGTCTGCGCGCCGACGTCTAGTCACCACGGCTCGCGAGAGGCGGATGCAGCACTAGGACGTGCCCTAGGATCCCGGACATGTCTGACGTACTCCAGCGCCACAAGATCCTGCTCGACGAGTCGGAGATGCCGACCCGCTGGTACAACCTGGTGGCCGACCTGCCGACCCCGCCGCCGCCGCCGTTGCACCCAGGCACCAAGGAGCCGGTCGGCCCCGACGACCTCGCCCCGCTGTTCCCGCCGGACCTGATCGCCCAGGAGGTCACGCAGGAGCGCTACGTCGACATCCCGCCGGAGGTGCAGGACGTCTACCGGCTCTGGCGTCCGTCTCCGCTGTACCGCGCGCACCGGCTCGAGCGGCGGCTCGGCACGCCCGCACGCATCTACTACAAGTACGAAGGTGTCTCACCCGCCGGCTCGCACAAGCCGAACACCGCGGTCCCGCAGGCGTTCTACAACGCCAAGGCAGGCATCCGGAGGCTCACCACCGAGACCGGTGCTGGCCAGTGGGGCACCGCGCTGGCGTTCGCGTGCGCGCTGTTCGAGATGGAGTGCGAGGTCTGGCAGGTCGGCGCCTCGTACGACCAGAAGCCGTACCGGCGGATGATGATCGAGACCTTCGGCGCCACCGTGCACCGCTCGCCCTCGGAGCTGACCGCGAGCGGACGTGCAGTGCCCGACCGTGCCGAGCACCCGGGCTCGCTCGGCATCGCCATCTCCGAGGCGGTCGAGGTGGCGGCGCAGGATCCCGAGGTGCGCTACGCCCTCGGCAGCGTGCTCAACCACGTCCTCCTGCACCAGACCGTCATCGGCGAGGAGGCCCTGCTGCAGCTGGCGAAGGTGGGTGAGGCACCCGACCTGGTGGTGGGCTGCACGGGTGGCGGCTCGAACTTCGCCGGCCTCGCCTTCCCGATCCTGCGGGAGAAGCTGGCCGGCCAGATGGCACCGGACATCCTCGCCGTCGAGCCCTCGTCGTGCCCGTCGCTCACCCGCGGCACCTACGCCTACGACTTCGGTGACACCGCCGGGCTGACCCCGCTGATGAAGATGCACACCCTCGGGCACGACTTCGTGCCCGACCCGATCCATGCCGGCGGGCTGCGCTACCACGGGATGAGCCCGCTGCTCTCGCACGTATACGAGCAGGGGCTGATCGGTGCGGAGGCGGTCCCGCAGACCGAGTGCTTCGACGCCGGAGTGCTCTTCGCCCGCACCGAGGGGATCGTCCCCGCACCGGAGCCCACACACGCGCTCGCCGCGACCATCCGAGAGGCCCGCCGCTGCGCCGAGACCGGCGAGGAGAAGGTCCTGCTGACCGCGCTGTGCGGACACGGCCACTTCGACCTGTCGGCGTACGACACGTTCCTGAACGGGCGTCTCGTCGACGAGGACGTGCCCGACGCGCGCTTCGCCGACGCGCTCACCCGGCTGCCGGAGGTGGTACCGGGCTGACGCTCGCGGCCCGGCTGTCCGCCGCTTGGCCGATCTCCCTGACGAAGCACGTCCGGCACGACAGACTTGTGCCCATGGTGCGCATCCGGTCGGCGGCCAGGCGGCGGCCACCGCCCCCTGGGGCCGGCGACGACCCTGACCAGGAGCACGGGCCCGACGGCCACGGGCACCGGTCAGCCTGGCTGCGACCGCTGGTGAGCCTGCTGGGGATCCTGGTGGTGTTCTACGCGCTTCCCATCGGCGGGCTCGCCCTGGAGACCGCGACCGTGGTGGCAGTTCTGGTGACGCTGGCGGGAGTGGGCCTGCTCGGCTGGGCCATCGTCGGGCAGGTACGCCGGCAGCTGGCCGGTGACACGGAGGTACGCGTCGACATCCTGTTGACTCTGCTGAGTCTGGTCGCCGTGGTGTTCGCGTTCGGCTACCTGCTGCTGGAGAAGGCGAGTCCCGGCCAGTTCGCGGGTCTGGAGACCAGGACCGACTCCCTGTACTTCACGCTGTCGACGCTGGCAACGGTCGGGTTCGGTGACGTGCACGCGGTGGGCCAGGTCGGGCGGGCCCTGGTCTCGACACAGATCGTCTTCGACCTGGTGTTCGTGGCGGCGCTGATCGCCACGCTCTCCGGTCGCCTGCGCTACCGGGCCGCCGAGCGGGCCCTGTCGCGCGGCGCCGGGGCCACAGGGAACACAGGGAGCCCCGGGTCGGAGTCGACCCAAGGACCCGAGGCGAACCAGGGGACCCCGTGAGGTCGGCCGTGACTACGGGCGTGAGCTAACCCGTCGGGTGCAGCGCCGACCGCAGCACCTGCGCGGCCTGGGTGATGGCACCCTGCGCGGCCCGGGTCTCGCGCAGCAGGTTCAGCCCGACGAAGTCGTGGGTGATGCCCTGGTAGCGCACCGCGGTGACGGGCACACCGGCGCGGCGCAGGTGGTCGGCGTACGCCTCGCCCTCGTCGCGCAATACGTCCGCCTCGGCCACGATGACCAGCGCCGGTGGCAGCCCGGCCAGCTGCTCGGTCGTGGCACGCAGCGGCGAGGCGGTGATCTCCGCGCGCAGGTCGTCGTCGGTCGTGTACTGGTCCCAGAACCACCGCATGGCGTCGCGACGCAGGAAGTACCCCTCGGCGAACTGCCGGTACGACGGCGTGTCGAACGAGGCATCGGTCACGGGGTAGAACAGCACCTGCTGCACGAACGACACCCCACCGCGCTCCTTGGCCAGGAGCGTGGTCGCGATCGCCATGTTGCCGCCGACCGAGTCGCCGGCGATCGCGATCCGGGAGCCGTCGAGGTCGTGCTCGGCACCGGACTTCGCCACCCAGGTTGCAGCGGCGTAGATCTCCTCGATCGCCGTCGGGTACTTCGCCTCCGGGGACAGGCTGTACTCGGGGAACACCACGGCAGCACCGGCCCCGACCGCGAGCTCGCGCGCGAGCCGGTCGTGGGTGTGGCTGTTGCCGAACACCCAGCCGAGTCCGTGCACGTAGACGATCACCGGCAGCGCACCGGTCGCGCCGGGCGGCCGCACGATGCGCACGCGTACCTCGCCGGACGGACCGCCGGGGACGGTGACGTCGCTGAGGTCGGCGTCGAGCAGGTTCCTCGGGTCGGCCTGCAGCTCGTCGGCGATCTTGCGGCCTTCGGCCGGTGCCAGCTCGTACAGGTACGGCGGGTCTGCGGTCGTCTCCACGAACCTCTGTGCAGCGTCTTCCAGGGTCACGGGTGTGTTGTCGGCCATGACTCAACGTAGGAACGCGCCGACGCTACGCGGTACCCCCCGATCGGGCCGTCTCCACTAGCCCCAAATGACCACAAAACCGGCGCCTTGCCAGAACAGACCCGTCGGTGCCCGGCCGGAGAGGTCAGCTTCCGTCCTCCGCCTCGCGCACCGGGCGCAGCCGAGCCCTGTTGTTCGTCGTCGCCCCCTGCAAGGGCGCGCCGTCGACCCAGCGGAGCCTCTTCATCAGCTGCACCGACCCGCCGTCACCGTTCACGGTGTCGAACAGCGCGTGGTCGGAGAACGCCGACATCAACGCCAGGCCGCGGCCCCCTTCGGCCAGCTCGTGCGGCATGGCGGACTCCGTCGCCCGCCACGCGAACCCGGCGCCGGAGTCGACGACCTCCATCGTGAGCTGCTCGTCCCCGATGCTGATCGCCACCTCGTAGCTGTCGCCCGCGCCGGCGTGGTGGAACACGTTGGTGCACGCCTCGCTCAGCGCCACCTCGACCTCGGCCAGGCAGTCGTCCGCGATGCCGGCGCTCTGCAGCGCGGCGGACACGGTGTGTCTTGCCAACGGGACGCTGACCGCCTCCCGAGGCAACGTCAGAACGACCTGGATTCGCACGAGTGCTCCCCTTCCCCGGAACCATCCGCGAGACGCTGTATCTGTCGTGGCCCCGTGCGGGCGGCAGACGGGGGCGGGGCGGTGCTGCGTGCGTGCTGAGGCGTGGCCGCATCCGCCGACGGCGCCGTCGCGACAGGTGTGTGCGTCCTGACGCTGCGCTCGGTCGGCTTCGCCACGTGCCCCACTGTTCGACTCACGCTTGCGACGTCCCACTCGTTGCTCGCCCACGTACTTCGAAGGGAGTCCGTAGGCGGCTCTGAGAAAGGTGACGATCATTCGCCTGCCGCGTCGACCGAACCTCGCGGCTGCCTGTCCAGACTCCAATGCGCCACGTCGACGGGGTCTGGGGCGACGATGCCTCTCATGCTAGTCACGGTCAGCGACATCGAGAAGCGACCAGGACGGCAGAGAACGTCAAATTCACCGGCCGCTATGTGCGGTTTCCGTCGTCAGAACGACGAAATGTCGGCCGAATGTAAAACAACCTTGACACATCGGCGGAGTTGCTGACACGTTGGGTTAATGACAAGCGAACTTTACAGCACCAGCAGTGGCAGAACCTCCCCGCGGAGCCGCAGCGCGGCCGCCCTCGCGCTCGGCGTCGCACTGACCGCCGGCCTCGTGCCTACGGCGGCCCTCGGTGCCGGCCCGCCCCCAGGCGGACCGCCCGCGGACACTGCACAGTCGGCCCCGGACCGGTCCGAGCTCGAGGAGGCGTTGCGTGTCGCCCGAAACCGGGGTCGCGTGCCCGCGGTCGCCGGCGGCGTCATCGGCGTACGCCGTCCGCCCGCCGCCGCCGCCGCGCTCGGGGTACGCCGCCGGGGCGGGCCCGTACGGGTGGACCGGCAGGACCGGTTCCACCTGGCGTCACTCACCAAGGCCGTCACCGCGACCGCCGTCGCCCGGCTGGTCGAGCGCGGTCTGCTGGACTGGTCGAGCACGCCGGGCGAGGTGTTCCCCCTCGCCGCGGAGTCGATGAACCCGTCGGTGCGCGACGTCACCCTGCGACAGCTGCTCACCCACCGGGCGGGCGTCGCTACGTACACCACGCTGCCGGACTTCGAGAGCCTGCCGGACTGGCAGGGAACCCCCGAGCAGCGCCGCCGCGCGTTCACGAGATGGCTGCTGCGCCGGCCGCCCGCCACACCGGTCGGGGAGTACTCCTACTCCAACGCCGGCTACACGATCGCGGCACGCATGGCGACCCAGGTCAGCGGCCGCCCGTGGCGTCGGCTCGTCCGCAACCAGGTGTTCCGGCCGCTCGGCGTGCGCGCGTGGTTCGGGTGGCCCGCCGACAGGCCGGGCCAGCCGTGGGGGCACTGGCTCGTACGCGGCCGGCTCCGTCCGGCTGCTCCGGACGCCTACCGGTTCCCGGACCTGGTCGCGCCCGCGGGCGACATCTCGCTGCGCCCCCGCGGCTACACCCGGTTCCTGCAGGTGCACCTGCGCGGGCTGCGCGGTCACGACACCCGGCTGCTGCGGGCACGCACGATCCGCTTCATGCACCGGCCGGTCGGGGACTATGCGATGGGCTGGGTACGCCGCCGGGTCAACGGCGTGATGACGAGCGTGCACAACGGCACCGCGGGAACGTTCTCCGCGTTGGCGGGCATCCAACCGGGTCGCGGGCTCGCCGCCGTGGCGTTCGCCAACGCCGGCGGACGGCGTGGCAGTGTCGCCGTGGGCGTCGGCCTCGGCGGCCTGCTCACCCCCGCGGACGCGTCGCGAGCCGGAGGCGCTGTCGAGCCGCTCAGGTCTGGTCGTGCCGGAGGATGACCACGAGCACGCGGAGCACGAGCACCGCGGAGACGATCAGCAGGCCGTACCCGAGCAGCGCGAAGAGCTCGACCGAGTCCGTGACCCGAGGACCACCCGGGGTGCCCAGCAGCAACAAGTCATCCTGACGCACCCGGTCGCGACATTGCAGGGCAATAACGACCAGAGATCACGCGTGCACCAGGATGGTCGGCGTGGACAGCCGAGTTCGGTGCACTGCTGACCTGGCGGCACTGGTCCGACGGAACCGCCCTCGGCCCCTCCAGCGGGGTGACCTTCGGGATTCATCGTCGCCGTCGAGGTCGCGGCCGCCGGGCTCGGGTCGTGGCTGCTGGGGGTGCGTCGCCGCGCCGACCTGATGTCCGCCTGGATCGCACTCGTCGTGGGCGTGCACTTCTACCCGCTCGCACCGCTCCTGCACTACCCGTTGCTGTATGTCGTGGCGACCGTGGTCACCCTGGCCGCGCTGGCCTCCCCCTACGTCGCCCGCTCCCGCGGGATCGCGGTCAGCGCTGTCACCGGCGCCGCGACCGGGACGGTGCTGTTGGCGGCCGCTGTGCTCTCGCTGGGAACTGCTCTCTGGTGACCGTTCTCGGGTAATGGGGACGGGGCCCGGATGGTCGTCGGCCGGGGCCCGCCCTGGCCGACAGGTGGTCACCCTGCGTGCATGTGGCACCGCGTCACGGCGTCCGGGTATGCGCGCCGTCGCGGCCCGCGAGCGGGCTGGCTACCCTTCACCCGATGAGCGTATTGGCCGAGATGCTGGCTTCTGGGCTCTCGGCTGCTCTGGGCGCCGCGTTCGGTGCCTGGTACTGGCGCCGAGCAGCCCTGCACAGTGGGCAGCCCGAGGGCGGCCACGACAGCGCCCCGGACGCCCAGCGCACGCACTACCTCAGCGGCCGGCAGGACCTCTACGAGGAGTTCTTCGCGGTGTCGAGTGCCGCGTTCCTCGCGGTGGGCAACTACCAGATGGCCAAGCGCCACACCAAGCCGCGCCCCACGAAGGTCAAGGGGCGTGACCGTGACCCCGCGGAGGCCTCGCTTCACGACCTGGGCACCAAGGCGGAGCAGGCGCTCGACCACGCCCGCCGGATCTGCTACCGGCTGGAGATGCGCACGATCCCCTCCGAGCTCGTGGAGGCGCTGCGGGAGTACGTCGAGTCGCTCAAGGGCATCCTCGACCTGCCCTGGATCCCCGTGGAGATGCACCTGAGCGAGGAGCGCGTCCGCCGGATCATGCGCGCCGACCTCGCGTTCGACTTCTCCCCCGTGGACGGCGGTGCCGACGCGGACGGGAACGCAGGCAGGCGGGACGCACGCACACGAGACGCGGCCGACGAGGCGTAAGTCCTTCTCTCCTTGCGTCAGGGTCAGAACGTGATGGCCACCTTCAGCGGGTCGCCGTCGCGCTCACGCATGACGCGCATGGCCTCGGTGATCTGCTCCAGCGGGTACTCGTGCGTCACCAGCTCCTCACCGCGGAGGCGTCCCTGCTCGGCCAGCGCGACCGCACGCTGCACGGGTCTACGCCCGGCGCCCCGCGAAGCGAATTGCGGCAGGCTGGATCTCGCCGACGTCGATCGCCGTCTGCTCCACGTCACGGGCGAGGTCG
>Ga0190270_10001076_pt1 | contig 12510 bp, 12 predicted proteins | sample Popmic320T_FD_133748 | JGI IMG/M metagenome (GOLD analysis project Ga0190270, IMG submission 133748) | Populus adjacent soil microbial communities from riparian zone of Weber River, Utah, USA - 320 T | ecosystem: Environmental > Terrestrial > Soil > Riparian zone | place: USA: Utah | collected... | reverse complement strand
GTGGGGGCGATCGCGGCGCTCGGCCGCTCGGCCACGAACTTCTCCCAGATCCCCACCTTCGACATGAGGACGCGGACCTGGTCCGAGGGCTGGGCGCCGACGTGGAGCCAGTGCAGCGCGCGCTCCTCGTCGATCTCGATGAGGGACGGGTCGTTGAGCGGGTGATACTTCCCGATGTTCTCGATGAACCGCCCGTCGCGCGGCGACCGCTGGTCGGCCACCACGACACGGTAGAAGGGCCGCTTCTTCGCACCCATCCGCCGCAGCCGGATCCTCGTCGCCATGTTCCGAACCTCTCCTATCGTTCCGGGAGCCTCGCCGGCATCTTCATGCCGGGGACGCGCTTGCCGCCCATCATCGTCCGCATCATCTTCCTCGCACCCTCGAAGTCCTTGAGGAGCGCGTTGACGTCCGCGGTCGTGACCCCGGATCCGTTGGCGATCCGGAGGCGGCGGGACCCGGAGATGATAGCGGGATCACGCCGCTCGCCGGGCGTCATGCTCAGGATGATGGCCTCGGCCTGCCGCAGCTGCCCGTCGTCGACCGCGGCCGCGAGATCCTTCATCGCGCCGCGACCGCCCGGCATGCCCGGCAACATCTTCATGAGGTCCTGGAGCGAGCCGAGCTTCTTCATCTCGCGGAGCTGGACGAGGAAGTCCTCGAGGGTGAACCGGCCCTGCAGGAGCTGCTCCGCGGCGGCCGCGGCGGCCTCCTGGTCGACCGTCCCCTGTGCCTTCTCGATCAGGGTGAGCACGTCGCCCATCCCGAGGATCCGCCCCGCCATGCGGTCGGGGTAGAAGGGCTCGAGGTCGCCGACCTTCTCGCCGGTCCCCACGAAGAACACCGGGCGCCCCGTGACCGCCGTCATCGACAGCGCCGCGCCGCCGCGGGCGTCGCCGTCGAGCTTGGTGATGATGAAGCCCGTCGTGTCGACCTCGCGCATGAACTCGCGCGCCTGCACCACCGCGTCCTGTCCCGTCATCGCGTCGCACGCCATGACGACGTGCACCGGCTTCGTCACGTCGCGGATGCGCCGGGCCTGCCGCATCATGTCCAGGTCCACGTGGAGGCGGCCGGCGGTGTCGATGATCACGACGTCGGCGCCTGACCGTGCCCCCTCCTTCACGCCGTTCTTCGCTAGGCGCACGGGATCGCGGCCCTCGGACCACACCGGGATGCCGGTCTCGCGGCCGAGCGTCCGGAGCTGTTCGACCGCGCCCGGTCGGTCGAGGTCCGCGCCCACCAGCAGCGGCCGGCGGCCCGTGCCCTTCAGGTGGAGGGCGAGCTTCGCGCACGCGGTGGTCTTCCCCGACCCCTGGACGCCGGCCATCAGGATGACGGCGGGGGTGGGGCCGCCCAGCGTGAACGGCCGGTGCTCGCCCCCGAGGGTCACGCGCAGCTCCTCGTCCATGATCTTCACGACCTGCTGGGCGGGGGTGATGCTCTTCGTAACCTCCTCCGAGAGCGCACGGACGCGGACGCGCGCGAGGAGGTCGTCGACCACCTCGACGGCGACGTCGGCCTCGAGCAGGGCGGTCCGGATCTCGCCCAGGGCGTTGTCGACCTGCTTGGGATGCAGCTTGCCCCGGGACCGGAGCTTGCGGAAGACGCCATCGAGGCGGTCGGTCAACGTGTCGAACATAGGAGGTAGGCGCTGCCGCGACGGGCGGCCGGCGCGGCCTAGTCTAGCGAGCATCGAGGGACCGACGATGGATCGACCCACGACCGACCGGCGTCGCATGGAGCGGCAGCTCGTCACGCTGCGCTGGCTCGTCGCGGCCATCGGCGCCGCCCAGGTGACCTTCGCCGTACGGGACGGCGCCCGCGACCCGTCGCTCGCGGTCCCCCTCGGGTCGGCCATCGTGATCGCGCTCGTCGTGGGGAACCTCCTCCTGTCGGGCGCCCTCGATCGGATCAGCGACGAGCGGCTCTCGCTCCTGGGGACGATCGCCTTCGCCGTGGACGTGATCTCGATCACGGCGCTCATCGGACTGGCCACCGACGGACCCGACGATCCGGTCTGGGTGCTCGGGTACCTGCTGCCCCTCGAGGGCGCCGCCCGCTGGGGGCTCACGGGTGGTCTGATCGGCGCCGCGGCCTTCGTCGCGGGCCAGCTGGGCCAGGAGCTGTACCTGCGTGCGACCGACCCAGCGTTGGCGCCCTCGTGGGCCGTGCTCGCGTTCCGCGGTGGGATGGCGGTCGTGGTCGGCGTCGTGGTCGGGTCCTTCGCCACCCTCCTCGGTCGCACCGCCGCCGAGGCGCGCGACCGGGCGCGCGAGGCCGAGCTCCAGGCCGAGCGGGCCGAGGCCGCCGCCGAGCGCGAGCGACAGGCCCGCACCGAGGTCGCGCTCTTCCACGCCACGGTGCTGGCCGACCCCGCGCCCGGGCAGCTTGGCGAGCACCTGCGGCGCACCGCCGACGCGATCGCCCGCGAGCTCGGCTGCACGGCCCTCGGGCTGCTCGTCCGCGGGACGGGTCCGGCCGGGGAGACGGTCTACGACGCGATGGGCGTCGTCGGCGACCCCGGGTACCTCCGCGGCGACCGGCTCTCCCCCGCCTCGAGCCCGGTCGCGGCGGCCGCCGAGGAGGGCGCGCCGATCACCGACGGCACCGACCTCGTCGCGCCGATGCGCGCCCGCGGCGAGATCGTGGGCGCGATCCACGAGCGCGTCGCCGATCCGGCCGGGACCGGGGAGGGCCGCCTGCTGCTGCTCGACCGGCTGGCGGACCAACTGGGCCTGGTCCTCGAGTCGGCGCGCCTGCGCGCCGACCAGGACGCCACCGTGAGCAGGCTCCGCGAGCTGGACCAGATGAAGTCGGACTTCGTCGCCGTCACGAGCCACGAGCTCCGCACGCCCCTCGCCGGGATCCGGGGCTTCGTCGACATGATCCGCCGCCGCGGTCCCGAGCTGTCGCCCGAGGAGACCCGCGAGTACCTGGACATCGTGATGACGCAGACGGACCGTCTGATCCAGCTGGTCGACGACCTGCTCGTGGTCGCCCGCGTCGAAGCCGGCAAACTCGCCCTCGAGCCCGTCACGGTCGAGATCGAACCCTTCGTGAACTCGTTCGTGAAGACGTTCGGCGAGGACGCCAGGCGCGTCGCCGCGGCGGCGATCGACGGCGCGCCCGAGCGGATGGTGGTCGACCCCCGACGCCTCACCCAGATCCTGACGAACCTCGTGCACAACGCCCTGAAGTTCTCCCCGCCCGATGGGGTCGTGTCGGTGCGATGGTCCGCGCCCGCGGAGGGCACCGTCTCGTTCGCGGTCACCGACCGCGGGACCGGCATGTCGCCGGAGGACCTCGAGAGGGTCTTCGACCGGTTCCATCAGGCCGAGGACGCGAACGAGCACAGCCAGGGGTTCGGGCTCGGTCTCTACATCACGCGGCAGCTCGCCGAGGCGATGGGCGGCTGGGTCGTCGCCGCCTCGACCCTCGGCGAGGGCTCCACGTTCACGGTGATGCTGCCGGCCGACCGCCACCTGGCAGCACCTGCGCGACCAGGCGCAGCAGCGCCGGCGGACCGAACGGCTTCGTGAGGTAGGCGTCGGCGCCGAGCGCCATCGTGGCGCGCCGCTCCTCCTCCCCCGTCGCCGTCACGACGATCACCGGCAACCCGGCCGTGTCCGGCGATGCGCGGAGCGCGGCGAGCACGCCCCCGCCGTCGATCACGGGCACGTGCAGGTCGAGCACGACCAGATCGGGGGGCGCCGCCGCGATCGCCTCGAGGGCCGCGCGGCCGTCCACGGCCTCCTCGACCGCGTGGCCCTCGGCGACGAGGATCGCCCGGAGCGACGCGCGCATCGTGGCGTGGTCCTCGACCAGGAGGACACGCGCCACGGTCACCCGCCCAGCAACCGGTCGGCGAAGACGCCCGCGTCGAAGGGCCGCAGGTCCGCGAGGCCCTCCCCGACCCCGACGTAGCGCACCGGCACCCCGAGCTCTTCGCGCACGGCCAGGACGATCCCGCCCCGCGCCGACCCGTCCGTCTTCGTCAGGACGACGCCGCTCACCGTCACCGCGTCCGTGAACGCGCGCGCCTGCGCGATCCCGTTCTGGCCCGTCTGGGCGTCGAGCACGAGGAGCGTCTCGTCCACGGTCCCGCCCGCCTTCTCGATCACGCGCCGGATCTTCGCGAGCTCGTCCATGAGCGGCGTCTTGGTGTGGAGCCGGCCGGCGGTGTCGACCAACAGGACGTCACTGCCGCGGGCGAGCGCCGACGTCACCGCGTCGTGCGCCACCGACGCTGGGTCCGCGCCCCGGTCCTGGCGCACGAGGTGGGCGCCGGCCCGCTCCGCCCAGATCTGGAGCTGTTCGCCGGCGGCCGCCCGGAACGTGTCGGCACCGGCGATGGTGACCGATCGGCCGTCCGCGGCGAGCGAGGCGGCGAGCTTGCCGATCGTGGTGGTCTTCCCGCTCCCGTTCACGCCCACGACCAGGATCACCGCAAGCCGGTCGGCGGTCAGATCCAGGGGCTCGTCCGGGCCGAGGACCGACACGATCTCCCGGCGCAGCAGCTCGCCCGGGTCCTCGCCGTCGCGATGGTCCGCGCGCACCCGCCCCACCAGGTCGGTGGCAGCGGCCGGCCCGACGTCGGCGCGGAGCAACAGCCCCTCCAGATCGCGCCACGCGTCGTCCGGCGCCGCGCCGGCGAACAGGCCGCGGACCTTCGCGCCGAGCCCCTCGCCCCGGAACCCGCCACCGCTGGCGCCGCTGGGCGGGGCGAGGGTGGGCGGCGCCGTCGTCGCGCGGGGCGACGAGGCGCGGCCGCCGCGCCGCGCCAGCACGGCCCCCACGACGATGACGACGAGCAGGATGCCGATCGCGACGAGGATCGCGGGGTCCACGCGCGGAGGCTAGCCGACGGGTTCGTGCTCCGGCACGTCGACGACCCCGCCGTCGTCGGCGGGCGTCGCGGCGACCGGCTCGCCCTGGGTCTCCAGCCGCTGGGCGACGACCTTCGTCGTGCCGTCGGCGTTCAGCGAGATGCCGTAGAGCATGCCGGCGATCTCCATCGTCCGCTTCTGGTGCGTGACGATCAGGACCTGGCTGTCGCGGGCGAACCCGTCGACCAAGCGCAGGAACCGGTGCAGGTTCACGTCGTCGAGCGCCGGCTCAACCTCGTCCATCAGGTAGAAGGGCGAGGGCCGCGCCATGAAGATCGCGAACAGGAACGCCATCGCCGTGAGCGAGCGCTCGCCGCCCGAGAGCAGGGAGATGCGCCGCACGCGCTTGCGCCCCGGGCTCGCCTCGATCTCGATCCCGGAGCCGAGCGGGTTGGCCGGGTCGGTGAGGACCAGGCGCCCCTCGCCGCCGGGGAACAGCTCGGCGACGAGACGCTCGAACTGGGCCGCCACGTCGCGGAAGCCCGACGTGAACGCCTCCGTGATGTCGCGGTCGACCTGCGCGATGACCTCGAGGAGGTCGCGGCGGGCCTTCCGCACGTCGTCGAGCTCGCGCTGCATGAAGTCGTGCCGCTCCTGGACGGCCTCGAACTCGCCGGTGGCGAGCAGGTTCACCCGGCCCAGCAGCGCCAGCCGGCGCTGGACGAGCTCCTGCTGCTTGCCGAGGGTCTCGACCGAGTCCTCCTCGGTGAGGGCGGCGAGGAGCTCCAGGGGGTCGGCGCCGAAGCCCTCACGCAGCAGCCGCTCGGCCTCCCCGATCCGACGCTCGATGTCGCCGCGTGTCCGATCGTCGTCTTCGTACGTCAGCCGCAGCTGCTCGAGGCGCGTGGACGCATCGCGCCACGCTTTGTTGACCGCGGCCTCGCGTTCGGCGGCATCGCGTTCGGCGGCGGCCGCGGTCTCGCGTGCCGCCGCGGCCTCGTGCGCCGAGCCGTCGGCATCCCCGGCCCTGGCCTCGGCGGCGCTCCGCGCGGCCTCGGCGTCGGCGAGCGCGGCGCGCACGGCCGCCGGGTCCTGCGCGGCGAGCTCGTCGTGCTCGCGGCGCAGCTGCGCCAGCCGCTGGTCGTGCTGGGCACGGGCGTGCCGCAGCGTCTCCACCGCGACCCGCGCCTGCATCGGCGGCCGCGCGATCGGCGGCAGCTCGGGCAGCTCGGCGCCCTCCACCGGCCCGATCGCGGCGAGCCGGGCGCGCCACCCGTCCACGTTCTGGTCGATCGCCGCGAGCCGCCGCGCCAGGAGCTCCTCCTCCGTGGCCACCCCGGTGGCGTCGCGCTCGAGGTGCGCGAGCCGCTCGGCCGCGCCGGTGATCTCGGCGTCGGCGGCGTCGATCTGCTCGCGCAGGAATCCCATCTCATCGCCGATCTCGACCACGCGCTCGCGGCGGGGACGCAGCTGCTGGTCGGTCGCGGACAGATCGTGCGCGAGCACCTGGAGCTCGGCGAGGATCTCCCGCAGGCGGGCGTCGGCCTCCCGCGCGGTGTGGATCACGGCGGGCCCCACGAGGACCCCGGCGGGCGTGACGAACGACGCGCGCGGGTGGGCGGCCTGCTTCGCCGCCGCCTCCTCGATCGTGTCGGCGAGGTACACGTCCTGGAGCACGGTCGCGACGATGCCGCGGGCGACCGGCTCGGCGTCGGCCGCCGAGAGCAGGGAGCGCTCGCCGGCGAGCCCGAGCGGGACGGGGCCGCCGGCCGAGATCGCGAGGATCGCCCCGTCGCCGCGGGGCGCGTCCTCGAGGGCGGCGTCCGCGTCGGCGTAGACGACCGCGTCGGCCAGCGGCCCGAGCGCCGCCACGAGCGCCCGCTCGAGGCCGGGCTCCGCGCGGACTAGGTCTCGCAGGAGACCGGCCGCCGCGCCGCTCCCCCTTTCGAGGAACCGGGACCCGGGCGTCTCCTCGATGTCGCGGCGCCGCGCCTCGAGCAGGTCCTTGCGGGCCTGCATCCGCCGGCGCGCCTCCTCGAGCTCCTCGATCCGCTCGGTGGTGCGCCGGCGCTCCTCCTCGAGCTGCCCCCGCCTCCCGTCCAGGGGCGAGGTCTGTCCGTCCATGCGTTCGATGTCGGTGCCCAGGGCGCCGCGCTCGGCCTCGATCGCCCCGGCCCTGGCCCGGACCCCGCCCAGCTCGGCGTCGATCCGCTGGCGTTCGGCGGCCGCGTCGGCGAGCGATCGCTCGAGCAGCTGCACCTCGCCCCGTCGCGCCGCGGCGGCCTCCCCGGCATGGCGCCGGTGCTCCTCGGCCTCGCGGCGCGCCTGCTCGGCGACGGCGAAGGTCTCCTCGGCCTCGGCGAGCTCGGTCTCGCGGGCCTCGAGGTCGGCGATCGCGGTCGCGAGCTGTCCGCCCACACGCTCGATCTCGTCGTTCAGGACGGCCATCCGTGCCTGCCCGGCTGCCTGGGACGCGAGCCCGTCGCGGGCGCGCGCCTCCTCGTCGATCGCGGTGCGGAACGCCCGGTCCGCGTCGTCGCGGTCGGCCTGGGCGCGGCGGAACGCATCCTCGGCCCGGCGCAGCGCGGTCGCGGCGGCCGCGCGACCGTCGGCCGCGGCGAGCACGTCGCCGTCGAGCGCGTCGAGGCCGGCGCGCGCGTCGGCCCGCTCCTGCAAGCCGCGCTCCCACCCGTCCGCGCGGCGTTCGCGCTCGCGCAGCAGGGCCCGCAGGCGCGCGGCGGCGAGCTTGCGCGCCAGGTCGTCGGCCTTGGTCGTGAGGGTCTCGTGTTTGGCGGCCATCTCGGCCTGCTGGGCGAGCGGCTTCAGCTGGCGACGCAGCTCGGCCAGCACGTCGGCGAGTCGGAGCAGGTCGTGGTCGAGCCCGGCGAGCTTGCGCTCGGCGCGCTCCTTGCGGCGGCGGTGCTTCGCGATGCCGGCCGCCTCCTCGATGTAGCGGCGCCGGTCCTCGGGTTTGGCGAGCAGGACCTCCTCCAGCTGGCCCTGGCCGACGACCGTGTGCAGCGCGCGGCCGATGCCCGACTCCGACAGCAGCTCCTGGACGTCCATCAACCGGACGATCTGGCCCCCGATCCGGTACTCGGACTCGCCGCTGCGGAAGATCGTGCGGCTGATCTCGATCTCGCTCATCGGCACGGCGATCCTGCCGGCGGCGTTGTCGATCACGAGCTTGACCTCGGCCATCCCCAGCGCGGGGCGTGAGGGCGTCCCGGCGAAGATCACGTCGGCCATCTGGCCGCCGCGGAGCGCACGCGGGCCCTGTTCGCCGAGGGCCCAGCTGATCGCGTCGACGAGGTTCGACTTGCCCGAGCCGTTGGGCCCCACGATCACCGAGGTGCCGGGGACGAACTCGAGGACCGTCTTGTCCGCGAACGACTTGAACCCGCGGATCGTGATCGACCGGAGGAACATGTGGGCGGATGCTAACAGGCATGTGATCCGCTCCCGAGGAAGCCGACGAGGCCCGTCGTCGCCCCGTGACGGGCCTCACCCGCGGATGTCGAACCCCCGCAGGCCCTCCGCCGGCTCCTCGCGCGAGGAGACATCGTCCACCCACGCGCCGCGCGGCCCCGCACGGCACCACGCGACGAGGGCGTCGAGGTCGCCGGGCGCGCCCTCGAACACGGCCTCGACGGCGCCGTCGGCCCGGTTGCGGACCCACCCCGCCACCCCCCGTGCGCGCGCTTCGCGCGCGCACGTCGCGCGGAAGAACACGCCCTGCACCCGGCCCGTCACGATCACGTGGACCCGTGTCGCCATCGGGGCCCAGGGTAGGCTCGCCGGATGCCGAGCTACGACCGCGAGACGGCCCTCGTGGTGGTCGACGTGCAGAACGATTTCGCCGACCCGCAGGGGAGCCTCTACGTCCCCGGCGGCGACGTGATCGTCGACGAGGTGAACGCCGAGGTGGCCCGTGCCCAGGCCGCGGGCGCGCACGTCGTCTACACGCAGGACTGGCATCCGTCGGCCACGCCGCACTTCGTCACGGAGGGCGGCATCTGGCCGGTGCACTGCGTGGAGGACACGTGGGGCGCGGCGTTCCACCCGCGGCTCGTCGTCGACGGCCCGTCGGTCCGCAAGGGCCACGACGGCGGGGACGGGTACTCGGGGTTCAGCGTCCGCGACCCGCTGAGCGGCGACGTCCGGGCCACGATCCTCGACGAGCTCCTGCGCGACCGGGGGGCCGACACGATCGTCGTCGCGGGCCTGGCCACCGACTACTGCGTCGTCGAGACCGCCTGCGATGGGCGGATGCTCGGTTACCGGGTCGAGGTGGTGCACGGGGCGATCGCGGCGGTCGACCTCACGCCCGGGGACGGCGACCGGGCGATCACGCGGATGCGCGACGCTGGCGTCGAGTTGGTCTGACCTCGCGCGGGGTCAGCTCTGGCACTGGGGGCAGTAGAACGAGGACCGCTGCGAGATGCGCACGCTCTCGATCGGCGTGCGACACCGGCGGCACGGCAGGCCCGCCCGGCCGTAGACCTTCAGCTCGGCGCCGTAGCCACCGGGCTCGCCGAACAGGTCGAGGTAGGCCTCGTCCTCGAGCGTCGTCCCGCGGGCCTTGATCGCCTCCTGCAGGACCTCCTGGATCGCGCGGTAGAGGCGGCGCACCTCCTGGGACGATAGCGTGTCGCTCAGCCGGTCGAAGCGCAGGCCCGCGTGGAACAGGACCTCGTCCGAGTAGATGTTGCCGAGCCCGCTGATGAACTTCTGATCCATCAGGAGCTGCTTCATCTTCGCCGCCTTCTGCGCCAACAGGTACTGGAACGAGGGCCACGTGAACACCTGATCGAGCGGATCGATCGCGAGGTGCTGCAGCTCCTTCACCTTGCCGAGGTCGTCGGCCGACGTCACGAACATCTCGCCGAACGTGCGGGGGTCGATGAACCGCAGGTCGCCCCCCTGCTGGAACGTGATCACGACGTGGGTGTGGGGGGCGAGCGGCTGCCGGCCGGTCGCGCGCTGGAGCCGGCCGCTCATCCCGAAGTGCACGACCCAGACGTCGCCGCCGTCCAGGTGCAGCAGGATGTACTTCCCGCGGCGCTCCGTGCGCACGACCTTGTGGCCGACCAGGCGCGAGGTGAAGTCCTTGCGCGTCTTGTGCCGGCGGATCGCGCGCATGGCGTTCTTCGTCGTCTTCACCTCGGCCGCCTTCACCTTGCGCCCGACGACGTCGCGATCCAGATCGCGCCGCATCACCTCGACCTCGGGTAGCTCCACGGTCCCTCCCTCAGGCGCCGTCGTCGGTGCGTTCGGCGATCACGGCGAAGGCCTGCCGCGCCGCCTGTTGCTCGGCTTCCTTCTTCGAGCGTCCCGTCCCAGTGCCGAGGACCTCGCCCCGAACGAGGACGGTGGCGGTGAACTCCTTCTCGTGGTCGGGTCCGCGATCCTCGATGCGGTACTCGGGGATCGCCCGCAGCTGCCGGGAGGCGAGCTCCTGGAGGATCGTCTTGTGGTCGCGGTCGCCCTCGCCGCGGACCCACGCGTCCATGCGCGGCCGGAACAGCCGCTCGATGAGCTCGGTCGCCACGTCCAGCCCCCGGTCCAGGTAGACGGCGCCGAACACGGCCTCGAGCGCGTCGGCGAGGATGCTCGCCTTGTCGCGGCCGCCGGAGAGCTCCTCGCCTTTGCCGAGCAGCACCACCTCGCCCAGGTCGAGCGAGCGCGCCACGTCCGCGAGGGCCTGCATGTTCACGATCGCGGCGCGCAGCTTCGCGAGCTGGCCCTCGGGCATGTCCGGATCGGCGCGGTACGCCATGTCGGTCACGACGAGACCCAGGACCGAGTCGCCGAGGAACTCGAGACGCTCGTTCGTGACGGGCTCGCCCTGTTCGAACGCGAAGGAGCGGTGCGTGAGAGCGGCGCGACGCAGCGCCGGGTCCTCGAACGCCACGCCCAGCGCGTCGTCGAGCGCCTCGGGGGCTCGGGGGGACGGCGCCTGGGCGTGCGCGCGGCTCACCGCGTCACTCGACCTCGACGGCCTGGCGGCCGGCGTAGGTGCCGCACGTGGGACACACGCGGTGCGGGAGCTTCGGCTGCTTGCACTGCGGGCACGTGCTGTACGCCGTCGGCGAGGCCTTCCACGTCGCCTTGCGCTTCGACGTCCGGGTCTTGCTCTGCTTCTTCTTCGGGACGGCCATCGCGGTGCGTTCCTCCTGGGTCGTGGGCCGGCGACGTCAGGCGTCGTCGGGGTCGATGAACAGCTCGGACAAGATCGCGAAGCGCGGATCGATCTGCTCGTGCCCGGGGCACTCGCCGAGGTTGCGGTTCCCGCCGCACGTCTCGCAGAGCCCCTGGCAGGTCGACGAACACAGCGGCGCGAACGGCATCTCGACGCCGATCGTGTCGCGCAGCATCTGCTCGGGGTCGAAGCCCTCGGCCGCGTCGAAGGCGTAGCTGTCGTCGTCGTCCTCGACGGCGTGCGGCACCGCCATCTCGTGCACCCGGGCGTCGAAGGCGCCGTCGAACTCGCGCAGGCAGCGGGCGCAGCTGAGCACCCACCGGCCGCGCGCCCGTCCGGTGACGAGGAGCCCTTCGATCACGCACTCGAGCAGGAGTTCGGCCCGCACGGGCTCGTCGTCGGGGACGCGGGCGAGCGCGCCCGCGAGCTCCTCGAAGGTCCCGTCGACGGCCACCGCGCGGGAGGCGCCGGGGTGCCCGATCAGCTCGCGCACGTCGATCGGGGCGAAGCTCATGCCTGGTCCTCGTCGTACAGGGGCGTGGCCGGCGCCGGCGCGGGCGCGGCCTCGACGTCGGCGGCGAGGTCGTCAGGGGCGAGCCGCTGCTCGGCCTCGGTGGCCGGCGACCGTAGGCGCTCGCGGCCGACCTCGACCTGGTCGAGCGTCCGGGCGACCCCTCGGGCGGTCTCCTGCGCGTCCTCGAGGATCTTGCGGAGCGAGATCTCGAACTGCGCCAGCTTCCCGTCGACGTAGTCCTCGGCCTCACGGCGCATCGCCACGGTCCGATCCTCCGCATCGGCGAGGACCCGGTCCGACTCCTCCTGGGCGCGCTGGGCGACCGACTCCCGCATCGCCATGCGGCGCTGATCCTCGCGCGCCTGCTCGATGAGCCGCTCGCCGTCGGCGCGCGCCTTCGCGAGCAGATCCTCGCGGTCGCGCACGATCCACCGGGCCTGCTTGATCTCGTCGGGGAGCCCCTCCTGCATCTCGGCGATCATGTGGAGGACCTCGTCGCGGTTGACGAGCACCGAGGACGACAGGGGCATCGACTTCGCCTCGCGGACGAGTTCCTCCAGCTGGGCGAGCCGGGTGGCGAGGTCCATCAGCGCGACCCGATCCGGTCGACGAGCGCCTTGCGGACGTGGTCGGGCACGAGCCCCTCCACGTCACCCCCGAGGCGGGCGACCTCCTTCACGAGCGAGGACGACAGGAACGACCACGACGGGTTCGTGGACATGAACAGGGTCTCCACACCACCGATGCGTTGGTTCATCTGCGCCATCTGGATCTCGTATTCGTAGTCGCTCACCGCCCGAAGGCCCTTCACGATCACGCCGGCCCCTCTGGCCCGGGCGTGGTCGACCAACAACCCGCGGAACGGGCCTACCGTGACGCCGGGCACGTCGCGGACCGCCTCCTCCAGGAGGGCGACGCGCTCGTCCAGCGTGAAGAGCGGCGTCTTCGAAGGGTTCTCGACGACG
>Ga0190270_10001075_pt1 | contig 12512 bp, 13 predicted proteins | sample Popmic320T_FD_133748 | JGI IMG/M metagenome (GOLD analysis project Ga0190270, IMG submission 133748) | Populus adjacent soil microbial communities from riparian zone of Weber River, Utah, USA - 320 T | ecosystem: Environmental > Terrestrial > Soil > Riparian zone | place: USA: Utah | collected... | reverse complement strand
CTCCCTCTGAGACGCGAATCCCAGTCGAGTTGAAACAGCGCATCTTTCCTGATCTCTTCGTCCGATTTGTAAGTCATATATTTCTCCTTGCCATCAGCCTATGATTTGCTTCCGCGGCAAACCATTTTTCCACCCGTTGTTGGTAAACGCCGGTTTGAGCGGGCGCGCGATAAGCGACGGGCACGGGGCCTGTCGCAACACCCTGTCGGTGTTCGACCCGAACAGGGCGCGCATCGCGAAACCCGCCCCGTGAACGCCCATACAGATAAGGTCGATCTCGTTCTCTTCGGCGTAGCTCAGGATCTCGCGGTAGGGCTGCCCGCACTTGACCGCCTGGACGACTTGGCGCCACAGATAAGCTTCGTCGGGGATCGAGCGCTGTAGCGCCCGCGCCGCGCGATGGAAATCGAATTCAACGCCCGGCGGCAGATCGGCGGCCACCGGCGCGACCGTGACCGGCAAAACATGAAGCAGGTGAAGCTCGGTTTGATATTCCTGGGCCAATGAAATCGCCAGTTGCAGTGCCAGCTCGGACTCGATTGAAAAGTCCTGCGCGACCAAAATCTTGCGCAAGTCAATTTCACACGAAGTCAATCCTGCCCACTCGCGTTCGTCGGGATGAGTGACGAGGACGGGGCACGGGGCCGTGCGACAGACGGCTTCCGTGACGGAACCGAGGAGCGCCGCCGCTACAGGACGCCGCCGCGAGCGCATCACGATCAGGTCGACGCGGCGCTCCGCCGCCGTCTTGGCGATCGCTTCGCCGGGATCGCCTTCGATGACGATCCCCTCGTAATCGGCGGGCGGACAATGGCCGACGCCCGTCCATCGCCTGACGCAGGATTCCACGCGCTCTTTGAATTTCCCTCGCGCGGCCCCATCAACACGCGACGGCGTTTCCGCGCAATGACAGACGGTCAACTTCGCCTCGTATGCGCCGGCCAGGGCGACCGCATAGCGCAACGCCGCGTCAGATTCCGGCGTGAGGTCAGTGGGACAAAGAATGTGTTTGAAGCCAATCATATAATTCATGTCGGCGCTAGTCCGACACCTCCCAATCGGCGTATCAGCAATGAGCGTGCCTGAGGCCACCGCAGGCCGATTTTCTGGAGAACAAGTGAGTTTGCGGCTCTCCGAGCGAGATGAGATATGGATTCTCACTCGCGCGATTGGGATATTTCCGCAGCGGCTGGGCGATATTTCATAGTGGGAAAGCCTAGCCGCCAGTTGAAACCTAAAACTGAATATTGTTTGCCTTGATTGGACTGGAATTTGCAGCACGCAATCACTCGGACTCATATTAACGACGATAGGTCAGTTCAGAGAGGCGGTTTAAATGAAACGCATCGCGGTATTGACGAGCGGCGGGGACGCCGCGGGGATGAATGCGGCCATCAGGGCCGTTGTTCGCACGGGGCTGGATCGAGGATGGGAAGTCTTCGGCGTCCGCCACGGCTTTGCGGGATTGATGGCCGGAGATTTCCTGTCGCTCGGCGCGCGCGATGTCGGCGGCATCATCCAGCGCGGCGGGACCGCGCTCGGGAGCGCGCGGTGTACGGAATTCAAAACGGAAGAGGCGAGAAGGGAAGCGCTCGATCAGCTCCAGCGGCGCAATATTTCCGCCCTCGTGGTGATCGGCGGCGACGGCTCACAGAAGGGATCTCACGCGCTCTCGCAAATGAGTTTCCCGGTCGTGGGAGTGGCCTCGACGATTGACAACGACCTGTACGGCTCGGAGATAACCATCGGCGTCGACACCGCGCTCAACATCGCGCTCGAAGCGATTGACCGGTTGAAAGTCACCGCCTCGTCGCACCAGCGAGCCTTTCTTGTCGAGACTATGGGGCGCGACTGCGGCTATCTGGCGCTGATGACCGGCATCGCGGGCGGGGCTGAAGCGATTGTGATTCCTGAAGTCGAAACAGACCCCGAACTCATCGCCGCCGAGCTGCGCGGGGCTTACGATCGCGGCAAAGCGCACGCGATTGTCGTGGTGGCCGAAGGCGCGGAGTACAACGCCGAAAGGCTGGCGAGATACTTCAGGGAGCACCGAGAGCGGTTGGGCTTCGATCTGCGAGTGACGATTCTTGGCCATGTTCAGCGGGGAGGCGCGCCCGGCGTCTTCGATCGCTTGCTCGCAACGAGGTTAGGCGCGGCGGCAACCGAACGTCTGGCAAGCGGCGAGCATGGTGTGTTGGTGGGCTTGATCAAAGGCGAGATCGCCGCGACGCTGCTCGATGAAGTCGTGGCAAACAGAAAGACGCTGGATCCAGGACTATTCAAGCTGGCGAGGGCTCTGGCAAAGTAAAAGGATAATGCCGCATGCGCGCGATAAAGACATCATTGGCATATTTGGCGGATCAGCTCTGGAACCTGTCTTCGATACATAATATTGCTGGTGAAACGCGACGCGATTTCCACCTCATCAAGTGGGTAACCGTTGCGATACCGCTCACGGCATTCTGCAGCGCCAGTGTCGGCGAAAAGAGACTGGCAAAAGTCTTTATAATTCCAACGCCCGCCGGTTCCGCTGACGGATAATCATCAACTGGCCGGCTCTCGATGGAAAGAAAGCGGCGAACGATGGAAGAGATGAATGAAGAAGACCCGATCTCGACTGCTATCGCAGCAGTCGTCAACGCTGGCGCTCTTGCTGGCGCCGCGACGTTGGTCTGGCGCGGCGGCAAGGTGGTCCAGAATGCGTGCGTTGGATGGCGCGATGTGAAGGATGGGCTGCCGATCGAGCGCGACACACTGTTCCGCATTGCGTCGATGACGAAACCGATCACCTCTACTGCGGCGCTCATGCTGTTCGAGGAGGGCCGGTTCGCGCTTAACAATCCGATCACTCGCTGGGCGCCGGAGTTTTCGGAGATGCGCGTCCTGCGCTCGCCCACGGGGCCGCTCGACCAGACCGACCCGGTAAAACGACCGATCACCTTCGAAGACCTGTTGACTCACCGGTCAGGACTGACCTATGGGGCCTTTCATCCCGGCCCCCTCGCGAGGGCTTACGAGGAAGCGCTGGGTGGCGATATCGACAGTGAGGTGGCGCCCGATGATTGGATCACGAGGCTCGCCGCCCTGCCGCTGATCGACCAGCCAGGGGATGCATTCCACTATGGCTGCTCGACCGATCTCCTCGGGCTGCTTATCGCTCGCATTGAAGACGCCCCGCTCAGTGACGTGCTCGATCGCCGGATCTTCGGCCCACTTGGAATGAAGGACACCGGCTTCACCGTTCCCCATGAGAAGCGAAGCCAGCGGGCTGGGACGTATGGCTTTGACGAGGCAGGCTGCCTGACGGAGCTACGCGCAGGTCCCGGCGGCTCGTTCATGCCCGAGCGGCCTGAGGACATGGTCTATGTCTCCGGCGGCCAGGGGCTTTGGTCGACGCTGGACGATTATCTCGCCTTTGCGCGAATGTTCTTGGGCGTGGGGGCCGTGGACGGCGTACGGCTGTTGCGACCGGAAACTTTCGCGCTAATGACTACTAACTGCTTGACCGAGGCCCAACGCGCCGAGTCCGAGGTAAATGGATGGCCACTCTTCGCCGAGGGGCACGGGTTTGGGATGGGCGTCGCGGTGGTGATTGAGTCCGAGAAGGCGTTACCGATGCCCTGCGGTGGCGGCGAAAACGCGGTGGGTTGGCCGGGCGGCTTCGGCGGTTGGTGGCGGGCCGATCCCCGTGACAACTCCGTGCTGATCTTCCTGTCGCACAACATGGTCGAGCCGGAGCAGCTCGCCAATGGCATCGGCCTCGGAGTGTATGCCGCCATTACACAATTTCAGGCCCTGGTGTCGGCCTTGCCAGCCTAACTTTTTGTTTTATCAGCAACATTAGCCTATAAGAACGGGGCCTCGTCGCTTAGGGCAGTCTGGCTTGCAATAAAATCTTTCATCCACTTACGAATCTCGTCACGAACGCGACGGAAAATAGAAAGTCGTTCTTCATCGCTTCCCACGCCGGGCGGCGGAGGATCCTCAAAGCTTCGATGTACGCGCTCGGTCTTTCCGGGAAACACCGGGCAGGTCTCCTTCGCGTTATCGCAGACAGTAATCACAGTATCGAATTCCTGGCCAATGAACTCATCCACCGATTTCGACCGGTGGCCGGATATATCAATGCCGATCTCCCGCATCGCTTGAATCGCCTCAGGACGAACGCTGCCCGGCTTCACGCCGGCGCTTTCGACTTCAAAAGCGTCTCCGCCGTCATGCCGCAAGATGCCCTCGGCCATCTGACCGCGGGCGGAATTTCCTGTACAAAGAATCAGTACTTGTTTCTTCATCGGAAGTCCTGCCATTCTCTAAGCCGGCCGTCTGCTTTCCCTTCCGTGGCGCTAAGGAACACCGATTCATTGTGTGGGATGATGACCGCCTCCGCGCTCTCGGGCAGCGCCGGCGCAAGCCAGCGGAACAGAAGCGTAGCCGCCGCCGCGCCCAAAAGTTGCGCCAGGATGAAGCCTGGAGCGTCCGCCGGGCGAATCCCCGCAAATGTATTGCTGGAAGCGCGTGCAAGCGTCACCGCGGGGTTCGCGAACGAAGTCGAGGCCGTGAACCAGTAAGCGGCGGTGATGTAAGCGCCTACGGCAAAGGGCGCGGCGTCAGAACGCCGCCGCGTCACCCCCCAAATGACGGAGAGCAGTCCGAAGGTCGCAACAAATTCGCTGAACATCTGCGCCGCGCCACTTCGCATATGGTTTGAAACTGAGAAGAGTGGGGCGCCGAACATCAGATGGGCCACGGCCACTCCCAGGAATGCTCCACCGACTTGAGCCGCAATGTACGCCGGGACCTCGCGCCACGGAACTCCGCCCTGTGAGGCGTCAGCGAGAGTCACCGCGGGGTTGAAGTGGGCGCCGGAGATGGGACCGAGAGTAAGAATGAGGGCGACAAGCGCCGCTCCGGTCGCAAGTGTATTGGCCAGCAAGGCAATGGCGACATTACCGCCAGAAAGCCTCTCGCCCATAATTCCCGAGCCGATGACGGTGGCGAGAAGAAAGGCCGTTCCGATCGCCTCAGAGGCGGCTTTTCGCGTTAGGGGCACAAATTCGACCATTTGTCACTTCCTGCTGTCGGATTAAGTTCGAGCGTCATGAACACCGCCGATGAGCAACGTGGAAGTTTCCACTCCGGGGAATTGGCAAGGCGCTCATCATAACCAGAGCGCTTAGCCTCTTTGAAGCCGAACTGGTTCTGAAAATAATCTCTGGCCGTCGTGGTCAGAAGGACTACTTCGGTGACTCCTTCATTTGACGCGCGTTTGAGGAGCTCCCGGACAAGCTTATTACCGATCCATTGGCCTTGATATTCGGGAAGTACGGCGGCGGAGCGAAGAAGTCCGAGATCTCCATGACGTTCCAGGCCGACACAGCCGAGAATCTTGCCACCGCCGCTCCGCGCGATGAGAAAGCCGCCGAAATGCTCTTCCACCCCGTCGTGAGGGAGGTTCACTCGAGAAAGAATCTCAAGAACGTCGTCCAAACACGCAGGGGAAGCCTTCTCGATGGTGATGAGTTGCGCAGTCATGTCATCGTGTGAAGTTGACAAGGTTCGCAGGCGCTTTAGTACAGCAGGCGCTGACACCCGCGCCGCTCGCCTCGGGAAGATTGTCTTCAAGCACCACGAATACTTCCCACTCGTTGCCGTCCGGGTCGGTTACCCAGGTTTTATCCTGGACGGCATAACAGCAAGAGGTTTGCATCTTGTCGCGGGTGTTGAGTCCCGCCGTGGCCCACCGCTCGAGCGTGGCGAGGACATCGGAGGTCGAGGCGACCTGGATCCCCAGGTGTGAGAGCGCGCCACGTTCGTTGAATGGGATTTCGTTCAGCGCGAGGTTGAGCGGCGGGTTCTGCACGTCGAACTTGGCGTAACCGCTGCGGACTTTGCTCGGCTCGATGCCCAACATTTTCTTGTAAAACTCGACGCTCTGCCCGATATTACGGACGTTGAGCGAAATGTGCGCTTTGATCGCCTGCACTGTCACGGCGTTCTCTTCGTTCATCCCTCACTTCTCCTTCTACGCTCCTACCGGCGAGCGTGAGATCAGGGTAGCAGTGAAAAATATATGCGTCAATACGAATGTGATTTGTGATATTATGTATATGTTATGAGCAGAGCCAACAGAAAATTCGACCTTGAAAAATTCTTCGTCGCGCTGTCCGATCGCAACCGCCTCCGCCTCATCAACCTGATGGGTGACGACGAGGTTTGCGTGTGCTTCTTTGTCGAAATCCTGAAGATGCCGCAGCCGAGGGTCTCCCGGCATTTAGCTTACCTTCGCCGGGCGGGCATCGTGGCGACCCGGCGGGAAGGAAAGTGGATGCACTACCGGATCATCCCTCCTTCCGACGGGCACGCGGCGCGCATACTTCAGGAGGTGCGAGAATACCTCGCCGCCGACCGCGAGATGCAGCAGGACCGCGCGCGTCTCGTCAAAGTCTGTTGCGCTCCTGCGCTCCCAGCGCCGTTACAGGGCGCGCCACTCCCCACAAGACTACTGGCCTCATTGGCCTGCCCAGTTGAGTGTTGAGAACCGATTGCGGGGCTGCTTAAGGATTCGAAGCAAATGGAATCGTTGGATCAAATCTGGCGCGATTACCGCACTGAGTTGTTAGGCTTCATTCGCCGCCGCGTCGGCGCCGATATGGCCGAGGACATCCTGCAGGACGTGTTCGTCAAGGCTCATTCTCGGCTGCATACGCTCGCCAACGCTGACCGGATTCAGAGCTGGATCTACCAGATCGCGCGCAACACAATCATCGATTACCACCGCACTCGTAAGAGCGCTGTGCCGCTACCAGGCGAGATGGAGCAACGGGCGGAACATAATGATGAAGAGTGGCGGGAATTGGGAAAGTGTGTGCTGCCGATGATTGAGATGTTGCCAGAAGGCTATCGTGATGCGCTCCTCCTATCCGAGATCGACGGCCTGCCGCTGAAGGAAGTGGCGCTGCGGTTGAATATCTCACTACCCGGCGCGAAATCGCGCGTTCAGCGGGGACGTGAGAGACTCAAAAACATCTTTCTGGATTGCTGCCATTTTAAGTTTGATTGTCGCGGAAAGCCGATTGACTGGTCGCCTAAAGAAAGCTGCGCTCGAATCTCCTGCTGATATTTTTCTCACCGCTGCATCTTTTCCCGGTCTCTTTCGTCTCTCCTGGTGGTGGGCATTCAGGCCCGATCACATTGGTTAAGAATAGGAGATGAAGGAGAACCGCCATGAGGAAAGAAGTTAAGGCTTTAAAGCCTCACGTATCTATCAACGTCCGCAACGTCACTGAGAGCATTGAATTCTACCGCAAGATGCTCGGCATTGAGCCATCTAAAGTGAGGATCGGATATGCGAAGTTTGACGTACAGAACCCACCACTGAACCTCGCGCTGAACGAACTCCCATTCAATGAACGCGGCGCCCTCTCGCACCTGGGAATTCAGGTAGCTTCAACTGAAGACGTGCTTGCCGTGCGAATGCGGTGGGCGGATGAGGGGCTGACCACCCGGGATGAGATGCAGACCAATTGCTGCTACGCGATCCAGGACAAGACCTGGGTGACCGACCCGGACGGCAACCAGTGGGAAGTCTTCGTTGTGCTCGAAGACAATCTTCTGGAGACTGACCAGACGATTAGTTGTTGCGCCCCAACGGCGACGCCGGCGCAAATTTCGCGCTGATGCCGGAGGAGGAATATTGTCAGTATTTCTTGAAAACGCTCCGGCCCACGTGTCGTTATGCCGGGGAGGCCGCGAGCGTGAGGTGTTTACCAATGATTAAGAGAACGTTTTCTTTACCTGTAATTTTCCTTCTTTTTACTGTCGCCGCATCCGCTCAGGATCCGCTGAAAGTTGCGCCGCAGGCTTATAAGCTCGAATTCGAGAATGAGTGGGTCAAAATTATGCGCGTCCATTACGGACCGAATGAAAAGATCCCGGCCCACGACCACACGGAGCTGGCGGCAGCCTACGTTTACCTGAACGACGGCGGCCCAGTCATCTTCAAACACATCGGCCTGGCATACGGGGCGGTCACCAGGCCGGCGACGAAGGCCGGCAGCTTCCGGTTATACAAGGCTATCAAAGAGGTCCACGAGGTCGAAAACACGAGCGATCTGCCGAGCGATTTTCTGAGGGTCGAGTTCAAAACCCGGATGGTTGACGAGAAGACGTTGCGCGGACGATTCCACCGCGAATCCTGGCCAGCGGGCGAAAATTACCAGAAGATACAATTCGAAGATGAACAGATCCGCGTCACGCGGCTGGCTTGCGCCTCGGGAAAGAGGGTCGATGTTCCGGCCGGCGCTTCCGGTCCCTCGTTACTGATCGCCCTGTCCCCAGCGCGTCTTGGCGTGCTCGAGACGAATGGTAAAGCGTCGAAACTGAATCTGAGTCTCGGACAGACGGGCTGGCAGCCTGCTGGGAAGCAGGTCCGACTAGAAAGTCCTGGCGGCGGGCCGGCTGAAATGCTCCGCATCGAGTTTAAGACCACGCCGGCTGCCACCACGGATGGGAAGCCGAAGTCGCACGATCATCCGCACGAGTAAAGCGGGGAATACTGCGTCTCCTGCGCCCCTGGTCCGTACAGGAGCCTCGCGCAGGCTTACTGGTCCGTTGATATTTGCGCGTCGGTCGCCGGACAAACACAATCGACGGTGGACAGGATATAACCTAAACCAGGTTTTGAGAGGATGTGAAGTCCGAACGGCTTCAGCTTGTGACGCAGCGTACTGATATGCACCCTGAGTATCTTGCCTGCGTTGTCGTCGAACTCCGCGTCTTCGCCCCATCCCGACACCCAGATCGCAGACTGCGGTACAGGGCGTCCGATCTCCCGCACCAGTCGGGAAAGAACCAAAAACTCCTTGATCGTGAGATTATAGAGCGGTCTGCCGTCGCAGGCCACATAATACTTGTCGTGCTCGACTCGCAAACACCCGTCGTCAAAGACATCCGGACTCGCGAAATTCGTATTGCCTGTCAGTGACATAATTTAAAGTCCTGTGTTAAACGTCACTTCGTTTCTCGGCAAGTTCAAATCGGCGATTATTGTGCGGCAGCGCCCGCGGTAAATGAAACCGCGGGCGCTGTTCCGGTTATCGATTTTAGCCCGAAGGCGGTCCTACTAGAACTTGAGCTTGAGGCCGAACTGCATCACGCGCGGCCCGCCGACAGTATCAGTGATCCTGTTAAAGTCGGTGCCGCTGCCAGGATCCCCGATGACGTTGTTCGGAGTCGCGAAGTTGACGTTGTTGAAGAGGTTGAAGATCTCCCAGCGGAACTCCATCCCGAACCGCTCGGTGAACTTGGTGTTCTTGGCCAAACCGAAATCGAAGCGCTGCTGACGGGCGCCGCGCAGTATGTTCCGGCCCAGGTTGCCGAAGCCGCGGTTGTTCGGGTAGCCCCCCGCGAGGCTGAGTGGCGAGCACAAGACCGACGGGTTGAAAAACTGTTCGGTCTTGTCTGAACCGCCCTGCCTCAGTTGGTCGATCGTCCCGCACAGGCTCGGGCGACCGAATGCGAGGCGGTAGAGGCCTCCCGATCCGAGCCGTGTGCTGTTGTACTGCGAGGGGTTGGCCACCGTCACTTCCGGCGAGAAGATCGAGAACGGCGTGCCTGACTGCGTCTGGAAGAATCCGGAGAGTTGCCACCCGGTCAGCAACCGGCTGGTGTAGCCGAGCGACGGCAGTTCGTAGACGTAGCTTGCGCTGAAACGGTGCGTGCGGTCGAAATCCGAGAGCGCGTAATTGGAGCGCGTATCGAAGGCGTTGCCCTGCGCCGTGAATCCGACGTTAGGCAGGTCGGGCTTGCCGCCGCCCGCCGTGCTGCCCGGGTCAGCCGAACTGTTGTCCATCGACTTCGAGTAGGCGTACGCGAGGTTGAATTGCAGCCCCTTCGAAAACCGCTTGGTCAGGCTGAACTGCGCCGAGTGGTAGTTCGAGAAGGCCGAATTGCCGAGCCGGATCGCCTCCGGCACGTCGAATCCGAGGAACGGCGAGCGGCCTTCGAACGTGATCACCGCGCCCGAAGCGTTCGCAAGGTTGTGGTCGATCATTCCGCCCAGCGCCGAGTTCGGGAAACCGAAGGCCTTGCCTAATCCCCGCGCGCGCGCCGTCGCGCCCGAATTGAGCGGACCGTTCGGGCTGCCCGCCGCGACATAAGCCTGGTTGAAACGCTCGAAGAGGAAGTCGGGCGCGCTCGGGTCGTTCAAGTCGAAGCCCTGGGCGAAGGAGACCGCCTGCAGCAGCTTAGTGCCCTTCGTCCCGACGTAGCGCATTTCGACCAGGAAGTCCCTGGAGATTTCGTACTGGATGCCCAGGTTCCACTGTTGAACGTAAGGCGTCCGCAGGTCGCGGTCAATCGCGCGAAATTCGAAGGTCTCGGCGATGTTGCCCAGGGTCGGCAGGCCCGTCTGAGGGTCAGTCGGGTTGGGCGTGCCGTCCGCGCCTCTCGTGACAAGCGTGCCGTCACGCAGTTGATAAGTCCCGGCCGCGCCCGCAGTGCGCACTACGCGGTTGGGCAAGTACCGGTTGAACGGGAAGTTCGGATCCTGCTGCGAAAATGCGCTGGTGATCGGCACGTTGCTGGCAGGGAAGGTCACCTCCACCTCGCGCAGGAACGGGTAGTTCGAGAAGACCGTGTTGATGAAGGAGGCCGACGGGCGATCGAAGAAGATGCCGTAGCCGCCCCTGACGACGAGACTGTTACTGCCGAACGGATTGAAGGCGAAGCCGAAGCGGGGGGCGAAGTTGTTCAGGTCTTGCCCGTTTAAAGTGTGCTTGGTATCGGCCTTGGTCGTCGCCGCCACCGCCTGGTCCACCGACGAGAAACCCGTCGAGCCGACATTGCTCGGGACGATGAAGCCTGAGAGCGGGTTGTTGAAATTCGTCACCAGCGACGGGTCGAAGTTGCCGATGAAGCCGTTCTCCTCCTCCGGCCAGCTGAACAATTCCCAGCGCAGGCCCAGATTGAGCGTCAGCTTCGGGCCGACTTTGAAGTCGTCAGCGATATAGGCGCTCACGTCGCGGAAGCGGAAGCGTTTTTCGGTAATGCCGAACTGCGTGTCGGCCTCGGTCGCCGCGCCGCGAAGTAGTTGGGTGAAAGTATCAAACTTCTCGAACTCGGTCGCCTGCTCTTCGGGGAGCGCGCTGTCGAAGGCGTTCCGCTTGAACTCCCCGCCGAAGCGCAGCGTCTGGCGTCCGAGCGTGTAGGTCACGTTGTCCGCGAAGCTGAAGGTCCTCTGCTCGCGGCGGTTGAAGGTGTCGTTCGGGCCGCCGAACGAGAAGCGCTCCATGATCGTGCCGGGGCGCCCGACGTAGTGACCGAGCCGCTGCGTGCCCGGCCCCTGGTCGAAGGCAACCGCCGGGTTCGGAATGCCGACCGAGTCGTTCGTGATCTGGAGGAACGGATCGTCGAGCACACGCGTGTTGTTAAGGGAGAAGAAGCCGAAGCGCGCCTCGTTGATTAACCTCTCGTTGAAGATGTGGATGTCGGAGATCGCTAATGTACGGTTGCGGTCCGAGCGCTTGAGCGTCACCGGCGAGGCCAGGCTCAGCGGGTCCGGAAACGGGTCGAAGCCCGGGAAGTTCGAGAAGAAGAAGGTCCCGGCCAGGTTGTTCTTCGAACTGACCCGCGCGTCCAGCCTGGTCGTGAACTGGTCCTGCTTGAAGTCAGCCGGGGAGACGTTGCGCTGGCGGATATACGGGTTGCCGCCGACGTTGCCGGCGACGTTCGCGTCCCTTCCGACGACCACGCCGCCCGCGCGCGGGGCGGGAATGAAGAAATCTCCGGTCGCTGGGTTCTGGAGGTTGAGCAGTCTGACGGCGACGTCGGAGATCGCGGCGGCGTTCGGGATCGAGGCCGTGATGCCGGGGTTCAACTGTCTGAACGCGGCGAAGAGGTTATCCTTCGTGCGCGCGCCGCTGATCAGTTGCAACGCCTGCGGCAGGACGGTGATGCTGCTCGCCGTCGGGACGAAGGCGGTGTTGGCCTGCGTGCGCTGGTAGCCGCCGAAGAAGAAGATCTTTTCCTTGATTGCAGGGCCGCCTATGGTGAAGCCGCCCTCGTTGCGCCGCGCGCGCGGGCGGTCGATGCCGTCCTTGTTGAAGAAGAAATCGTTCGCGTTTAACTTTTCGTTCTGCAGGTAGTAGTAAGCGGAGCCGTTGAACGTGTTGCCTCCACTCTTGGTGATGAGCTGGAAGTTGCCCCCGCCCGAGCGCCCTGTGGAGGCGTCGTAGAGGCTCGTTTGCAATTTGACTTCCGAGAGGGTCTCCGGCGCGGGCGCGATGTTGTTCGAGAGCGAGCCTTCGTTGGACGTGATGTTGGTCGCGTCAACGCCGTTGAACGAGAGGCTGGTGCTGGTCGTGCGCGTGCCGTTGACCGAGGGCGAGATGTTCCCGTTGCCGTTGGTCAGTACTGGCGGCAGGTCGGAGCTAACGCCCGCCTCAGCCGAGAGCAGGTGCGTGAAGCTGCGGGTCGAGGTCGGCACCTTGGTCAACTCTTCGGCGTTGAGCTGG
>Ga0190270_10001074_pt1 | contig 12523 bp, 12 predicted proteins | sample Popmic320T_FD_133748 | JGI IMG/M metagenome (GOLD analysis project Ga0190270, IMG submission 133748) | Populus adjacent soil microbial communities from riparian zone of Weber River, Utah, USA - 320 T | ecosystem: Environmental > Terrestrial > Soil > Riparian zone | place: USA: Utah | collected... | reverse complement strand
GCAGCCGTCCCGGCTTCACTGGCGCGTCAGCCGACCAAAGCGTCACAGTGCTCCAAACAAAAATCACCGCAAAAATAAAAAGCGCGATTATAAAATATCTCTTCATACGCTCTAAGCGCGAACCTCGCCCTTTCTCATTAAAAAATTTCCGTAGTAAAAACCATGGCGTCGCCGGCTTGTCAATTAGCGCCTGCCGCTATGCGATCTTAAAGAGTCGTTTGGCATTGAGCGCTAAAACATTGGCCTTATCCTGATCGCTGATCTTCGCCTCTTTGACCTCCGCCAGCGTGGCGCAATGCTCATAGCTCGGCGGAGTGGAGTAAAACAGACTGCCAAAGATCAGCCGCTCGGAACCCACGGCCTCGACGAAATTCTTCACATACGCCGACCCGCGGACATGGGCGGAGTCGAAGAGTATATTTTTCGTCCGCTTGGCGATATCCAAGGCGAGCTGGCTGTTGGTATTGGTGGTCAATGCGTCCATGGAGACGAAAGTTAGCTCGGGGAATTCCAATGCCAAGCGCTCCAGGCGCCACACCGCTTCGAGATTGGACTCGGCGTTGGTATGAATCAGCGGAATCAAACCCAGGTCGCTCACTTTCTTTAATAATGGACGCATCAGCTGATGGTCGACGGCGACACCTTGAAAGCGGCTGTGCCACACCACGCCGTCAAGATGGAGCTCGTGCTTCATCCGCTCCAGCTCGCCGAGCGAGCGCGCGCCGTGCAACGGCTCGACGATGCCGCAGGCCACGGGGAAACGCTTGGGGTCGCGCTGGCGATAGGCGGCAACGACGTCATTACTACGCATGGTATCCTTGATACCGTCCGCTTGAATGTATCCCGTCGCCGCCAGGATCGCCGCGGACGCCACGCCGTTGGCATCCATGATCCGCACCCTATTGGTGTAGTCGCGCTCCTGCCAGCCGTCGCCCTCCTGCAAACTACCGCCGGTCAACGAACCGAGATGATGGTGAATATCGAAGATTTCCATTTCGCCTCCTAAAAGGACTGTGATTTTTTCAACGGTCGAATCGAACTAAATGATTTTACCAATCGCTCAAGGATCGAAAGAATATTCCTCGCTGCAATCGGTCTTTAACAAGCCGCAGAAGAAATCGCGCACCTCGGCAACGTACATGAATTTATCGTAGCTATAGTACGGCCCGTAGCTCGCCCAAATCTCCTCTCCAGGCGCGATGTCTTGGAGCGCGACGAAGATCACATAGGGATAATTGCAAAGCTGATGGATCGTCGCGTTTTGAAAGTTAGTTTCAACGCTATTGATCAGCTTGGGCGCAAAATTGATTCGGCTGACATGGGCGCCGAAGTCTTTGGCATCGAGAAACTTATACGGCTTGGTTTCCTCCCAAGCACACTCGGGTATCGAAGCGAGATAATAATTGCCCAACGGATAATCTTCCGCGGCAACCAGCCGTCCACCCAACTCGCCCACCACATCACCTTTCTTGATTGGCGTTACGGCAAACAGTCCATTGCCCGCGCCGGGGATCGCCGATGGTTTGATTTCCGTGCGCTTGTCCAATTCTTTGTTAATCTTGAGAACGGGTACCAATCGTATCGGTTTCTCCTCCGCTGACACCATGCCGTGCTGAAAAAGCATTAGCGCGCCGGATAAAGCCAGACATTTTAACCATTTCTTCATGAAAGTAGTTTATGACGAGCGAAATTTCACAATCACGGCGATTTCCAACTAGGAATCATGCCGCCCAACCGTTGTCAAACAATGCCGGCGAATCCTGGATCACTGTCTTTGCGTTCCGCCAGTGATGGACTCATAGCGGCTTTCCTGATACTTAGCGATCTAGCATGAACTTCATTCGTTAGCTTTGCGGAGGAGACTGTAATGATTCTATCAAAGAACGCCGATGTTAAGGCGATCACGGTCAAAGCCATCGAAGGTAAGCCGATGTATGGCGGCGATCTGCTGGTAAAGCCGCTGATCAAAGGCGATGAGATGACTTTTTTGGAAATCCACTACACGCCGGGTGTCGGCGCGCCGTTACATGTGCATCAGCATGAATCCCTTGCCTACGTCGTCAAGGGCAAGGTCAAGATGATTGTCGGCAGCGAAGAATATATTCTCGGCCCCGGCGACGTCTGCCGCCATCCCAAAGGCGTGCCCCATGGCGTCGAAGGCATCGAGGAATCGATCGTCGTCGAAATTAAGTCGCCGGCGCCGGATATCGGCAGCTTTCTGGGCATGTAAAACCAACAGCAAACACGACGAGGAGACCTTAGTCATGGCAGGCAAAGCAAAATATCTGATGATCGCCAGCATGGACGTCGACCCGGAGCACGACGCGATTTTCAACGAAGTCTATGACCAGGAACATGTGCCCAATCTTAGCAAAGTGCCGGGGGTGGTTGGCATCAGCCGTTACAAACGCGGCACTTTGACAATGAACATCGGCGGCGAGAGTAAAACCATCGAGATCCCCAATGAACCGACCTACACGGCGATCTATGAGTTAGAAAGTCCCGAGGTGCTCACCAGCCCGGCGTGGGATAAAGCGATCGAAGACGGCCGCTGGCCCAACCAAGTCAGGCCGTACACAAAAAATCGCCGCCATGTGCTTTTAAAACTGATGGATTAGAGGCAGCTGAAAATCTCGATAAAGTGTAGAGATTGGCTCGGCCGGGCTTTAGCTCATTTCAGCCGGCTTCTTGCCGCCTTCGTCGAGAATCCGTTTAAGTTCCGCCCCAACGGATTCAGCTCTAGCCGCATCGACATGCGCTTCGAAGAGCGGAAACAGCTCCCGCTCCTCTTTGCGAATATGACGTTCAAGTAAATCGCCCAGGTCAAAAATAAGTTTCGCCAGGCCGCTGCCGGCTTGGAGTTTGGGAACTGCTTGACGCAGCTGCTCGTGTTGACTCAGCAACTCATCGAGCAACGCAGCGCTAGCCGGCACCAAGGTGCGCATAAGCGGCAATAAAACTTCTTCCTCGGCGCGAAAGTGCGCGACCAGATTGGCATGGAAAAATTCGACGACCTCATTGGCCCGTTGGCGCAATCCGGCGGCGCCCATCGGTTTTAGCTGGCCAAGCGCCTGCTTGCGGCAGCGTAACGCCAACGCCAGGCCATGATGATGATCGTGCGATAAAAGAACGAGACTGGGATGACGCATGTCGGGAACTCGCGGAGTGTTGACGCAATGGGTGCATCCCAATACGCCATCAATCCAACTTCTTCAGATTGCTCCCTGGTTTTTCAATGCGGCGAGTCGCGCGCTGTCGTAGCCGAGATCGGCGAGGATTTCTTCAGTATGCTCTCCCAGCACGGGCGGCGGACGATCGATGGACGGCGGCGTGCGGCTCATGTCGACGGCATTGCCGATCAATTTCATCTTGCCCATTTTCGCATGCTCGACTTCGATAGGGAAACCGTAAGTCTTCACTTGTGGATCGGCGAACACTTCGTCGAGGGTGTTGATCGGCGCCGCGGGGACATCTTTTTCAATCAGCCGGCGCAACCAATCCTCGCGCTTACCGCCGCGGAAAATCGGCACCAGCTGCGCGTTCAGCGCATCGTAGTTTTCCACCCGGGCTTTGCGGTTATTGAAGCGCGCGTCTTGCGCCCATTCCGGTTTGCCAACGACGTCAAAAAGAGCAAGCCAAAATTTATCCGGCGACGACATGTGCAGCACGAAGGCCAGACCGTCTTCGTCCTCGAAGGCGAATACACCTGCGGTCGTCGTGCGATGTTTGCGCCGCGGCACGTGGCCGGTCTCGAAATAGCGCGCCGCATTTTCGGCAATAAAAGAAACCGACGCGCGCAAAAGCGAAGTCTCGACATGTTGGCCTGTGCCGGTGAGCATCCGGTTCATCAGCGCACCGAGCACGCCGTAGCAGGCATACATGCCGGTAAGATGATCGGAGAATGAGATTCCCATTCCTTGTGGCTTACCCGGGTCGGTCAGCAAACTGAGCAGCCCGCTGCGCGCTTGGCCGATGGTGTCGTAACCCGGCATATCGCGATAAGGTCCGGTCGGACCAAATCCCGAGATCGAACAATAGACCAGTTTCGGATTGGCTTTCTTGAGGTCGTCGAAACCCAAGCCGCGTTTATCTAGTACACCGGGACGAAAATTTTGAATAAATACATCGGCGCCGGCGATTAACTTAAACGCAATATCCCGTCCCTCGTCTGTGCGAAAGTCCAACGTGATGCTCTTCTTGTTGCGGTTAAGGCTACAAAAAGTTGCGGCATAATTGCGCTCGCCCCAGCCGCGAAAGGGATCGCCGCGCTTGGGCTCTTCGATCTTGATCACGTCCGCGCCCAAGTCCGCTAGCAGCTGAGAAGCGAAGGGGCCGGTAACGTAACTCGCCGCCTCGATGACTTTGATTCCCGCCAGTGCGCCGGCCATAACAATTCCAATCTAGAAAGAATTTGAACTCTGTACTTCCTAGCCGCTCGTTGAGCGGAACGCAAGCTCAGGAATTCAACTGGAGGGAATGGGGCACGGAGAAAGTAAATTTAGCACCCTGGCCGGGCTCGCTTTGGACGGAAATTTCTCCCTGCATGAGGTCGAGGTAACGGCGCACAATGTTCAGGCCCAGGCCGACGCCATTAAAACTACCAGTGTGCGCTTCTTTTAACTGCTCGAAGGCGTCAAAAATTCTGCCTTGATCTTCGGCGGCGATGCCGATACCGGTATCGGCGACGGTAAATTCAACTCGATCTTGCTCCGGCCGATTCTGCACTCGCACTTCGATGCGGCCGGTGGGGGTAAATTTGAAAGCGTTGCCGATCAGGTTTTGTAAAATCTCCTCGAGTTTCAACGAATCGGTCACCAGCGGCGGAATGCTAGCGTCAATATCCCAGCGCACTTCCAATCGATTGTCGCGGTTAACCTGCTCGACCAAAGCGCGCGCCTGATCGATGACTTCCTCGACCTCAACTGTCGACAACTCCAACGTCAGGCGGCCGGCATCAACGCGCGAGATCGTCAATACGTCATTGATCATTTTCAGCAAGACCCGGGAGTTGCGGCAAATTTTTTCCGTGGCATCCTGCTGGCCACCATTGAGTTCGCCAAAAAAACCTTCATGCAACAGATCAGAGCTGCCCATGACGATATTGAGAGGAGTGCGCAGCTCATGGGACATCGCCGCGATGAACTCAGCCTTGGCCTGGGTGGCATCGAGAAGCTCTTGGTTGGTTTGCCCTAACGCCTTGGTCTTGTCGCTCACTTCGGTGAATAACGTGGCGTTATCCATGGCGACGCCGACTTGGCCGGCGATGGTTTGAATCAGTTCCGTTTCGTCAACGGCAAAATGGCGCTTAGCGCGACTGGCGACGTGCAGGGTGCCGATGATTTTCTCCTTCGCTATGATCGGAAACACCGCAGCGCTGGCAAACCCCACGGCGACGACTTTGCCCTCACGAGCTAACGCGCGATAGTGATCATCGTCCTGAATATCTTCGAAAATCACGCGCTGTCCGGTCTCGATCACCTTGCCGGCAACACCGGCGTGGGCCGATAGCGTCGCCATGCTCGCCGCCATGTCGTCGCGCACTCCATGGAACGCTTTCATGCGCAGAAGACCATCCGCCATATTGAGCTGATAAATCACGGCGGCGTGGATGCCGACAGCCTTGGCGATCTTATCCACCGCCTGATCGAGCACTTCATCCAAGTTGAGCGACTGGCTCACCGCCGCGCCGATCGTGTTTAATACTTCGAGATGGCGCGACCGCCGCGTCACCTGATCAAACAGATGGATCTTTTCCACTGCCAAGGCGATATGATCGCACATGGAAGTCAAAAGCCGCAGCTCCTCATCGTCCAAGATGCGGTTTTGTTTGCCGGCCAGCGCTAAAGTGCCTAACATTTTGCCGTGAATCTTGATCGGCAATATCGCGAGAAAATGAAACTTGGCGTTCCGGCCGGCGTTGCTCGTGCTCAGTTGGGCGTAACGCGGGTCACTCTGCAAATCGTCAAAAATGATCGCGGCGCCGGTTTCGGCAACATGACCCACTACGCTCTGACCTTTGCCAAAGCGTTCGACACCGCTCCAAGACTCCGGGTGAGTCTCGAACACCGCGCGCGAGATAAGATGCTCTCGCTCGGCGTCGAATAAGTAAATCCGTGTCATATCGAAGTGAAAAATTTCCGTGATCTGCACGACCACCTGCTGCAGCACGCGATCCAAGTCGAGGGACTGATTGACGGTCTTGGTAACGCCGTATAGCGCCGCGACCTGGCCGGTACGCTGCTCTATTCTTTGTTCGAGATTGGCATAGGAGTTTTTCAACACATCAGCCATCGTGTTGAATTCACCGGCGAGCTGGCCGATCTCATCGAAGTTCGTTACGCTGGCGCGGTGCTCCAGATTGCCATGCGCCATAATCGCCACGGCGGCTCTGAGATCCTGAATCGGAGTCGTTATCCTGCGGCTCAGCCAAATGATGACCGCTGCTCCCACCGACAGAAGGGCCAGAAACAGTAGCGAGTCGGTGCGCCGCAAACTTGCCAAATCGGCCAATGCCAGGCGCGCCGGTTCCTCGACAATCACGGCCCACGGCAAGCCGGTCACCGGCGCATAAGTGCTGAGAACCTGCGAACCGTCTATCCCCTGCTCCTCGCTCCCGGGATTACTGTCCGGTTTGCCTCGTTCAATGAAGCCGTTGAGTTTCGCTCGCCCGTGAAGATGGACCTGCTTGAGAACCGCGGCCAGGTCGGACGTAGCGATCACATTGCCGCTCTTTTCGATGAGATAAGCGTAACCGCCGTGACCGAAGCGAACGTCACTAATCGTATCGCGGAAAACTTCTAAACTTAGCTTTGCGGTCAAAACACCGCTGTTCATTGACTCTGTCCCGAGCGGCACGGCCAGGATGAGAGAGGACTGCGCCGGCTCGGCGCTGGAGACGTCAGCGAAAAGCTTCCTGCCGCGACTCGCTTGGCGAAATGATTCGGCGTTGCTCCGATCGCGAAGATCAGTAGCGGGGTAGAGCCTAGATTCGGAAAATTTAAGGACTTCCCGGCCATCCGCGTTGAGAACCGCAAGCTCGGTAAAACCGGCATCTCTTTTCAATAACCGTAAGCCGAGCAAATATTGCGCGTCGCCACCGGCGGGACTGGCCGACATATCGAGAGCAGTATCGTGGAGTCGTTCAAGTTTATACGCTAACAAAGATTCGACGCGCTGCGCTGTGGCTGACGCCACTTGGGCTTGCAACGCTGCCGTAGCGCGGCGAATCTGCGCACGAGTGTAGTATGAACCGATGATAACGTAGGCGAGCAGCGCGGTGGCCAATAATCCGAGACCCCACGCCATTAGCCGATGGCGAATGCTCCAGCGCCGCCGCGCGAACCATGCGTCTGGTTGATCAGCCATCGATGGGCAATTAAAAATGGATTGTCCGTTCGGCGCAGCAGATTTTGCCCGGACTTAGACGCAATGACCCCTGGCCGGTAGACCCGACGCTCAAGGCATCGCCAACGCTAGCTGTCCTCGACCGTCCGTCCCAATGACCGGGGTTCACTGCATCTTTTTTGCCGCGCAATTCGAATCCCGACAACGGGGAATTCGCTTCGTTTGGAGAATGATCTATCGCTCTTCGGTGTGCATTTTACCCGGCGGTGGAGTATTTCCTTGCGGTGAGACCATGGCGACGATCTCACTACGGCTAAAACGCCAGCCGCCGCCAAACTTTCGCCCGGGAATAGACCCGTCTTTCACCAGCTTATAAACCGTACGCGGATGGATTTGTAAAAGTTCTGCAACTTCGCCAGCGGTCAGTATTTCGTCCATAACAGGCCTCCTACCCTGAATTGTTACTAGGGCAAAAATAGAGGCAGATTTCATGCCATGAATTTAACTATGCAAGAAGTAACAAAAGACGACAGAAAAAGACGAGTCCCGCAGGAAAATCCTACGTAGAAGTGCAGGAAAAGCGAAACCCCGTGCGCACTGAAACAAATATGTAAATGCGCCGCCTCGCAGCACTCGGAAATGTATTAATGGACGAAATCAATTAATATTCCACCGATTACGTCAGATTGCCTAAAACTCATGTGGTAGGGTGAGGGTTACCGCGAAGGCTGGCTACCCGCCTAGATAAGCTTCGACGACCTTGGGATTCTTCATCAGCTCCGTGCTCGGTCCGAAAAGCGTGATCGCACCGTTTTCCATGACATACGCATAATCGGCGATCTTGAGGGCCTGATGGACGTTCTGCTCCACCAGAAAAATCGTCAATCCGCGTTGATTGAGAGCGCGCAAGGTGCGAAAAATCTCCTGGACTAGCATGGGCGCCAAACCCATCGACGGTTCGTCGAGTAGGAGCAAGCGCGGCTTAGACATCAGGGCGCGCGCGATAGCCAGCATTTGTTGTTCGCCGCCGGAAAGATTCCCAGCCGCGCCCTCAACGCGCTCACGCAGACGTGGAAACAATTCCAATAAGCGCTCCAAGTCGCTGTCCACGTCAATCTGCTGTTGGCGCCGGTAAGCGCCCAATAGCAGATTTTCTCTGACCGTGAGCGAAGTGAGGATTTCTCGCCCTTCAGGTACCTGGACCAAGCCCTTGGCGACAATGTGGTAGGACTGCAACTTCTGCAGCTCAACCCCGTCAAATACCACCGACCCCGCCGTGGCTCGAATCAATCCCGATAGCGCCAAGAGCGTGGTTGATTTGCCGGCGCCGTTGGCGCCAAGCAACGTCGTGATCTTGCCGCGCTCGAGATTTAGATCAATGCCCTTAACCGCTTCGATTACGCCGTAATGTACACGCAGGCCACTGACCTGGAGAAAGCCGCTCATGAAGCCGCACCGCTTCGCCCGTCAGTTGCATCATCGTCCTGGCCCAAGTAAGCCTCGATGACCTCAGCGTTGGCGCGAATCTCCGCCGGGTTACCTTGAGCGATCAGACGGCCAAAATTCAACACCGCGATACGTTGACAGATCTCCATCACAAAGCGCATGTCATGCTCGATGATAAGAATGCTCAACGCACCGTCATCGAGTTTGACGATCTCATTCATGAGATTGTGCTTCTCGGCGCTATTCATGCCCGCGGCGGGTTCATCGAGGAGCAACAACTTTGGTCCGGTCGCCAACGCCCGGGCGATTTCCAAGCGGCGCTGTTCGCCGTAAGATAGGGTTCCCGCGAAGCGATTAGCTTTCTCAGCGAGCCCAAGGCGCGATAATAGCTCGGCCGCGCGCTCACGTTCATCGGCCTCTGCCCGGCGATGATTCGACAGCGGCATGAGCAGGCTGAATGCGCTGTAACTCGGGTGATCGCCCAACGCCACCAAGACATTTTCCAGTAACGTCATCTCTTTGAAGACACGAATATTTTGGAAAGTGCGCGCCACTCCGCGCCGGGTAATTTCGAAGGGCGCCATACCATCCAGGCGCTGGCCAAGAAAATCGATAGTGCCGGCGCTGGGAGTGAGTAGTCCGGTAATAAGATTGAACACGGTAGTTTTGCCAGCGCCGTTGGGCCCGATCAGACCAAAAATACCGCGCGTCGCAACGGTGAGACTCAAATCGTCGAGTACCTTGAGACCGCCAAAACTCTTCGACACTTTGCTGAGCGTGAGCATGGCGAGCTAAAGCGCGGTTTTCGCTAGGTTTGGCCGGGCCAGGCGGAAAAGCTCCCAAAGGCCCTTGGGCGAGTAGAGAATAATCACGATCAAAATCACGCCGTTGATAAGAGGCCGATAATCGCCCAAGCCACGCAATACCTCAGGCAACAAAGTAATCAGCACGCCGCCGACAACCGCGCCCCAGGGGCTTCCCGTGCCGCCCAACACACCCATGGCGAGAATTTCTACGCCACGATCGAAACCATATTCATTGGGACTGATGAAAAAAGTGAAATGCGCGTTGAGCCCGCCGGCCAAACCGGCCAAGCCGGCACCGGCAACAAAGGCGAACAGTTTATAAGCACGCACGTTCAAACCCATCAATTCGGTCGCGGTTTCATCTTGGGCGATGGCGAGCATCGTTCGGCCAATGCGCGACTGCGCCAATCGTAAAAGCACATAAAGCGCGATGCCAAAAGCTGCAGCAACATCGTACCACTCGGTGAGTTGAGGAATGGCGTTGAGACCTAGAGCGCCGCCGGTCACTTCCTCGCTGTTGAGAATAATAATTCGCACCACCTCGCCAAAGGCGAGCGTCGCCATCGCTAGATAGACGCCCGACAGCCTAAGCGTCGGCCGTCCGATCGCCAGTGCAATGATTACTGGCAGAAAAACCCCGCCGACAAGCGCCGGCCAGAGCGCCATGCCACTCTTGAGTGTGAGCGACGCAGCGGTGTACGCACCCAGTCCCATGAATGCGGCATTGGCGACGGTCAGCATGCCGCAAGACAAGGTCAGATAAATCGACAACGCCAGCAAAACATTGGTGCCGAGGGAAAGCACCAAGGTGCTGTAGGTTGACCAAAAAGTGTCGAGCCAATCCATATAATATGCTGAACGCTGGTTTTGAATCCGACTCGCGACGGCGAGCGTCGTCAGGCGCGCCGCTGCGCGGCGCGACCGAACAGCCCCTGGGGCCGCAGCAGCAAGATGGTAAACAAGAGTCCGAAGGCGACGGCATCGCGCATGGTCGAGCCGATGTAGGCGACCGAAAACACCTCGGCGAAGCCGAGAAAAAAACCGCCGAGCAAAGCGCCGCGAATATCGCCCATGCCGCCGAGGATCACCACCGCAATGCCTTTATGCAACATCGGTTGTCCCATGCTGGGATAGACGGCATTACTGTAAAGCGCGATCAATACACCGGCAACGCCGCCGAGCAGCGAAGCGACCAGCGAGGTGGCGCGAAATAGCCCTTCAACATCGACGCCGACCAGCGCCGTGGCTTTGACCGACTCGGCCAGACCCCGCAGCGCCCGGCCGACCTGAGTTTTTTTCAATCCCCAGAGCAAAACTGCCATCAAAGCAATCGCCAGAACAATTATTTCGACTTCGAGCCAAGTGATGTGAACGGCGCCCAAGCGCAATCTGTCCGTAGGCAAAACTTCGGCCGGAAAGCGCAAATTTTGCGCGCCGAACAGTCCTTGGATCGTGCTGTTAAGCGCGATCGCCAGACCGATGGTAGCGATCATCGGCGCCAGATGAGGCGCCTGGCGCGCGCGCAAGGGGGCGAAAATGAATTTGTCGAGCAGCCAACCGCCCGCGGCGGTCACCAGCATGGCGACAACAATCGCCGCCAATAATGGCAACTGGAATATGAGCACGGCTTGAAGCGCCGCATAGGCGCCGAGCATGAAGAGCGCGCCATGGGCCAAATTGACGACGCCGAGTACCCCGAAGACTAAGGTAAAACCGAGCGCGAACAGTGCGTAGACACCACCGAGGGAGATCGCGTTAACCAACTGTTGGGTGAGCATCCGTTACTTTTGGATGACGTACTGAGTGCCCTTGGTCATCATCACGATAGCGGTTTGCACGGCGTCGTAACCGGCCGGCTTGCCATCCTTGTCGTTAACCTGGCGGAATTTGAAGGGGCCGGTGGCGCCGGCCCATTGAGTTGCCGGCAGCGCATTGCGCAGCCCGGCGCGGTCCGCTTCCAGTTTGCCGTTGAGTTTTATCTTTTTGAGCGCCTGAGCCACGATATACAACGCGTCATAGGCTTGCGCGGCAAACTGGTCCGGTAAAGCGCCATGCGCTTTCTGATAGCTGGCGATGAAGCGTTTATTCTCGGCCGCGGGATTCTCGCTGGACCAAGGGCTGCCCACCCACAAGTTATCAGAATTGTCTTTCGCCAGGTCGAAAATCTTGGGGGAGTTCATACCGTTGCCGCCGATGAACGGCAGAGCGATACCCAGTTGCCGGGCTTGAACCATCGCCGGAGCCCCTTCGGCGACCAACGCCGACAACACGATCGCATCGGGGTTGCTCGACTTGACCTTGGTCAGCTGCGGTTTGAAATCCACATCGCCTTTGGCAAATGTCTCCGTGGTCGTCACCGGAATCTTAAGCGCCTCCAGCGCTTTCTTGAAATTGTCGTAGCCGCTCTTGGTGAAGATGTCGTCGTTGCCGTAAAACACCGCGACTTTTTTCAGGCCGGTTTTCTGCGCCGCCACTTTCAACGTCACCGGTAAAATATCCGCCTCGGTAACCGAGTTGCGGAAAACAAAGTTACCGATGGACGTGATGCCGTCGGCGGTATTCGAGGTGCCAAAGACGACGACCTTGGCCGCTTGCGCCACCGGATCGGAGGCTTGCGCCGAATTGGACAGGGTCGGGCCAAAAAGCATCAGCACCTTATCTTGAAAAATGAGTTTCTTGAAAACGTTGATCGCCTCTTCTTTTTTACCCTGCTCATCCTCGATGACAAGCTCGATCTTGCTGCCGTTGATCCCGCCGCCAGCGTTGATCTCCCCTGCCGCAAGCTCGATGCCTTTGCGGATCGGCACGCCATACTGCGCGGCGTTGCCGGTCAACGCCTCGGCGACACCGATCTTGATCTGCGCCGACGCTGACTCTGTCAGATAACAAGTGGCGGCCAGCGCCCCACAAACGATCAGCTTGAGCTT
>Ga0190270_10001073_pt1 | contig 12526 bp, 15 predicted proteins | sample Popmic320T_FD_133748 | JGI IMG/M metagenome (GOLD analysis project Ga0190270, IMG submission 133748) | Populus adjacent soil microbial communities from riparian zone of Weber River, Utah, USA - 320 T | ecosystem: Environmental > Terrestrial > Soil > Riparian zone | place: USA: Utah | collected... | reverse complement strand
GGGATCGCCTCGCGGTTCGTCCCCACCGGTCAGACCGGGATCGCCATCGCCGGGTGGGGGATCGCCGTCGACGCCGTCGTCTCGGACTTCATCGCCGGCGCCGCCGAGCGGCTCGTCGTCGAGGGACACGAGCGCGGGGGAGAGCTGCTCTTCGTCGAGGGCCAGGGAGCGCTCACGCATCCGGCCTACTCGGGCGTGACGCTCGGGCTGATCCACGGCTCGGCGCCGCACGCGCTCGTCCTCTGCCACCACGCCGGGGCGACCGAGGTGGAGGGCTACCCGGGCCACCCGCTGCTGCCGCTGCCGGAGCTCGTCGAGCTGCACGAGTGGATCTCGCTTCCGGCCCGCAAGGCGCGGGTCGCGGCGATCGCTCTGATCACGCGCGAGCTCTCCGACGACGCCGCGCGAGCTACCATCGCCCGCGCCGAGGCGGAGACCGGACTGATCGCGGACGACCCTGTGCGCTTCGGCGCCGACCGGATCCTCGACGCTGTGCTCGCGGCCGTCGATTGGGGCGTCGCCCGGATGCCCTAGAGTCGAGGCATGCTCACCGACCACCGCAAGGTCGCGCTCGTCGTCGTGCCGCTCCTGCTCGTGGCCGCATTCGTCGACCACGACGGGATCTCGATCGCGCTCTCGGTGGTCGCGCTCGCTCTGGCGGTCGTCGCGCTCGTCGCGATCCTGCTCGCGCGCCGCGCGGCCCGACGCGACTCGACTTGACACCGAACACGTGTTCGTGCAGAATGCGAACACATGTTCGGACGAATTCTCATGCTCACGGTGGTCGGCATCGTTCTCTGGGCCGCGTTCGCCCACACCTCCGACGCCTCCGAGGCGGAGCGGCTGTACGTCGTCCAGCCGTACGACACGCTCTGGTCGATCGCATCGAGCGGGTACAACGACCCGCGAGAGGGAGTCTGGGAGATCAAGGAGCGGAACAACCTGCGCGGGGCGACGATCGTTCCCGGCCAAGTGCTCGTCCTCCCGTAGCACCGGCGCTCTAGGAGGGCTTGGCCCTCCTAGACTGGCGGCGTGGACCTCGACGTCGTCTTCCTCGGCACCGCCGGTTCGATGCCGACCGCGCGTCGCGGCCCTTCGGCGACGCTCGTGCGCCGGGGCGGCGAGCGGCTCCTGATCGACTGCGGCGAGGGGACGCAGCGGCAGCTGCTCCGCTCCGATCTCGGCCTCGTCGACCTGCAGGAGATCTTCCTGACCCACTTCCACGCCGACCACTTCCTCGGCCTGCCCGGGATGCTGAAGACGTTCGCCCTGCGCGGGCGCGAGCTGCCGCTGACGCTCTATGGGCCGCGCGGCCTGGATGAGCTCTACCAGTCGCTGCGCCGGATCTTCGGCCGGCTCACCTTCGAGGTCGCCGTCGTCGAGCTCGCCGCGGACGCCGTGCTGCCGCGCGACGGCTACTCGCTGCGCACGTTCCCCGCGCGGCACGGGCGCGACGCGATCGGCTATGCCCTCGTCGAGGAGGTGCGCCCCGGCCGCTTCGACGTCGAGGCGGCCGACGTGCTCGGGATCCCGTTCGGGCGGGAGCGCGGCGCCCTCCAGAACGGCGAGGCGGTGACGCTCGCGGACGGGCGCACCGTCGCCCCGGAGCAGGTGCTGGGCGAGTCGCGGCCGGGCCGGAAGCTCGCTCTCACGGGCGACACGGCCCCGTCCGACCTCGTCGTCGAAGCCGCCTTCGGGGCCGACCTGCTCGTGCACGAGGCGACGTTCTGCGTGGATGAGGCCGAGCGCGCGGCCGAAACGGAGCACTCGACCGCCCTCGAGGCGGCGCGGGTGGCGAAGGACGCGAACGTCCGCCTGCTCGCGCTGACGCACAGCTCGAGCCGGTACAGCGGCGGCGACATCGAGCGTGAGGCGCGGACGGTGTTCGCGGACACGGTCGTGCCGCGCGACTTCGACGTGATCGAGGTGCCGTTCCCCGAACGGGGCAACCCCGAGCTCGTCAAGCACGGCGCACGAGTGCCGCGGGCTGAAGTACCCTCCGGCCCATGAGCGTCGCTCGCCTTCGGCTCGCTCCCGTGGGGGAAACCAGGTTTCCCCCACGAGCCCCCTTCTTCGCTCAGGTGGAGGAACTTGGAAGTTCCCCCACGCCCCCTAAAGCTCATGGTGCGAGACTCACACCATGAGCGAGATGGTGCAGGTCGCCCTTGCGGACGACGCCGCCGAGGCGGAGGAGATCCAGGCGCTGCTGGAGGACGCGGGCATCGCGTCCGAGGTCGCACCGGACGACGACTCGGACTCGCTGAAGATCCTCGTCCCCGAGCACGCGGTCGAGTCGGCACAGGACGTGATCGAGCTCGCGCCTGCTGACGAGGAGGCGACACCGGAGGACTAGCGGCTCGTCCGCCGGGCGCGCTAGGATCGTGCTCGACCCTTTAACCCGGTCCAGAGAGGCCGGAAAGGATGGAGTGAACAGGGAATGAGCACGCACCTTCCCGACCGCCATGCGGTCAAGACACTGCTGGGCAAGGTTCTTCTGGATGCGGAGGGCCTCGAGCGCACGCTCTCGCGCATCGCCCACGAGATCATCGAGCGCAACGACGACCTCGGCAGCCTCGCGCTGGTCGGTATCCACACCCGCGGCGTCCCGATCGCCGAGCGGCTCGCCGCCCTGATCGAGGAGCGGAGCGGGGAGGAGGTCGAGCTCGGCGCGGTCGACATCACCTTCCACCGAGACGACGCGGTCGCGGGCCGTGAGCAGCCCGTCGTCCACGCGACCACGCTCGACTTCGAGTTGCGCGGGATGACGGTGATCCTCGTCGACGACGTCCTCTACACCGGCCGCACGATCCGGGCGGCGATCGAGACGCTGTTCGAGCGGGGTCGGCCCGCCCGGGTCCAGCTCGCCGTCCTCGTCGACCGCGGCCATCGCGAGCTGCCGATCCGCCCCGACTACATCGGCAAGAACCTGCCCACCGCGCGGAGCGAGCGAATTCAGGTCGAGCTCGCCGAGACCGACGGGGCCGACCGGATCCTCCTCGTCGGCGCGCCAGAGGAGAAGTCATGAGGCATCTCCTCTCGATCGCCGACCTCACCCGCGACGACGTCGAGCGGATCCTCGAGACGGCCGAGGCGCTCCAGGATGTGGACGAGAAGCTGCCGGCCCTGCGGGGAAAGCTGGTGCTCAGCCTCTTCTTCGAGTCCTCGACGCGCACCTCGTCCAGCTTCGAGCTGGCCGCGAAGCGGCTCTCGGCGGACGTGATGTCGCTGAAGGCGGCGGGCTCCTCGGTCGACAAGGGCGAGTCGCTCAAGGACACGGTCCTAACGCTCGCGCAGTACGACCCGCAGGCGATCGTCGTCCGGCACCCGCAGATCGGCGCGCCCCTGCTCGTCGCGCGGCACTCGAACGCCGCGGTGGTCAACGCCGGCGACGGCAAGCACCAGCATCCGACGCAGGCGCTGCTCGACCTCTTCACGATGCGGCAGGCGCTCGGCGTGCTCGACGGGCGGCACGTTGCGATCGTCGGCGACGTCCTGCACAGCCGCGTTGCCCGGTCGCTGATCCAGGCGCTCGCGCTCGTCGGCGCCAACACGACCCTCGTCGGCCCGCCGACGCTGCTGCCGCGCGGGATCGAGGCGATGGGGTGCGAGACCGCCTCCGAGATCGGCGCGATCGCGGCCGCGGACGTCGTCTACGTCCTCCGGATGCAGCGCGAGCGGATGGAGTCCGCGTTCGTGCCGAGCCTGCGCGAGTACGCGGCACGGTGGGGCGTGACGCCCGAGCGCGTCCGCCCCGGGCAGAAGGTGATGCACCCGGGCCCGATCAACCGCGGTGTCGAGATCGACGGCCGCGTCGCCGACTCAACCGACTCGCTGATCCTCGAGCAGGTCCGCGCCGGGCTTGCGGTGCGGATGGCCGTGCTCCACGACCTGCTCGCCTCGGACAGCCCCGTGCGCGAGCGGGCGGCCGTCGCATGAGCACGCTCTTCTGCCGCAACGGCCGCTCCGACAGCCTCGTCCTCGAGGGCCGGCTCGCGGGCGGCGAATGCGTCGCAGTCACCGTGACCGACGGCGTCATCGCGGCGCTCGCGCCCGCCGCGGCGACCGCGCACGTGCTCGCACCCGCGTTCGTCGACCCGCACGTCCACCTGCGCTCGCCAGGACGCGAGGACGAGGAGACGATCGCTTCGGGCACTGCGGCCGCGGCCGCCGGAGGCTACTGCGCGATCCTGGCGATGCCGAACACGGACCCGGTCGTCGACTCGGCGACCGTCCTCGGCTCCCTCGTCGAGACGGCGAGACGCGACGCAGTCATCCCGACGGGCTTCATGGCCGCGATCTCGAAGCGGCTCGACGGGGAGGAGCTGACCGAGATGGGAGAGCTCGCCGACGCCGGCGCCGCCGCCTTCACCGACGACGGCCGTCCCGTCACCTCCGCCGGGCTGATGCGCCGAGCGCTCCAGTACGGCGCCGTGACCGGGCGCACGCTCGCCCTCCACTGCGAGGAGCCGACGCTGTCCCGCGACGGCCAGGTGCACGAGGGGGCCGTCGCCGCCGAGCTCGGCTTCGCGCCGTACCCCTCGCTGGCCGAGAGCGCGATGGTGGAACGCGACCTCTCCCTGGCTGCGTACGAGGCGCGGCCGCTCCACCTGATGCACCTGTCCGCAAAGGAGTCCGTCGCCGCGCTCCGCCACGCGCACGAGCGCGGGATCGAGGCGACTGCGGAGGTGACACCGCATCACCTCGTCCTCACCGACGAGGCGGTCCGCTCGCTCGACCCGAACGTAAAGATGAACCCGCCGCTGCGCGCCGAGGACGACCGGCAGGCCCTGATCGAGGCGCTCCGGGACGGCACGATCGCCTGTGTCGCCACCGACCACGCGCCGCACTCGCGGGAGGAGAAGGAGACGCCGTTCGAGGCGGCACCGTTCGGCGTCATCGGCCTCGAGACGTCGTTCGCGGCGCTCTACACCCACCTCGTCCAGACCGGGCTCGTCCCGCTCGAGACGCTCCTGGAGCGCATGTCCGGCGGCCCGGCGCGCGCGCTCGGCCTGCCCGAGCCGAAGCTCGAGGTCGGCGCCCGCGCGAACCTCGTCCTGCTCGACCTCGAACGTGAGTGGACGGTGACGGAGAGCGGCTTCCGTTCCCGCTCCGCGAACTCGTGGCTGCTCGGCCGGACGCTCCGCGGCGCCGTGCTCAAGACGGTCGCCGACGGACGGCTGGTGCACGCAGCGTGATGACCGCGACCCGGATCCCGGGCGAGCTCGCGCCCTACCTCGATCGTCTCGTCGAGGTGCTCCGCCGAGCGGCGCCGACCGGGGCCGTCTACCTCCTGGGCTCGGCGGCGCTCGGTGACTACGAGCACGGCCGCAGCGACGTCGACGTGGTCGCCGTCACGAGCCGTTCACTATCCCTCGACGAGCGCCACGCGCTCGCAGCGGCGGTCGAGCAGCTTCCCGTCCCGGCGCGCAAACTGGAGCTGGTCGTCTACCCGCAGGGCAGCGACCGCTGGGAGCTCAACCTGAACACCGGCGGGCATGTCGGGGTCGACGCGGACGCCGAGCCATCGTTCTGGTTCGTGCTCGACCGCGCGATCGCGGAGCAGCATGCGGTGCCGCTCGCAGGGCCGCCCTGGAGCGAGCACTTCGCGCCCGAGCCGCCGGAGGCGATCGAGGCGGCGCTCGACGAGGCTGCTGCGTTCGACGGCTGGGACGAGCCGGCCCGCGAACTGGCGGCCGCACGCGCCCAGGTCTGGCGTGAGACCGGCCGCTGGGTCTCGAAGCGCGAGGCAGCGGAGCGGCTCTCGTGAGCGCCTTCGTCGCGCTCGAGGATGGGACGGTCTTCCGCGGCACGTCGGTGGGCGCGGACGGTGTCGCCTTCGGAGAGGCCGTCTTCACGACTGCGATGACCGGCTACCAGGAGACCGTCACCGATCCGAGCTTCGCCGAGCAGCTCGTCTGCTTCACGGCGCCGATGGTCGGCAACTACGGCGTCGCGCCAGGCCGCGCCGAGTCGACGGGCGCCCACGCGAAGGCGGTGCTGATGCGCGAGGCGCGCGGGCCGGAGTGGACGGCATGGCTGGAGGAGAACGGGATCGTCGCGCTGACGGAGATCGACACGCGCTCGCTCGTCCTGCGTCTGCGCGAGGGCGGCGCGATGCGCGCAGTTGCAGCCGCCGGTGGGGTCGACGAGGGGGATGCGCTCGAAGCCGTCCGCGCGAGGCCGTCGATGGAGGGCGCGGCGCTCGTCGCCCAGGTCTCGACGCGCGAGCCCTATGTCTACTCCGACGCCGGCTCGCTGCGGGTCGCCGTACTCGACTACGGCTGCAAGCGCTCGATCCTCCGCCGACTCGCCGGCGCCGGCGCCCACGTGACCGTCTTCCCGCACGACGCCGACGCGAAGACCCTGCTCTCGCACGACGCCGTCCTGCTCTCGAATGGCCCGGGCGACCCGGAGCCGCTCGCGGACGAGGTCGCCGTCGTCCGGGAGCTGATCGGCCACGTGCCCGTGCTCGGGATCTGCCTCGGCCACCAGCTGCTCGGCCTCGCCACGGGGCATCGGACGTACAAACTCCCGTTCGGCCACCGCGGCGCGAATCACCCGGTGCTGGAGCGGGGGAGCGGACGCGTGCTCGTCACGAGCCAGAACCACGGCTTCGCGGTCGCGCCGTCCGACGACGCCGAGGCGACGCACGTCTCGCTTTACGACGGCACGGTCGAGGGCTTCGACTTCCCCGAGCTGCACGCGCGCTCGGTGCAGTTCCACCCGGAGGCAGGCCCCGGGCCGCACGACGCGTGGCCGATTCTCGAGCGCTGGCTCGAGGAGGTGCGCGATGCCGCGTAGGCAGGACCTGAGGTCGATCTGCCTGATCGGCTCCGGGCCGATCGTGATCGGGCAGGCGTGCGAGTTCGACTACGCGGGCTGCCAGGCGTTGAAGGTGTTGCGCGAGGACGGCTTCCGCACGATCGTCGTCAACTCGAACCCGGCGACGATCATGACCGACCCCGGCTTCGCCGACGCCACCTACCTCGAGCCGCTCGACCTCGAAGGGGTCGCCGACGTGCTCGGCCGTGAGCGGCCCGACGCGCTGCTGCCGACCCTCGGCGGCCAGACCGCGCTCAACCTCGCGATCGAGCTCGCCGATGCGGGCATCCTCAAGGATCTCGGCGTCGAGCTGCTGGGCGCGCCGGTCGACGTGATCCGCCGCGCCGAGGACCGCGAGCTCTTTCGAGCAGCGGTGCAGAGCTGCGGGCTCACCGTCCCGAGCTCGCGGATCGTCATCAGCCTCGACGACCTCGCCGGCGTCGCTGTCCCGGCGGTGGTCCGTCCCGCATTCACGCTCGGCGGCCACGGCGGCGGCTTTGTCTCCACCTCCGCCGAGCTCCGCGCCCAGGTGGAGCGCGGCCTGCGCGAGAGCCCGATCGGCCAGGTGCTCGTGGAGGAATCGGTCAAGGGCTGGGACGAGTTCGAGCTCGAGGTGATCCGCGACCGGCACGACAACGTCGTCATCGTCTGCTCGATCGAGAATCTCGACCCGATGGGCGTCCACACCGGCGACTCGGTCACCGTCGCGCCGCAGCTGACCCTGTCCGACGAGGCCTATCAGGAGCTCCGCGACGCCGCGATCGCAGTGATCCGCGCGGTCGGCGTCGAGACCGGCGGCTCGAACATCCAGTTCGCGCGCGACCGCGAGACCGGCGAGATCCGCGTGATCGAGATGAATCCGCGCGTCTCGCGCTCGTCCGCGCTCGCGTCGAAGGCGACCGGCTACCCGATTGCGAAGGTCGCCGCCAAGCTCGCCGTCGGCTACACGCTCGACGAGATCCCGAACGACCTGACGAAGACGACCCCTGCGAGCTTCGAGCCGACCCTCGACTACGTCGTCGTCAAGTTCCCCCGCTTCGCCTTCGAGAAGTTCCCGGGCGCCGACACGACGCTCGGCACGCAGATGAAATCGGTCGGCGAGGCGATGGGGATCGGCCGCACCTTCCAGGAGGCGTTCTGGAAGGCCTGGTCGAGCCGCGAGCTGGACGCCGGCGCGGTGACACCGTGGGCGGCGCTGGACGACCTCCCCGACGACCTGCACCCGTGGTTTCGCCGCGAGCTCGAGCAGCTACGCCTCGACGGCCCGCCCCAGGGCGAGCGCGTGTACCGCCGCGTCGACTCGTGCGCCGGCGAGGTGGCCGCCGACTCGAACTACTTCTACTCGACCAGGAACGAGGCCGACGAGCCCGTGCCCGCGACCGGCACGCCGCGCGTCGTCATCCTCGGCTCCGGCCCGAACCGGATCGGTCAGGGGATCGAGTTCGACTACTGCTGCGTCCACGCCGCGCAGAGCTTCCGCGCGCTCGGCTACGAGGCGATCATGGTCAACTGCAACCCCGAGACGGTCTCGACGGACTACGACACGTCCGACCGGCTCTACTTCGAGCCGCTCGACGTCGAGCACGTGCTCGCAGTCTGCGAGCGCGAGCAGCCCGACGGCGTCGTGATCCAGTTCGGCGGCCAGACGCCGCTGAAGCTGGCGCGCGCGATCGAAGCCGCGGGCTTCAAGGTGCTCGGAACCCCGTACGAAGCCGTCGATCTGGCCGAGGACCGCGAGCGCTTCGGCAGGCTGCTCGCCGAGCTCGGCGTTCGCTGTCCCGAATGGGGGATCGCGGACGCACCGGACGCAGCGGTCGAGATCGCGGACCGGATCGGCTACCCGGTGCTCGTCCGGCCGTCCTACGTGCTCGGTGGGCGTGCAATGCGTGTCTGCTACGACGAGGACCAGGTGCGCGCGGCGATGCGCGGCGTCAGCGGCTCCGTCCTCGTCGACCGCTTTCTCGAGGGCGCCCTCGAGATCGACGTCGACGCGCTCTGCGACGGCGTCTCCGTCCACGTCGGCGCCGTGATGGAGCACGTCGAGGAGGCGGGGATCCACTCGGGCGACTCCTCCTGCGTCCTACCCGCGCCCTCGCTCGACGAGGACGCGTACGCGGAGGTCTGCCGCGTCGTCCGCAGGCTCGGCCCCGCCCTCGGCGTCGTCGGCCTGCTCAACGTCCAGCTCGCGCTGGTCGGCGACGAGGTCAGCGTGATCGAGGTCAATCCCCGCGCCTCGCGGACCGTGCCCTTCGCGAGCAAGGCGACGGGCGTCAACCTCGTCGACGCGGCGGTCCGGCTCGCCGCCGGCGAGCGCCTGCACGAGCTCGAGCTGCCCGAGGAGCGGCGTCCCGAGCTGGTGAGCGTGAAGGCGGCGGTGCTGCCGTTCGCCCGCTTCCCCGGCTCGGACCCGGTGCTCGGCCCGGAGATGCGCTCGACCGGCGAGGTGATGGCGAGCGCCGCCGACCTGCCCACCGCCTTCGCGAAGGCCGAGCGCGCGGCGGGGCGGCCGCTGCCGGCGGGCGGGACGGCGTTCCTCTCGGTTCGGGAGCTGGACAAGACGTCGATCGCGCCGGTCGCGCAGGCGCTCGCCGAGCTTGGCTTCGACCTGCTCGCGACGGCCGGCACGGCGGCGGTCCTCGCCGCGATCGGGCTCGACGTCGCGACGCTCGAGAAGGGCGACGCCGTCGTCGACGCGATCCGGGCCGGCCGCTGCGACCTCGTCGTCAACACGCCGCAGGGCTCAGGGGCGAGGCGCGACGGCGCGCTGATCAGGCAGGCCGCGCTCTCGGCGCGCGTCCCCTGCATCACCACCCTGTCCGGTGCCCGGCTCGCGGTCGACGCGATCGCGAATGCGCGCGAGGAGATTGCGCACTCACTGCAAGAGCGGATCGAGCATGAGACGCGAGCGGCGTAAGGTCGTCGCGGTCGAGCCGGTGGGCGCGTACACGCTCCTCCGGGTCGAACGGGGCGGGCTCGACCCGGGCATCCCGGGCCAGTTCTTCATGCTCGAGGCGCCTGGGCGGGTGCTGCCGCGGCCGATGAGCGTCTGCCTCGCCGACCCCGGCGAGCTGGCGTTCCTGATCGATCCGATCGGGCCGGGCACGCGTGCACTCTGCGCGCTCGAGCCCGGCGACCGCCTCCATGTGCTCGGTCCGCTCGGCAACGGCTTCGATCTCGACGTCGGCCGCCCGCTCCTCGTCGGCGGCGGGATCGGGATCGCGCCGCTGCCCTACCTCTCGCAGCGGCTTGGCGCGCCGCCGGCGCTCCTCGGCTTCCGCAGCGACCTGCACGCCGAGGCGGCGGCGCTGTTGCCGGGAGCCGAGGTCTGTATCGAGCCGACCTACGTCACGGCGTTGCTGCCGGAGGAGGCCCACGACGTGCTCGCCTGCGGGCCGGAGCCGATGCTCACGGCCCTGCGTCGGCTCGTGCCGGACGCCCAGCTCGCGTGGGAAGCGCCGATGGCATGCGGCTACGGCGCCTGCTACGGCTGCGCGGTCGAGCTCGACGGCGAGCTGAAGCGGCTCTGCGTGGAGGGACCGGTGCTCAGTGCTGCTTAATGCCAGTGGCTGTCTCGACGCGCTCACCGCCCCCGACGTGGCGCGCTCGCTGGACGCGTTCGTGACGAAGACGATCACACCCGAGCCGCGCGACGGCAATCCAGCCGTTCGGATCGCCGAGACGGACGCAGGCATGCTGAACTCGATCGGGCTCGCGAACCCCGGCCGTGAGCGCTTTCTCGCCGAGACGCTGCCCCGGCTGCGCGAGCTCGGGCGGCCGCTCTGGATCTCGGTCGGCGGCTTTTCGGCGGCTGAGTACGCCGAGACCTGCGCGGCGCTCGAGGACGTCGCCGCGATCGAGCTCAACCTCTCCTGCCCGAACGTCGACGAGGCGCCCGAGAGCGCCGCCGCGATCGTCGCCGCCTGCCGCGCCGCCACGCGGCTGCCGCTCTACGCGAAGCTCTCGCCTGCCGCGTGGGACATCGCCGAAGCGGCGCGCGCCGTCGAGGCCGCCGGGGCGGACGGACTTTCGCTGGTCAACACCCTGCGCGGGCTCGCGCTCGACCCGGAAACGTTGCGGCCGACGCTCGCTCGCGGTACCGGCGGCTACTCCGGGCCGGCGCTGAAGCCGGTCGCGCTGGCCGCCGTCTACGCCTGCGCGGCGGCCGTCGAGCTCCCGATCGTCGGCATGGGCGGCGTCCGCTCCGGGCTCGATGCGCTCGAGCTGATCGCGGCGGGTGCGAGCGCCGTCGCGCTGGGCACGATCCTCTTCTCCGACCCCGGCGCGCCCGCCCGAATCCGCGCCGAGCTCACCGCCGAGGCCGCCGCGCGGGACCTCGGACATCCCCTGGACGCACGCGGCCAAGCGCATTCGTCCCTGCAAACGAGCGTATCCAGATCAGACAACGCGATGCAAAAAGTGCCTGGAAACAGGCCAAAAGTGACTGCTTGACCGACTCCGCAAGGCTGGTAGTATCCCGCGCTCATGGTGCCGTCGAAGACGCAAGCCCAGGCCCCCCTGCGGTCGCTGGATCAGAGGATGGAAGCGCTCAAGCGGGCCAACGACATCCGAGTCCGGCGCGCTCAGCTGAAGAAGGATCTGAAGGACGGACGGGTCCAGATCGAGGGGATCCTGCTCGACCCGCCCGAGTACGTCTCGACCGCGAAGGTGTTCGACATGCTGATGGCCGTGCCGAAGTTCGGGCGCGTGAAGGCGGCGCGGCTCCTGAACCAGTGCCGGATCAGCCAGTCGAAGACAGTGGGCGGTCTCTCCGAGCGGCAGCGCGCGGAGCTCATTGGCCTCTTCAACAGATAGGCCGCTGCCCGTCTTCGTGATCACCGGCCCGAGCGGGGCCGGGAAGGGGACGCTGATCAAGCGGCTCGTCGAACGGCACCCGGAGCTCGAGGTGGCCGTGTCCGCCACGACCCGGCCGCAGCGGCCGAACGAGACCAACGGCCGCGAGTACTGGTTCCTCAGCGAGGAGGAGTTCGTCGCCCGGATCGAGGCGGGCGCGTTCCTCGAGCACGTCGAGTTCGTCGGCGGCCGCTACGGCACGCTGGCCTCGGAGATGGACCGGATCGCCGCCGAGGGCAGGGTCTGCGTGCTCGAGCTGGAGATCGACGGCGCCATGGCGGTGCAGGAACAGGTCGACCGGAGCGTCACCCTCTTCATCGCCGCGGACGTCCCGGAGCTGGAGCGGCGTCTCCGCGCCCGCGACACCGAGAGCTCGGGCGAGATCGGCGACCGGATCGCGCTCGCCCGGCATCAGCTCGAGCAGGCCTACCGCTTCCGCTACATGGTCCGCAACGACGACGTCGATCGCGCCACCGACGCGCTCTCGGCCCTGGTCCAACAGGAGCTCGCCGCTGCGGGTACCATGGCCGGCTCATGATCCATCCTCGCATCGACGAACTGCTGAACACGGAAGCCGGTGGGGTCGACTCGCGCTATGCGCTCGTCATCGTCGCCGCCAAGCGCGCCCGGCAGATCAACAACTACCACCACCAGCTCGGTGAGGGCATGGGCTTCGAGGAAGCCCCGCCACCGCTCGTCGAGTCGCGCTCGAAGAACTACTTGACCATGGCCCTGGAGGAGATCGCCCAGGGCAAGATCAAGTACGACTACGGCAAGCGCTAGACCCCTTTCTCACTCGCGAATCGGGTAAACCGCCACCGCGGTCGCGCCTGTGCGGGCACAATGGGGCGAT
>Ga0190270_10001072_pt1 | contig 12529 bp, 14 predicted proteins | sample Popmic320T_FD_133748 | JGI IMG/M metagenome (GOLD analysis project Ga0190270, IMG submission 133748) | Populus adjacent soil microbial communities from riparian zone of Weber River, Utah, USA - 320 T | ecosystem: Environmental > Terrestrial > Soil > Riparian zone | place: USA: Utah | collected... | reverse complement strand
CAGCGAGAAGTTCGCAACCTTCTCGTCGTGACGGCGTTGTCGCGCACTGGGTCGTGCCGATGCTCCTCGCGGGGATCTCAGGGCCGCGTAGCCGTCCCGCTGAGCCTGTAGAAGCCGATGTCGGGCCGATGATAGGAACCGGGCCGGACCGTGAGACACGTCGCTAGGGTCACGCGCATGCAGCCGCTCAATGAGCTCCGCGTCCGGCTTGCCGAGGGGGCCGATCTCCGGCACGCGGCGGGAATCCTCGGCTGGGACCAGCGCGTGACGATGCCCTCGCGCGGCACCGAGGCACGCGCCGAGCAGCTTGCGACGCTCGGCCGGATCGCACACGAGAAGTTCGTCGACGACGAGGTCGGGCGCCTGCTCGATGCGTGCGAGCCGCTCGTCGAGGAGCTCGCGTACGACTCCGACGATCGCAGCCTCGTCCGGGTGACGCGGCGCGACTGGGAGAAGGCCCGGCGCGTGCCGACCGAGCTTCGCACGCAGATGACACGCGAGTCGGCACGAGGCCATCACGCCTGGGTCGAGGCGCGGCGCACGAGCGACTTCGCCTCGTTTCTCCCCTACCTGCGCACGAACCTCGAGCTCAAGCGTCAGTACGTCGAGTGCTTCGAGTGGACGGACAGCCCGTACACGCCGCTCCTCGACGACTACGAGCCCGGGATGCTCACGACCGAGGTCCGCGAGGTGTTCGCGGTGCTGCGCCCGGCGCTGACCGAGATCGTCGCCTCCGCCCCGGAGGTCGAGGCCTCGTTCCTCCACGGCGACTTTCCACCGGACAAGCAGCGCGCCTTCGCCGAGCGGATGATCGCGACGCTCGGGTTCGAGGACTCCTCATGGCGCCTCGACCGCACCGCACACCCGTTCTGCACTTCGTTCTCGAACCGCGACGTGCGGCTGACGACGCGCTACCAGCCCGACGATCTCGAGTCGGTGTGGTCGTCGCTCCACGAGGCGGGGCACGGCCTCTACGCGCACGGGCTCGCGGACACACTGCTCCGCACGTCGCTCGCCGGGGCGCCGTCGCTCGGGGTGAACGAGTCGCAGAGCCGCACCTGGGAGAACCTCGTCGGGCGGAGCCGCGCGTTCTGGGAGCACTGGTACGGGCCGCTCCAGGAGACGTTCCCGTCGTTCGCGTCGGTCGAGCTCGACGACTTCGTCCGCGCGATCAACCGCGCGGAGCCGGGGCTGATCCGCGTCGATGCCGACGAGACGACCTACAGCCTCCACATCATCCTCCGCTTCGAGCTCGAACAGGAGCTCCTCGCGGGAACGGTCGCCCTCGAGGACCTACCCGAGGTGTGGAACGCGCGGATGAAGGAGTTCCTCGGCGTCGAGGTGCCCGACGACGCGCGCGGCGTCCTGCAGGACGTCCACTGGTCGGGCGGGTCGCTCGGGTACTTCCCGACCTACGCGCTCGGCAACGTCATCTCGCTCCAGCTCTGGGACGTCGTCCGAGACGCGCTCCCCGACCTCGACGACCAGCTTGCCGCCGGCGACCCGCTGCCGCTCTCCGACTGGCTGCGCGACAACCTCTACTCGCTCGGACGCAAGCTGACGCCGAAGGAGACGATCGAGCGGCTGACCGGCTCGCCCGAGCTCGATCCGGAGCCGTACCTGTCGTACCTCCGCTCGAAGAGCGCCGCCCTCGAGGCCGACTCGCCAAGCGGCATTCGGCAGGAGCCGAATGCCGCGGCTTGATCCCCGCCTGCGGCGGGGCAGATCCCTGAAGGCGCCCGCTGTCGCGGTCGCAACTGCGGCGTGACGGGCAGCTCGACGCTCGGCGAGACCGAGCAGGCGGCAATCCGCGAGGCGTTCGCCGATCTCGAGCGCGACGTCGGCGTCGTCCTGGAGCTCGGGCCGGCGGCGACGCCGGTGACGCTCCTCGCGGCGGGCGGTCGCGAGCTCGACTCGAACGCGATCACCCGCGACGTCGTCACGTCGGTCTGCGGACTGGCCGACGGTGTCCGCCTGACGGTCACCGAGCACGACGAGCCGGGGCCGTGGCCGCGCACGACGATCGGCCCGGGCCTCGTCTACCAGGGGATGCCGCTCGGATACGAGCTGACGACGCTCGTGCACGCGATCGTCGACGCGGGACGTGCCGAGCCCACGCTCTCTGCCGCCTCGCGCGAGCGCCTCGACGCTCTCGAGCAGGACGTCGCGATCGACGTCTTCGTCACGCCGACCTGACCCCATTGCCCGCCGGCCGTGCTGCTGGCGTACCGACTCGCGCTCGCCTCACCGCGAATCGTCGCCCGCGGGATCGAGGCCTCGGAGTTCGCCGTCGAGGCCGAGCGACACGGCGTGAGCGCGGTGCCGGCGATCGTCGTCGACGACCGCTTCGCCTGGGCGGGCTCGGTGCCGGAAGCGGTGTTCGTCGAGCGGGTGCTCGCGGCGACGGCGTGAGCCGTCAGTCGACGTCCAGCGTCTTCTCGAACCAGTGGTGCGCGTACGGATGCTCGGTGAACGCCGGTATCTCGCGGTAGCCGGCCGCTCGGTACATCGCGATCGCCTCGTGGAGGACGCGGTTCGTGTCGAGCCGCGCGACGCGGGCGCCTGCAGCGGCGGCGTGCCGCTCGAGCTCGTGCAACATGCGGCGACCCAGGCCGATCCCGCGCATCGTCGTGGCGACCCAGATCCGCTTCAGCTCGGCGTACTCGAGCGTCCCGCTGCCGTCGAGGTGAAGACGAAGCACGCCGCAGCCGACCGGGACGCCGTCGAGCGTCGCGACGAGGACGAGCCCGCGCGGGGCGCGGAGCGCCGCCGGTTCATCCGGCGCGCCGCGTCGACGGTCGAAGCCACCCTCGAAGCGCTCGTCGAGCTCGGCGAAGTAGGCGTCGAGGCTCGACCTGGCGTGTGGGTGCTCCGGGTCGCACGGCTCGACGCGGACGAGCGACGCGGTGAGCAGCCGCTCGACGGAGGCCATCGCATCCACGAGCGTCGTGCGCTGACGGGCCGTGAGCGGCTCGAGGATCGCAGCGGCAGCCCTGTTCGAGCGGCGGTCGAGCTCCGCTCGCTCGCGTCGCCCGGCGCGCGTCGGCCGGGCCGTCCTCACGCGCCCGTCGGCCTCGTTCCGGCCGACGGTCACGAGCTCGTCGGCGGTGAGGCGTTGGAGGATCCGAGTCAGGTAGCCGGAGTCGAGGTCGAGCCGCGAGCGCAACGAACGGAGGTCGAGTCCGTCGTCACCAAGCTCCCAGAGGACGCGCGACTGGCCGAGCGACCGGTCGCGCCCGAGGAACGCCTCGTCGAGTGCGCCGACGCGCTGCGTGACGAGGCGGCTGAAGCGTCTGACGTGGGAGATCTGGTCGTCGCTGATTCTCTGACTTTGTCAGACAATTGCTCGAAGGACAACTGCCCGCCGCAGGCGTGGCCCGGCCGCCCTCGTCGCCATAGACTCAGGGCGTGGACGCGATCGAGCGCGCGAACGGCCTGCTGGTGCAGTACGCCGACCTCGCGCGCGCCGAGTTGCCGCCGGGAGCGCCCGTCTTCGACGCGCACATCCATCTCGGCGAGGACATCGACGGGATGACCGGCGAGGCCGACGAGCTGCTTCCCATCCAGCGCGCGTACGGGATCACGCGGTCGAACGTCTTCTGCCTCGACGAGCCCGACCGGCATCCGGCGTTCAGCGCCGCGAACGACCGGACGCTCGCGCACGCGGCCGCCGCGCCGGACGAGCTCGTGCCGTTCGTCCGCCTCGATCTGAACGAATCGCCCCTCGAGGAGGCGGTCAGGTGCCTCGACCTCGGGGCGCGCGGAATCAAGCTGCATCCCCGTGCGCAGCGGTTCCTCCCCGACGACCCCCGTCTCGAGCCCGTCTTCGCGCTCGCCGCCGAGCGACGCGTCCCGATCCTGATCCACGGGGGTCGTGGCCTGCCGCCGATCGCCGACTCGCTCGGACGTTTGCTCGACCGCAACGCCCCTCCCGCGCTGATCATCGCGCACGCCGGCATCGTCGACCTCGCGGCCATGGCGCGGAACTTCGCCGGTCGCGCGGGCGTCTATTTCGACACGTCCGTCTGGAGCCCGCTCGACCTGCTCGACCTCTATCGCCTCGTCCCACCTGAGCAAGTCCTCTACGCCTCCGACTACCCGTACGGCCGCCAGCCCAACTCGCTGCTGATGGCCGTGCGGACCGCCCGAGCCTCGGGGCTCGACGACGACCAGGTGCGCGCGCTCCTCTACGACACGGCGGCGCGAATCGCCGACGGGCTCGAGCCGGTCGCACCAGGGCCTCCGTGCGGGCCGACCGAGCTCTCGCATCCCATCACCTTCCTTCGCATCCATCAGTACCTGACGATGGCCTCGGCGATGCTCTGGCTGCGCCATCCCTCCGACTCGTTCGGCGTGCTCGGGCTCGCGCTCAACGCGTGCGACGAGCGCTCGAACGGCCATCGCCACGCGACCGATCAGATTCGCGAGATCCTCCTCGCGACGCAGGCCCTCTGGGAGCTGGCGGAGGCGAGCGAGGACGACGGCGATCGCCGACGCGCGCAGCGCGGCGCCTTCCGCCTCGTGCACCTCGCGAGCGTGCTGGCCGTGACGACCGCCGCCTGATCACGCCGCGAGCCGCTCCTCCAGCCAGGCGACGAGCGGGCCGTCGGCGAGGTCGAGGAACTCCGCCTCGACGGCGTTCCCCGCGGCGGCGAGCAGCTCGGCGACCTCGACGTACTCCCGGCCCGGGAAGGTGTGGTACGCCGAGCCCCGCACCGCGGCGGCGAGTGGCGTTCCGAAGCCGAGGTCGACTCTCGGGTCGGTGCCGCGCTCGAGCAGAGTCGCGACCGTCGCGGGTTGCCCGACGAACGCCGCGCTGTGGAGGAGGCTGCCCGGCGGCGAGCCGCCCACCACGCCGACGAAGTTCGGCCCGACGAGCTCGAGGACGAGGTCCAGATCGCGCCAGAGCGCTGTGAGGATCAACACCTCGAGCGGATCGGCGTCGAGTTCGGTGGGAAGCGCCGTCGTCGGCCGCCGGCCCCGGGCGACCTCGCCGACGGCGCGGTCGGCCTCCGAGACCTCGGTCGAGGCCCCGAGTGCCTCCAGAGCCTCCATGAGCTCGTCACGTCCCCGGAGCACGGCATGCTGATACGGCGTCCGGAGCGGCACGTCGCCGCGCCAGGTCTCGCCGCCGGGCCGGTCGACGTCCGCGCCGTGCGCGACGAGCAGGCGCACGAACTCGGGGCCGCGCCCGCGCCGCACGGCGTGGGCCACGTAGGCGGCGTCCGTCGTGTCGATGCCTGCCGCGACCAGGAGCCGGACGTGTTCGAGCCGCTCCTCGTCGAGCGCGTGTGCCAGCGCGTTCGTGTGCTCGGTCTGCGCGCCGTGCTCGAGCAGCAGCCTGAGGCACTCGGTGCTCTGGGACTCGGTCGCGTGGTAGAGCGACTCGCCGTCGTCGGGGTTCGCGCCCGCTTCGAGCAGGACGCGCGTCAGCTCCGGGTCGTGCGCGACGCCCGCGGCACCGTAGAGCGCCGACATCGCGCCGTACTCGTTGTCGAAGGTCACGTTCGGGTCGGCGCCCCGCGAGAGGAGCTCGCGCGCGAGCGTCGCCGACGGAAAGCACGAATGGCAGACGTAGAGGAGCGGCGCCCAGCCCCGCGGCCCACCCGTTTCGTTCGGATCGGCGTCCCAGCCTCGTCCGAGGACGAGCTTCGCCCACGGATCGTCGGCGAGCTCCGGGCGGGCGGCGAGCAGCGACTCCGCGCGTGTTCGCTGCCCGTTCGTCGCCGCCAGCACGAACGACTCCGCGTTCGCCTCGACGGCGGTCACGAGCGCCGGCCAGCTCGCGTAGCCGTGCTCGCGTGCCACCACGAGTTGTGCACGCGCGAGGATCGGCTCCCGGCCCTCGAGACGCGCGAGCGCCTCCGCGTCGCCGGCACGTGCCGCGCGGACGAGCTCCTTCGCCTGCTTGCGGAGCTGCTCGAGATTCACCACGACCTCCCTCCGTCGAGGCCCGTCGTCCGCGTCACCGGGCCGGAGAAGAGATCGGCCTCACTGCGTTCCTGTCGTGCGACGAGGTGGGCACTGCCCTACCCGCGGACCGGAGGCGCCCTCGCGGCGCGCTCTCAGCCTACGCGAGCGACGGCCCGCTCGACAAGCGTCGCGAGCAGCGTGCGCTTCCAGCCGGTCTGCGGGTTGCCCGGCAGCCCCGCGAGCGGATCCTGGGGATCGAGCTCGCGCGGGACGTTGGCAATGCCGGAGGCGACGACACGGAGCTCGTCGCCGCGTCGCGCCGCCGCCACCGAGACGAGCGGGAAGCTGAACGCGGCGCGCTCGCCGACGCGCTCGTACGCCGAGGCGTCGGGTGGGCCGGGCAGCCGGACGGCGGTGACGAGCTCGCCGGCCGCGAGGGAGAGCAGGGAGCGGTCGTCCACGGTGGGGTGGCGATAGAGCTCGAGCAGCGGCACCTCGCGCCCGCCTCCTCGGGAGCGCAGCTCCACGGTCGCGCCGCAGGCGGCGAGCGCGGGCGCTAGATCCGACGGATGGGCCGAGATGCAGTCGCCTGGCTCGAGGTTGTGCTTGCGATGGTCGCCGATCTGCGCGTAGCAGGTGTCCCCACCGCCGAGCCAGCAGTGCCACTCCTCGCCGCGGTAGTACCAGCAGCGCGTGTGCTGCGCGAGGTTGCCGCCGACGGTGCCGACGTTCCGGAGCAGCGGCGAGGCCGCGAGCGACGAGGCGGCGCGCACCGCCTCGTACGGCTCGAGTCGCGCTTCGGCGGCGAGACCGGCGAGCGTGACCGACGCACCGATTCGCAGGCTTCCGTCCTCCTCGGCGATCTCGGCGAGACCGGACTCGCGCAGGTCGACGAGCAGCGTCGGCGTCCGGATCCCCCGGTCGACCTGACCTGCGAGGTCGGTGCCACCGCCCATCGGGGCGGCGCCCTTGTTCGCGAGGAGCCCGAGCGCCTCGTCGAGGCTTCCGGGCCGCGCGTAGCCGCTCATGCGAGCGCTTCCAGCACGCGGGCCGGCGTCAGCGGAAGGGCTGCGGCCCGTCGCCCCGTCGCGTGCGCGAACGCGTTGGCGATCGCTGCCGCGGTGGGGACGATCGGCGGCTCGCCCAGGCCCTTCGCGCCGACGTTCGGCAGGTTCTCGTCGGGCCGGTCGACGAAGTCGACGACGATCTCCGGCGTGTCGGCCATCGTCGGCACCTTGTAGTCGTCCAGGTGCCCGTTGACCGGCATGCCCGTGGTCGGGTCGACGTGCAGCTCCTCGCTGAGCGCGTAGCCGAGGCCCTGGATCACCCCGCCCTCCACCTGGCTCGCGGCCGTGAGCGGGTTGACGATCCGGCCGACGTCGTGCACGGCGACGATGCGCTCGACCCGGACGACGCCGGTTCCTGCGTCGACCGCGACCTGCGCGATCTGGCAACCGAACGTGTTCACGCGGAAGCCGTCGGGATTCGGTCCCCGCGTGCCCGAGCCGTCGATCGTCGCGTTACCGAGCTTGTCGGTCACATCCGTGACGTCGACGTCGAGCGTCCCGTCGCTCGAGCGGAGGCGGCCGTCACGAAGCGTCAGGTCGTCCGCGGAGATCTCGAGCACGTCGGAGGCGAGGCCGAGCAGGAGCTTCCGCGCCTTTCCCGCTGCGCTGCGCACCGCGGGCATGACAGCAGGCGTCGTCATCGAGCCGCCGGAGACGGGCGCGTAGAGGTTCGGGCCGGTGTCGCCGCCACGCGCGACGACCCGGTCGAGCGGGAGACCGAGCTCCTCCGCGGCGACGATCCGGGCGGTCGTGAGGGTGCCGGTGCCGATGTCCTGGATCCCGGTCGTGACGAGCGCGCGGCCGTCGGCGTCGATCCGCACGGTTGCGTGCGCGGGTGGCCCGCCGCCGCCCCACCAGATCTGCGTCGCGCAGCCCATCCCGCGCAGAAGCCCGTCGGGCTGCTCCTCGCCGAGCGTGCTCCGGGAGCCCCAGCCCGCGAGCTCGGCGGCGCGGTCGTAGCACGCGAGGAGGCGCTTGCTCGAATAGGGAAGGCCGGATGCCTGGTCGCGGTCGACGTGGTTCAGGCGGCGCAGCTCGAGCGGATCGAGCTCGAGCTTCGCGGCGAGCTCGTCGATCGCCTGCTCGAGCACGGTCACGCCCTCGACGACCCCGGGGGCGCGGAACGCGTTCTGGGCTCGGATGCTCGTCTTCACGGGGAACGTCATCGTGCGGACGTTGGGGCAGGAGTAGAGCGAGAGCGCAGGCTCCCGGACCGGGAAGACCATCCCTCCGGCACCCATCTCGACCACGGCCGCGAGCTCGATCGCGGTCAGCGTCCCGTCGCTCCGCGCGCCGAGCGTGACGGTCTGACGGGTCGCCGCCCGACGGCCGCCGACGACCTGATCCTCGTGACGGTCGAGCGCGAGCCGCACCGGGCGGCCCGCCGCCCGCGCGAGCTCGGCCGCGAGGAGCGCCTCGATTCCCGCTCCCTGCTTGCCGCCGAAGCCCCCTCCGATGTACTCGGCGAGCACACGCACCTGCTCCGGGTCGAGGCCGAAGCGGCGCGCCAGCTCGCGGCGCGCGTCGAAGATCCCCTGCGTCGAGACCCAGGCGGTGAGCTCGTCGCCGTCCCAGCGGGCGACGGCGGCGTGCGGCTCGAGCGGTGTCTGGACGTGTGCCGGCGTCTCGCACGTGAGCTCCACCCTGACGTCGGCGGACGCGAGGGCGCCGTCCGGATCGCCGCGGATCGTCTCGGGCGGGTCCTCCGTGAAGCGCTGCTGGTCGAGTCCGCCCGCGGTGTCGAGCGGGGGGAGCACCTCGTAGTCGGGTGCCAGCGCGGCGACGCCTGCCGCGGCGGCCTCGGGCGTGTCGGCCGCGACGGCCGCGACGGGCTCCCCGGCCCACGACGGCTCGGCCGTGAGCACGCGTGCGCCGGTCATCGTGAACGGGCCTTCTGGGCCGAGCACCGCTCGGACACCGGGCGTCGCGCGCGCGGCGTCGAGGTCGAGGCCTGTCACCCGCGAGCGGGCCGTCGGCGCCCGAAGCACGCGGGCATGGAGCATGCCCGGCAGCGCGATGTCGACCGTGTAGCGTGCCGCTCCGCTCGCGCGGAGCGGGCCGTCCTGGCGCGTCGCGGGCTTGCCGACGATCGTCAACTCTGCGTCCTCGGGCCAGGTGACGAGGTCGTCCTCCTCGTCGACGAGCGCCCAGACGTCCTCGAAGCGCCCTTCCATCTCGCGCTGGGTCTTGACGAACCGCTGGGTCACCCGACCGCCTGCCCGGAGGCGCCGAGAATCGCGCGCTCGATCTTGGGATACGTGCCGCACCGGCAGAGATTCCCGCTCATCGCCGTATGGATCTCGTCCCGCGTGGGGCTCCCGTTCGCCTCGAGCAGCGCGGTCGCGGAGACGATCTGACCCGGCGTGCAGAAGCCGCACTGGAGCGCGTCCTCGGCCACGAAGCGCTCCTGAAGGAGCGCGGCGCGCTCGCCGAGCCCTTCGATCGTCGTCACCGCGCGACTCTCGGCGGCGCCGACGGTCAGCAGGCAGGAGACGACCGGCGCGCCGTCGAGGAGGACGGCGCAGGCACCGCAGGCGCCCTCGCCGCAGCCGAGCTTCGCTCCCGTCAGAGCCAGGTCGTCCCGCAGCACGGTGAGGAGCCGCCGCGTCGGCGCGACGTCGAGCACGTGGCGCTCTCCGTTGACCTCGAGCGTGACCGGCATCCCGCAAGCAGTACCAGACACGTGCCGTCGACTACCCTCCGCTCGTGCGCCGCCACGCTCTCGGCTTCCTGATCTCTGCCTGCGCCGTGCTCGTCCTCGCGGGCTGCGGCGGGGACAGCGACGAGCCGGCCGAGGCGACCGAGACGACGAGCGGCGTCGCCGAGTGCCGCGACGTCGAGGCGCCGGCACCGCGCGAGCCCGGCGGCGCGGCCGCACCGACGGACGCCCTCGACGCGGACAAGGACTGGACGCTGACGTTCGCGACCTCCTGCGGGAGCTTCGTCGTCACGCTCGATCTCGACGCGGCGCCCGAGACGTCGGCCTCGCTCGTGGCGCTCGCCGAGGACGGCTTCTACGACGACACGATCTTCCACCGGATCGTTCCCGGCTTCGTGATCCAGGGCGGCGATCCGACCCAGTCGGGCGGCGGCGGCCCCGGCTACTCGACCGTCGACGCTCCGCCGGCGGACGCCGCGTACGTGAAGGGCGTCGTCGCGATGGCGAAGACCGCGGCCGAGCCTGCGGGCACCTCGGGCAGTCAGTTCTTCGTCGTCACGGGCGCCGACATCGGCCTGCCTCCGGACTACGCCGTCGTCGGCGAGGTGACCGACGGGCTCGACGTCGTCGAGCTGATCGGCACGCTCGGCGACCCCGCGACCGAGCAGCCGACCCAGCCGGTCGTCGTCGAGTCGGTCACAGCCGCGTCGTCGTGACCGGCGTCGCGGCGGTCGTCCTGGCCGCCGGCGCCTCGACCCGCTTCGGCTCGCCGAAGCAAGCCATCCTCCTGCCTCGCGTCCTCGAGCGGCTGCAGGGCGCCCCGGTCGACGAGATCGTCGTGGTCGAAGGGGCGTACCGACTTTGTGGTGAATCACCACGACGTTCGGTTGCCCGCATCGTCCATTGCGGGCAGTGGGAGCGCGGGCCCGGAGCGTCGCTCCGCTGCGGGCTCGCGGCGCTCGGCGACGGCTTCGAGGCAGCGGTGGTCGTTCTCGCCGACGGACCGCGGCTCGCGCCCGGGGCCGTCGCGCGCGTCGTCGAGCGGTGGCGCGCGACCGGAGCAGGCGTCGTCGCCGCCTCGTACGGCGGCGAACGTGGCCATCCGCTCCTCGTCGCGCGGTCGGCCTGGGACGAGATCCCGGACGAGGGGCTGCGTGCCGTCGAGCCGCAGCTCGTCCCGTGCGACGACCTGGGTGACCCGGGCGACGTCGACACGCCGGCGGACCTCGAAGCGCTCGGCGGCTAGCTCTAGACCGCGGAGGTGCCGGCGTCCGTCGTGCGGAGCTCCGCGAGCTTCGCCATCAAACCCGGTGGCATCCGCTCGACGGCCGTCGTGCGGACGTAGACCCGCAGCGTCTCCTCGAAGCGGTAGCGGCGGCGGCAGTAGTCGCAGCCGTCGAGATGGCCCTCGGCGACCACGACCTCGGAGTCGGAGAGCTCGCGGTCGAGGTAGCCCTGGAGGAGCTCCTCGCACTTGTCGCAGTCGCTCATCCGACCGCCTCCTCCGCCAGCCCGGCTTTGAGCTGCCGCCGGCCGCGATGGAGCCGCGACATCACCGTGCCGACGGGGATGTCGAGGATCTGGGCGGCGTCCGCGTAGCTGAAGTCGCCGATGTCGACGAGGACGACGACGTCGCGAAAGTCGTCGGGCAGCGACGAGAGCGCGGTCACGATCGAGTCCTGCGAGAGCCGTTCGACCACGCGATCCTGGTCGAGCACCTGCTCGCCGCCGGACTGCGCCATGCGATTCGCGAGGTAGTAGTCGCTCTCCTCGAGCGGCGTCTCGTCCGGGCGACGCTGGAGCCGGCGGCCGCGATCCGTGTTGAGGTTCGTCAGGATCCGCAGGAGCCACGCGCGGAGGTTGGTGCCCGGGGTGTAGGACTGCCAACTCCGGAAGGCTCTCGCATACGTCTCCTGCACCAGATCCTCGGCTTCCTCGCGGGTTGAGACGAACCGTCGGGCGACGCGGTAGACCTGATCGGCGAGCCCGAGCGCTTCCTCCTCGAAACGCACCCGGTCACGAGCTTCTGTCGCGACCCGGCGTGCCTCATCCGGCTCGGCCGTGCCCGACTCGCCCACGACGCCTACCGTATCAACGTCACGGGGAGGCAAACGCCGCCGGAGCGGCGTCTATTCCCCGGCCGCGCGCTCGCGGAACCCTGCGGCGGCGAGGGTCTGCGCGAGATTCTCGCGCGAGGTGACCTCGTCGTCCCACGTGAGCGTCACCGCGCCGAGCAGATTCGCGTGGGCGTTCTCGAGCCCTGCCTGACCTTCGAGGGTCGCCGCGAGACGCATGACGCAGCGCTCGCAGCGGATGCCCTCGACCTGCAGCGTGTCGGTCGCGCTCGCCATCACGTCGATCGTAGCCTCGACGACAGGAGGGGCAGCTCGACGTCGGCGAGCGACACGAGCAGTGGATCGTGAGTCGCGCAGATCACCGTCGTCCCGTGCCGGAGCGCAAGGTCCGCGAGCAGGCCGCCGATCGCGAGCGTCGTGGCGCTGTCGAGCCGCGCCGTCGGCTCGTCGGCGACGAGAACGGACGGCCGGCCGGCGATCGCGCGGGCGAGCGCGACCCGTTCTCGCTCTCCGGCCGAGAGCCGGTCGACGGCACGGCCAGCGTGATCGGCGAGCCCGACGACGGCGAGCGCGTCGAGTGCCCGCTCGTGCGCTTCGGGGCCGTCGAGCCCACGCATGGCGAGCGCGAGCTCGACGTTCTCGACCGGCGTCAGCACGCCCGAGAGACCCGGTGACTGGCCGACGACTCCGATGCGCGCGGCCCGGAACGCCGCCCGCTCGTCGCGGCCGAGAGCCGAAAGGGGAACGCCGTCGACCACGATCTCGCCCTCGTCGGGCGTGTCGAGCCCTGCGAGCAGCGCGAGCAGCGTCGACTT
>Ga0190270_10001071_pt1 | contig 12529 bp, 11 predicted proteins | sample Popmic320T_FD_133748 | JGI IMG/M metagenome (GOLD analysis project Ga0190270, IMG submission 133748) | Populus adjacent soil microbial communities from riparian zone of Weber River, Utah, USA - 320 T | ecosystem: Environmental > Terrestrial > Soil > Riparian zone | place: USA: Utah | collected... | reverse complement strand
GGCGGAACCGCCGGCCCGGTGCTATAAGACGCCGGATTGTCCTGCTTCGTGGAGGCGACACCCATGACCACCCCCCGGATCGACGGCCTGCGCAGCATCGAATTGGCCGTCCACGACCTGAAGAAATCGGCCGAGTTCTACCGCAAGGTCTGGGCGCTGGAGGATGTTTCCGGCGAAGGCGACACGCTCCACCTGCGCGGCACGGGCCGCGACCATCACGTGCTGACGCTCCGAGAACGCCCTAGAGCGGCGTTGCTCGGCGTTCATCTGTCTGCTCCGGACCGGAGCACTGTCGATGCTCTGCACTCGCAGGCGGTTGCTCTGGGCGCCAAGGTCGAGCATGCGCCGCGGGCGCTGGAGAAGAGCGCGGGCGGCGGTTACGGCTTCCGCGTCAGCTCGCCGGAAGGCCACCCGATCGCCATCTCCGCCGACGTCGCCGATTACGCCGACGCGGTCGACGATGCCACCCGCCCGACCAAGCTCACCCACGTCGTCATCAACAGCGCCGAGGTCGAGAAGCAGACCGCATTCTTCCTTGACGTGCTCGGCTTCAAGTGGAGCGACAGCACGGTGATGATGGATTTCGTTCGCTGCTGCACCGACCATCACAGCGTCGCGATCGCGCGCGGCAACGGCCCGTGCCTCAACCACATGGCCTACGAGATGCCGAACATCGATGGCCTGATGCGCGGTGCCGGCCGCGTGCGCGGCAACGGCTACGAGCTGATGTGGGGCGTCGGCCGGCACGGCCCCGGCAACAACGTGTTCTCCTATTTCATCGAACCGAACGGCTTCGTCACCGAGTACACCACCGAGGTGGATCAGGTCGACGATTAGTATGTCGCGCATGACGCACAATGGTGGCTGGAGACCAAGCTGTTCCCGTGCCGCTGGAAGATGGCGGGCGCGCCGTCCGAACTCGCCCGCAAGGCGATGAGCGGCGAGCTGGCCGAGGAAGAGAACCTTCGGTGCGAGCAGGTGATGGCGCGCGCGCTCGGCCGCTGAGCCGCGACACCTCGCATGATCAAAGTTGCGTTGAGTCTGCTAGGTGTGCTGGCCGCGCTTGCGCCAGCGAACGCGCAGCAGTACCTCAATCGCGCGGTCGAGATCATCGTCCCGTTCGCCGCCGGCGGCGGTAACGATCTGCTGGCGCGCATGATCGGCGAGGGCCTGGGCAGGCGGCTCGGTCAATCCTTCGTGCCGCTCAACCGGCCCGGCGCCAACACCAACAACGGCACCGCGCAAGTGGTGAAGTCGCCGCCCGACGGTCACACCCTGCTGATCAGCAGTGTCGGCCTCGCCGCCAACCCGCTGCTCTACAAGCGGCTGCCGTTCAACACGCTGAGCGACCTCGCGCCGATCACGCTGATCGCCAGCTCGCCGACTATCCTGGTGGTGCCGACGGCGCTGCCGGTGAATAATGTCGCGGAGTTCGTCGCTTACCTCAAAGCGAAGCCGGGTGAGCTGAACTACGCCTCCTATGGCGTCGGCTCGTCGCCGCATCTCGCCACCGAACTGTTCCAGTCTATGACCGGAACCAAGGTGGTGCACATTCCGTATTCCGGCGGCGGCCCTGCCGCAGTCGGCGTGATAGGCAACAACGTGCAGATGCTGTTCTCCAGCGTGCTGCCGGTGCTGGGCTTGGTGAAGGGTGGCCAGCTCAAGCCGATCGCGATTGCAGCCGACAAGCGCTCGCCGCTTCTGCCCGACGTGCCGACGTTCGCCGAGGGTGGCGTCGACTACAAATTCAGCACTTGGTTCGGGCTGCTGGCGCCCGCCAAGACGCCGGCCGACATCATCGCCACGCTGAACCGCAACACGGTCGAGACGCTGCAGGAGCCCACGGTGCGCGCCCGCATCGCGGAGCAGGGCGCGGAGGTGGTCGCGAATTCGCCCGACGAGTTTCGCGCCTTCATCAAGGCAGAGATGGATCGGCTCGGCGCGGTGATCAGGAATTCGAAAATCCAGTTGGATTGAGGACCGTCATGACAGAACTCAATGGCAAGAAGCTGACCGGCCGGATCGCCGCGGACCGCATCCGCATGACCTCGACGCCAAAGCCACCCAAAGGCACGGTGGAGCGCTTCATCGCGCTCGGCGAGTGCACCAGCCTCATCTCCGACGTGATGGACGAGCTCGGCATTGCCGAGGGCGCGATCGGCGCCCATGTGCTCAAGCCCACGCTGCCGGGCAAGATGGTGGTCGGCCCGGCGCTTACCGTGCGCAACATCCGGCGGCGCGACGATCCACGCGTCGCCGCGCAGCAGAACAAGAACGGCATGGCGGAGTTCGAGGCGCACAATCTCGCCGAGGACGGCGACGTGCTGGTGATCTCCGGCGTGTCGGGCGTGTCCAACATGGGCGGCATCTCAGCCTACACGGCACAGCGCCAGGGCGAGCGCGGCGCGATCGTGATGGGCGGCGTGCGCGACGTGCGCCATTCCCGCAGTATCGGCTACCCGGTGTGGGCGAGCGAAGTCACGCCGGTCACCGGCAAGTGGCGGCTGCAAACGGTCGAGATCAACGGCGAGATCCAGATGGGCGACGTGAGGGTCAATCCGGGCGATCTGGTGGTGGCCGACGACACCGGCGTGGTGTTCATTCCGCGCGACAGCATGATGGCGGTGCTGGAGCTCTGCGAGAAAAAGAAAAAGAGCGAGGACGAGCGCGTCGAGGCGATCTCGAAGGGCGTCCCGGTGCCGGTGTTTTACGGCAAGGGATGACGGTCGCTCTTATTCGATTGGCTGGATGTTCGCCGCCTTGCCGACTTCGGTCCATTTTTCGATCTCGGCCTTCACGAACGCGGCGAAGACCGCAGGCGTGCTGGCGACGGGATCGGCGCCCTCGCCAGTGAGCAGAGCCCGGGTTTTCGGATCCGCGTACATCACAGCCGCTTCGGCTTGCAGGCGGTCGACGATCTCCTTCGGGGTGCCCGCGGGTGCAAACAGCCCGAACCAGTTCAGCACCTCGTAGTCCTTGATGCCGGCCTCCGACATCGACGGCACGTCTGGCAGGGCGGGCGCGCGTTGCAACGAGGTCACCGCGAGCGCGCGCAGCTTGCCGGCCTCGACGTGCGGCTTGGCCGAGGCGACGTTGGACACCATCGACATGACGTGGCCGGCCAGCGTGTCCTGTAGTGCGGGGCCGACGCCCTTGTAGGGAACGTGCGTCACCTCGATGCCGGTGCGGTACTTGAGCAACTCCATCGCAAGGTGAAGATTGCTACCGACGCCGGCAGATGCGTAGTTGATCTTGCCGGGCGCAGCCTTGGCGGCGGCGATGTAGTCGGCCAGCGTCTTCATCGGCTGCGACGGATGCACCACCAGCACGTTTGCCACCGATGTCATCTGCGTCACAGGCGTCAGGTCGCGCAGCACGTCATACGGCAGCTTCTTGTAGACGATATGGTTGATGGTGATCGTGCCGGCGCCGAGCAGTAGCGTGTAGCCGTCGGCCGGCGAGCGCGCCACCGATTCGATGCCGAGCGTGTTGCCCGCGCCGCCGCGGTTCTCGATGTAAAACTGCTGGCCCAGCACCTTGCTTAGATGCGCCGCGAACATGCGCGCCGTATTGTCGGCGCTGCCGCCCGCCGCGGTCGGCACCAGGATCTTCACCGGCTTGTTGGGCCAAGACGACTGAGCCTGAGGCGACTGTGCCTGCGCGGCGCCGGCGATCAGGCAGACGGCAGCAGCGACCATCAATGCAGCCTTGAGCATCGGACTCTCCCTAATTTCGCAATTTATTTGGCGATCTTGGCCGTCTGCGCGACCTTCGCCCATTTTACCAGTTCGGATTCGACCTGCGCCGAGAATTCGGCCGGCGAGTTGCCGACCGCTTCCGCGCCGTCGGCCGCCATGCGCTTCTGCATCTCCGGCGTTTTCAACGCGGCGGCGATCTCCTTGTGCAGCCTGGCAACGATCGGCGCCGGCGTGCCCGCCGGCGCGAAAAGCCCGTACCACTGGATCGCCTCGTAGCCGGGCACCTGCTCGGCGATCGCCGGGATGTCCGGCATGATCGCGGAGCGCGCCGTGCTGGAGATGCCGAGGCCACGCACATTGCCGGCGTCGATCTGCGATTTCGCCGACAGCGGGTTGATCATGATGGCGGAGACCTGGTTTGCGATCACGCCGTTCAGCGCTGGGGCAATTCCCTTGTAGGGAATGTGCTGCATGTCCAACCCGGCCATGGCGCGGAACAGTTCCATCGCCATGTGCGGCTGGGTGCCGACGCCGGCCGAGCCGAAGTTGAACTCGCCGGGCTTTGCTTTCACGCCCGCGATGAAATCCTTTAGCGTGCCGAACGGCAGCTTGGCCGGTGTCACCAGCATGCTCGGCGACGAGACGAGCTGGCTGACCGGCGTGAAATCGCGCAGGATGTCGAACTTCACGTTGGGATTGGTGGCGGGCAGGATGGTGATCGCGGCGGCCGCGACCAGCAGCGTGTAGCCGTCGTTTGGCGAGCGCGCCACCTGCTCCGTGCCGATCATCTGTCCGGCGCCGGGCCGGTTCTCGACCACGAACTGCTGACCCATGGACTGCGACAGCTTCTCGGCCAGGATGCGCGCGCTGATGTCGGTGCCGCCACCGGGCTCGGACGGAACGACGATGCGGACCGGCCGCGACGGATAGTCGGCTTGCGCGTGCGCCGCTGTGAGGGCGCCGGCCAGCAACAAGATGGACACGAGTGCGCGCATGCGGAATTCCTTGGCCGGACTGACAACGGGACCTTGCCGAAATTCCAGCATGGCGACAAACAAGTGTCCATGGCGCCAACCGTGACAAAGAGGCCGGAGTTCGCCAAACTCGGTCCATCAAGCCGTTCGGCGCAAGAAGAAGCCGGGATGAAGTGATGTCGGGTCCGTCGCAACGCGCCAAACAGTCGTCGACGGTGGTAACGCCGCTCACGGGCTATCTGCTGTTGAACGACCACCTGCTCAACAAGGGCACCGCGTTCACCGACGACGAGCGCACCGAATTCGAGTTGCACGGGTTGCTGCCCCCGACCGTCGCCACGTTGGACCAGCAGGTCAGCCGCCGGCTCGCGGCGCTGCGCGGCTTTGCCACCGACCTGGAACGCTACGCCTTTTTGCGCGACCTGCAGGACACCAACGAGACGCTGTTCCATGCGCTGCTGGTGCAGCACATCGAGGAGCTCTTGCCGATCGTCTATACTCCGACGGTCGGCGCCGGCTGCCAGCACTTCAGCCGCCTGTTCCGCAAGCCGCGCGGCTTGTTCCTCAGCCTGCCGCATCGCGCCCGCGTGCGTGACATCCTGGCCAATCCGCAGTTCGACCGCACCGAGGTGATCGTCGTCACCGACGGCGAGCGCATTCTCGGGCTCGGCGACCAGGGCGCCGGCGGCATGGGCATCCCGATCGGCAAGCTCGCGCTCTACACCGCCTGCGGCGGCATCGCACCCGACACCGCGCTGCCGATCATTCTCGACGTCGGCACCGACAACCAGGACCGGCTCGCCGACCCGCTCTACATCGGGTGGCATCACGCGCGCGTGCAGGACCAGGAATACGACGACTTCGTCGAGGAGGTAGTCTCCGCCATCGCCGAGCGCTGGCCGCACGTGCTGCTGCAATGGGAGGATTTCGCCAAGCACAATGCGACGCGGCTGCTGGAGCGCTATCGCGACCGGCTCTGCACCTTCAACGACGATATCCAGGGCACCGCCGCGGTCGCAACCGGTGCGTTGCTAGCGGCGATCAACGTAACGGGCGTGCCGCTGACCGAGCAGCGCATCGCCATTTTCGGGGCGGGTTCGGCCGGCTGCGGCATCGCGGGATTGCTGCTCGAGGCGATGGTGGAAGCCGGTCTGGACGCGCGCACGGCGGCGCGGCGTTTCTTCCTGGTCGACCAGGACGGCATGCTGGTCGGCAGCATGAACTCGATGGCGTCGTTCCAGTCGCGCTTCGCGCAGGACGCGGCACTGCTGCAATCGTGGACGCTGGAGCATCCCGGCCGCGCCAGCCTGCTTGACGTCGTCCGCAACGCCAAGCCGACCGCGCTGATCGGCGCGTCCGGCCAGCCCGGCGCATTCTCGCACAGCGTGGTGCGTGAGATGGCGGCGCATAACGCGCGGCCGGTGATCTTCCCGTTGTCCAACCCGACCTCGCGCGCCGAAGCGACGCCGGCCGATCTCGAAACCTGGACGGAGGGCCGCGCCATCATCGGTACCGGAAGCCCGTTCCCGCCGCTGCTCCGCAACGGCAAGCATTTCACCGTCGACCAGACCAACAATTCCTACATCTTCCCCGGTGTCGGCCTCGGCGCCATCGCGGTGCAGGCGCGGCGCATCACCGATACCATGTTCATGGCCGCGGCGAAGGCGTTGGCCGACATGTCGCCGGCCCGCGACGATCCGCACGGCAACCTGCTGCCGCCGGTCACCGCGCTGCGGGAAATCGCGGTAGCGGTGGCACGCGCCGTCGCGAGGCAGGCGATCAGGGAGGGGCTGGCATCGCCGCGCCCGGAGCCCGACATCGACGCGGCGATTGCCGCCAAAATGTGGGACCCGAAGTATCTGCCCTACCGCCGATCGAAATGAACCGGAGAGAGCGAGCCGTCGCATGGACCGCAGCAAGCAGCCCGTTGTGCATTTTGTCGGCAGCATTCCGCTGCCGGACAGCGAGACCGTGTTCCGCGATCTGTCCGCGGCGGTCGGGCCTCGCCTGACCCGCCTGCCGGACGGTGAGACCGGCATCCGCAAGACCTGGATCCGTTTTCTGCAGGACGTGCTCGCCGAGAATCCCGCCATCGAGCCGGCGCACGGCGAGCCGCCGTTCCAGTTCAAGCAATGGGACGGCAAGGTGGTGCGCGAAATCCCCCGGCTTCGCGTCAAGCCCGGCGCCACGGTCGACGGCGCGACGTTCCGCACCGGCTACGCCGACATGGCGATCGAATCCTGGGCGATGTTCGAGCGGCTGCAGAAGCAGGGCGTCATTCCCACTGGCGTCAAATTCCAGGTCTGCATTCCGACCCCGATCGGGCCGACCTACAACAACCTGGTGCCGGAAGACCGGCCGAAGCTGCTGCCCGCGCTGACGCAGCACTTCATCGGCGAGGTGGCGAAGATCGCCAAGGCGCTGCCGAACGACCGCATCGCGATCCAGTGGGACGTCTGCCAGGAGGTGCTGGCCTGGGAAAACTACTACGACAAGGGTCCGTCGATTTCCGCACCGAGACCATCGACGTGCTGACGAAGGTCGGCGATGGCGTGCCGGCCGCCATCGATCTTGGCTAGCACCTCTGCTACGGCAGTCCGGCCGACCAGCACATGGTGCTGCCCGAGGATTCAGGGATCATGGTCCAGATGACCAACGCCATCGCGGCGGGCGTGAAACGGCCGATCCAGTTCTTCCATATGCCGGTGATGAAGGACCGCACCGACGACGCCTATTTCGCGCCGATGAAAGGCCTGAAGCTTGGCAGGGACACCGAACTCTATCTCGGCCTCATTCATCACGACGACGCCCAGGGCAACGCCGCGCGGCTCGCGGCGGCGCGCCGTCACGTGCGCGTCGACGGCGTCGGCACCGAATGCGGCATGGCGCGCGGCGATCCCTCGCGGCTGCCGGCGCTGCTCGCGGCGCACGCCGAGACGGCCAAGATCCCCGCGTAAGCGTAGATTATTCGATCGTCTTGTCGGCGCGCAGCAGGATCGACCCCGGAACCTCGATCTTCAGTGCCCGCGCGGTTCGAAGGTTCACCGCCAGCTCAAATTTGGTCGGCTGCTCAACCGGCAGATTGGCCGGATTTTCTCCGCGCAGCACCCGATCAGCGTAGACGGCCAGCCGGGAATAGGTCGCGCGCTGGTTCGCGCCGTAGCTCAACAAGCCGCCGGCGTCAGCGTACTCGCTCCAGCCGAACATCGAAGGCAGTCCGCGCGAAATGGCGAATTGGGCAATCTTGGTCCGGTGCACCATCGTTGCGCCTTCCGGGAACACCAGCATCGCGTCGGCGTTCGCGTTGCCCGCGGCGGTCAGGGCATGGTCGAGCTGCGGCGCGCCGATGAACGGCACATAGACCGGCTCGATGCTGAGCTTCTGAGCCGACTGTTGGGTCGCCTGCCATTCCGAGCGCTCTCCCGGATGATCGGTGTTCGACAGCACAGCGAGCCGCCGCAAGCGCGGAAACACCTCCTTGAGCATCTCGACTCTTTTCCCGGCCAAATCCAGCGACAGAAATGTGCTGCCGGTGAAGTTGCCGCCGGGCCGGTTGAGGCTTTTGACGAGGCCGAGTTCGACCGGATCGCCACCGATGGCAAACAGCACGGGGACGTCCGTCGCGCGCTTCATCGCGCGAATGGCGGGACCACTCGACACCGCGAGGTCCACCTTGCTGCGCGTCAGCTCCGACAACACCGCGCGCAATGCGTCCGGATTGCCCGGCGCGTAGCGCAGCTCGAGGATGAAGTTCTTTCCCTCAACGTATCCGCGCTCGCGCAGGCCCTCACGAAAACCGTCGACGAAGGGGTCTGGTTGCGACTCGGTCGAGGCCCAAAAGATGCGATATACCTTCGCTGGCGGTTGCTGTGCGCTCAGCCGGTGCGGCCACAGGAGCAAGGCTGCCGCCCCGCCGGAAAACAGCAGAAACGCTCGCCGCCTTATGGCCTCGCTCGACATCGCACGCCTCCGCGGGCTGGATGAACGCATTACCGTTTAGAATAACATCCGGGCATATGTCTTACTGCGTCGGGATTTTCGCCGACTTCACCAGCGCCGCCGCTTCGGCGACGTCATCCCGGAAGAACTTGTCGAACTGCTCGACACTCATCGGCATCGGCTCGACGCCGAGCGTCTTGAGCCGCTCCTGCACCGCCGGGGCCTGCAACGCCTTCACCGTTTCCTGGTGCAGCTTCTCGACGACCGCGCGCGGCGTCTTCGCCGGCACGAAGAACCCGCTGTAAAACGGATAGACGGAGTCGGATTTCAAGCCGGCTTCGATCGTGGTCGGCACCTCGGGCATGATCGAAGTGCGCTTCGGTGCGCTGACGGCGAGCGCGACCAGCTTGCCGTCCCGCAGCAGCGGCAGCGTGGTGGTGAAAATCTGCGGACTGAAGTCGGCGCGGCCGGTCATCACTTCCGTCACCGCCTCGGCGGCGCCCTTGAACGGAATGTGCTGGGCCTCGATGCCCGCGCTGACCAGGAAGCGCACCGCCGCGAAGTGCGAGGCGGTGCCGACGCCGGCCGAAGTATAATTCAGCGAGCCGGGCTTCGCCTTGCCGGCAGCGATCAGGTCGCCCAGCGTCTTGTAGCCCTTGGACGGCGCCGCCACGATCGACAGCGGTTGCACGCCGAACGGAATGACCGGCGTGAAGTCGGCGAGCGTGTCGTACGGCAGCTTGGAATAGAGCGCGTTCGAAGTGCCGAGCGCGCCGTAGGTCAGCAGCGTGTAGCCGTCCGGCGCGGCCTTGGCGACCTGGTTGGCGCCGATCGTGCCGCCGGCGCCGGGCCGGTTCTCGACCACGAAGGTCTGGCCGAGCTGCTTGGTGAGCTGCTCCGCCATCACGCGCGCCATGATGTCGCTCGCGCTGCCGGCGCCGAGCGGCACCACGATGGTGACGTTGCGGTTGGGCCAGTCCTGCGCTGAGGCGGGAAGGGCGCCTGCGGTGGCCAGTATTGCAGCGGACAAGGCAACGTGCTGGATGCGCGCGCGGACGTTCATTGTGCGTCTCCCTCGTGGTTGCGCCATTCTGTATGGATGAATTTTACGAGTCTAGACGCGACCGAAAAAGGGAACCGCTTGACCGGCAAGGCGCCCTGCGGCCTTATCTCGCGGCATCACCGGGAGGTGCCAGTGAAAGCCATTGTCATTCGTGAGTTCGGCCCGCCGGGCGTGATGAAGCTCGAGGAGGTTCCGACGCCGGAGCCCGGCGCGGGCGAGGTTCTCATCAAGGTCCACGCCGTGTCGGTGAACCGCACGCTCGACACCAAGGTGCGCGCCGGAACCTACGCGCGGCCCGTGACGCTGCCGCTGGTGCCTGGCGTCGATCCGTCGGGCGTGATCGTCAAGCTCGGCGAGGGCGTCACGCATCGCAAAATCGGCGACCGCGTCACGGTCGCGCTGCGGCTCGGCAACCGGAATTCCGGCGCGGACGCGCTGCGGCTGCTCGGCGTGCATGCCTGGGGCGGCTATGCGGAGTATGTCCGCGCGATCGCGGAGAACACCACGATCGTTCCGGACAACGTCGACTTTCCGGTGGCGACGGTGGTGACGCGCCACGCGCCGATGGCGTTCCACATGCTGCAGGACCACGCCAAGGTCGAGCCCGGCGAATGGGTGCTGGTGATGGGCGCGGCCGGCGGGCTCGGCAGCGCAGGCGTGCAGGTCGCCAAGTATCTCGGCGCCAAGGTGATCGCCGCCGCCGGCAGCGACGAGCGCGTCAAGGTTGGCCTCGACCTCGGCGCCGACGCCGGCGTCAACTATCGCACGCACGATCTCACGGTCGAGGCGGCGCGCATCACCGAAGGCCAGGGCGTCAACGTGGTGTTCGAGAACATCGGCGATCCCACGACATTCCCCAAGGCCTTCGCCGCGATGGCGCGCCGCGGCCGCCTGGTCACCGCGGGCGGTCACGGCGGCGGCGTCGTGCCGCTCGACGTCAACAAGCTCTATCTCAACCAGATCACGATCATGGGCCGGACCGGCGAAACGGAAACCGGCGCCCAGGAAAGCCTCAGAATGGCGTCGGAGGGCAAATTCAAGGCGCTGATCGATTGCGTGCTGCCGCTGTCCGAAGCGGTCCGCGCCCACGAGATCGTCGAGAGCCGCGGCGGCATCGGCAAGGTGGTGCTGGAGCCGACGCGATTGTGAGTTTGCACCGTGGATGGGCGGGCCAGGCCCGGCCATGGCGATGGAGATCTAATTCCCCGCCTTAATCCCGGCTTCCTTGATCAGCTTCTCCCACTGCGGCCGCTCGGCCGCGAGCGCGGCGGCGAATTCCGCGGGCGAGCTCGCGATCACCTCCATGCCGACGTCGGCGAGCTTCTTGCGCAAATCGGCGGGTCCCAGCGCCTTCACGTGGTCCTGGTGGATCTTGTTGACGATCGCCTGGGGCACGCCGGTCGGCGCCATCAGGCCGAACGCCGCGACCGCCTCGAAGCCGGGGAAGCCGGCCTCGATCATGGTCGGCAGCTCGGGCACCGCGCCGAACCGCTTGGCCGACGTGACGGCGAGTGCGCGCAGCTTGCCTTCGCGCACCAGCGGCACGAGCGGCGCGATGTTGCCGAAGAACATGGTGACGCGGCCGCCAAGCAGATCGGTGATGGCGGGTGTCGCGCCGCGATACGGCACGTGCTGGATGTCGAGCTTGGCCATCGACTTGAACAGCTCGGCCGCGAGATGCTGCGTGGTGCCGGTGCCGGCGGAGGCGTAGGTCAACTTGCCCGGCTGCGTGCGTGCGTAAGCCACCAGCTCCTGCACGGTTTTCGCCGGCACATCGTTGTGCACGACGAGCAGGTTGGGCGTGAACACCGATTGCGAGATCGTCATCAGGTCCTTCGCCGGGTCGAATGGCATCCTCTCGTAGAGGCTGGGGTTGACGACGATCTGCGCGTTGCTCGCCATCAGCAGCGTGTAGCCGTCGGGCGCGGCCTTGGCGGCGCGGTCGCCGGCCACATTGGCGCCGGCGCCGGTGGCGTTCTCGATCAGCACCGGCTGGCCCCAGAATTCTGAAAGCTTGTCGCCGACCACGCGGGCGATCATGTCGGCCGGCCCTGCCGGCGCGAAGCCGACCACCACGCGGACCGGCTTGTTCGGATAGCTCTGCGCGCTCGCTTCGCCCGCCGCCGCCAGCGGCAGCGCCGCGATCAATGCGGCGACGATTTTCGATTGGCCCATCATTTGCGATCCCTTCCGCCGTGCCCACCCAGGCGCCGATGCATGGAGCATAGCCGCAGAGCGGGGTTTCGCGGCAGACATAATTTGTGCATGAGTGCGACAGGAAAGCGCGAGGGAGTAAGCCATGAGCGATCTGCGGACCATCCGCACCGACGTGGTGGGGAGCCTGCTGCGGCCCGATGCAGTGAAACAGGCGCGGGCGCGCCTGGAGGAAGGCAAGATCGACGCCGCCGAGCTTCGCCGCATCGAAGACGAGGCGATCCGCGACGCCATCAAGCTGCAGGAAAGCATCGGCCTCGACGTGGTCAGCGACGGCGAGATGCGCCGGCTGAATTTTCAGGACAGCTTTGGCGCGGCGGTCGAAGGCTACGACGCCGCCGCCAGCACCATGCAGATCTACACGCAGCGCGTCGAGAACGCCTCCGCGCTGCGGCGCTGGGAACTTCCGCTGCATGAGAAGGGCACGGCAATATCGCACCGCCGCCCGGTGACGTCGCGGCTGCGGCTCGCCCGCAACGTGCCGCTCGAAGAATACAAATTCGTGCACGACGTCGCGAAGGCGCCCGCCAAAGTCGCGCTTATCGGGCCGGACCGCATCAGCCAGCGCTTCGCGCACGAAGATTCGAAGGCAGTCTACAAGGACATGGACGCCTTCATGGCGGACGTGGTCGCAATCGAGC
>Ga0190270_10001070_pt1 | contig 12536 bp, 12 predicted proteins | sample Popmic320T_FD_133748 | JGI IMG/M metagenome (GOLD analysis project Ga0190270, IMG submission 133748) | Populus adjacent soil microbial communities from riparian zone of Weber River, Utah, USA - 320 T | ecosystem: Environmental > Terrestrial > Soil > Riparian zone | place: USA: Utah | collected... | reverse complement strand
CGCGCAGCCGGTCGCGCGCGATCTGGTCGACGAGGACGGGATAGAGGTCGTGGACGGCCGCGTCCGGGTCGCCGTCGAAGGCGCCCGCGCCGACGGGCGGGAGTGCGGCGGCGATCCCGGCGAGCGCGGTCTGGACACCCTCGTCGAGCGTGGCGCCCCAGAACGCGTGCCACCAGCCCTCGTCGTTGTCGAGCGAGGGGTGGACGAGCCCTTCGGCGACGGAGCGCTCGGCGAGCCGCACCACGGCGAAGAGCGCGCGGGCGCTCGCGCCGAGCTCGAGCCCCGTCGGCGGCGCGGCGGCGAGCTCGATCAGCGCGGCCGGCTCGAGCCGCCGCGCCGTGACTCCTCGTCCCGCGAGCGCGAGGTCCGCGATCGCCGGCTGGCCGAGGCGCAGCTCGCCGGCGGAGAGGCCGCCGTCGCCGGTCCGCACGAATGCGAGCGCCGTCGCGTCGTCCTGCCAGACGACCTCGAGCGTCGGCGTGGCCGTCTCCGGCGGTTGAGCGGGTGCAGGCTGACTCGACACGACCTACCAGAGTAGGCGTAAGCGACGACGACCCGCGTCAGCGCGAGCCGTCGAGCGCCAGCCGGAGCTCGGTCTCGCCGCCGTGGACGGCGCCGGTCGGTTCGAAGCCGAGGCTCTCGTAGAACCCCAGCGCCGAGGTGGGGCCGGGCACGACGCTCAGGGTCACCTCGCTCGCGCCGTCCGCCCGCGCCTCGTCGATCAGCAGCTCGAGCGCCTGCCGGCCGACCCCCCGGCCCTGGAAACGGACGTCGACCATGAACCGCCAGATGTAGAAGACGCCCTCGGGTGGATCGCGCCAGACCATCGCGAACCCCGCCGGCTCCTCGCCCGAGTAGATCGCGCGGAACCACGCCTTCGGCTCGAAGTGGGCCTCGGCGATCGAGACGCTGTTGGGTGCGACCAGACCCCCCTGATCGGGTCCGACATCGAGCTTCGTGATCTCGCGGACCGTCTCCTTCGTGATCTCGCGCAGGCTCGTCTCGGCGGCCATGCCGTGACTCTAAGGTTGGGGCGATGCCGCTGCAGAACCGCGTCACGCCGCTGAGCGAGCTGATCGCGACGCCCGCGCGCGGGCTCGTCTACGGCAACCGCGGCTGCCTGCACGACGGGACCGGAGCGATCCGCCGTCGCTTCGCGGTCAAGCGCTGGATCGCGTGCCGGCTCGAGTTCAAGGGCTGGCACCGGACGCCGCTCCTGCAGCCGGGCCGTTTCACGGAGCTCTTCTTCCTCGACGAGGCGACCGGCTTCGCGGCCGGGCACAGGCCGTGCGCGCTTTGTCGGCGAGCCGACTACGACCGTTTCGTCGCGCTCGTCGGGGCGCGGGCCGACGAGGCGGACGAGCGCTTGCATGCCGAGCGACTGGACCGGCGCGGGCGCCGCCTGCACCCGGCACGCTCGGAGGACCTGCCCGACGGCGCCTTCGTGCTCGAGGACGGGGAGCCGTGGCTAGTGCTCGGCGGCGAGCTCGCGCGCTGGACACCTGACGGCTACGGGGAGCGACGTCCGCGCCGCCGTGGCGGAGAGGCGGCGCTGATCACCCCGCCGACGCTCGTCGACGTCCTGCGTTCGGGCTGGCAGGGCTCGGTGCCGCTCCTCCACCCGTCCGCCGTCGGAGTGGTCGGCGCCTGACCGCCTGGCTCGACGCCTCCGAGCTCCGGGTCGGCCTCGGCTGCATGCGGATCCCGGACGACGACGTCGGCGCCGTCGTGGGCGCCGCCGTCGAGGCCGGGATCACCGTCTTCGACACGGCCCGGGCCTACGGCGAGAACGAGCGTCTGCTGGCGGCGGCGCTGCGGGCGGCGGGCGCGGCGAGCAGCGCCCGCATCGTGACCAAGGGCGGGATGGCGCGACCGGAGGGGGCATGGGTGCCGGACGGGCGTGCGAAGGCGATCCGGGCCGACTGCGAGACGAGCCTCGCGGCCCTGGCTGGGCTGCCGATCGACCTCTACCTGCTGCACGCGCCCGATCCACGGACGCCGTGGGGGACGTCGGTGCGCTCGCTCGCCCGGCTGGCGGACGAGGGGCTGGTCCGGAGGGTCGGCCTCGCCAATGTCAACCGCCGCCGGCTGGACGAGGCGCTCGAGCTCGCGCCGGTCGCAGCGGTGCAGGTGGCACTCTCCCCGTTCGACGACCGGGCCCTCCGCGGCGGCGTCGTCGAGCGCTGCGAGGAGCTGGGACTGGCCTTGCTCGCGCACTCGCCGCTCGGCGGTCCGAAGCGTGCCGGACGCGTCGACGCGGAGGAGACGCTCGCCTGGCTGCTCGGCCTCTCGCCGGTCGTGATCCCGATCCCGGGCGCGCGTCGCCCGGAGACGGCGCGCGCCGCCGCCGCCGCCGCAGCGGCCGCGCCGTCGCCGCGGGCGCGCGCCCGGCGCTCCCGCATCCCGGCGCGCACCGACGCGGAGGTCGTGCTCGTGATGGGCATCCCCGGAGCCGGGAAGAGCCGCGTCGCGGCGACGTACACCGACCGCGGCTACGTCCGGCTCAACCGCGACGAGCTCGGCGGCTCCCTGCGCGAGCTCGCCGGCGCGCTCCACGAGCGGCTCGTCGCCGGCGACCGGCACGCCGTCCTCGACAACACGTACCTCACCCGCGCCTCGCGCAACGAGGTGCTGGAGGTGGCGACGCGGCACGGCGCTCCCGTCCGGTGCGTCTGGGTCGACACGCCCCTCGCCCAGGCGCAGGTCAACATCGTCGAGCGCATCCTCGACCGGCTCGGCGCGCTGCCGACCCCGGAGGAGCTCCGCAGCCTCGCCCGCCGCGAGCCGGGGCTGCTGGCACCGACGTCCCAGATGCGGGCGGCCCGCGAGCTGGAGCCGCCGTCGGCGGACGAGGGCTTCGCCGAGATCGAGCACGTTCCGTTCGAGCGCGACTCGTCGGGAGGAGCGCCGGGCGTCTTCATCGCCGCGTCCGCTCTGCGTCGAGGCGCACGGCCGCCGGGAGAGCTCGCCGACGCGCCTCACCTCGTCTTCGACTGGGGCGACGAGGATCTCGCGCCGCTCGCTGCACAGCTCGGGACGCGCGTGGTCGAGACCGCGGCCTGCCGGCACGGCGGCGGCCCGCCGACCTGCTGGTGCCGGCCGCCGCTGCCCGGGCTGCCGCTCGCGTTCGCGCGGGCGCACGGCGTCGATCCCTCGAGGTCGGTCCTCGTCGGCAACGGACCGCCGCACCGGACCCTGGCCAGCGCGCTCGGCGCCGCGTACGTCGCCGTCGAGCGATGAGATCCGACCGCCCCGGACGGTCTCAATGCCGAACTCGATCGAAGGAGCACGAGATGAGAAAGCTCATCGTTGGCACGTTCATGAGCCTGGACGGCGTCATGCAGGCGCCGGGCGGGCCGGAGGAGGATCCGACCGGCGGATTCACGCACGGCGGCTGGTCGGTGAACTACTGGGACGACGTGATGGGGGCGCAGATGGGCGAGTCGATGGGCCGCCCGTTCGACTTGCTCCTCGGCCGCAGGACGTACGAGATCTTCGCCGCCCACTGGCCGCACTCGACCGAGCCCGGCGCCGAGGAGCTCAACCGGGCCACGAAGCACGTGGCCTCCCGCACGCTCGACCGTGTCGACTGGGCCAACTCGCACCTGCTCGAGGGCGACGTCCCCGACGCCGTGCGGCGGCTGAAGGAGCAGGACGGCCCGGAGCTGCAGGTGATGGGGAGCGCGGAGCTGTTGCAGACGCTGCAGCGGCACGACCTCGTCGACGAGTACCGGCTGATGATCTTCCCGCTCCTGCTCGGGACCGGGAAGAAGCTCTTCGGCGGGGGCGAGGTGCCGACGTCGCTGCGGCTCGCGGACTCGAAGGTCGCGTCGACGGGCGTCGTCATCGCCACCTACGAGCGGGCGGGCGAGATCGAGTACGGCTCGTTCGCGCGCGAGGAGCCGACGCCCGAGGAGGACGAGCGCCGACAGCGGCTGGCCGAAGAGGAGTAGAAGTCGGGCATGGCCGCCGAGGGCTACGAGCTGGTCCACGCGGAGACGCGCACGGAGTGGCGCCGCTGGCTCGCTGCCAACCACGCGAGCTCGCCGGGCGTCTGGCTCGTCTCGTGGAGGACGGCGACCGGGAAGCCGGCTGTCGGCTACGCCGAGTCGGTCGAGGAGGCGCTGTGCGTCGGGTGGATCGACTCGCTCAACCGGACGATCGACGACGAGCGCACGCAGCAGCTGTTCACGCCGCGCCGGCCCGGCAGCAGGTGGTCGCGCTCGAACAAGGAGCGCGTCGAGCGGCTGCTGGCGGACGGCCTGATCGAGCCGGCCGGTCTCGCCGCGATCGAGGCGGCCAAGGCGAGCGGCGCCTGGACCGCGCTCGACGAGGTCGAGAACCTGGTTGTCCCGGACGACCTTGCGGCCGCTCTCGCGGCGCACCCCGCCGCGGCGGAGCACTGGGAGGCGTTCCCTCCGTCTGTGCGCCGCGCGATCCTCGTCTGGATCCTGGACGCGAAGCGGCCGGAGACCCGTGCCAGGCGGATCGCCGAGACTGCTTCCGAGGCCGCCGCCGGCCGGCGGGCGAACCAGTGACGCGCTGACCGATTTCGGCGACTAACCTCACGCGGTGTTCGCGCACCGGCTCGACCGGGCCCAGGCCCGGCGCATCGCGATTCGCGCCCAGCTCCTCGACGCGCAGAGGCCGACCGACCTCCTGCACGTCGTCGAGCACCTGACGTTCCTGCAGCTCGACCCGACGGCCGCGGTCGCACCGAGCGCCGACCTGGTTGCGTGGACGCGGCTCGGCGACGCGTATCGACCGTCCGATCTGACGCGGGCCCTCGAGCAGGACCGGACGCTGTACGAGGTCCGGGCGATCATCCGGCCGACGGCCGACCTCGGGCTCCACCTCGCGGCGATGGCCGCGTGGCCGTTCGCGGACAACGGCAAGCGCCAGGTGGCCGTGCCCGGGCCGGGTGCGGCGAGCTGGATCGAGGCGAACGACGCCTTCCGCCGGGACATCCTCGAGCTGCTGCGCACGTCCGGGCCGCTGCTCTCGCGCGACATCCCGGACACGAGCGTCGTGCCGTGGGAGTCGACGGGCTGGACCGGCAACCGCAACGTCACCCAGATGCTCGAGTTCCTGTCCGCCCGCGGCGAGATCGCCACGACCCGTCGCCAGGGGCGGCAGCGGGTGTGGGACCTCGCCGAACGGGTCTACCCCGCCGCGGATGTCGTGCCGCTGGACGAGGCGAGGCGGATCCTGGCCGCGCGACGCCTGCGCGCGCTCGGCATCACCCGGCCGCAGGTGATCGGCATCGCCGGCGAGCGCCGTTACGAGGACGTCGGCGGCGAGCCGGCCGAGATCGAGGGAACCACGGGCACCTGGGTCGTCGACCCGGAGGCCATTGGCGCGGAGTTCGAGGGGCGGACGGCGCTGCTCTCCCCGTTCGACCGCCTCGTCCACGACCGCGTGCGGGCCGAGGAGCTGTTCGACTTCGAGTACTACCTCGAGATGTACAAGCCGCAGGCGAAGCGCCGCTGGGGCTACTTCGCGCTCCCCGTGCTGCACGACGACCGGCTCGTCGGCAAGGTGGACGCGCTCGCCGACCGCAAGGCCGGCGTCCTGCGCGTGCACGCGATCCACGAGGACGTGCGCTTCACGCGTACCATCGCCAGGGCGGTCGACGCCGAGCTCGACGCGCTGGCGGCATGGCTGGGCCTCGACGCAGTCGACCGGACGGCGCTGTGAGGTTCGTCGTCGACGTGGGCGCCGTGCTCGAGCTGGCGAGTGCCGGGACCGAGGTCTCGGCCGAGCACGAGCTCCTCGCGCCGACGCTACTGCGTTCGCAGGTGCTCTCGGCGCTGCACGAGGCCGTGCAGCGGGGCGAGCTCCCGGCGGACGTTGCGCGGGACCGCCTCGACCTGATCGGCCGGATGTCGATCAGGCTCCTGGGCGACGCCGTGCTCCGGCGGCGGGCGTGGGAGGTGGCCGACCAGCTGGGCTGGGCCTCGACCTACGACGCCGAGTACGTCGCGCTCACGCTGCTGCAGGCGGACGCGTTCATCACCCTGGACGAGCAGCTGGCGCGAACCGTGGATGGGCTGGTCTCGACGGCGACGCTCGACGCGCTGCGCTAGGGGACCCAGGAGCTGCAGCCGGCGAGCTGCAGCCGCCCGGTGCTCGCATCGGCGTACGGCAGGTTGTCGACGACCGCGCCTTTCAACCCCATCCAGCATCCCGCGATCTGCTCCCCGGCGATCCGGTAGCGAACCCGGTAGGGCGAACGCGGGAACGAGGCATCGACGAACGTCGCCTCGCAGAGCCGCAGGGTCGGGCAGCGGGAGCTGCGGACGAGCGGCGCCCAGCGCTCCCCCGCGAGCACGTGGTCGAACGATGCCTCCAGCGACGACCGGTCGACACCCCGGAGGGGGAGGATCGGAGCGGGCATCGGCCAGCTGTGGGCGGCGGGCCGGTAGCCGGGGAGGCAGCCTTTGACGCGATCGCCCGTTCCCGGGCAGCGCAGTGGGCGCTCCACGCTCGGCCCGCGCATGCCGGCGACGCTCGACGAGCTGACGACAACGTGGTAGGGCGGCCGGCCCAGCCAGGGCACGTCGAGGACGACACGACCGCGTGGACCCCGGAGCAGGAAGTGGCCGACGGCGTTCTTGAAGCTCGAGCTCGCCTTCCGGCCGCTGTACACGGCGACGTCGAGGATCGCGGGGCGGCAGGCGAGCGAGCTGGGCATGCTCGGGTAGGCGAAGACCACCTCGACGTGGTGGCCGAGGATGCGCGGCGAGATCTGGGGCGGCGGCGGGCCGAGCGGTCCTCCCTCAACGGGCTTGCACCCGGCTGCAGCCGTTCGCGGCAGTGCCTGGGCCTTCCGCGCCAACTCCATGAACGACTGCTGCTCGCGGACGATCCGGGCGCGGACGGCGGGCGGCGTGTCGCGCTCGATCGACCAGGACGGCAGCTCGGTCAGCAGCGGAGTCGCCTGCCGTGCTGTCGTGGTCGCACCCGCACCGCCCGCGACGGACGCTGCGGCAGCGATCGCGACTACCCAGGTGAGTCGAATCATCGACCTCTACATCGGCGCGAAAGCTTCCCGCCTTGAAGCCGAGCGGATCAGTTGCGGGTCGCGGCCCAGTCTGCGGCCACGTCGCCGCCGCCCTCGCGCGACCAGCGCGGGCCGAAGCGGCCGACCGTGGGGCTCGGGACGAGTTTGCCCGCGACCACGGCCTCACCCTGGCGGAACTCCGACGAGAGCGCGAGGAGCGACGGCGGCACGAAGGAGAAGATCTCGGACAGCCGGGCGAGGTCCGACTGGGAGTTCATGCGCATGAGAACGAGGTTGTCGCACTGCGAGATGACGTTCTCGTGCACCTTCTGCGGGCGCTGGGTCGCGACGAGCAGGACGAGCCCGAACTTCCTCCCCTCGCCTGCGATGCGAACGGCGTGATCGGTCGCCATCGCCGTCAACAGCCCGTCCGGGTCGGCTGGGCAGACGTTGTGCGCCTCGTCGATCACGATCAGCATCGGCTCGCGCGCCGCCCGCCGGCGCCAGAGCGCGGCGAGCACTGCCTCCGCTGCCACGATCTGCTCCTCGCGGGTGGCGAGAGAGCCGAGGTCGGCCACCACACAACGGGGGCCGCCTGGTTGAACGAGATCCTCGAGCGAGTCGGGATCCGCTCCGGACCAGATCTGCCAGCGGTCGACGCCGAGGTTTCGCGCCCGCACGCCGAGCGAGTGCAGGGGATCGGGCTGGGCCTGCAGCCGCTCGACCGTTCCGCGCACCGTGTCTTCGGGGTACGACTGGGAGTCCTCGACCGCATCCACGAGCGCCGCGTACTCGTCGCGGTCGTCGATCGGGTCGAGACGGAGCACCGCCGCCCGCTCCGCGGCGTCGAAGTCGCGGAAGCGAACGTGGAGTCGATCCGGGCCTGCATCGCCCGCCCGGCGGACATCGATGCCGCGGGCGGCGGTTGAGTAGCGTGCGTGGACGTCCGGCTCGACGTCGTCGCGCAACTCCGCCAGCCGCACGAAGTCCGAGTTCGGGTCGAGGATGACGATTCGGAGCGAGGTCTCGGTGAGCAGTCGCTCGAGGATCGTTCCGAGCGCGTACGTCTTCCCGGAGCCCGACTGGCCGCAGAGGAACGTGTGCCGGTCGAACGCGCCTGCATCGAGCGCAAGCGGCACGCCCTCGGCGAGGGCGACGGAGCCGACCTCGAGCGCCGCCCGCGCCGGTTTCGCCGCCTCCAGCCAGCGGGCGACCTCGTCGGCCGTCGCCACCCGAGTGGGAGCATCCCCGAACGGTTCGTTCTGCCCCTCCAGCAGCCGACCTTCGACCTGTACGACTCGCGGCGGTGCGCCGACGGCAGCGAGCGTGACACTCGTCACGTAGCCGAGGTGATGCCCCCGCCCGCCGTTCTCGACGACGACGTAGCCGCCGACCCGCGTGTCGAGGCGCTGCACCGCGACGTCGAAGACGAAGTGCCGTCCGTCGACCGACGTGGCCAGGCGCTCGCCGTGATGCTCCTCGGGCACGGTCGAAGCCTATCCGCGGGCCCGCCGAGCGCTCGCTCGACGACGCAGCGCTCCGATAGGTTCACGAGGTCATGGATGGGGGGTGCGCCTGTGCAGCGGTTCGCTACCGGCTGACGTCCGAGCCGCTCTTCGTCCACTGCTGTCACTGCCTGAACTGCCAGCGGCAGACCGGGAGCGCCTTCGTGATCAACCTGCTGATCGAGGCCGACCGGGTCGAGCTCCTCGCGGGCGAGCCGGAGGCGGTCCCCGTTCCCCGCGGCAGCAAGAAGCAGAAGATCTGGCGCTGCCCGACCTGCCGAATCGCCGTGTTCAGCCAGTACACGACGCCCCGGCTCCGGTTCGTCCGCGGCGGCACGCTCGACGATCCATCCTCGGTCGCGCCCGACGTCCACATCTACACCCGCTCGAAGCTGCCCTGGGTCGAGCTGCCGGACGGCGTCCCGGCGTTCCGGAGCTACTACGACCCGGAGAAGGTGTGGCCGGCCGCCAGCCGCGAGCGCTACAAGGCGGCCCTCGCTTCCGGTCGGACGTAGGCGCGAGGCGTCAGGCGCGTCGCCACTCGACGAGCGGCGCGGCGACCCACGTCGGTTCGGGTGCCTCGTACAGCGCGGCGGCATCGGTGTAGGTCAGGTCGACGATCGCGCCCTGCAGCGGGCCGCGGAGATGGCCGAAGACCACCCCTGCGTCCCGTGCGTCGCTCTTCGCCTCGAGGCAGTGCGCGTCGTAGCCCGCGTAGTCGCCGGCACCGAGGAGCGCGATCCCCTCCTCGATCGTGGCCCGGGCCAGCTCGAGCCCTCCGTCGTCGGATGCCAGTGACCGCTCCGGCGGATCGCCGTAGCCGATCCCGTGATGGAACGGGTCCGCCGTGGAGACGATCACCGCGTCCTCGGCGAGCGCGGCGAGCTCCTCGATCCCGGGCAGCCGCTCGGGGTGACCGCCGGCGAGGTACGGGTAGCGCTCGACGACCTCCGGCCCGCCGACACCGCGCCGTTTGGTCTCCGCCGCCCAGAAGTGCCGGAAGCTGATCAACGAGTGGTCGTCGCGCCACTCGCCGCGGCCCTCGATGCCCGGCCCCTGGATTCCCCAGAACGGCCAGGTGGAGGGATCCTCGCCCGCCGAGACGCGCGTGCGAGCCTCCTGCATCTCGTCCGTGAACGCATGCAAAACGCTGATTACGATCACGCGGTCGGCGCCGCTGTCGAGGCAGCCGTGCACAGCGGCCGCGACGTGATGTCCACAGTCGAGGACGCCCGCATGCGGAAAGACGACCACGCCTCCCGACGCGAGCGTCGGCCCGAGATCCCACTCGTGGCCACGGTCCAGACGCTCGAGGGTTCCGCGCTCTCCCATCTCGGCGTGCTCGGAGCGGTAGAGCTCGTGGATCTGCTCCTTGAGCTTGCGGCGGTCGAGGCGGCTGTCCACTCGGTTGGAGCCTAACGGCGGCCGGTTTGCCATACTCGGCCCGGCTCGCGCGAGCGTGTCTGCGGCGCACCGCGATGCGCGAGGGGGACAGCCGACGAAGGAGACCAGATGAGCCTCAGGAGCCTTCCCGCCGCACTCGCGATCGCCGTCGCCGCCGTCGCTCCGGGCGTGGCGCACGCGCAGGAGCCCGGCAGTGCAACTGTCGTGCCGATCCAGATCACAGGTCCGCCCGCCGAGCGGCTGAACCTCGTGATCCTGGGCGACGGCTACACGGCGGGCGAGCAGCAGGAATTTCGCGACGACGTCGAGCGGAACCTGAACGTCCAGTGGAGCATCGAGCCTTTCCGCAGCTACCGGCACTACTTCAACGTCTACCGCCTCGAGATCATCTCCCAGGACTCGGGCATCAGCTGCGACCCCGACGACGGCAACGTCCGCCGGAACACGCCGCTTCGGCTCAACTTTGCCAACACGTGCCCGGCGCCGGCGCTCGCCCGCGGGATCACCTACGGCCCCGCGCTCACCCCGGGGACGGGTTGCACGGCGCTGAACGACCCGGGCTGCACGGGCACGCAGCAGCACACCCGTTTCCTCGCCACGTACCTCGCGCCGCTCGGCGTCTCGGGCCAGAACGTCCAGACGCTCGCGCTCGCGAACACGTTCACCTACGGCGGCATCGGCGGGACCCAGGCCACGACCTCAGGCGGCAGCCCGCAGGGCCCGCTGATCTCGACCCACGAGCTCGGGCACTCGCTCGGCCAGATGGCGGACGAGTACCCCTACTCCTCCCGCGACGTGGTGCGACCCTGCTACGCGGGCGGCGAGCCTGGCTCGTTCCACCACTCGATCTACACCGACCCGCAGCAGCTCGTCGCCGACCAGCACAAGTGGTGGCGGTGGGTCGGCGAAGAGAGTCTCTCGGGCGGGACGATCGGCCTCTGGGAGGGCGGCAACACGTTCCCGTGCGGTGTCCGCCGCCCGAGCCAGCACTCGATGATGCGCTGGCTCGGCTTCTACTTCGACCAGATCGGCCGCGAGCACATGACCTACCGCATCACCGGTCGGCGCAACGCGAACGCGATGTCGCTCCTGCACACGCCGTCCGGCGAGGTCGGGCCCGAGGACGTCGTCTGGGTCGAGACCCAGCACCCGAAGTTCCACGAGCTGACCGTGATGTGGCGCATCAACGGCGAGGTGGTGCCGGGGACGGCGAACTCGCGCAACCTCGAGCTCGCCGAGCTCGACGTCGCGCCCGGCGACGTCGTCGCCGTGACGGTGCAGGACGAGACGGAGTTCGTCCGCGATCCCGCGTTCAAGGATGGGCCGCGGCTGACGCAGACGCGGACCTGGACGGTCGGCACGCCGCAGCCGGCCTCCTCGCCGGCGCCCGCGTTCACGATCTCGACCCCGGCCGACCGCGCCGTCGCGCGCGACGAGGTCGTCTTCGTCGAGACGACACACCCGACCGGCAGCGTGCACGACGTGACGTGGCGGCTCGACGGTGCCGTCGTCGCGAACGGCAACCGGCGCAACCTCGACCTCGGCGCGCTGACGCTCACGCCGGGGAGCCACACCGTCAGCGCGACCACCGGCTCGCAGGCGCTGAGCTGGACGGTCGACAACACGTTGCCGTCCGCACCGCGGACCCTCTCGACGCCGCTCACCGCGCTCACCGGCGACCTCGAGCACAACGTGTACTTCGGCGAGTTCGACATGGGGCTCGAGCCGCAGGACGACCAGCCCGGCTTCGTCGTGGGCGAGTTCCGCCTGAACCGGGACGGCTGGTTCAACTACTTCGGCTTCCCGGAGCAGCCCGAGGGGACGCCGTTCACGTTCTCGCACTCCGGGAAGGACGTGAAGGCTCTGACGTACGGGAACCTCGGCACCGGCGGGCTCTCGAAGGCGACGTTCGAGCAGTCGTTCACGGACGCGCACCCGAGCGGCGGCTTCGAGCCGGGCTACGGGACGCACACCGTCGAGCACCGAGCGACTGACGCGGCCGGGAACATCGGCGACGCGGAGTCGTTCCGCGCGACCGTCCTGCCCGGTGGCTCGCCGGCGTGCACCGCCGTCGTGCTCGGCACGCGCAACGGCGGGCTCCGCGTGACGAGCGGCGTCACGTGTGTCGCGGGCGGCAGCACCGTCAACGGCGGCGTCGTCGTGCGCGAGGGCGCCTCGCTCGTCGTGGCCGACGGTGCGCGGATCAACGGCGGCCTCACCGCCGGCGGTGCGGCCGCCGTGCACCTCTTCGGCGCGCAGGTGAGGGGCGACGCGCGGATCGCGGGGAGCGACGACGTGATCGTCGCCGGCTCGGTCTTCAGCGAGTCGCTCGTGCTCGCCGGCAACCGCTCGCCGGCCGTGACGATCCCGAGCGGCGACACGCGGAACTACGGCGTCGGAGTCGTCGGCAACGTCGTCGGCGGCAACCTCGCGTGCGAAGGCAACGACCCGGGCGTGACGAGCTTCGGCGCGCCGAACGCGGTCGCCGGCGTGAAGTCCGGCCAGTGCGCGGGCCTCTGACGTAGCGAACGGCGGGGTGGGGCGACCGCGTGCCGCTCCACCCCGCCAGGCTCGCGCGAGCGAGAGAGGACGGGCTATCGGTCGATCGCCGCGGCGTACGCGTG